>JAEEGJ010010558.1_pt1 | contig 23966 bp, 16 predicted proteins | sample 8958761 | NCBI WGS metagenome assembly JAEEGJ01 (sample SAMN16246546, study PRJNA631951) | gut metagenome | biome: gut microbiome; feature: rumen; material: RS-attached | host: Bos | place: Iran: Karaj | collected 2018-10 | reverse complement strand
TCTTCCCTAAATGTGACGAGGATGAAGCCCTATCAGGACACAGTCATTACTAATCCGGGAGGGAAAAAGATAAAAGTTGAAATTAGCAACATCAGCTATCTAATTGCTTTTCTGGCAAAGTATAATTTTGGTGAAGCACGTAAGGATGATACTCGCGAATTGATAAATGCATCAGTTCTTGGCAAGATATTCGAGAAGATAAATGGTTATAGGGATGGCGCAGTATTTACACCTGCCTCAATCACCAATTTTATCTGCAAGGAAACTCTGGAACGCGGAGTATTAGGCAAACTAAATGAACGAATAGGATGTCAATGTCAGACAATTTTAGAACTAAAAAAACACATCCCTTCGTTTGGATTGCGCAAGACGAGTGATGTCATCAACGAACTTCGCGTATGCGACCCAGCTGTTGGTAGTGGCCACTTTCTTGTATCAGCTCTGAATCGTCTGATTGCCATCAAGGCAGAACTTGGCGTACTCTTGGACGAAGATGACCAACCTCTGACATATACGTATAACATCGGTGTTAGTGAGGAAGACGAACTGGAGATAAAACGTGGCAACCAGCATTTCTCTTATAAGAAAGGCGTGGATGATTTGACCCGCATTCAAAAAGCACTCTTCCACGAGAAAGCTGCAATCATCAGTCAATGTCTCTTCGGCGTGGACCTTAATCCGAAGTCAGTAGATATATGCCAGTTGCGCCTGTGGATAGAACTGCTTAAGAATGCTTATTATGATGGTGACAAACTTGTGACACTGCCTAATATCGACATTAACATCAAACAAGGTGACAGTTTGCTTCATAATCTGCCACTAGATGCTGATATTATGCCAAGATTAGAGAAGAATTGCATCTCTATCAAAACCTACAAGGAGGTGAATGCCAACAAGTCAAGACGCAGGGGATACAACGAGATTCTAAGGAATATACAGAAAAACATTCTCTATATTGCCCACGACAAGAGCGACAGATTATATAAGAGAAGAGCGAAACTTGCCGAGCGACTGGGTGAATTGGGTTTTATTGGATATGTTAATCCACTCTTCCATCATGAAGAAATAGCCGATGAGCACACACAGGAAGAAGTATACAAGATTGCAGCCAAACTAGAGATAGTGAATGCTAAGATCGAGGAACGCAAGCAGATATATGAGGATGCCTTTGAATGGCGCTATATGTTCCCCGATGTACTGGCAGACGACGGTAGTTTTGTTGGCTTCGATTGTATTATTGGTAATCCACCATACATACAGTTACAAAAGATGGGAGGTGTAGTCGACGAGTACGACAAGAAAGGCTACACTTCGTTTGCTCGTACTGGTGATATCAGTGTTCTCTTCTACGAGTGGTGCATGAGCCTGCTCCGAAAAGGCGGCTACCTGACATTCATCACTACAAACTCTTGGATGCGTGCTGATTATGGCAGAAAACTTCAGAAGTTCTTCGAAGGCAACGATGTTAATCCTATGCTACTGATTGACTTCTTTACATTCCAGGTGTTCCGCGACGTCACCGTACGTACCAACATTCTGATGCTCCAAAAAGCAGAGAATCAAAACAGGCTAATGTGCTGCACGGTGGAGGATAACAAGACGTTCAAATTAAAGGATTTGGGTAAGTTCTGTGAGGAGAACAAGAAAGAGCGCCCATTCGCAGGCAAGACATCGTGGGTATTCGTTGATGAAGACAAAGAAGCATTTGTCAATTCCATTAAGGCGAAGGGTGTTTCTCTCGCAAAATGGGAAATAATGATTAATCGTGGCATCATTACTGGTTGTAATGATGCATTCTGGATTTCCTCAGAGCAATATCAAGAGATGGTTTCTGCTGACGAACATTGCAAGGAAATTCTTGTCCAACATCTTCGTGGTCGTAATATTAATCAATATCAAATAGAATGGGAAGGTTCTTATCTTATTAACAGCCATAACGGCTTAAAAGAAGAAAAACTTCCACCCATTGACATCAATGATTATTTGCCTATAAAGGAGCATCTTGACGCTTATTATGACAGATTGGAAGCCAGAAGTGATAAAGGCAATACGCCATATAACTTGCGTAATTGTGCTTTTCTAAGGGATTTCGACAAGAAGAAAATTATTTACCCGAACCAAACAACCCACCTGAGCTTCTATCTTGATACGGAAGGTTTCTACATAAACCAAAAGGCTTACATGATTGTTGGCAGGCATCTTGGCTATCTGACGGCATTCTTTAATTCTGCTCTTTTCAGATATTGTTTCACCGACAACTTCCCAATCATTCAAGGCGCAGGAAGAGAAATGAACGAGAGTATCTTCAAGCGTATTCCTGTTAAGGACGTCACCGATGAAGAGGATGCCGAATACGAGCGCAGAGTGATGGAAATCCAGCAGATGAAGCGTGAAGGTCAGTCCACTGAAGAAAAAGAACATGAACTTGACTTGATGATTCTTGCTCATTACGGAATAACCGATCAGGAGCAACAAAACAAAATTCTTCAAGACGCTTGATGAAAAAATCCTTTCAGAACTTCGGCGAAGTAGCGAAATTACTAAAAATAGTTTGAAAACATCATCTTTTCTCCCATACCTGCAAAAAGGTGTGGGATTTTTCGTATCTTTGCACATCAAAAATTTAATTCAAAAGAACAGTACGATTATATGGATATAAACAATATACAGTTAACTACAGAACAAGCAAGTTGCTTTGCCCAACCTGTAGAGGTTCCCTATTGGATTTTTGTAATAGAAAACCGGATAGGCCCCTGGATAAAAGACAAAGGCAACAAAGCATTGTGGGATATTGTATTGTTTGCAAGCCAACGCGAAGGAATCGTCAAGAAGCCATTAAGCCGATTAAAGTTTGCGGAGTTGTTGGTTGCTTTATGCCCTAAAGCCTTAGAGGCCAGCGATACTGCTTCGAGTATCAAAGCAAGTATGGAGAAAAGTGCATTCACAAAAAAACAAATGAATGATTTTGACCGTTTGCCCGATACTCACGCTTTGAGGTTGTTGGTATCTGAAATAGAGGATTTATTTTTCTCTGAGGATGGTTATGAGACCCCTACGGAGCCAGAGTTCACCCTAAAGAATAGGTTGGAAGATTATTTGAAGGACACCGTAGACGAACAAACGGAGAAGATGCCTTGTTCGGTAATAGTTGAGCATCCAGTCTATGGCAATATAACGCCAACACTATCTATTGAGACTTTCCAAACTACAAAGTTCAAGGAGGCCAAGACTCCCTCGCATATTGTAGCATACGAATGTTTTGACGGGGTTGTGGACCGTGATAAGATTTATTCCTTGATAGGCCAGTACAACAGAATGCAAGGCGTTAAGTTGTGGGTAGTCTCAACCAGTGGATTCAAAAATGATGTTGTCTGTGTGGCGAGAGATAACTTCATCGGGTTAATGCGTATAGATCTTAGTGCTGGCGTGAACGCAGATTCTTTTATACTGCCACGTTCTGTTGAAGACCATGTTAGGCAGCAGCAGGGTGTTGAAACGATGATGGGAAAGAGATGCATGGAGTATCCTTTGCTATCATGGAGAGATAGTACGGTGACGTCTTCTATGGCAGAGATATTAGCCGCTGACGGCGTCAGGATAAAAGATGGTTTATTGCTGAAGTCACCTATTATATCTAATGAAGAGATAGAAGATTTGGCAGATGAACTAACGGATTCGCTTCCCAGTTGGGACTTGTTACCAGTAAATATAGATCGCATAATACGTTTATGCGAGTTGTCATGGCAATGGGGAGATTTGCCAACAGAGCAACTTGGAATAATTGCTCTAAACAAAGATTTAGTGACGATTAACTATTCACTCCGATATGACGAACACCGAAAGCGCTTTACCTTAGCCCACGAGTTAGGGCATCATCTTCTGCATAAGGATTTGCTTGAAAGTAACAAGCTGACATCATTTGGCGAAACAATGTCAACTTTAGCAAATACAACACCTGTATCTGGCAACGAACTCAGTTGGTTGGAACACCATGCAAATCACTTTGCAGCTTGTATCCTTATGCCTCGAAAGATTGTTGTAGAGCAGTATAAGAAATACTTTGATTACTATCTTACTGCTACCTATGGCGATCGTTTGGCACCTCTATATTGGGATGAAAACAATCACTATGCCATGCAGAATTGCTTAAGGGTACTTGGCCCACTCAGTAGAAGATTTGGTGTCTCTGTTGAAGCAATGAAGTGGAGGCTAAAGAGCCTTGAATGGCTTCGAATTGGCAAGAGCACACCATATAGCGAATCTCCCCGTCGCCGTTATTTTTAATCTATTCCTTGGCTTTTCTTGCCATAATCTTCCTATATTTCTTTCTGAATTAAAAACAGAATAGCAAAGCTTATTCTGAATCGTTTTAGGCACTTTGTCATCTTGACGAAGTGCCCTATCTTTGCATCGTGAACAAAAAACCACGGGCTCTATAAACCCCGTTCGGATGAGTTCCACGAAGTAAAATTAGTATTAACAAAAAAGGAAAGTAAAAAGATGAAAGATTCAGTTTTCCAGAAGCGCTTCGAGCGCAAACAGCAGAACCGTCAGGTTCATGGTCAACAGCTCACAGTGTTCTATCGCGACATGGTGTCAGATTTTCCCGTCAGTAGCCTCGCTATGCTGATGCTGCGTCGATGTGAAAGCAGTGTCAGTCCGAGTCTCTATCGCCAGATGGCAAATGGTCTGATTGGGTTTGAAGAGGCCTTGCAGTTGGATATGGCAGAGTGCCTTACAGGGTGCGTGCAGGGCGTTGCACTCTACACAACAGGCATCAAGCATGTTGACCGAATTTTGTGGCCTCTGTATCACAAGATTCAGCGAGAGTTAGCTAAAAGAGTAAATAATTAAAACGGAAAGGAGGTAAAAGCTATGCAAGCAAACATTATGAAAGTGAAGAGCTGCAGCGAGCAGTTCTACGTGAAGAGTGAGAAGGCCGACAACGGACAGATGGCCAAGCGAAACCTGGTACTTCAAGAGATTGGCGGTAAATTCGAAAACTCTTACCTTGTGGCAGTCCTTGGCAACCTTGCCGGATGCCAGTTCTACGAAGGCGATGTGGTCATCACGACCCTTCGGTTCTCTACCCGCGAATACAATGGTCAAATTTTTCAAGACATCGTAGCCACGGACATTATTAAAGTAAACAGATAAGTTAAACCTTGAGTTGAAGTGAGGAGGATGTTCCCGGGTAAATGCGCAAAGATTCCAACCTTCTTCTCGCAAACAACTCAAAACATGAAAACAGTAAACAACAGTTACAAGCAGCAGATTCTGCACGACGTGCAGATGGACACACAGACTACATTCATGAACAACGGCGACATCAACATCTTCCCATGTGTGTGGGAGCAGGATAAAGCACCAGTGACAGCTGATGGCAAGGGGCTGGTTCGCTATCGTGCTGGGGTGATGGTGGAAGAAGACGGAAGGACTCGCATGAAGCGTTACCACGACGGACTGAACGGTCCTAAGTATGAGACGCTCTTCCAGACTGCCCATGCTGATGTGAAGCGTACTCGCGAGATGAACCACGGACAGCGCGGATGTCTGAAGGTGGAGTTCAGATTTCCCCGCCGCTATCCACTCTCGTTGATGAAGAGCCTCTTCTATCAAGAGTCCGAGGAGATCATGGCCTATTTTAACTCAAGAAAGGAGGAAACAGTATGGTAAATCGACTGATAGCACTGAACACCAAGCATTTCTCTGACAAACAGAAGAATAATCGGGGGTATGCAGAGACCCAAACTGGGGAGCAGCTTGACGAGCTGCTCCGCCAGGAGTGGCTTCGCCGTGATGTCGCAGATATTCGTGCCGGTAAGGAGGAGAAAAAGGACTGGTTGCCATTCATCTGCCCTCACTACACGGCTTTCAAGGACAACCATCGGGCGCAGGATTGCATCCTGCCCGAAGCCTTCACCTTTATGACGTGTGTGGATATAGACAACCCAAAGCTGGTGCGCGGAGCCTTTGAGAAAGCGCTTGAAGTGAACAAGGACGACATGTCGGAGTGGCACGATATGGTGCTGCGTGAGGCTTATTCGGCTCGTGGCAAAGGTCACATCTACATCCGCATCCCTAAAGGCATGACCATCGAAGAAGCACAGCGTGCTTTCTGCGAGGAGATTGGCTTCGATGCTGATGAGTTGCTCGATTCGTCGTGCTGGACTCCCGAAAGGTACATTTATATAACAGGTATAGATCAGGAAGTTTTCCGCTCTGAGCATTGGCTGGAACCCATCGAGGGCGAAGAGTTGGAGGAACGCCGCGAGGCTTATCTGCAACGGGGACTTGATGTTGATGGAAGACCGCTGGTTGCAAATGCGCAGGGGAACACACAGGGGACAGTCCCTCAGTGCTCCGTAAACTTCGCACAGCAGGGACAGTCCCCATGTGTTCCTGCTGATGCGCGTACATTATATATCTTTGATGCTTGTATGAAAGAAGCAGAGTTGACACCCGAAGTGCTCATCGTGGAAGGTCATCGGCATGAGGCTCTGAAAAGTATTCTCTCCGTAGGGGTTACCCAGTTGTTGAAGAAGCCAGAGTTGCTTGGCGTGCTGAAAGTTCGCATGTCGCAGAATTGGCAGGACAAGAATATTCAGCAGTTGGTAGATGATTTCTATTCGAAATATTGTGACCCCAATCAGAAGATGTCACAGTTTCAGCGGAAGGTATTGGCCAAGTCGCTGAAGATGGTAAAGGTTGAATCTGCGGACAATCAAACGGCAACAAACAACCAAGAATCAACGACCGTGAGCCATGAGCCAGCATTGCCGCCCGAAATGCCGAAGAAACTGCCAAAGGTGGTTCAGCTGTTGGTCTCACGCACCCCCGATGTCTATAAGCCTGCTGTGGCTCACGCTATTTTTCCGTCGTTAGGCGCCCATCTGTGGAAGGTACGCTTTCCGTATATCGACAATGTGATGCACGAGGCTACCTTTATGAACGTGCTGATGGCCGGGACGGGAGCTGGTAAGGACTGTATCTCGCAGCCCATCAACCACATCATGGCCGACATCCGCAAGCGCGATGCAGAGAACCTGAAGCGCGAGGCCGACTGGAAGAAGGAGGTGAACTCGAAAGGCTCTAACAAGGACAAACGACAGCGTCCTGAAGGACTTGTTATCCAGGAGGTTGACCCCGATATGACCAACCCAGCTTTTGTGATGCGCATGGCCGAAGCCGACGAGCATTTCCTCTATACGAAGATGAACGAGATAGACCAGTTTGATGCCCTTCGCGGTTCGGCTCGTGGCTCGCAGCAGTTTCAGATTATGTGTCTGGCTTTCGACCCAGATAACCGTTACGGTCAGACACGTGTAGGCACGCAGTCGGTCACAGAAAAGGTGTGCATCCGATTCAATTGGAATGCTGCAACCACCATTCAGAAAGGGCAGCGCTATTTCCGCAATGTCTTGACCGACGGGCCAATATCGCGCATCAATTTCTGCACCATCCCTGAACGTGAAATCGGAGCGGATATGCCCGTCTATGGCACGTATGATTCAAGTTTCGACGAAGAGTTGAGGCCTTTCATTGACCGCCTCTGCCGTGCTGCTGGCGTGATAGACTGCCCACAGGCTTTCCGTCTGGCTAAGCGACTGAAGGATGAATGTGCCGAGTTTGCCCGTCTCTCCCAGTCGAGAGTCTATGAGAACTTGTCGTTCCGTGCCAATGTCATAGCCTATTTAAAGGCTTGTGTGCTCTACATCTGCAACGACTACAAATGGAGTCGTGAGATTGAGGAATTTGTGCGCTGGAGCCTGCTATATGATATGCACTGCAAGATGACATTCTTTGGTGAGGCTATCGAGAACGCCAATCGTTCTACTGAGGAGCAGACTGGCCGTCGTGGCCCGCGCAACCTGCTGAAGCTGCTGCCCGACGAGTTTACTGTCCACGATGCCGACCTTATCCGTCAAGCTAACGGCATGGACACTCGCGGTACCCGAAATATGCTTTCGCAATGGGTTCATCGCGGCTACCTCTTACAGATGACAGATGACAGTTTTCGTAAAATTGAAAAATTGAAGAATTGAAAAATTGAAGTTATGGAACTGATATTAGAACGTATAGCAAAACGCAAGACCTACACGATAGGCAGGCTCTACATTCAGAGACGCATAGATGACGAGTATCTGGCAGGAACGGAGAACCAGTATTTCTGCGACACGCTTGAACCCACTTGGCGCGACTACGCCCACGGTGCCTACAAGGTAAAAGGCCGTTCGGCCATCCCAGAAGGCCGCTATGCCGTGGTCATCTCCTTCTCGCCGAAGTTCAGGCAGTGGCTTCCCATCCTGCTCGGTGTGCCGAAGTTCGAGGGCATCCGCATCCATGCGGGCAACAGCGCGGAAGACACCGAAGGCTGCATCCTCGTTGGCAAGAACAAGCTTGTAGGTCAGTTGGTTGACAGCCGCATCTGGGTTCATCGCCTCAAGCAGAAGATCGTCGAGGCGAAATCCCGTGGGGAGTCCGTCTGGCTGACGGTCAAGTAGACCTCTTTTCCCTCATCGTATGCGACAGATTCCAGACCACATGATGGAATTTGTCGCATCATCGTTTTTCTGTCGCTACTATCTCAGACAAAATTCAGCGAAAAGTTTGGAATGAGCCCGAAGAGTGTCGTAACTTTGCACCGAGATTCAAAAATAGACTAGAAGTATAATTTAAAAGTAATAAGAAGTTATGAATTCAATCAAGTCATCAGTACTTTTGCTGCTTAGCAGTGTTTTTGTAGTTATCGTCCTCTCAGCATGTTCAAACGACGATTTGCCAGTGAATCCGTCATCCGATCCCGGTCCTTCTAATATCCCTAACGCTGTATCAAGTGTCCGCGTTCTTGAATCCGGCTATGTCAGCACTAAATTAAATGTAAAAGCGACCAGCCCTGACAACCTGGTAGAGTTCCAGCGCGAGGACTTCGTCATCACACCGCTGACGGAAGAGGAAGCCCAAAAGAAGGCTTTGGAGACAGGCGAGTCTGGCGATGACGGCCGAACCATCGGCGTCTACAAGTGGGTCACGCTGCTCTATAACTGCAAGACTGCAGACGGCACGGAGAAAGAACTCTCTGAACTGATTGTATGGCCTTATTCGCTCATCGGAGAGGCTACACCCAGCCAGCTGGTCATCGGCTGCCACAGCACCATTACCAGCGACGCCGAGCGCCCCACCAACTTCAGCAACCTGACGTCGTTCGGAGAGATCAACATGCTGGCACTGTTCACCAGCGTACTCAGCCAGAAGGCACTGGTCATCGTGCCCGACTATGAGGGTTTTGGCTCCACCGCCACCTATCCCCATCCTTACCTCAACCGCGAGCTGACTGCCGAACAGGTGGTAAAGGGTGCCCAGGCTGGCCTCAACTGGTTTGAGAGTGAGGTGTCGCACATGGACGAGGGCTGGTCTGGCGTGTCCGTCGGCTACTCGCAGGGTGGTGCCGTCTCGGCCAGCGTGCTGCGCTACTGTCAGACTCACAACGAGAGCTCGCTCCGGCTGAAAGGTGCTGTATGCGGCGATGGCCCATACGACCCGCTGGCCACGCTGAAGCGCTATATCGCCATGGATCAGCTCTTCATGCCCGTTGCTCCCGCTATGATGCTGAAGGGTGCCGTTGACACCGACCCGGAAATGATTGCCGCAGGATGCAAATATCAGGACTACGTGACCGATGAGTTCAATGCGACTGGTATCTTCGAAATGATTGGCAGCAAGCAGAATACGACCGACGACATTCAGACGGCCCTGCTGGAGCACTCCCTCGAGCATGGTGATGATGGTGGCTTCGTCATGAAGGCAAAGACCAGCGAAGGCTTCCTCCCCTACACGAAGAACAATCTTGTAGACGGCAGCGGCAAGCAGCGCGACTTTAAGCTCGACAACGGCAAGGGTAATAACTACTGCACCGTCGACCAGTGTCTCAAGCCTGGTGTCATAGCCTTCTTCCGCGACGGCACCATCACAGGCGAAGTGCCTGAGTCAAAGCTGAGGGCTCTTGAGAATTCGCTGGCAAAGAATGCGCTGACAGCAGGCGGCTTCATGCCTGGACGCGGATTTACATTCTTCCATTCCATCGGCGACGAGGTGGTGCCCTTCTGCAACCTCGAGAGTGTGCGCAGCACTTGGGGTACGGGTGACATCAAGTCAGTCACCTACCAGTCTGGCTCGCTGCACGTAGCCACTGGCAAAGATTTCTTCATCAAATACTGTGGCGGTCTGGTCGATGAGATTCTCGATGACGAGTGGACTCCTTGCGAAAAAGTCGTCGACTGACTTGTAGCTGATTTATTTCGAGTCGTACCACTGTTTGAGCACGAAGAAGGCCTTCTTCTTCGTGCCTTTGTCGCTTACAAGGCCCTTCCGGTTGTAGAAGTCCTGAATGCCGGGGAGCACGCGGCGCGGCGAACGGAAGTCCTTGAGGATCCACGGCGTGGTGCCTGAGAGTCCGTCGATCTTCTCAATCATCGCGATGTTCTCGCGGTAGAGGTTCTCCTGGAACTCCTCTGTCCAGCGCTGGTTCTTCGCACCGTGGTAGCCGCTCTTCGCGCCGCCGCCGAACTCGCTGATGATGACGGGCTTGTTGTAAGGGATCTCCCACTTCATCTTCGGCGCATCGTTCACGTCGCGGTACCAGCCGATATATTGGTTGAATGATACCACATCGACATACTTGTTCATATTGTCGTTCAGGCGGTTCACGTAGTTGGCGGCGCCCGTTACCTCCATCGCCATTGAGATCAGTCGGGTGGAGTCTTGCGTGCGTGCGTACTGTGCCAGGCGCCCGAGGAAGTCGTCGCGCTCGGCAGAGTGGGGCGTCTCGTTGGCGATGCTCCAAATGATGATGTTGGCGCGGTTGTGGTCGCGGCTGATCATGTCGGTCAGTTGCTGTTTGGCGTTGGCGAAGGTGGCGGGGTTCTTCCAGGCAATGGTCCAGTAGACTGGAATCTCCGACCACACGAGAATGCCCATGCGCTCAGCCTCGCGCACCATATATTCATGGTGCGGATAGTGGGCCAGGCGCACGAAGTTGCAGCCCAGCTCTTTGGCCCATGTGAGCAGCTGGCGTGCGTCTTCGGTGGAGTTAGCCCGCCCGCCGCCGTTAGGCTTCTCGTCGTGGATGCTGATGCCCTTGAGGAAAATGGGCTGGCCGTTGAGCAGAATCTGCTTGTCGCGTGTTTCGATGGTGCGGAAGCCGATCTCGTCGGTGATGGTCGTCGCATTGTCAAGCGAGATGTTCACCTGGTAGAGCTTGGGATTCTCAGGGCTCCACAGTTGGGGTTTGAACTTTGCAAACATTTGCACCCTTCCGTCGGCGTCAGTCGTGACGGCCTTCTTCAGCTTGAGCTCGGGGATGTCGATGGTTACGGTGTGGCCTGCCTCCGCCTTGCTCAGACGGGCGCTGAAAGCCAGACGGCGACCTTCCAGGCTCACCATCTGCACGTTGTAGTCCTCGATGTAAACGGGCGTCACCTTCACCAGCTTCACATCGCGGGTGATGCCGCCGTAGTTCCACCAGTCGAAGATCAGCGTGGGCACATCCTCGGCGTGGCGCTTGTTGTCCACTTTCACGATGACCGTGTTCTCACCCTCCTTCAGCATCTCTGTGACATCGAAGTTGAACGGCGTGAAGCCGCCGACGTGATGCCCGGCCTCCTTGCCGTTCACCCATACACGGCAGTCGTAGTTCACCGCCCCGAAGTAGAGCAGGGCTTTGTTTCTGCCATCAATGAAACCATCATCGGTTTTAACATTGAAACTCTTCTTGAACCACACGGTGCCCTCGTAGAAGAACAGCCTTTCGTCCTGTGTATTCCAGTCTCCCGGGATCTGCATAGTGGGCGACTTGTCGAAGTCGTATTCGATGAGGTCTTCGGGCTTCTGGGGCTTCGCATTGCGGAAGAATCCCCAGGGCGTCGGATTCATGCGGTAGTCGTAGTAGCCCTCTTCTTGCACGTCTACGATATAATTCCACTCTCCGTTGAGCGACAGGCTTTCATAGGCGTTCACGTTTTGGATCACTGGCAGCGTGTCGGCTGCGGCCATGGCGGGGAGCAGCACTCCCACGGCTGCGAAAAAGAGTTTCCTGATTTGTTTCATGATGCTAATGAATATTTTAGCCACAGATTACACAGATTATCAGAGATGCTATGGTTTGAATTTCTTCTTTGCTTCTTCTTGTGCTTCGATCACCTTGTCGCACCAGCTGTCGAACTCGGGATCCTCTTCCTGCAACTCCGGATGCTTCAGGATATAGTCCAGCGTGCGGCGCACACCCTCCTCAAACCTGACTGTTGCCTGGAATCCTGGCACGGCGCGCTTCAGCTTTGAGCAGTCGAACACCACGCTCACCGCCTTGTCGCCCAGCAGCGAGCCCTCCAGGTCGTAATCCTTCGGGCAGACATCGGCCAAGAACGAAGACGATACATAATACGGCTTGAGTTCCACATGGAGTATATCGGCGATGGCCTGATAGATCTGCGTCCATGTGAGCGTCTCGTCATTCATAATTTGGAATGCTTCGCCGATGGCGTGCGGATTGCCCAGCAGACCGATGAACCCACGGGCGAAATCTTCATTCCAGGTCATCGTCCACAATGAACTGCCGTCGCCCTGAATCAATACGGGCTTTCCTTCCATCATACGCTTCACCACCTGCCAACTGCCTTTCATACCGTGTATGCCCAGGGGCACGCTGCGCTCGCAATACGTGTGGCTCGGACGGATGATCGTCACCGGAAAGCCTTCGTCGCGGTAGTGCTTCATAAGCAGCTCTTCGCAGGCGATCTTGTTGCGTGAGTACTCCCAGTGGGGGTTGGCCAGCGTCGTTCCTTCGTTGATGATGTAGCCGCGGGCCGGCTTGTTGTAGGCTGAGGCCGAACTGATGTAGACATACTGGCGCGTACGGCCACTGAACAGCCTGATATCGCGGGCTACCTGTTCTGGCAGGAACCCGATGAACTCGCAGACGACATCAAACTGCATGTCGCCCAGTTTCTTTGCCACCTGCTGCTCGTCTTCAACGTCAGCCACAATCTGATTCACTCCCGCAGGCAACTCTGCCTGACGGTTACCACGGTTCAACAACCACAGTTCGTGCTCGCTCTCAGCAAGCTGTCGGGTAATGGCACTACTGATGGTGCCTGTACCGCCAATCATTAAAATTCTTATCATAGTTTTTGTTGGTTATTTGCTTTTGTTGCTGCAAAGATAGTCATTTTTTTTAATAAAACGTATGATTATTGAAAAATTTTATGTATATTTGCACCCAAGATAACTAGACCTTTATATGATGCGACAGAACGAAAACTTAAGAGTAGGCATTATCGGGACGGGTTGGATAGCAGAAAAAGCGGCTATCACGCTCGGTGGTCTCACCATGTGTGAAGCCTACGCCGTCGGCTCCAGAACACCGGAGAAAGCGGATGAATTTGCCAGAAAATGGAATGTGAAGAAGGCATACGGCTCGTATGCTGAGTTGATGGCTGATCCAGAGGTGGATCTGGTGTATGTGGGCACGCCCCATTCACATCATTACGATGTGACGCGCGAGGCTTTGTTGGCCGGTAAGCCCTGCCTGGTTGAGAAGGCGTTTATGGCAAACCGTCGCGAGGCCAAGGAGATCATCGATCTGGCTCACGAACAGAAGGTGTTCTTGGCTGAGGCCATCTGGACGCGCTATCAACCCGTAGTGAATATGGTACGCGAACTAATTGATAGTGGTCGAATCGGCACACCCCGTCTGCTCACGGCGACCCTGGGCTACTCGATGGGCGACAAGCCGCGCATTATGCGGGCAGACCTCTGCGGCGGTGCGCTGCTCGACCTCGGCGTCTATGCCCTGAACTTTGTGAGGATGTTCTTCCCCGCCGACATCGTCAGCATCGATAGCCAATGTGTGAAGTCGACGACGGGCATGGATCTGACGAACGCTATCACGCTCGTCCTGGCCGACGGCATGCTGTGTAACCTCCAGTCGAGTGCTGCCTGCGTGGGTGACAACATCGGCGTCATCGCTGGCACCGAGGGCAACCTCATCATCGACAACATCAACAATCCGCAGACCATCACCGTGAATGGTCCTGACCGGACTTACATCGAGACCATCCGCGTGCCGAAGCAGATCACTGGCTATGAGTATCAGTTCGTTGCCTGCCGTCAGGCGCTCATCGACGGACTCCTGGAGCCTCTCGAAATGCCTCACAAAGAGACACTATACATCATGGAACTGATGGACGGCCTGCGTCAGAAATGGGGCGTCCGCTACCCGATGGACGATTGAAAAATTAAAAGATTAAAAAATTAAAGAATTAAAAGAATATGAAGGATTTTAATTACTATGCACCGACGGAAGTGGTGTTTGGAGAACAGAGTGAAGAGCAGGTGGCTGCTTTAGTGAAGAAATACGGCGGCACGAAGGTGCTGGTGCATTACGGTGGACAGAGTGCTGTGCGCTCAGGACTGCTCGACAAGATCTGCGGCCTGCTGAAAGCGGGTGGGGTAGACTATGTCACGTTGGGGGGCGTCGTGCCCAATCCACGTCTGTCGCTGGCCCAGAAAGGTATCGAGCTCTGCCGCAAGGAGGGCGTCGACTTCATCCTCGCTGTAGGAGGCGGCTCGGTCATCGACTCAGCTAAATGCATTGCCTATGGTGTTCCGTTTGAAGGTAATGTGTGGGATTTCTATCTCGGCAAAGCCGAACCGAAGGAAATGCTGCCCGTGGCCTCTGTGCTGACCATCCCCGCTGCTGGTAGTGAGATGAGTGAGGCGAGTGTGATCACCAATGAGGACGGCGACGTGAAGCTCGGCTACTCGAACAATATGTCACGTCCGAAGTTCGCCATTATGAATCCCCGTCGCACCATGACGCTGCCCCCATATCAGACAGCCGCCGGTGTGACCGATATGATGATGCATACGATGGAGCGTTACTTCACCAAGGACGACGACATGGACTTCACCACCGACCTCGCCGAGGCTGCGCTGCGGAGCATTAAGAATGCCGTCTTCGCCGTGCTGAAGAATCCCGAGGACTATCGTTACCGTGCGCAGATTATGTGGGGCGGCAGTATCATGCACAATGGTCTGACGGGCTGTGGTGTCGCCGACGACTGGGCCACGCACCAGCTGGAGCACGAACTGAGTGGTATGTTCGATGTCACCCACGGTGCCGGACTGGCTGCCATCTGGCCGTCGTGGGCTCGCTATGTGATGCATGAGAACCTGAGCCGTTTTGTGCGCTTTGCGGTGAACGTGATGGATGTGCCCAACGACTTCACCGACCCTGAGGGTACAGCCCTGAAGGGCATCGAGGCGATGGAATGTTTCTATCATGCCATCGGCATGCCCGTCAACATCAAAGAACTCATCGGCCGCGATATCACCGACGCAGAGATCGCCGAGATGACACGTAAGTGCAGCCGCGACTACACCTCTACCTGCGGTGCCCTGAAAGTGCTGAAAGCTGAAGATATGCAAGCAATCTACCAAATGGCCCGGGGGTGATGATGATTGGACATTGAAGATTGAACATTGAAGATTGAAATATAATATCCGCAATTCCTTTTCTGCCCGGCTCAGCTTATGGGTGACAGGGTTTGTTACAGTCATTTTCGTGGCTGCACTGGCCTTGTTGTTCCGTTACTCGCTGGCTGTCGTCACCGACGAAGCGGTGGAGAGGAACATGCAGATATTGGAGGGCGCCGCCCTGGAGGTGGATCACGTGCTCCATCAGACGGAAATTACTGCACGGGCTGCTAGTTGGATGGTCCGTCAATACCTCGATACGCCCGATAGTATTCCCGCGCTTTGCCAACAGGTTCAGCACGCCAATCCTTGGATAGAGCGCTGTTATGTGGTGAATGATGAAGCGGGGAAGGCAGAAAGAGAACTGAGGGATGAGAATGGTCCGGACAACTGGTATTGCCAGGCTCTCGATATCCCTGCTGACAGCGTGCCGATACAACCGCTGACCTTGTCATACCGTCTGCCGGTGCTCGACAGCCGCGAACGCCCTGTGGCAACGCTTGTTGTCGATGTGCGCATCGACTGGCCCAAATACGCGTCGGCCATCACCGACCGTATGCCTTCCGCACGTTGCTATCTGCAAGGGGAGGGTGGCTGTTGTAAGATGGATGCCAGCGGCTACATGCTGAAAGAACCCGACGGCGAAGACCTCTATGTGTTCTACCGGCCTTTCAGCAACCAGCGTTGGGGACTTGCCTTCAGCTGTCCGGAGAATAAGATCCTGGGCGCCTATTACCGTCTGCAGACCATCGCCCTCATCGCCATGGCCATAGTGCTCCTGCTGTTGCTGTTCATCTGCCGCAAGGTGATTGATCGCAACTTGAAATCGCTCGACCGCCTGTCTGACACCGTCAGGCATCTCTCTGAAAACCACTTCGACAAGTCTATACCCTATCATGGACGGCACGATGAGATCGGTGAACTGCAACGCTCGTTCTCGCTGATGCAGAAGGCTCTGGCGGAACATATCCGTGAGATGCATCAGAAGAACGAGACGCTCACCCAGCGCAATGCCGAGCTGCAGGAGGCTTACGAACGGGGGCAGGAAGATGAGCGCGCAAAGGCCCTCATACTCGGCAACGTCACAGGCCAGTTCTTGCCGCCCGTTCAGGCCATCAGCGCTGCCACCAGTCAGCTCAGCATGCACTATCAGGACTTCGCTAAACAGGAGATGACCAGTCTGAAGACGGAGATTACCGCCCAAAGCGAAACCATCACCACATTGTCTGACCAGATGTTGAAGATATGAATAGGATTGTGGCTTTTTTCATGCGGCGTCTCTCCGTCAGGCTCGGACTCACCATCGTACTGTTGGTGGCGGTCATCTTCATCATCTCTGTCGGCTTCCTCTTCAGCCTGTCCAAGAAATTCGTCCTGGCTGAAGCACAAGGCAGGGCCAACCAACTGCTCGACAACACCGCCCTCCGCATCACAGACATCATGGACGAGGTGGAGTTGGCTACAGACAATATGGCGTGGTATATGGCCAGCCATACTGATCCCGAAACACTCATCCGAGACACCCGTGAGATTCTGCAGAACAATCCGCACTTCTACAGCTGTTCCATCTCGATGGAGCCTTATTTCTTCAAGTCTTACGGCAAATATTTCTCCATCTACTCCGTTCGCGACGGCGACTCCATCTCAACGGCACAGTACGGCAGCGATGAGTTCCAGTATTTCAACCTCGACTGGTATCAGAACCCCAAGCACCTTAAGCGGGGCTGTTGGATTGACCCCTATCTCAATGCCAATCCGAAAGCCAAATACCAGCAGGAGATCATCACCTCCTACACCCGTCCCATCTATGACGCCGAAGGGACGTTCATCGGTGTCGTTGCCATCGACCTGCTTCAGAAATGGCTCTCGCAGACCGTCACCGCCGTGACGCCTTATCCAAATTCGTCGGCTATCGTCTGCGGCCGCGAAGGCCACTACTTCGTGCATCCCGATACGTTGAAGCTGATCCGCCAGACCATCTTCTCCGATCCCGACCCAGAAGCCCGGCAGGATGTCATTCCTCTGGGTAAAGATATGATTGCCGGCAAGAGTGGCTCACACGAACTCGTGGTCGACGGCAACGACGCCTATGTGTTCTTCCGTCCCCTTGGCAAAGCGGGCTGGAGCATGGCCATCGTCTGTCCGGCAGATGATGTCTTCGGTGGCTACAACCGCCTGTTATATACCGTCTGGGCCATCGTCGCCGTCGGCCTGCTTGTCATCCTCATTTTCTGTTATCAGACCATCCGTGGTGCCGTCAGCCCCCTGAAGCTCCTTGCCGGTCAGGCCCGTGACATCTCCAAGGGGCACTTCGACAACTTCCTGCCATCTACCTCCCGTTCAGACACCATCGGACATCTGCAGAATGCCTTCGTCGGCATGCAACAGTCGTTGTCGGCCTACGTCGGTGATATCCGGCGGCTGAATGAAGAGTTGGAACAGCGCAACGACGAGCTCACCCAGGCCAACGAACAGGCCCTGGAGGCCGCCCGTAAGAAGACGGTCTTCCTTCAGGACATGATGCACCAGATACGCACTCCGCTGAACATTATCGGCGGCTTCTCGCAAGTGCTGGAAGAGAATTTCCATGAGTTGCCAGACGAAGAAGCGGCCAACATCATCCGGATGATGCAGGACGCTTCACGGCGCATTCTGCGTATCGTGCGGATGCTGGTGGCTTCATCTGCCGTCGACGGCCAGCAGACCGTCAGTCGCGAGTCGTTCAGTTGCAACGGCCTCTGTCGGGAGATCGTCGGCGCCTTCCGCCTTACCAGTCCCCATACGGTAAAACTGCAGTTCAACACCGATGTGCCTGACGACCTGATGATCTGCTCCGACAAGGAGAAAGTGACGGAGATTCTGAACGAGCTGCTTGAAAATGCGAACAAGTTCACCCAGCTGGGCATGATCATCCTCACCTGTAGACAGCCAGACTGGCAGACGGTGACCTTCACCGTCAGCGACACGGGCATCGGCGTTGCCGAGGCAGACCGGCCGAAGATCTTCTCACAGTTCATGAAGGGTGACTATTTCACCGACGGCATCGGACTGGGGCTGCATCTGAGCCAGCGGATGGCGAGGCTTCTTGGTGGTGACCTCGAGCTCGACCCCGACTATCACAACGGCGCCAGCTTTATTTTGTGCCTGCCGTTAAACTATTCCAACGTTACAACGTCATAATTAAACATACACAAATTCCAAATCAAAATGAAACACGTTATCATGTTCCTCTTGGTGCTGCTGGCTGTCCCCTCGGTCAGCAAGGCACAGGACTTACAACTAAACGACCGCGAGTATTTCGAGCGGCAGGGGGTGAATGTGCTGGTATTCAGCAACAGTTTTAACGGCGGGTTCAACGACGAGAAGAACTCGGGTATCGAGATTATCCACCACGGTGTGCGTACCGTTCAGGGCGGAGCTGTCCGCCTGAACAACACCCCCGAGCAATGGGATCTCGTACCGAAGATGACCGACCGCAAGGTGGACCGTGAGAACGGCAGCATCGAGGTCGCTATGCGCTATGAGAAGGAGGCGCTGGGCGGCGCGGACGCTGGCTTCGCCGAGGATTTCGACAGCCGTGTCATCGTCACCGCCAAGGGCAAGGCCGTGGAGATTGCCGTCTATCTCGACAAACCCGTGCCTGAGAAACTCGCCGGCGAGGCAGGCTTCAACATCGAGTTCCTGCCGTCACAGTACTGGCTGAAGACTTTCACGATGGATGGTCGTCTGGGCCGTCTGCCGCGCTATGCCACCAGTCAGACCATCACCCGTCCGAACAGCGAGAAACCCCGTCAGTTCAAGGGCTTCAAGACCTACGACGACCGAGGCACCGACCGCTTTATCGACCCGCTGCCCATCGAGACCGGCCACAGCATCGTGATGGCCACCGACGATCCCAGCCGTATGGTCAAGATCACCAGTGATGCCGAACTGAAACTCTTCGACGGCCGTATGCTCGCACAGAACGGCTGGTTCGTCCTCCGCAGCGTGCTCCCGAAGGGCAAGACCGGTAAGGTCATCACCTGGACTGTTGAACCCAATGCCATCCCGGGTTGGATCCGTGAGCCGAACATCGGTTTCTCGCAGATCGGCTACACCCCCGAGCAGCCAAAGGTGGCCGTCATCGAACTCGACAAGCTCGACACGCCGCAGGCCACCGCCAAGCTTATGCGCATCAACGCCGACGGTACGACGACGCAGGCTTTCGAGGGTGCCGTCACGTCGTGGGGACCATATTTCAAATATAACTATGTGAAGTTCGACTTCTCGTCCGTCAAGGAGCCCGGTGTCTATTTCATCCAGTATGGTAAGACGAAGACCAACGACTTCCTCATCGACACCCACGTCTATGACAAGATCACCGACGCCACCACCGATGTCTGGGTGCCAATTCATATGAACCATATGTATGTCACCGAGGGTTACCGCACGTGGCACGGCGAGCCCTTCAAGGAGGGCTATCTGCAGGCGCCTGAGAGCGACCACTTCGACTTGCACCGTCAGGGACCGACCACCGACACGAAATATAAGCCGCTGGAACTCATCCCCGGTCTGAACGTCGGCGGATTCTTCGATGCCGGTGACTTCGACATCGAGACGGGCTCCAACATCAACGTCGTGCAGAACTTCATCCGCACCTGGGAGCTCTTCCGTCCCCAGCGCGATGAGACCTTCGTCTCGCAGAAGCAGCGTTACGTGGACTTGCACCGCCCCGACGGCGTGCCCGACATCCTGCAGTTCATCGAGCACGGCACGCTCAACCTCGTGGCACAGGCAGAGCAGATCGGGCACATGGCCTCGACGCTCTCCAACTCCATCCTCGACAACTATCACCATCTGGGCGATGCCGCCTCGATCACCGACGGCCTGCACTACGACCCGTCGCTGAAGCCTTACGAGGTGAGTGCCGACGGCAAGCGCAGCGGAACGCCCGACGATATGTGGGCCTTCACCACCCGTAGTCCGCAGCTCGACCTCCGTGCCGCCACGATGTTCGCCGCCGCCAGCCACGCCCTCAAGGGGTACAACGACGAGCTGGCCGAGCGCGCCCTCACCCAGTCGAAGCGGCTCATGAAGGAGGCCACCGAACTCATTGCCCAGCATAATGCCGCCCGCGAAGATGAATTCGCGTGGCTCGACGGTACTGAACAGGTGAACATCGCCAATCCCCGTCAGCAGGGAGCCAAGCCCGACAAGAAGCGTCAGAAACTGTTGGAGCGTAGCCGTAAGAACCGTGAACAGCTCGGCGATATGGCCACCAACCTTATGCTCTACAGCGCCACGCAGGAGAAGCAGTATCTCGACAATTTCTCCGCACAGATCTGGGACGCCCTCGAGCTGCGACTCTCCGGCAATATGCAGACCGCCCTCGACGCCGTGCCCTATATGGATGAGGCCTACAAGGAGAAGCTCCGTCCTTACGTCGTGAAATATGAGGAATACATCAAGGGCTTCGACACGCAGAACCCCTACGGCGTGCCCATCGGACTCGGCAACTGGGCTGGTGTGAATATGGTGCTCAACTTCGGCATCACCGTCAACTACGCCCACATCTACTTCCCCGACATCGTCGGGAAGGATGAGGTCTATCGCGTGGCCAACTGGCTCTACGGCCGTCACCCCTACCACAACTATTCGTTCGTGGCAGTCGTGGGTGCCACCCGTCCGAAGCAGGTGTTCTACGGCAACAACCGTGCCGACTTCTCGTTCATTCCCGGCAACGTGGCTCCTGGTCTGCTCTTCCGCCGTCCCGACCACTTCGAGAACTACGACGACTGGCCCTTCCTCTGGGGACAGAACGAAGGCACCATCGCCGGCAACACGCAGTACATCATCTTCGGCTCATCTCTTAAGAATATTGTCGCAGAGTGATGGACAGGCTTTGGAACAGGAACTATATCAAGGTCATGATAGCGAACTTCTCGCTGTTCTTCGCCTTCTATGTCCTGACTCCTCTGCTGCCGCTCTATCTGAGTGAACATTTCGGCGCAACAAAGGACGTGATCGGCCTCGTGCTCTCGGGCTACACCATCACGGCTTTGTTGTGCCGACCCTTTAGTGGTTACATCGTCGACTCCTTCTCCCGCAAGACGGTGCTGATGGTCTGCTTCGGCACCTTCGCCATCTTCTTTGCAGGCTATCTCGCCGCGTCCACGCTTCTGCTGTTCACCATCGTCCGCACCCTCCACGGCGGGCCCTTCGGCGCCCTGACCGTCTCCAACTCGACTGTCGCCATCGACGTGCTGCCCTCCAGCCGCCGTACCGAGGGCATCGGCTACTACGGTCTCTCCAACAACCTCGCTATGGCTATCGCGCCCACCGTCGGCATCTTCATCTACAAGTTCACCGCCAGCTTCGAGTTCCTCTTCTGGCTGGCCCTCATCGTGGCCTGCCTCGGCTGGCTGGTCGATGCCACGGTAATTATACCGAGGAAGGAGAATACTCCTGCCGCAGACACTACCCTCCCAGGTAATCTCATTCCTCGTTCCTCATTCCTCCTTCCTCGACTCTCCTGGGACCGCTTCTTCCTTGTCCGCGGCTGGCTCCTCGGTCTGAATATGGTGGCCTTCGGCTTCAGCTTCGGTGTGCTCAGCAACTACCTCGCCATCTACGGCAAGGAAGAGATGGGCATCACTGGCGGCACAGGCACCTATTTCATGCTCTGCTCCATCGGACTGATCCTCTCCCGTCTGCAAGGCAGCAAAGCCCTCCGTAATGGACGTGTCACCCACAACGCCGGCTCAGGCATGGTCATCTCCCTCATCGGCTACACCTTATTTATATTAATGCCCACCCTGGCGAACCATTTTTCACTTTTCACTTTTCACTCTTTACTTTTCACTTCTATCGCCTACTACGGCTCAGCCCTCCTGATCGGTCTCGGTAATGGTCACATGTGGCCCGCCTTCCAGAATATGACCATCAACGTGGCTCATAACAACCAGCGCGGCACTGCCAACAGCACCATTCTCGTGTCGTGGGATCTTGGTATGGGTCTCGGCATCCTTGTGGGAGGTGTCGTCGCCGAACTGTTAGGATATGGTGCTGCCTTTTGGACGGTGGTCATCATCAACGCTGCGGGTGTCGCCTGCTTCTTTTTGGCCACCAAAAAATTCTTTTTGAAGCGAAATCTGAATCCGTCCGTGATGTAACTTTTGCAAAAAAGGGGTCAAAAAGTGCCGATTTTCACTATTGTAAAAATTTGCTAAAAAATGCAAACTAACGGATTTTATCGACGAATAGCGGGATTTTATCGACGAAATTTTTTCCTTTTTGATTTTTTAACAAATACCCCCTAAATTTCTTCGAAAAAAATGCTTTTCGTATTTTTTATTTTCATAACTTTGTAGCGACCAATATGAGAAAAAGGGTTGAATGAATCAACCATGAACCTTTAAAAAATTATAGATGATTACGTAACCTTACCCATCATTTCCAACACAAACCCATACCATAATACATATAATAAGATACCAAAAAACGTTGTCTGCCCCTCGGCCTCCCCCAACAGCCGAGGGGTTTTTTATGTCACGCCATCTTATCTTACCCGAATCATACGAACGTTGTAATGCTCAACCTGGCGACTGTGGGTTACCTCATAGCCATCGGGGCAATAGGTCGATTTGTTGTCGTCCCAAACGTCGATCGTAGCATCGAGCAAATTGTCGTTCAGGTTCTTCACGTAGATGGTGATGAAATTGTCGTCTAAGGTACGCTCCTTTAAGTTGATGGTGTTGAGACTGAAAGAATAATCGCCATAGAAGGTGTGGTCGCCCCGATACCCGTAGTAGTTGTGGATACAGATATTGAACTTCCCGCCAGCACCGAAAGTCAGGTCCTTAATGCCGAAATCAGGATAGGACTCGGCTGCAACCCAAGTGTGACTGCTCTTGCTGTATATTTCCACGAGCTGCCAACTGGTATTGGCAAGCTTTGATGAATACTCCTTCGCCTGATATCTCTCGGCGTTACCACTTTCAATCTCTACATCGCACGATGTCAGAACCAAACTGCAGATCATAGCTGCAAATAAACAAAACTTCTTCATATCTTTACTTTTTTACTTTTTTACTTTTTTATTTTTCGATGATGCAAAGATATACCCTTTTCCCTTATCTCTTTTCACTTTTCGCTTCTTTCTCTTTTACTTGTTGCGTCACCCCTCCCTCATTTGCGACAAATAGCCGAATCCACGCAATAACTGTCGCAAGAACGTTAAAAGAAACAACCCACTGCATCTCAAAAAAACTCAAATATAATTTGGTTTTTTATTCGATTTGCACTATCTTTGTCCCCCAAAAAGTAGCTATATGAAACAAGGTTGGATTTATAAGATGATCATTGCCGCTGTCCTGATGATGGTGGCTGATTCAGCAATGGCCCAGGCTGAGGCCGACTCACTCTTCGATGCGAAGTTCTATCGTGATTTCGACATG
>JAEEGJ010010555.1_pt1 | contig 23968 bp, 20 predicted proteins | sample 8958761 | NCBI WGS metagenome assembly JAEEGJ01 (sample SAMN16246546, study PRJNA631951) | gut metagenome | biome: gut microbiome; feature: rumen; material: RS-attached | host: Bos | place: Iran: Karaj | collected 2018-10 | reverse complement strand
GAAGTCCGAACTGAAAATCAATGAAGCGCATACGATCATCAAGCTCAAGCTCTCGGTCGATACGCACTATAGTTCGGTGATGGACTATTTCGAGATTTTCCTGCAGCGCATGGTCCTCTGCCGTAAAGCCGCGGAGACACTGGGACTGCAATTTAAACTGATCATCAACGAGCAGCAGCTGATCTGACCGATCTTAAGTAAAGGAAACGATGATCGGATGTCACTGTCTTTCTTCAAGAAGGGTCCGGATGCGGTTGTCGATTACGGGGTGTCATCGGACAGTTTCCCGTTAATACATGAGTATATTCTATCACGAGTAAGATAATGTGAAAGATCGTTATATAATCCGGTGCGATTTTGTTAGTAAACCGGTTTCGATAATGATAGTCTATGGGTGTTGTGATCGTCAAAGGAATGGGTTTGTTGTAATCGATCAATTTTCAAACAAGGAAGTAAATATCATGGGAAAATCAAAGTGTACGACGAAAGTCGCAGCGCTTCTGATGGCTATGGTGATCGTTTTCATCCCATTCAGAAGTGCTTTTGCAGCAGGAAGATCTTATGCTCGAAACCTCTGTGTTGATGATGGTTTTAAGGCCCCCACCGGCCATACCGCTATTAAGGAATATACGAACCACAATGGTACATATTATGTCCGACAGGGAGATGAGTATGCATTTCTGGAGGGTGAGATCGTCAATGTCAGCTCCAGTTTCACACTCACTCTCGTAGTCAGAGATAACGATGCAGGCTGCAATATCCGCAAAGTGACCGAAAGGATCACGGTTCCTTCCGGAAGAACGAATTTGTACCTGTATGAATTATGTAGTCTCGCCACATATTATGGATGCAAATCCAATTATTGCAGTCAGGAATTGACAGACGCGCTCTATCTGAAAAAACTGCCGGTCGGAAACTACAGTTTCGCATTTTACGTTAATGACACATGTTCCGGTACAGTCACGTATGTCAGAGTGTATTCGCGTGAGGCAGAAAGTCTGGTTTATAGTGCCTATCATAACTTCAATTTGAGTATGGCCGGTCAGGATTTTGATGTAACTATGTATAAACTGAGTACACATCAGATGTCAGGTACGGATTTTCTCTGGAATCTGTATGTTAAAAATCAGGCAAAAGGAATATTCAGAAGTTCATCTTCTAGAGAGATTGTCCGTCTCGTCTGTAAGGTAGCGTATGGCCGTTATCCGAATGTTGCGGAAGAGGGAACGCTTTTGAAGTATTGTTCAATAATGGGCGAACCGCTCACGGTCAAGAGGATCATATTCAGCGGCAAGTGCCAGAACCATCTTATGGACCTGGGTATCAAGCCCTGATTTTCCTCGCGAAATGAATTAGAAGAAGGGGACGTCTCATACGATGAGGCGCCCCCTTTTTTGAAAGGTTATTCTTTTGCAGTGCTTTTAATCTGAGAATTCCATACCGAATCCGAAGAAACCTGCGACTGATTCATACCAGGTGCTCTTTTCACCATAAGCGATCTGAAAATGTGTTCCTTTTATGTATTTACGCCGTCCCAGTATTCTACCTTCGGATAGTTGGTATATACACCGTTTACGGTAGAGCTGGATTCATCAATATACAGTTCCTTAAAGTGGGTATCCATCCAGGAGCCCTTGACGAGATGGACGGTGACCTTACTTCCGAACGGCATATTCGTGAACAGTGTTCCCAGGGTTTCGCTGTTATATGTTTCCAGTTCCACTTCAGCAGGGAAGTAGATATCGATATCCATGTCATAGCTGACAGTTCCGCCCTCTGAAATATGCTTCAGAGATTTTGGCATCACGACTTTGTGCAGATTATAGCAGTGGTAGAAGGAGTATCCCTTCAGAGTATCGATCGAGTCCGGAAGGACGACTTCTTCGATGGATTCGCAATCCGAGAAACAATTTCTGGGAAGGAATGTCATTCCCTCAGGGAATACGACCTTCGTTACTTTATCAAAGGAGGTGAAGGTGAATCCCAGTTTTGTTACGCCGTCCGGAATGATGATCTCGCCCTCGACGTTTTCGGCTGCTTCCTTGAGCGAGTACTGCGTGTAATCTATGGTGAATTCAACATATTCCTCGCCTGTGAAATAATCCTTGGAGTCTTCAACGATGAAGTACTTATAGTAGTGTTCGTCTTCACTTGCGGCTGAAGAATCGTTATCCGCGTTATTCTTTCCGTCCGGATCTACGCCGTTATTCTGATCCTCAGGATCGATCTCGGTGATCTCGTTGTCTGCATTTTTGCCGGTATTCTTTTTCGTTCCGGAGTTGTTATCTTTTCTTGTCGCAAAGAAGACGATCCCGGCTGTGGCAGCGCCTGCAAGTCCAATAGATACGATAGTAATAATAGTCTTTTTCATAGTAACCTCTGTCCCTTTCTTTATTGCCTGTGAAGCAAGTTTGGATCCGGCTGCCTCCGTGGCAGCTCCGGTAGATGCGGACAGATTCAGAAGTGAAGCAGGAATTGGTCTGAACGGTACCTGCTCGGCTTCCTTGGTAAACAATTGCGTTAAGAATGGTACGACCATAAACAGTTTCGTGTCGTTTTCATCTTCATATTTCTCGACCTCCTTCTTGATTTTCTTCTTGGCAGAATGGATGCGCCGGGATACAGTTCCCTCCGGGATCCCGAGAGCTTGTGCGACCTCTTTGGTGCTCATCTCATCAAAGTAGAAGAGAATAAGCGTCCTTCTGGTATCTTCAGACAAAGAATTGTTGATGATATCCATGATGATCTTTCTCGTCTCTTCCGACTCAACCAGTGAATCCGGGAGGAAATCCTCGGGAACGGTTTCGACTGTATCAAAGAACTCGTCCTCCACATTATCCGTCTTCGTCCTCGTAAGACGATTCAGGGACTTGTTGGCAGCGACCTTCTTCAGCCACGGTACGATCTTACTTTTGTCCTGGATGCTGTCGTACGAGTTGATCAGGGCAACAAACGTATCCTGCACGATGTCCTGCGCATCATCTTCATTCTTCAGAAGAGAAAATGCTGTCCAGTACACCGCGCGATAGGCTTCGTTGTAGATCTTTTCAAGTTCTTTTCCATCCATTTTTTCTGCCTCCTTATGTCCGCATCTATCCTATAGACACATGACAATGGACATTTCTTCGCAGGTACAAGAAATAATTTTTTTTCTAATTTATGAAAATATACAGATGGCTGTCCTGTCAAGAGAAAACTGCACGCCCGCTTTATGCAACTTCGGCTTGGTTCTACGAAACCCTATTAATACTTTTTCGAGTGTTTCATTTATAGTTTTTCGAGTATTCTATTTGTAGTGTTGAGATCATACACGACACATAGCAGATCCACAGAACAGTTTACTCGCGATATAATTTGACCCCAATATATTAATGAAGGCTATTGGATTTAGGCCTGCACAAAATCTTACTTTACGTCGATCACCTTTTCTCTTTCTTCGCAACGGGAAAGCTTGGTAACTTTACATATCGGATGCCAGATACCGTATTTTTCGGAGTATTCTTTTTCCATCACACAGGTTATATTCAGCCAGTCATCTTTTCTGATCTCGCCAATGTCTCCGTCATAATCGCAAATGAATCCGAAGAGAGTCAGATCCTCCGCACAACAGGTCATGGCGATCCTTCCAAGAAGAAAGGAGTGTCCTTTTTCGCTCTTGGTCGTAAACACCATGCCTGTGTAGTTGACAGTCTTTCCGACATACCGGTCAGGATTCTCCATAGTATCAATAAAGAATGCAGCGAAAGTATCATCTTCTATATTCAACGGATCGGAGTCAGGATCAAATGGAAGAAGGACCGCCTGATCCAGTTCGATTTCTCCATCATCATTTCGGAAAACAATATCCACATGATTATTCAAAGCCCGTGCACTTCTTCTATACATTGCAAGCTTCTCAGGCTCTTCATTACATCGTTTAAAAAGCATCATATCGGCGGTTCTGATCTTGTCGGCGATGAGTGCTTTTAGATTATTCAGATACATTTCAAAAGTAGTCGTATCGACCAGCATGATTTCGTATATCTGTTGCGGATCCCAGATCCTCCGGGGAAGAGATGTATTCCACATCCCGTTATATTCGATGAGGATCCTGTCAGCGCCGGTATCCTCTTCAAGATTATCCACGTACTCTTTCGTAAGTGTTGCCTCATCTTCTATATAGCGGATATCAACATCCAGCGAGTCATAAACTTCCGGATCATATTCCTCCTCTCCTTCTTCGCATACAAGGAGCAGTGTTTTCTTTGGATCTTTATTCTGCACTCCCATAATGAATTCCCGAATCGTGGTCGTCTTACCGCTATCGAGAAATCCAGTGAAGATATATACCGGTTTCACTTTAATCTACAAGACACTCCTTCAGTTTCTCTACAAAAGCTTCTTTATCGTAACCTCGACCGATAAACACCAGCTGGTTTAGTCTGTCGCCATATTTCTCATGCCACTCTTCCTTAATGTCCGGAAACTCCTCAAAAATCCTCTGCTGCTCTTCTTCGGGCATAGATGCGACCCAATTCGAAACTTCCGTTACCGCTGAGTTTCTTCCCGCCTGCTCGAAAAGATGAACATGAATATCGTCGCCTTTGAACCACATATATCCTTTACCCCGGATCAATTCCTGAGGGAAGTCATTACTGACAAGATCGATAAACTTGTCATAGTCAAAAGGCCTTGGATCTTTAAATGCGAAAGAACTGATCCCGTAGTCGTCTTCATATTCTTCTTCCATCCGGGCTTCTCTCTCCATGGCACGCTGTAAAGCAGATGAATGCAGCACTTTGTCGTAATCGAATTTCGTACCGCGGAAAATCTTTTCCGGATCGATCATTCCGTTGACACATTCATAGATCTCCGCTTCGTTTTGGAAACTACGGATCACTTTCTTAATCTCATCGACCTGCTCCCTGCTCAGAAGATCGCACTTACTGAGAAGGACCACGTTGCAGAACTCGATTTGATCCATAACAAGATTGATGATATCCGGATCTTCCTCTTCTGATCTGTCATCTGCCAAATCACGCATGTCTTCGATAAACTCGTTATATAACCTGTCCGCATCCGCCACCGTAACGATCGAATCCAGATAGACACTGCTTTGCCCCCGCATCTTCTGATAGTTCAGAAAGCCGAATGCGATCGCTGCAGGATTACTGACACCTGATGCCTCCACGATGATGCTGTCCACTTTATCATCCATTGACAGTTTCTCGATCTGCTCCATAAACGCTTCCTGGAGCGTGCAGCAGATGCATCCGTTTGTCATTTCGATCATCTTCGAGTCAGCCTCAACAACGCTGTTGTTCCCTCGTAAGACGGATGCATCGACATTGATACTTCCCAGATCATTTACGATGATCGCCAGTTTCTTCCCGGACTGGCTTTTCAAAAGCTCATTCAGAACAGTAGTTTTTCCCGCTCCTAAATATCCGGTGATCATGGTAACCGGCTTCCTTTTTACAGATTCCATTTTCTGTCTCCTTTTCGCAGATAATTTGAGAATCATTCTCATTTTTATCACAAGAAAGAAATGATGTCAACAAATTTAAGAATGGTTCTCAGATTCGTTGACAAGGATCATGCGGTATAATACATTGGTAGAAGAGAGGCTCTGGAGAATATGGAACAGAAAACAAAATATAAAACCAAACAGCAGGAGATTCTCCTTGACTACTTAAGACTCAATCAGGGGAAACATATTACTGCCGCCGATGCATATGAACACCTTCACGAAAAAGGCCAGGTAATCAGCAAAGCCACCATATACCGTCAGCTTGAACAGCTTGTAGATGAGGGGATACTCAACAAATACATAATTGATGGCAACAGCCCTGCTTGTTTCGAATATGTTGATAAAGAAAGCCATGCCGCTGCGGATGTTTGTTTTCACTGCAAATGCAAAAAATGCGGAAAACTGATCCATCTTCACGATGAAGAACTGGAAGATATGCAGGCACATCTTTTAGGAGAACACAGTTTCCGGCTCGATCCTGTACGAACAGTTTTCTATGGAGAGTGCGAAAACTGTTATACAGACAAAGCAGATTCCGGGAATTAATTCATATGAAAAGCACATCAATTCGAAGCTGGAACGTTTCTTCACATCGGACTTCTCGTCTTTTCTTATCGCGAATATGACAATGGAAAATTCTTCACAGGTACGAGAAAGAATTATACTTTAAAAATAGTACAGGAGATTCTCTTATATTGCTAATCCAAAGTACAACATAAGAATGGCCACTTGCGCAACAACTTCTTCTGAAATATCGTCTTATTTGCATGAGAAGTAGTAAAATGAGAGTTACACGAAGAGGGGTTGCAGTATGAAAAAGTCAGTACTAAGAATATTTGCGTTGGTTTCATTGGCCGCATGTACACTGTCAAGTGCAACAGGATGCAAGAATAAGAAGAAAAGTGCTTTCCCGGAGGAAGACTCTTTCACCACATATACGATTCCGGTCGAGGACAGGAAAGCGGAAGCAACGAAACCCGTCCCGATCCTTGCGGACGAATCCGCATTTAAAGCCAACCTCCACGCTGTTCCGGACGACTTCACGTTTCTCCCGGCAGATGACGAGAAGCTGATCGAACACTATTCGTGTCCGGCGGACAACATGTTCGGGCTGAAAGAGATCTATGTTTATGAGAATACGGTCATCATGTATTTCGATCAGAAAACATTCGACTCGATCGACACCCTATATAACTTCGACAGAAATCCCGAATGGACAGAGGGGATCTGGAATGAAGATCAATATAAGGAAAACGTGGCCAGAGAGTTTAAAGACAGCCATACTGACGGCTGGGCAACGACGGTCTCCGGCAATGACCGGATATGTATCGTCAAGACCTTCTATTCCGAAGAGAAAAAGAAAGAAATCGAGAAAGAGCCGGAGAGTTATTTCGGAAGAGGCTTCATCTCCATTCTGGGAAGGGATATTGACTTCAATGACGGAGATATCAGCTTGTACTACGAGGAAGAATTCAACTATGACATCACCCGGGAACACCGGCAGGAATATGATTCAAAAACAGGAAAATGGAGCGAAGAAGATTTAAATGAGTTCTTCTGGAACTAAGAAAGACCCCGACACCACAACGGTTTCGGGGTCCATATTTATAGAAAGCACATATCAGCCTTTATTGATCACGAAGAAAAACAGCCAGATGAGTCCGAAGAAGATCGCAAACGACACGACCAAGTACAAAAGTAATCCGATAAAATGAGTCTTCGTTTTGCTGTCTACATCATACAAGGGAAGATTATCTTCCGGATGATCCGGATCATAGCATATGGTCTGGTGCTCTCTGTTTGCCCGTTTCCAGGAACCATACCCCTGTCCGGTATACGTATTCCCGCCGACATCGAACTCATAGTAAATGACGGTCCCACGGGAATTAGTATGCTTATTCCCGTCTTCATCTTCGGTCTCATATGTATCCACATAATGGCTTGTGATCCGGCCTTCCGCCCTTCCGGTAAGATGGGCGAGCTGCTTTCTGGCGCGAAGCTTCCTGGGGATCGAGTTTATCTCCACGGCAAGATATAGTCCGATCGTAGCACCGACGATAAAAATGATCGCCGATTTCTCGTCACGTATCAAGTCCATGCCGTAGTATTTCACGACGATTCCCAAAACGACACAATACAGAATGATAAACATGATCCTTACCTCACCTTATTCCCGTCTGTATGGAATGCAACGTGGTAATTACCGATAGTGCAAGTATCGCGATCACCACTACGATCCAGAAAACGCGCTTGAACAGATACTTCTTTCTGACATTTTTGACATCACTGATCACCCAGTCTTCTTTTGGCGGCTCACATTCTTTGCCGCAATAAGGACAGTTCTTCGACTTAAAAGAATTGAAGCTGGCACCGCAACTGGGGCACTGGATCTTCGCGATCGAGAAGTTCGTCGAGAACGGAACATCGGTCCTTCTTGCTGCCGTGATCTGATAGACCTCGCTTCTTACTTTCAGCCGGTCACCCAAGTCCCTCGTAGTGTCCACAAACACATCGCCTGTGACATAGACGCTGTTATTTTCCACTTTGATCTTCTTACAGGACATCCATCCGTGGAAAGTACAGTCGACCACATTATCGAAATCTGTCCCTATCTCCTTCACCGCATTAAAAGGAAGGCTCTCGCGACTATCGGAGAACACCAGGATCCGGAAAAGTGTGGTGATCTTCGAAGAGAATGTTTCGAAGGTATATGCCGGACTGATTTTCGCCATCTGAGAAGCGAACCTCTTTCTCGAACTTCCGACGGAAAGCGCGGCCGGCGTTTCTTTTCCAAGGGTTTTAAACCCGGCGAAGAAGATCGAAAGGAACCATACGAAGTAGCCGATGATCGGGGACATGATGATCATGGCGATAATATACGCGATGACCCGAGAAAGCGACGGAACCGTCCACTTTTCCGGAGAAACCAGACTTAGAAGTGAAGACGTCGAGCTTTGGTCCAGTAGAATCATTGGCGAAAACAGCGGGATCGTGACCGGAAGGGAGTAAAGTCCGTATCGGATCATTGTCTTCCAGATCGGATCCGTGCTTACACCCGGGTCCGGAACGAAGAAGTAGTTTCCTACCTTCGGATAGAGTTCGGTCATGCGAAAAGAAGTTCCGCACTGGCTGCATCCTTCCTGCAGTTCCCGGATCGTTGCGACCGCGCCGCAGTTCGGACAGCAGTATGTATCCCCGCTGACATCTTCCCCGTCTCTGACATCGACGATCGTTTCACAGATCGACTGCGGGTCTTTTCTCTTAAACGTCTTCATGCCGTCTCTTTCGGCAGTCTTTTTATGGTTGATATATCCGACGGACCACGATGTCTCATAGTGGCCGTCCTGCCAGGAACGCACGTTATTGGCCGCGCTGCGCACAGGTGCTTTTCCCGGATCGAATTCTTCCGTAAAACAGATATTCTTTCTTGCGATACGGTCTCTCTGAAGTTCCAGGCAATAACGGAGTTCTCTGTCCGCTGACATGACTTTCGCGCCCGGTTCCATCGCGTGTCCCAATTCTACGCGAAAAGCACTTGCCACAGCATCTCTTGCTTCTTGTCGGTTTCCCGTGGATCCCCCGGACGATGCCAGCGCGATTGCCTCCTCCTCGGTTCTCCAGTTCTGATTATTTTCTGCACACATAACTCTACTCCCTAAAGCCTTCGTTAGGCACGATCAAACAACCTAAGAGCATTATATCATGCTCTTATGGATGCTTATGTTTCGCTCTCTTCCTCTGCCGGATCCCGAAGCGGGATCTCGACATGAAGTTTGAAAGTGCCGTCTCCCTCAATCTTCTTGGACACAAAGTATGTCATGTGTAAGGAGCTCTCGTAATCTCCGGAGCCTGACGTCATGAGTGAATCGCGTCCCAGTATTCTCATCAGAGCCTCGCAGCATGTAGTATATAACTCTTCCCATCTGTCCCGGTCTTCCGCAACGATGATGATTCCTGCGCGGCTTCCCTGGTTCAAGGTGCCATCTTCATTACGAACGATGTGAATGTCCATCTGACAGATACCTTCCGGAAGATCCAGAGTATCCTCATCCCAGAAATAGAACACCCAGTCGAAGCCGTCTTCATCGTACATCCAATCCGTCGGATATACCACACAGCGTTCCGGGAAATTTTCCAATGTGGCATCTTTTGTTGTCTGAGAGATCGAAACGATGTTCTCGATCACTTCCTCGGTGCTCTTTCCATCAAATGAGAGGAAAATGGTTCCGGACGCATTGGCCTGCCCTGCTTTCGGATAGCCCGTTTTCACTGTGGGTTTATCAGAAGCTTCCGAAGCATCTACACTTTCCGAAGAATCGGGGTTCTCCGTAGCATTTCCGGAAGCGCTCTCGGTGATCTTTCCTTCCCCCGTTTCGGTGATCTCTTCTTCTTTTTCTTCCGAAGTGATCTCCGTCTTTACATTCTTCGAAGTCTTGTCTTTCTTCTCGTCTTTATGATGCGTGGCAATGAGAACGGCAACGACACCGCCTGCCACAACCGCTACGGCAACTAAACCGATAATTACTTTCTTGATCATAATACCTGTTCCTTTCTTTATCGCTTCAGAAGCGATTCTTTTCCCTGCTTCCGCGGAAGCAGCCTTAGTCGATGCGGACAGGCGAAGTAAAGAAGCGGGCACCGGTTTGATAACGACCTGCTCGACTTCTTTATTAAACAGCAATGTTAAGAAAGGAACCGGCATAGCAAACAGCTTCGTGTTACTTTCTTCTTCATATTTCTCTACCTCCTTCTTGATCTTCTTTCTGGCAAAATTCAGACGCCAGAGGACCGTTCCCTGAGGAACCCCGAGAAGCTCGGAGATCTCTTTCGTGCTCAACTCATTAAAGTAGAACAGGATGATCGTTCTTCTGACCTCTTCCGACAGAGAATTCTCGATAATGTCCATGATGACCTTGCGCATCGAGTCCGATTCCACGATCGAGTCCGGCAGAAAATCTTCCGGGACGGTCTCGAGGTTCTCCAGGATCTCCTCGTCCACGTTCTCGGTCCTCACCGACTTCAGACGGTTCAGGCTCTTGTTGGCCGCGATCTTCTTAAGAAGCGCGAGTACTTTACTCGTGTCCTCGATATTACCGTAAGTCTCGATAAAGGAAACGAATGTATCCTGTACGACATCCTCGGCGTCGGCTTCATTCTTAAGAAGCGACATGGCTGTCCAGTACACGGCACGGTACCCTTCGTTATAGACCTTCTCGATTTCCTTATCTGTCATATCATGCCTCCTTCATATCCGCATCTACTTACTTAACAACTGAAGTGTGCGGATTATTGGGTGGTAGAGGAAAAATTTTTCATTTTTCACAAAAACAGTATATCAGTAATGGTGCGAGATGACTGCCATCTTTATTCCGCGCGCGGCGCGGGGTCAGCCGGCGACGGTGTAGAGCGCCTTGAAGTATCCGTCTCTGGCCATCAGATCCGCAAAGTTCCCTTTTTCTTCGATCGTTCCGTCCTTGAGGACGATGATCTCGTCATAGCGCCGCAGCACCTGCTCTTCCAGGGAATGGGTCACGACGATGCGTGTCATGGAATCGAGTTCCAGGATCTCGTTGATCACTTCATAAGAGGTCTTGGCATCCAGCGCCGACGTGACCTCGTCTGCCAGAAGGACGGAGGATTCTTTCAGAAGGCTTCTGGCAATGGAGATACGCTGTTTCTCTCCTCCGGACAGACCCTTGCCGCCCTCGCCACACAGGTATTCTTCTCCCCGGTCCCGGATGAGTTCGCAAAGATGCGCTTTTCTCATGGCTTCCTCGATCTTTCCTTCCGGGAAATCACGGAACATCGTCACGTTGTCCTTGATCGATGAATTGAAGATAAATACATTCTGCTGGATCACGGTAAGAAGATCATAAAGGGAATCGGGATCGATATCCCGTAACTCACAGCCATCAATAGTGATCTCGCCTTTGTACTCATTATTTGCCGCCATAAGGAGATTGAGGAAAGTGGATTTGCCGGAACCGCTGGCCCCGACGATGGCGTAGGATCTCCCCGGCAGGAATTCGCAGTTAATATCGTGAAGGATCTCTTTCCCGCCTTCTTCATAGGCAAAAGAAACGTTGTTGAGGCTTATGCCGTCATGTACTTCTTCCACCTCGGCGCCGCCGACGGATCCGGTGCTTTGCGAGAGGGAATCGGCGAGTTTGTCCACCAGTCCTGCCGCCGCTTTCTTACTGGCCAGAAGCTTCGGAAGATCGGCGACCGGCGGGATCAGGAAGTTCATCAGGTTCACGAACATCAGGACCGTACCTGCCGTGATCCGGCTTCCGTCTTTGGCCAGATAGGCACCGAACAGGAATACTCCGAGCTGCGCCAGCATGCCGGCGATCCCGCCCAATCTTCCCGTCATGACGCCGATTCTTCTCAGGCGGTATTTCGATTCTTCGAGTTTTCCGTTTTCTTCAACGAAAAGCCGGTTGATCTCTTTTTCCGCCTGGAAACTCTTGATGACCTGAAAACCACTGAGGCAGTCCGTCATGGTGGCGGTAAATGCCGTGTTGCGGTCCGAGACTTCTTTCTGGGCTTTCGCCATCTTCTTTCCCATGACGGCGGAGACAATGGTGGGAATGCTGATGATGAGGATCGAGAAGATCGTCAGAGCCGGGGAAACAAAGATCATCAGGACCAGGGAGCCGAAGAAGGAGACCACCTTGGTCACGATCGGCTGGAGGGAATTGATATAGTCTGCCTCGATCGATGCGGCATCGTTCGTCAGCGCCGAAAGATACGCCGAGGTCGTTTCTTTGCGAAATGAGGAGATATTCTTGGCCGACAGGAAGCAGAATGCTTTATCTTTGTACTGTCTCATGGCGCGGCGGATATAGGCCGGTTCGGAGATGTAATTCAGGAACAGAATAAACCCGTGGAAAAGAGCGAAGCTCACGCACATCAGCAGGATCTGACACAGTGTAAAACGGCTTTGGCCGGAGAGCATATCGATCAGTTCTTTGGTGATCCAGGACACTATGGCCCCGGAAAGGCCGGACAGTAAGGCTACGAGAATGGTCAGAAAAATGGCGCAATGATTCTTCCTGTAGAATTGGGAGACCAATTCTACACGTATGGTCTTTCTATTCATTTTTGTTTACCTCAGTAGATGATTGTGTTTTAAGTGTTGTTTCTGCTTTTTATGGATTTTCGTGCCCGGCCGGGGCTTCATTGGTTTATGGATTTCCAGAGTTTTATCAGTTTTTTGTTCTTTGTATAGCTGATCGCGGTCTCGATCGCCTCGATACAGGTCTCCCCTGTTGTATCGTATGCCATGCAGGGTTCCTGAATGTCTACGAAGCGTTCTCTGCGGGCGTCATAGTCCGGGGCCGCATCGAAAAGATCCGCGTTTTTCTTTGCTGTTTCCAGGTATTCACGTGCTTTGTCCTCGTTATGCAGGACGATCTCCACATAAGAAAGTCCGGCATAATACAGGCAGTCGATCCTGTCGAGATAGGAGACGGTATTCTTCCTCCGGAACAGTTCATTCTCTTTGATCCCCATTTCCAGTATCGCCCTGGCTTCTTCAAATTGTCCGGTCCCGACATAGCAGAGTGCCTTGCATATTATGAGATTGACACGGGCTCCGATCTGAATGACCAGGGCGTAAGACAGGTAGTTCTCTGCTTCTTTATATTCTCCGCGATCCACCAGGATCTGGCCGATATGCCGATTGAAAACGTATCCGGCATTGTGAGAACGGAAGATCTCCAGGCTCTTGTCCAAGTCTCCGATGATCTGATAGACCTGGGCCAGCTGCCCGTAAAGATGTGTCTCATCGATATTCGGATCCGTGTTTTGGGATACCAGGCGGATCGCCTGCTCATAGAGTTCTTTGGCTCGAAGAGCGTAATTGTGGTCGATCTTGAGCATGGCGCTTCTGGCCTTGAAGAGATAGGCACATTCAAAGATGATCCGGAAAGAATTCGGGTACTTCTTGATCGCCTTTTCCGCTTCGGAAGGACCTGCCGGGTCCATGGTATCCGTTAATCTCCGAAGCCTTTTGGCCAGCACGTCGATCCGGTTATCGCGGACCTGGTAGCCCACCAGCACGTCCAGGGATGTGTCGAAAAAGTCGGCCATCTCCATCATGATCGACAGATCCGGCGTCGACATGCCGCTCTCCCATTTGTGGACCGCGCCGACCGTCACATGAAAGACTTCCGCCAGCTGCTCCTGTGTGAGTTTTTTCTCTTTGCGGAAAGTCCGGATATTTTCTGCGAGTGTGCTCTTCATTTTTGCTCATCTCCTCTACCATCAGTATCGGTTCAACTGTCTTCATTGTATAGGAAGGCAACGTCAAAGGAAATACACTACCCATACAATTTGTAGAGAGATTATTATACCGAGCGTATAGTTTTCGCGAGGTGCTTTCCCAATTTCATAAAGCTATTTGAATCTTTCTTGGGTTTATCACCTTTTTTCAGATTTCACACAGTTTGTTCGCCAACCCGATTTCGGCCCAGAAAACCAATTTTGTTTGGCAACATTCTGGATTAGCAGCCGGAATGTGATCCGGAAGATGACTATGTGCCGGTTTCCGCGGAAGTATTCTCCGCACCTTTTTCCAGTTCCGTTTCGATGATCTCCCATGTCTTCGAATCCTTAAGGTATCCTTTGAATGGCAGCTGGCATCTGTTTTCGTCGATGATCCGGAATTTATCAAATTTAGGGATCGCGAACATTTTCAAGCCACAGCTCGGAGTGCTGTACGGGCCCATCCTCGTAAGATCTTCCGAACCTTTATACCTAGTCTTTTCTACAGTGACTATAAAAGAGTCATCCTGCCTTTTTAATTGACTCGATTTTATTACCGGTATGCTGAGATACTCTCCTCTGGTTTCTGTTCTCCCCTGACAGATAAGGATATACACTGCATCGTTTTCTTCCAGGATATACCATCCGTATTCCAGATCCGGGCCGAACTCCTTTTCGATCAGCCAGTAGTAATCGCCGCAATAATCCGACGGGTTCTTGTTGTACATGTTGTATTCTTTAGTGCTGTACAGCAAGGTGAAATCCAGTCCCATGACATTCACCGCGGCCTTTACTGTTCCATCTTTATTCGGGGCCACCCAGACTTCAGTTCCATCATCGATCGTCCAGACATAATAGTTGGTGCACTCAAATCTCGCATAAGGCCCGACCTCATTAACGATTGCATCGATCGTGTACGTATTATCCAGTTTCTGGAAAAAATCCAGCGGAACAGGATCCGTTACCGGAAACGTCTCATACGTCATGGTCGTTTCGGGCTCTGTGATTTCCGTGGTTTCTGCCGTCGTTTCCGCCGTGCTCGAAGTGGTCGTTTCTTCGGTCATCTGCATCGACGTCGAAGGAGTCGTTTCCGCCTTCTTCAAAAAATAATCGCACCCTGTGAAGAGCACCGCCGAAGTGACTATTACGAAAGCCGCAACAAATAATGTTCTGCCCGACATTTTTCTTTTATCCGTTTCCATGATATCCCCCTGAAAAACCTGAACCTCTTAATCTTTCGACACTATATCTGAAATACGTCTCATGATCCTTTTACAAACGACCTTCTCTTCACTTCTTCGATCAATTTCGGCTGAATCTGCGGATACGTCCATCGGGACGGCAGATCCTCCATAAGCGTGATGCTCTCGATCTCACTATGTAATTCATTTTCAAAGGATTCGATTTCAGCGTAGAATAATCCGCCGAATGTTTCTTCTCCGTCAAAAGCTCCGGTCGTTGTCACCGAGTAATAACAGACAGGTTTGATCGAATACTTTATTGCACCTGTTTCTTCGTAGAGTTCTCTTTTTGCAGTATCCAGGATCTCCTCACCCGGCTCCCTGTGCCCGCCGGGCGCTTCATATGTATCACGCTCTTTGTGTTTACAGAATACCCATTTCCCGTTCGATCGTGAAACAATGACCGCGAACTTGATCCGGAAGTCCTCTACCGTATCATAAAACTTCACTTCAGTGTTGTTATCCATATCCGGTTCTCCTTATACTAACCAGCTCATTATACCATTTCCCGGAACTCCGAAGCGCTTTGTATGGACAAACCCTGTACGCCTACGTATACTGAAACTGTCGGATGGAAATAATGTTTTGGGGTTTTTACGTATGGAAAATATTCGCACAACCTGTCATGTCTGTTCTGTAATCACATGGGTCTTCGACTGGCTGCTCTCCTTTTACTCTGTCTTCTTAGCGCTTTTTCTCTGGGGAGCCCACTTTAAAAATACGGACCCGCTCCTTACCAGACTCATCTTTTCATTTCTTGCAGTCTGTGCAGTGGCCCATACCGTCCTTTCAGCAATAACCAAGGTCATCCATTCCGAGTCCTGGTACTACGAAAAGAACTCCTGCCTCTCCGCGAATGTAAAACTGCAGGCATTCGGTCTCATTTATCCGTGGGTCTTCTTTTTTCTCTATTCCATATTCATTCCGGCGTTCTACGGAAGCGGCTTAGACCCGATCTTTAATCCGGTCTTTCTGGTCGCGCTTTTTTACGGAAGTGTGTGTTTTTTCAACCTGACCTTTACGATCATCGCGATAAAATGCCCGCCGCTGAAGCAATCCGAACATTGGAGAAAAAAGTAAACCATTAGACTTATTCAGAAAAAGAGCAAGTAAGAGGCTGTCCCGTTGCGAGACAGCCTCCTTCGTCCTCATGCTCTTCTATGTATGAGCGCTTACGCGCTTCCCCTTTTCGTTAGTCGCTGATTTCACGGATCTTTTCCATCAGTAATCTGCATCAGTGATCCGCGCCGAGCTTAGTCAGGAGTTCGCAGAACTCTTCTCTGAACCTGTCGTTATTCGTACCGGACTTTGCCAGCTGATATGCGGAATCAAATGTTGCGCTGCCCTTATACTCACTGTTTCTCATTACCATGGAGGCTTCGATGACACCACAGATGAAATTGAAGTCTGCGCGGTTGCCGATCCCGTTATCTTTGAGCGGGTATTCCAGAAGCTGGCTCTTATCCGCGGTCGGATCCTTATATCTTACGGATACGGTAAGAAGTTCGCCTGTCTTGGCTTTTTCATTCAGGTTCGTATCCTGATACTTCAGGCTGCTGCCGGATCCCTCACCGGAACCGGTAAGTACGAGTTCATAACATACAGTGACCTGTGCGCCTGCACCGACCTCGCCGCCGTCTTTTGTATCGTCAGCAAAATCACTAGCAGACATCTGTCTGTTCTCATAACCGATCTGTCTGTAGGAAGAAACTTCTGCCGGGTTGAACTCGAGCTGGAACTTGACGTCCTTTGCGACGGTGACTGTGGTCTGCTTCAGTTTCGCGCAGAGTACTCTCTCTGCTTCTTCGATCGAATCGATATAGAAGTAGTTGCCGTTACCAGCATCTGCGATCGATTCCATATTCGCATCGCTGTAGTTTCCGGTACCATAGCCCAGAACTGTCAGGAATACGCCGGACTCCTTCTTTTCCTTGATTAGATCGACAAGACCGCTCTGGGACGTGATACCGAGGTTCATGTCACCGTCGGATGCGATGATGACGCGGTTGTTGCCGTTCTCGACGAAATTCTTCTTCGCACATTCATATGCGGCTTCGATTCCGCCGGATCCGTTCGTGCCGCCGTAAGGTTCGAGCTGATCGATCACAGAACAGATCTCCTGCAGGTTATTCGAACCGACGAGGAGCGTATCGGAAGATCCGGAATAAGTAACGATGGAAACTCTATCGTTCGGGCCCAGTGTAGCGGCCAGGAGTTTGAAGCTTTCCTTTACCAGTGGAAGCTTATCCTGACTGTTCATCGATCCGGAAGTATCGATCAGGAATACGAAGTTGCTTCCTTTGTCCGGAATATTGATCTCGCTGTTGGCCTGCATCGTCAGGATCAAAAGCTTGTGCGCGTCGTTCCACGGGCAATCGCCGATAGAATACTGTGCACTGAATACATTGTCCGTGCTGTCTACTTTATAATCGAAATAGTTGACCATCTCTTCTGTACGGATGGCGCCGGATATATTCTGAAGGTCCCATCCGTCACGGATCATTCTTCGAAGATTACAGTACGAGCCAGTATCGACATCTGCCGCAAATGTGGAAAGCGGAGCATCCGCGACATTCACAAAACCGTTCTCCTTAATGATGTTGTATTCTTCTGTATTAAAGTCCTGCTCCTTCGTTTCTCCTGATTTCGCATTTTCAGCATTCGCCACCGTTTCTTCGTACATGTCTGCGCCAGCTATCGTCGTACATTCGTACTCGACATATGACTCTCTTTCTCCGCCCAGATCAGCATCGATATCCGATACCACCTCGTTGATCGCATCATTATGCTGCTGAACCTTTGCCGACGTCGATTTTTTGGAATTCGCCCCGCAGGCAGTTGAAGTCATCACCAGTGACGCTGCCAATAAAATAGTAACTATATTCTTTTTCATTACATCCACCTCCAGATATTGCCTTCGTTTTTTCGAAAGCTTTAAGTCAGTACAACAATTAGACGATGGTGTTTGAAAAAGTGTTGCATTTTTTCGAAAAGATCCGAAAACCAAAAGGAGCGCTCTCCGTGAACCTCACTTTGAGCGCCCCTTACTGTCTTCATCTATGATTTATTTTTCCGCATTACCGGAAAGTGATCTTACAGGACTTCGATCTCTATTCCCATCTGATACCATGCCGCTGTCAGATCACTTGATCTGGCCTGGATCAGATCCTGACGCCAGCCGCCCCAGTAAATACCCTTATTTCTAAGGAAGCTTGTGGCGCCCGGATTGTTGAGGACGAATACCGGATATCCCCAGTTGCACACCTGGAAAACGACTGTTCCGTTAGTGGCGGATGTGAACGTGTAGGTGTTGTTTCCGCTCTTGGTAACTGTCCAGCCATTCGATGCGCTGATCCGATAAGATCTTCCTGCCATGCTACCGGTGTACACATTTGACGGGACCGGTGTGGGTGTCGGTGTGGCCGTCGGAGTCGGTGTGTTCGTCGGAGTCGGCGTAGGCGTATTCGTCGGTGTAGGTGTCGGCGTTGCTGTAGGCGTAGGTGTTGCCGTCGGCGTCGGTGTCGCTGCTGCTACCGGAAGCTGACTGAGCTTCGGATGATAGAACGGAAGCTCAGCAGATAGTGCAAATTCATAGAAATCTGTAATGACCGGAGTAGCTGCATCTGCCTCGATATAGCCGGCACCGGTATTCGCGGTATAGCTGACACGGCCATCACCGAGATCCGTCACCGTACCATTTACTGCACGATAAAGATACGGACTGTCTTCGCCCCAGGAAATGAGTGCGATGGAGCCCATACGGTTGCCGTAGCAGTAAACAGTTTCCAGACTTCCGCTTGCGATGAACAGGGCTTCGACCAGATCGCAGTTGGTGCAGTCGATCGAAATAAGACTTCTGCAGTCACATGCGAACAGCCATTCCATATCCGGATTGTTCTTGCAGTCCAGTGTCAGAAGATGTTCTTTGCTCATCACATCGAGAAGGAAAAGATCGTTATCGCTGCAGTCAAGGTACGTAAGATCCTCACATGCCGATACATCCAGTTCCGTAAGATCGTTTCCGGAGCAGTCCAGATCCACGATCGCATCTGCGCCCTGAATGTTTAAGACAGTAAGATCATTGGATGCGCAGTAAAGCGTCTCCAGAGATCCGCAGTTACTTACGTTCAGAACTGTCATGCCGTTCTCCCCGCAGTAAAGATTTGTAAGATTCGGCATGGAGGAAACATCCAGATTCGAGATGAAATTCCCGCGGCAGGAAAGATCTGTCAGATTGCGGAAGGCCTGGATACCATAAAGTGAACTGATATTCATGTAGTCCACATTAATGCTGGTGATCGCCAGTACCTCCTCCTCCGTCAGCCATCCGTCGCCGTCCGCATCCACGTTCGCCGCAACATACGCACGGAACACCGGATCCGGAAGGATCCGGTCATCGATGATGTGCGGATTTCCCGGTTCTCCCTGGATGACTCTTCCGTAAGCGGAAACAGATCCCACATTGCTTCCGAGGCCGAAAGAAGCTGTCATCAGGCCGATGGCGCTCAGTGAAGCACAAAGTGCTTTCACTCTTTTAAATGAAGTTTTCATAACCCCTAGTCTCCTTTACTTAAATGTTTGGAATACTACTATCCTGTTGAGAATAATTATAGAATTCCCCCTGTTCCATATCCATGAAACAGGGGGCGGTTTACTGCAAGATATTCCCATCAGCTGACGATATTGGCATCAAGTATTTCTTCCCGCGATCCTTCGTGTTCACCTCGGTCTCTATGGTAGAATAGCCTTAAGAACGGCCCGGATCTTTTCCCGAATCAGTCCTGATGACGGTAGTTCCCGTCGAGTCTTCCGTACGCGATGACGTTGCCGGAATTTCCATTCGGATCGATATCTAATTCCGCATACATCTTGTTGATGTCGTTTCCGCCGGCGTCGAAACTATAGCCGACTTTGCCCATATCATCTTTAAGCGCAAACACGAATACCGAATAGGTGTGCGTACCCCAAGGCGGATACGGTCCGACATAACGGGCGCCTCTTCCGGCTCTCTTGATCGCGCCTTCCTCGAGGGAAGTGTCGGTCGTAAACACATCCATATGGAGCCAGTCGCCGTCGATCATGAAGAGCACATAGCTTTTCGCGTCCTCGACCTTATCCCACGAAAGATCAGGAGAAATATTCTCTCCGTATTTCGTGTTCGTGATCTTTGGATCCCAGTGCCCGTCTTTTACATCATTTGAGAAAACTGTAAAGGAAGGAAGACCGGAAAATGTGATGTCTTTAATATAGGTCACCGACTCGGCCATGATCGTCTCTTCCAATGTCGGCACAGCCGCGCTGAAATCTTCCCAGGTCTTCGCTTTTACATCCGTCGTCGAAGACGTGTCGGAGGACGGATCTTTTCGACCACAAGCGAAAAGAACTGTTCCCGAAAGTACTAGTGTTATTGCAAGTATTATTGGTCGTTTCATTTCAGCAACCTCCCGAACGTATGCTTTTCGTTACCAGATCCATGTTGTCCTCTCCCCGCGGTCTTAAAACTCGTGGATTCATTATAGCATACGGCGGTTTTGCGCGGCGGCGAGTGTGCGTGCGGAACGAACGTGACCGGCGGGGATGCGGGCGCCGGCACCGACAAGCAGCAGGAAGCATTCGCCGCGCGGGCATTTGCCTTTTGCCGGGAAAAGTGCTATTTTTCTTTGGGACTTGTTTTGTCTTGAAAGGAATTAGAAGAATATGAGTTTAGAAAAAGCGGACCTCAAAAGGAAGCTCCGCGTCGTTACACCCATGCTGATCTTTCTTGTGATCTACATGATCTTTTTCTTCCTCGTCGAAAGGATCGAGGCCGGTTCGTATTATGTGCCGGAAGTGCCGATCGACCACCAGATCCCCTTTATTCCCGCTTTCATCATCCCGTACGTGATGTGGTTCCCCTGGATCCCGTTCATCTGCCTGTGGGCACTTTTCACGGACGAGAATGCCTATATCCGCATCAGCCGTTTTCTCATGATCGGCATGAGTCTTTTTATCGTCATCTCTGCACTCTTCCCGACGAAGCTTTTCCTTCGTCCCGAGACCGTGCCCGGCAAAGATATCTGCAGCGCGATGGTAAGGTATCTTCACAAGATCGACACGCCGACCAACGTTTTCCCGAGCATCCATGTCTATGACACGCTCGTTCTTCTCTACGGCGTATTCACCGGCAAGTGCAAGCTCTTCCGAAACAAGATCTTCCGCGCGTTTTCGATCCTGCTGACGATTGCGATCTGCCTTGCGACATGCTTTCTCAAACAGCACTCCGTTTTAGACGGCATCGCCGCACTCGTTCTTCTGATCCTCGTGATCGTGATCTACGATGCGGTCGAAAAGATCGTGAAAAAGAAAAAAGGAAACGCTGTTTCCGACGCTTCCTCTGATCGCTCATAATTCTTTCTTCGATTCTTTTCGCGTAGCCGGCGCGCTATTTTTCTCACTATTTCTTCCTTCGGAAAAGTTTGTCGAAAAATGCCTTGATTGCTTTTTTACGCTTCTTTGTATTTCTTCGTTTCGCATCCGCGAACTTGATCTTCCGATTCGATGTCCGGAACGCTTCTTCGAGTGTGGTCTTCCGGTACATGCCGTTATCGCCTTCAGGGACGACGGGGATCAGTTCGGACTTCATGAATCTCTCGGACTCGGGGGAGATTTCTTTTCCCGCAGTAAAAAGCGTCTTATGACCCGGCATCTGGCCGCAGCCGAGAACGGATACGGCGCCGGTCTGGCCGTTGACCATGAAGCGGATCTTCGGACCGGTCTCTTCTCTTTCGAGGAAGTAAACGGGCATCATGACCATCTTTCTGTTTCTTACTTCAATACGCGTCCAGCGGAGCGTTCTGTCCTCGGAGGGGATCATCTTCTTGACGTCCTCCATCAGTTCCGGGCGGAGGATATACGACATCTTGGCCCTCTCGTTCGGGATCCCGACACCCATATATTTATCCAGCTGCAGATCGCCTTCCGCGAGTTTTTTCGAGAACGGCACGATCTTGCTCAGATCCCATGGAGCAAGGTCTGCAAAGAGATGGAAGCTGTGATCGTCCGACAGCGACGGCGTCCAGTTGACGCGGTCCTGGAAAAGCTGCACGCTTCCGTTTTCTGTCATGATCTCGATGAGGAGACTGATGTCGCAGAGGTCTGCCGGCACATATACTGTCCAGAGGTTCTGCACGCGAGCCTGAAGATCGATCCCTGCAAATGCCTTCGGGCGCAGCGAAGCAAATGAGAGGATCCTCTCCTGCGCTTCTTCTCTTGAGATCTCAAACGGGATGCAGTAGTGCGGTGTGTTGTCTTCGCCGGTGTCAACGACTTCGCAGACTTCGTAATCGCCTGCCGCCATGATCTCTTCTTTCGCGAAGCGGTTGCCGCAGAAATCACAGTTCCAGACGTTCTGGTTTTCAAAGGCCTGCACGTCACCGCCACACATCGGGCAGGTGTGCATGAACATCTTTCGCGTCTGATAATTGACGCGCTTTCTTCTTTCGAGATACGACTGGTTCGAATACCACTTATCGTTTGCCGACTGTTTGAGAAGATACGGATCGTCTATAAACATGGTCTTTTCAAGCCCGGAAAGATCGATCAGATCGCCACTGGTCTTAAGCGGCACATGCATGATCTGAAACGACGTTTCTTCCACGCCGTCGTCACCTTCGTACGGATATGTGCTTCCGCATGTACTGCAGACAAAGCCATCCACGCCCGCATCGTAATGGAGCGGGGATGCGCAGGATCTGCACTGCATGACTTTGAATTCTTTTCGGATACTGATCTTCGCCTTCGCCATACGCCTGTTCCCTCATATATGTCTTTATTGACGATCCAACACAATGTCATTTTACCATAGCGGCGAAAAAACAAATTTGACTTGCAATTCTTCCCGATTTCATATAGGCTTTCTTTTGGTAAGTATTTATCGTGAAAAGAGGAGAAATAGGATGGATGTAGTTTGTCTTGATATGGAAGGCGTGCTGGTCCCGGAGATCTGGATCGCATTTTCTGAGGCGTCAGGGATCCCTGAGCTTAGAAGAACAACACGCGACGAACCTGATTACGATAAGCTGATGAGATGGAGGATCGGCATCTTAAAGGAGCACGGTCTGGGTCTTAAGGAGATCCAGGATGTCATCGCGACCATCGATCCACTGCCGGGCGCCAAGGAGTTCCTCGACGAGCTTCGCAAGGATGCGCAGGTCATTATCCTCAGTGATACATTTACCCAGTTTGCAATGCCGCTCATGAAGAAGCTCGGTTATCCGACTCTCTTCTGCAACACTCTCGAGGTCGCCGAAGATGGTGAGATCACCGGTTTCAAAATGCGTATCGAGAACAGCAAACTGACAACTGTAAAACATCTTCAGGCCATGGGTTTTGACACCATTGCCGCAGGTGACAGTTTCAACGATCTCGGCATGATCCGCGCAAGCCGCGCTGGCTTCCTCTTCCGCTCTACTGAGCAGATCAAAAACGACAATCCGGATCTTCCTGCGTTCGAAGAATTCGATGATTTCTTAAACGCGATCCGCGGTGCATTAAAGGGCTGAGTGCCTGTTTCTTTTGATAATTGATTAATAAAGGAAAGCGAAATCAGAGATTTCTGGTTTTGCTTTTTTCATAGTCATTGTCTCGACGAAGACGAGCAAATGGTCCTGAAGATCTGATACTATACGCTGCCGTAAAAATCGACGCTTCTTGTTTTTTTACGGTAGCTTTTTTGTCCCACTGCCGTAAGAATTGAATGAAACCAAATTTTTACGGTAAATCTTGTCTCAATTGCCGTAAGAATTGAAGGAAACCATATTTATACGGCACTTCTTCTCTTCAACTAGTTATGTCCGTATAATGGTGTAAATTCAAAAAAAGAGATGAGCCACATCTCAACCTGTATAATATTTGTTAACCACAACAAAAGAAACAGGAGGTACGAGATATGGCTCAAGTCAATCTTACATTA
>JAEEGJ010010554.1_pt1 | contig 23969 bp, 16 predicted proteins | sample 8958761 | NCBI WGS metagenome assembly JAEEGJ01 (sample SAMN16246546, study PRJNA631951) | gut metagenome | biome: gut microbiome; feature: rumen; material: RS-attached | host: Bos | place: Iran: Karaj | collected 2018-10 | reverse complement strand
TGTCGCATTTTGCCATGCTACAAACTTGCAGATGTTCTTGCTGAAGTAGACAAGTGCTGCCGCGAAGTAGAAGCAGAGTATGGAGTTAAGATTGAATACACAACTCCACAGAAGTCAGAAAGTCCTGCAACTCCTGTAACAGCACCGGTTGCCCAGAAGCTTGCTGCTGCAATTAAAAAGGTACATAACATTGATGCTAAGTTTATTGGTATTGGTGGTGGTACTGTTGGTGCAGAACTTCGCCGCGAAGGAATTGATGCGGTAGTTTGGAGCACTCTAGATGATCAGGCACACCAGCCGAATGAATATTGTATTATTGAGAATCTTATTAAAGATTCAGAGACTCTTATAGAGTTTTTTAAGAACTCGTAAAAGGACTGTCCAAAAAAATACCCCAGCCAAACTCATTCCTCGTTTGGCTGGGGGTATTTTTTTGGAGCAGGCCGTTTAATTTGTGTTTAATAAATTACAAATTGTATTAACGAACCTTTAAGAAGATTCCAATAATCACACATGTAATCAGCAACTGAAGAATCATAAACTTCAGCAAAACCTGTGTTGGTGACCAGCCGCGGTTTTTGCGCATGTGGTCGTGAAGTGGGAATCTGATTGTTTCGAAAATCTTAATCTTAAAGAAGCGGAGAAGGAAAACTTTGAGAAGTCCCATTCCTCCGTTTATCAAAATGATTGAAGAAGTTGCAAGAATGATAAATGGGTTTCCGCTTATCATTACGCCAACGCCAATAAAGTAACCGAGTGCACGGCTTCCGGCATCGCCCATAAGACAGTGACTTGGGAATGCATTGTGCCAGAGATAACCCATTACAACACCAGCCATGGCCATAAGCAAAACAGCCCAGTTTGCACCGGCAGGTAAATGCTGAATCAAAAGATAAGCTGCAATGTCCTTGTGGCCAAGAATAAAGTAGAAAAGAATACCGAGAGTAAGCAGAGCAAGAAGCACAAGGGTAGAAGAAAGTCCGTCTACACCGTCAGTACAGTTTGTTGTGTTTATAGAAGCCCACAACATGATAGTACAGATTACTATGTATACAACTGGATTTACTGCAACTTCATTTGCAAAGAATGGAAGCCAGAAATGAACAATTCCATCCGGAGAAATTTGTTTGATAGAAAAATAAAGAATAAATGCTGTTACTACGCTGATTATCAGGTCGAGAGCACCTTTTAGATATTCTCCCCAGCTGGCTGTACTGCGGTCATCAAGAAAGCCTGTGAGCATTGTAATCCAGGTAAGAAGTACAATGGAAGCACGAGTCCAGTTCATAGGACAAATTAAAAAGCTGATTATTACAAATAAGGAAATAAAAACAATTCCAGTTCCGGTAGGTTTTCCTTTTGCAGCTTCGGCATTGTCTTTTAAGGTGAACTCGCGGCCACGATCCTGAGGCAGAACGTTATAGAATTTTGGAATCAGTTTATAAGCAAGAATGAATCCAAGATATAATGCAAGTGTTATGAGCACTGCATAAGATGTAAGGAGTCTTGCAGGTCCCCAGTAATTTTGTAAGTAAAGACCAAGATAGTAAAGCATTTAAAACCTCTGTATTGTCTATTAAAATGAAAGATGTGTCATACCTGTAAAAACCATGACTACACCATGTTCGTTACAATATTCTATAAATTCATCATCGGTAGAAGTTCCGCCCGTCTGCAGAATTGCTTTTACGCCGCTGTCAATCAGCATTTTTAAGCCTTCTGTAAATGGTATTGCGGCATCGCAAACCAGAACTTCTCCAAGATTGCTTTTATCAATATCTTTATTTACTTTAAAATCATCACCAGGGAAGCCGTTGGCTCTTTCCGTGCACTTAAGGGCTTCATACCAGACACCGTCTATGGCACGTTTTGCAGAAGTACAGCCCTGGGCAATTCCGCAGATAGAATTCTGCTTTAAGAGAATTGCAGAATAAGAGCGGGCACCCATTGCAAGCAGCATTCCAAAAACCATCTCGTCTGTCTGAACCTGAGAAGGACGGTTCTTTGTACGTACACTCCAGTGATTAAAGAGTTGAGAATCCTTGGTCTGAACAAGAACACCACCGTTTATAAAACGGGCTTCCAGATCTATGTTTGTGATTTTTGAAGAAGGAATCAGCTTTGTCTTTTTATTTTGAGAAAGAATCTGTTTAGCTTCTGAGGTAAAGCCTGGCGCAACAATAGCGGCAAAGTTACCCTTTAAGATTTCTTCAGCAGCCTCTGTATTGATTACAGCACTGCAGGCAAAAACTGTATCAGTAGTGCTTATTGAATCATAGGTAAAGGTTGCCTTAAAGGAGTCGAGAACATTTGTTGCATGAGAGGCACCAAGAATAGTTCCGAATTTTACAGCTAGAGAGAAAACGGTTCCTGTAAGCGGAGTAAATTGTGTAGTGAATTCGTAGCCATCACTGTTAGTGCTTTTTACAGTAAGCTGGTCTTTTAAAAGTGCAAAGAGAGTATTAATCTGACGCCAGGCGTATGCAATATCATTAACCAGAGTATAGGTTAAATCCTTGTTCTGATATTTTAAGAAGTTTCCTACAGAGCCTTCTTCTGCAGGAGATTTATAAAGATAAGCTGACTGCTGGGGATTCATTCCGCTGTGCAGCTGGAGCTCCCGCTTGAAGGGCAGCATCATATAATTCATAAAAGGCTTGTTGTACTGAGGACTCTGAAGAATTGAAGCAGAAAGACCCGCATCAAAAGCAGAAACCAGATTAAGGGCCTTTGCCGCAAGATAGGTTCTGAATTCCATGGAAATGCTTCCGGTTCTCAGCTGAATCATTGCTTCCTTATAATCTTCCGGATCAGTAAGAATAATGAGGTTTTCATAATTGCGGAAAGCATTTCTCAAAACTGTAGTTACAAAAAAGTTTTTAGGACAAAGTTGATTGTCGAACTGCTTGGAAACAATAGCAGGATTAATAGAAGGCAGAACATTCATACAGATTATGAAGATATTATTATCATCATCATCCGGGTGAGAAATATAAGGCTCATCCTCTTCGTGGTACTTGGTCATCATGACCCTGCGGATGAGTCTTGAAGTGTCTGCTATAAACATATTATTTTCAGAAAGAGCGTTTTCCTTGGTTACGGGAATCTTCTGCTTTCTGAGAATTTCTTCTGTTTTGTTTGCAGAAAGAATTGTCCAGCCGTCTGAAATAAGAAACTCGGCGAACTCAACAAGATTTTCTGTGTTTTCAACATGAATTACAGCTCTCTTTGTCATAACTTTATTTTATCAGAAAAATAATGTAAAATGAAGTACTATGAAAGCCATATGCAAAAAGTCTGTTCTTTCGGGACATATCACAGTTCCCGGTTCAAAAAGCCATACAATTCGTGCACTCATTCTTGCCTCAATGGCCGAAGGCACTTCCTATATTTCAAACCCGCTTCCAAGTAACGATTGTCTTTCAACTGCCGCCGCTGTTCGTAAAATTGGTGCTGAGGTTGATTTTGGAGATGAGGAAAAAAGCGGGGCAGACTCGGTATGGACAGTAAAAGGTGCCGGGGCAGGGCTTCATCTGCCTGCAGGCCAGATAGATGTTGGTAACTCCGGCTCCCTTATGTATTTTCTCTGCCCTGTGCTTTCTACTTTACCAGGCGAATGCAGCTTTACCGGCGATGAGTCTATCTGCCGCCGGCCTGTAAATCATCTTATAGATGCGCTGTGTCAGTTCGGTGCTAAGGCCCGCTGCCTTAACTGCGGGTCAGACAGTACAGACGGTACAAACGGTACTACCAGAAACACTCCGCCTTTCAGTTTTTGCGGTCCGATTGATGTAAATAAAAAGCTTATAACCGAGGGAGCTCTCTCTCAGTATATTTCCGGCTTTATGATGGCGGCTTCCCGTCTTAAGGGTACTCTGGAAATGGAGCTTACAAATCCTAAGGAAACTCCCTACCTTACAATGACAAAGCTCTGGCTTGAAAGCCTTGGAGTACCGGTTACAATTTCACCGGATTTTAAGCACATCACCGTGACCGGTCCCGTTCCGGTAAAAGCTTTTAAAAAGTCTGTTCCTTCAGACTGGGAAGGAGTTGCCTTCCCTCTGATTGCGGCCTTGATTTCCGGCAGTCAGATTACGATTGACAATATTGATGGCTCTGGCAGCCAGGGTGATGATAAGATTGTAGAAGTTCTCCAGTCTGTCGGCGCGGATATTGACTGGCGTCGCGAGGAAGAGAAGCTTATTGTAAGAGGTGGAAATAAACTAACTACCGATAGTTTGCCAGATGGTCAGCTTACTGTTGAGATGTCTGCCTTCCCTGATGCAATCTGCGCTCTTGCCGTAATTGCCTGCTTTATTGAAGGAAAAACAGTATTTACAGATATTGATATCTGCCGCAAAAAAGAAACAGACCGCATTAAGGCAATGACAAGTGAGCTTACAAAGCTCGGAGCCCATATTGTTGATGAAGGTCAGCAGCTGGTAGTTTATGGCGACGGCGGCAGAAGTCTGCATGGCGGCGAGGTTGAGTCTTTTAAGGACCACAGAATTGTTATGTCGCTTGCCTGTCTTGGACTTGGATTGCCGGACGGACAGGCTGTTACCGTAAACGACGCAGAATGGTGCAGCGTAACCTTCCCGAAATTCTTTGAAACAATGAATGAAATTGGAGCCGGCTTTGAAACAAGATAAGATGTTGGTCGGCGAAAATCCCGACTTTCTGCAGAGTCAGCTCATTACTTATATTGGAAACAAACGCGCTCTTCTGGATTTTATTGGCCGCGGGGTAGGCGAGGTTCAACGCCGGCTTGGTAAATCGCATATCTGCTGTTTAGATGTGTTTGCGGGGAGCGGGATTGTGAGCCGTTACCTCAAGCAGTTTTCTTCGGCCCTAACAGTAAATGACCTTGAAGAGTATTCGGGAATAATCAACCGCTGTTATCTGACTAATAAATCTCAAATTGATATTGACCAGCTTCAAAGGCTTCATGCAACTCTAATAAAGAAAATCGACCGCCGCATGTCTGCCCTGGAAAAGTCTGCTTCAGGTTTTAAGGGAGCAGGTTTTATTTCTGAACTTTATGCTCCGGCAGATGAGGATAATATAGAAAAGGGGGAGCGCTGTTTTTATACACCTTACAACGCCGCCTATCTTGATACAGCACGTCAACTTATAGAAAAAGAAGTTCCTGCAGAGTTCCGCGACTTTTTTATAGCACCCCTGCTTTCTGAAGCTTCAATCCATGCAAATACCGCAGGAATCTTCAAAGGCTTTTATAAAAATTCAAAAACCGGAACCGGCCAGTTTGGCGGTAACGGCCGCAATGCCTTGTCCCGGATACGGGGAAAAATCTCCCTGCCTTTTCCTCTTTTTTCAAATTATGACTGTAAAAGCCGGGTTTTCCGGTCAGATGCAAATGCCCTTATTCTGGATCCTGCTCTTTATGATAAAGCCTTTACAAGGGACGGGGTTTATGATTTAGCCTACTTCGATCCGCCATATAATCAGCATCCTTATGGTTCAAATTATTTTATGCTGAATCTGATTGCGGAATACCGTCGTCCTGATACAGAAAAAATCAGCCGGGTGTCTGGCATCCCGCGGGACTGGAACCGATCCGACTACAATAAAAAACGCCGGGTCGCAGAAGTCTTTGTTGAGCTTGTGCGTAATGTCCGTGCACGTTATGTTCTCATTTCCTTTAATTCCGAAGGCTTTATCGCTAAGGATGATATGATTGAGCTGCTTTCTTCCTGTGGAAAGGTTGATGTACTGGAATCGGATTATAATGCATTCCGGGGCTCCCGCAATTTAAGCGGCCGTGAAATACATGTAAAAGAATTCCTTTTTCTTGTTGAAAAAAAGCAAAAATAACTAAAAAAACACAAAAAATTCAAATTTCTTTCAAAAAAAGTGTCAAAAATGGCATATCAAATCTACTTTAACATTGAAGACTATTTTGAAAACAGAAAGGAGGTTTTCAATGAAAAAATGGATTTTGATTCTGCTGGTGACCGCAGGTTTTCTGGCGGTAAGTTCAGGACTTACGGGCTGCAAAAATCAGTTTGTAAAAGAGTCGTCCTTTAAGAGGAGCGGTGAGAGCGGAGAAATTGCGGGCGGAAAAAAGAATATTTCTCTGGTCTGCTGGAATGTTCAAACCTTTTTTGATGCAGTAACCACGGGCACAGAATATAAGGATTTTAAAAATGCCGAACGCTGGAATAAGGAAAAATATCTTCAGCGCCTCAATAAGCTCTGCGAGGTTATGACTTCATTAAATCCTGATATTTTTGTGATGGAAGAAATTGAAAATACCGAGGTCGTGCAGGATATTGCGAATGCTCTTGCCGGCGGCTCCTGGGAAAGAAAAAAAAGCTGGCAGTACGTCTGCTTTGCAAAAGAGAGCGGCAGTGCCATAGGCTGTGCGGTCTTTTCCAGATATGAGCTTAGCAGTCTTAAATGTCATTCCCTTGATATCCGGACTCAGCAGGAAAGTCAGCCTTCTTCGCGGCCCATAATGGAGCTTACTGTTCTGGCCGGGGACAAGGAACTGCAGCTCTTTGTAAATCACTGGAAATCAAAATCCGGGGGAGAGGAGGAAACGGAAATCTGGCGTGACTGGCAGGAATTTGTGCTGGCCGAAAGGGTTTTTGAAAATCTGTCGGCCGAAAAACCTGTCGTTATGTGCGGAGATTTTAACCGCAGTGCAGAAGATTTTGTTCTGGTAAAATCAGGAAAAAATCATGCTAATACTGCGCTCAGGGGAAGCTTAGGAAATGTGGAGCTTTATTCACCCTGGTTTCGTTCTGACGGAAAGTTTGCAACAGAGACCGGCAGTTATTATTATTCGGAAGGCTGGGAACGTATAGATAATATTATGACTGGAGGGGGAGCTTCAATTTCTTCTTTTGCAACGGTAACTGAGCCGCCTCTTGCGGATGAAGAGGGAATCCCCGCCGCCTTTAAGCTTTATACAGGAGAAGGCTGTTCAGATCATCTTCCCTTAAAATGTGTCATTTCTATTTGAGGATAATCCAGGTAGCGCCGCTGCCACCTTCGGCTTTTGATTTAGGATGGCCGGAGGTTCCGCAGCGTTTATCTTCTTCTATAAAGCGGCGGACAAGTTCACCGAGTACCGGATCTGAGCCGTGAGTATGAATGCCCTTGCCGTGAATAATTAAAACCTTATGAAGACCCTTGTTCTTGCAGTTTGTAATAAAATGATCCAGACCTGTTCTTGCTTCATCCTGATGTAAGCCATGCAGGTCAAGAGTTGCTTCCGGCGCCATGTTCAGGAGGTAATTTCTGTCATAAAGCTTTGTGCGTTTTTCCTGGTCTTCTGCAATTTTATCTTTATCTACAGTTCCGTAGCGGTTAAGCCACTCATTCATAATTTCGCCCATGTCTGCCATAATAAAACCTCCGCCCTTTTATCTGATATAACTGATTTATCTGATTAAGAAAACATTATCGCTTGTACACCAGCCGCCGCTTTCACCAACTTCAATGTAATACCATTTTCCTGTACGTTCAAGAATACGGGCCCTGCTTCCGCTTTTGATTTCTGAAACAGACTCTGCATTTTCCTGAGGTATAGAGTAGATTTTGCAGGCACAGCAAATTCCGTAGCGTTCATTTTTTCTTACAGCACAATAAACCAGAAGAGCAATGCCTAAAACGAGCAGAACAATAAAGAGCAGGGTTCTGATCTTATGCTTTTTGCGAACCGCTATGATTATGCAGACAATAGAAGCAATAATCACAATTATGGCAATGTACAAAAGTACAGAAGGGAATATCGGGTTTGGCGAAACAATAAGGCCACAGGATTCTTCGTAGTTTATACGGTTACGGCGGGCCCGGGCATACATCAGGAATTCATTACGCTCTTTTGAATAATAGCCTGCCAGAGTCTGACATTCTTCTTTAGTAAGTTCAGTGCTTGAAAGTGATGCTTCAATTTCTTCTTCCCGAAAGAAAGCATTTGAAAAAATATCGGCTTCGTTTCTGATGCTTTCTTCTTCGCTGCCTTCTGTAAATTCAATTAAGAAGCCCGGCATTTTTAATTCGATTCTTGCACCGTTGTAGCCGACCGCATAAAGACGGAAAACCGGAAGCTTCTGCAGGCCTGGAACAAGACCAGTCCATTCAAAAGAAGCAACCGGAATTAAAGTGTGAGAATAAACGCGTTCCCGGTAACGGGCTTCTGTAAATTCAAATTCCTGGATGCAGGTAAAAATTGAATCCTTGGGCAGATCCCAGCTGAACTGGGTTAATTGAGTTGCGTACTGAAGGTTTACAGATAATTGAATTTTCTTCCCTGTTGGAATTTTTAATACCGGAGAGCCGGTGTTAATTGCATCGGAATAAACTTTTGTGCCGTCTTCAAAAAGCAGAACTATTCTCGGGTTCATGGTAGACGGGTCTACTGTAACCGTAACCGGCTTAAAGGAAATTGTCCGCTGCCTGTTTTGAATCATCATTGGCAGTGGAGAAGGAGTGAAGACTCCTTCCTTAGCAAAATTATACCAGACTTCAATAGTAGTTCCGTTCTGTTTGTAGTCTTCTGATTTACGGATTGTGCGGAAGCTTATGTCCTGGTCCTGAGTTGCAGAAAGAACCTGAATCTGAGAAGCCCGTACATTCGGAATTGTTACGGTAAATTTTATATCTGTTTTTGTGTAAAGATTCTGACCTTCTTCCGGCTCAAAGTTGAGCTGTCGCAGCTGTTCAAGCGTGATGTTCTGGGCAAAAAGAGCAGCGGCAGAAATTAAAAGCAGGAGAGAGATTAGAAGTCGTCTGCAAGATTCGAAGAATTCTGGGTTTCGCTGTTTTTCCATTGTTTCTGATCATTCTCCTTAATATGTTGAAATACTGCTTTTTCAAGATTTTGCGGTGCGGCTTCTTCCTGTGAAGCCTGAATCTGATTGCTCTGATTCTGCTTTCCCTTTGCTTCGCTTTGCTGCATGGAAAGCTCAAAATTAATTTTTGCATCAATTTTGGAACTGTCTATCTCAAGAGCCTTTCTAAAGTAATCACGTGCCTCTTCAAAATCAGAGTTGCGCCAGGCAAGAACTCCTGCGTTGTAAAAGGCCGAATAGCGGACGGCATCAGGGGCATCGTCTGCTATGGATTTGAATTGTTCGAGAGCGGCAGTGTCCTCGCCCAGCATTATATAAGCGGTGCCCAGATCGTATAGGGCATAGCTCTGGTTTATTCGGTTCTGATCAGCAGCGGCATTTTCTGCGGCTTCCATAAAACAGGAAACTGAATGTCTGTATTTTTTCTGCTGAAAGGAAATTGTACCTTTCAAAATATTCGAGGTGTCAGATGAACAGCCTCCCAGGAAAAGTGAGCCGGCTGTAATTATTGCGGCTGCCGTTACTTTAAGCCCTTTAGGTCCGAAGAATCTTACAAAATTAAATTCAGTTGCAATATAGCTTAGAATAAGGAAGATTACCGCAAGTGAAATAAAGAGCTTGTAGCGTGGAACAGGTTTTACTTCATAAGAGGTTATAAGATTTTCTGTCGAACCAAATTTCAGCTGAGAAAGAAGCTGAACTGCAGATCCCTTTTCAAGCGAATTGATATAGATAAGATTATTATGATTATTAAAGAAACGGAAACGGCTTCCCGCTTCAGAAATTGCTTTTTCAAGACGGTCGCGACGCAGGGCTGTCATAACCTGAGTCTGGCCGTCGCCGGTAAGAACCGGAGATTCAGTTTCTGAACCAAAGCCTATAAAGGTAACCGGTATACCTGCCTTCTGGCAATCAAGCAGGGCAGAAACAAGCTGCCCGTCTGTTTCTTCTCCGTCTGTAAATACCCAGATTCTTCCGGCAGAAGAAAAGTTTGTATTGAAGGTATCCTTAGCTTTTAAAATGCCTTTACCGATACTTGTTCCCGGTACAGTCATAAGGCCCGGAGACATTACCTCAAGCAGAGATTCTACCATAGCAGAATCATCAGTAAGAGGAATTGCGGCAATGCCGTCACCCTTTGCAATTACTACAGAAACCGGAGTGTCTTCCATATTTGCCAGAAGTTTTTTTGCATAAAGTGCAGAGGCTTCCAGACGGGAAGTGTTACCGGGACAATCCTTTGCAAGCATGCTGTTGGAAATATCAAAAACCATGGCAACCGAATGACCGCTCTTCTGCACTGGAACAAGATAAGTTCCCCAGGTAAGTCCCGCTCTTGCCAGAAGAAGAAAAATGAAGGCAAGTGCAAGACAGGCAGAACGAACAAAGAGAATCCTTTTATACTTAAAGCAGATCATTTCTTTTAAAATGATTCTTTTGATAAACCAGGCAAGAAGAAAAAGAAGAATTGCGGCAGTCAGAAATTCCTTATAGAAAAGATGATTAACCGTGCGGTAAGTAAAGGTTTGAGAAACCGCTTCTGTTTTTGAAACTGTTGTCAGAATGTCTGAAAGTTCAGTTACAGTAAGGGCTTCAAAATATCTGCCGCCGGCAATGTCTGCAATTTTCTTCAGGGAAGCTGGATTAAAGTTTGAATCCAGATAACCCGAATAGAGGCGACCGCTTGCAGGATCCGTGTACTCAATCGGAACCTTGCCTTTAGATCCAATTCCAACAACATAAATTGTAATGTTGTTATCTGCCGCTAACTGAGCAGCGGTTTCCGGATGAATCTCACCGGCATTGTTTTCCCCATCTGTAAGAAGAACAATACATTTTTTCTGGGCAGAGGAAGAAACAAGATGACATACAGCGGTGCTTAAACCGTCACCGATTGCAGAGCCGTTTCCAAAGCTGCCGGCAGTAAGCTGAGAAAGACGCTCGGAAAAGAAGGTCAAGTCGCTGGTCGGCGGAACAAGAACAGCGGCATTGCTTCCCAGTCCTACCAGACCGTGACGGCTTCCGTCATTTTTACCGGTTAGCAGATAGATTGCATTTTTAGCGGCATCAAGTCTTTGTCCACCATCTACATCTTTTGCAGACATAGAAGGGCTGGTATCGACAACAAAAACAATATCAGTACCAAGAGAAGTGTAAACCTTTTCCTGATTTGAAATAACCGGAGCCGCAAGAGCACATACAGAAATTAAAAATGCTGCTGTAAAGAAAAGACTTGCTGTGGCAGAAAGAAACTTCTGAGTTTTTCCTTTCCATTCAAAGTGTCTGCCTTCCCAGTCTGCAAGCACAGCAGGAAAAGTAATCCTGTTAAAGATTTTGAGATGTCTTAAAATAAAGAGAATAGGAATTAAGGCCACAAGAAAAAAAGCGGCTGGGTTTTCAAAACTAGGCGTGGGGTTCCTCCTTTTCTTCTTTTTCAAGAATTTCAATTTGTTTTACGAGTTTTTCAATCAGCTTGTTTAATTCATCTGGAGAAAACTTTCCGTTTTTACTGTAGCGGATATAATCAGTCCGGATAAAGCTTGAAGCAATTTCTCCAAAGGCTTCTTCCTTTTTGTCAGAACAAAGACCTCCGGTAACCTTGTGCCAGCCCGCCATAATGTCTGAAGTAACCGTATGAGTAAATGGATAATCAAAACGAACTTCAAGATAGTTTCGTAAAAGCTTCTGAATTTTTTCAGCACCGGCCTTTGCGTCGAAGTCTGCTTCTTCAGCCTCATCTGCAATCTTGTATAGAGCACGCTTTGTCTGCTTTTTATTTTTCTTATACTTTTTGAGCAGGCGTCTTGAGTTTATGTAAAATAAAAGACTTTTTCGTTTAACAATTAATCTTATGGAAATTATTATGATTATGATTACAGCAGCAAGACTTTCGTAAAGCTTGTAGGCAGTTCCCGGCAAAAGCAGGGGAGCGGCAGTATCATGAAGAGTTGTGGTTGCCGCATTTTCTGCAGAAATAAGGGAAACAATTTCTACCGGCTGAAATTCAATAATCAGGTCTGTATTCTCTATTTCCATCGGAGGGAAAATAAGGTTTCCGGTTTTCCAGGGAACAAAGGTAATGCTGAACTGATAAAAATCAACTCCGGCCGGCGAAAGGCTTACACTCTTTATTTCGTAATCTCTGGTGCTGCTTCCTTCAGATAAAGCTGAGGTATTTAAAATTGCCCTTCCATTTGAAACCAGAGATTTTATCTGCGGGTTTGCTGTATTAAAGGTACAGCGGAGCTCGGCAGTATCTCCAATGTAAACTTTTTTGGGAACGAGAATCTGTTGTGGTTCAATAACAGGCATATAACGCTCCCTTACCTCATTCTTGCCTTGCGGGCAAAAATCTGATTCAGTATTTGAACCGGTTCGGTTCTTGTATCCAGTAAAACCGGCATTACTCCATGCTTAATGCAGAAGTCCTGCCAGCGGTTCTGGTTCATTTCATTATAGTTGCGCCATTCCTTTTTGAAGGCGGGTGAAGAAGACGGAAGAGACATCTTAAGACCGCTTTCGGCATCCATGAATTTTACTGTACCTAAAGAGGGCAGCTCTTCGTCGAAGGCGTCGTGAAGGTTTATGGCAATTACGTCGTTTTTGTGTGCCAAACTGATAAGTGGTTTTTCCCAGCCGCCGCTGCGGAAGTCCGAAAGGAGGAAGACGAGAGTTCGTTTGCGGAGTACTTTGGCCGCCGCGGTGATTGCGTTTGGGAGCACTGAGCCGCTTTGCGGAGATGCCGGCAGCCGGTCCAGATGGTTGAGGATCTGCATTGTGTTTTCTTTGCCGAGTGAAGGCTCACAGGAAAAATGTATTGCCCCGTCGAAGATTACGGCTCCTGTCGGGCAGGCATTGAGTTCCGCTGCGATTGTCACGAGGGCTGCGGTTTCGGCGGCGGCGGCGTATTTTGTGCGGCGGTCGGCCGAGGTTTCGAGCTGCATGGAGCGCGAGGAATCAACTATTAAAAAGATTTGTAATTCGCGTTCCTCTTCGAACACCTTGATGTAAGGCCGCCCCATTCGGGCTGTTACGTTCCAGTCGATTGTGCGGATGTCGTCTCCGCGTATATAGTCACGGACTCCTGCAAACTCAATTCCCTGTCCCCGGTAAAGCGAGCGGAAGTTGCCGCTTTTCATGCCGTCGGCAATATCTTCTGCCATCAGCCTGAGGTAGAGAGCTTTTTTTATGAGAGATTCATTGTTTGCAAGATATCGTTTAGACATAAGTTACTCTGATATTGTCATGCTGCCCCTGAACCAAGTTCAGGGTTGCGCATCTCCTTACGGAACCGGAATAAAGTCAAGAATTCTTGTGATAATATCATCAGCTGTAACATTGTCTGCTGCGGCCTCGTAAGAAAGAACCAGACGATGTCTCAAAACATTAAGGGCAACAGCCTTAATGTCCTCAGGCAAAACAAAGTCGCGACCTGCAATCATTGCGCGGACTTTTGCGCACTGCAGCATGGCAATTCCCGCTCGTGGTGAAGCACCAAAATGAATGTAGCGGGTAATGTCATTTGAATTGGCTGTATTTACAAGAGTACGTCCCGCAGCCTGTTTTTTAGAGTTTTCAGGACGTGTAACCGTTAGAATCGAAACAATATATTCAACAAGCTTTTCATCGCAGGTAACTCTTTCTGCGGCTGCCTTAAGAGCTTCAATGTAACCTGGCTGAACTATTCTTCTTACCGGTACATAAGGAGCCTTGCCGGCTGTCTGTACAATCTTGATTTCGTTATCTGCCGCAGGGTAGGTAATAACCAGCTTCATAAGGAAACGGTCCAGCTCGGCTTCAGGCAGATTGTAAGTACCTTCCTGTTCAACCGGGTTCTGGGTCGCAAGTACAAAGAATGGATCAGGAAGCTTGTAGGTTTCTTCTCCAATTGTAATCTGTTTTTCTTCCATTGCTTCCAGCATGGCCGACTGAACCTTTGCCGGTGCACGGTTAATTTCATCTGCAAGAATTACATTTGCAAAAACAGGTCCCTTGCGAACGGTAAATCTTCCGGTGTTCTGTTCATAAATCAAAGTTCCGGTAACATCAGCCGGCAGCAGATCCGGAGTAAACTGAATGCGCTTAAAATCAAGTCCCAGAATTTCTGCTACAGTTTTAATTGCAAGAGTTTTAGCAAGTCCAGGTACACCCTCAAGAAGCACATGTCCGCCTGCAATAAAAGCAGTCAAAATATCATCAATAAGATTTTCCTGCCCCACAAGGCGCTTAGCAGCCTCTTTACGACAGTTTTCTACTATATTTACAATCTGATTTTCCATAGTCAATGATTATACCAAAATGAATATATTCTTACAAATACCCAGCAGCCTTGGTGATTTTTAGGCGGGAGTGGCCAATTATCATAACCTTCTGATTTCTGCATAAATATACAAAAATTTTGTATAATTATTGACTAAGGCAAAGCAAATTCGCATAATTGAGGCATTATGATTAATCCATTAGCAAAAGAATTGAATGATACCCTCGCTGGTTCAGTAGTAGACGCGCTCCTTTCAGACATGGGACGCCGCCTTTATTTCCCAAACGGAATTATTTCTCAGGGTGGAGAAGCCGCAAAAGACGCTCACTTCGCAAACGGTACAATCGGTATGGCAGTTGCTCAGGGCACACCAATCGAGCTTGATTCTTACAAAAAGAACATGCCTTCACTTACACCTCGCGAAACTGTAGCTTATGCAAAAACAGCCGGTAATCCGGACCTCCGTGCTTTATGGAAAGAAAAAATCATAGAAAAAAATCCTAGCCTCAAGAACAAGCAGTTCTCACTGCCAATTCTGGTACCAGGACTTACAGCAGTTCTTTCTTATGTAAGCGACCTTTTTGTTGATGTAGACAAGCCTCTCCTGGCCGCAGATCCTTGCTGGGATAACTACGAGCTGATTGCTGCTGCCCGCCGCGGAGCAGAGTTCCATCAGTTCAAGTGCTTTGAAAACGGAAAGTTCAACATTGCAGACCTCGAAGCAAAGATGAAGGGCGATGCAGAAAAATACGGTTCAGTTCGTGTAATCCTCAACTTCCCTCAGAATCCTTCAGGCTACAGCCCTACAGTTTCTGAAGCAAAGGAAATCGTTCGCATCGTTCGCGAAATTGCAGAGTCAGGTAAAAAGGTTCTCGTTCTTTCAGATGATGCTTACTTCGGACTCAACTACGAAGCTGATATCGAGCCACAGTCGCTCTTTGCATACATGGCAGACCTTCACGAGAATGTACTTGCAATCAAGGCAGATGGTCCTACAAAAGAAGATTTTGCCTGGGGCTTCCGTGCAGGCTTTGTAACCTTCGCTTCAAAGGGTCTCACAGACCTGCAGTACACAGCTCTCGTAACAAAGTTTATGGCTGCTATCCGCTCTTCAGTATCTTGTTCTTCAACTCCATCTCAGAGTCTTGTAATGCATGCTCTTAAGGATGATGCACACAATAAGCAGAAAATCGAATGCCGCAAAATGCTTCAGAGCCGCTACGACCGTGTACGCAGCTTTGTAAATACACATACTTCAAAGGTACTCGAGCCTCTTCCTTTCAATTCAGGTTACTTTATGAGTTTCCATGTAAGTACAGGAAAGGCAGAAGAAATCCGCAAGGCTCTGCTTAAGGAAAAGGGAATCGGAATTATCCAGATTGACCCATACACTCTCCGCGTAGCCTTCTCTAGTATTGATGAAGATAAGATTGATTCAGTTTATACAAGCATTTATAATGTAGCTGATGAAATTCAATAAACAAATATTTTTAGTACTGGTATTCTGTGCAGGCTTTTTATTCATCGGTTGTACTAAGGCAACCGGTGGCAAAAACCGCACCGTTTACCAGCAGAATAGAATTGTAATCTGGACAAGCTGCCGTGAGTTTGCCCAATATATAGAACTTTTCAACCGCCAGCACAAAGACAACTGTGCAATCCTGGTTTATAAGGAAAATCCGGCACTTTCTTTGCCACCAGCTAAGGACGAAAACCCTCCTGATATTATTGTGGGCTCCTGGCTGCGTACCGATGCACCTCAGAAAAATTTCAAATCTCTTGATTATCTTTTTGATACAAAAAAACTGACTTCCGAAGTTTTTTATCCCCAGCTGCTCGATTCAGGAAAACGCAAGAATGTGCACTATCTTCTTCCGGTAAGTTTTAACCTGCCGGCTGTTATTTTCTCAACAGAAAATAAAGAAGTAATTCCGGAAAATTATAATCTTTCGCTGGAGCAGCTCAGGCAAACCGCTTCCGCTTTTAATGAAAAGAATAAAAAAGACACCTATACCAGAATTGGTTTTACCCCTCTCGGTAATAACGATTTTCTTTATCTTACCGCAAAAATGAAGGGAGCAGACTTCCATGAAGAAAAGGGTGAAATTGTCTGGAATGAACAGGCCCTTGTAAATGCCGCAACAATGCTCCGTGACTGGGTTTACAAAGAAAATACTTCGCCACAGATGGAGGAAGATTTTTCTTTTAAATATCTTTTTATGCCTTATTACAGACAGGTTTCTTCCGGCAGGACCCTGTTTGCCTATACAACAAGTGAAAACCTTTTTAAGATTTTGAAAGAGCAGGACCTCTCAGTAGACTACCGATGGGTAGTTGAAGATAATTCTATCTATATTGAAGATTCACTTACCATGATGGGAATATATAAAAATGCCCGAAATCAGGTTGGGGCAACAGAATTTATTTCCTGGTTCTTCCAGTCAGAAAATCAAAAGAACATTCTTGAAGCAAAAGAGAATATGCATCTGGAAACAGATTTGTTTGGAATTGCAGGAGGTTTTTCTTCAATCCGCGATGTAACAGAGCATATACTTCCGATTTACTATAATCAGCTTTTGACAAATCTACCGCCGGCTCAGATGCTTACAGTTCCACAGAAGCTGCCAGGCCGCTGGGAAAGCTACAGGACCTTAGTTGTAGAGCCATATATCAAGGCCGCCGTTACCCTGCAGGATGGAGAGCCGGCTCCAAGTATTTACGATTACGAAAAAGAGTGGCGTAAGAAAGTCTTCGATTGATGCTCTTATCAACAGCAGCCTTGCTGCTGTTTCCTCTTAGCAGGGGGCAATGGAGGCGGCGATTAGCCCCCATTCGGTTATTTAAAAAGTTCCAGCGCAAATCTCACAGTATCCATGGCGTCTTTTCCGTAGAAGTCTGCGCCAATCTGGTCTGCGTATTCCTGAGTCATAACAGCACCGCCAACGCAGGTCTTAGCCCATGGACATTCCTTGCGCAGCTGCTTAATAGTTTTTTCCATTGCAGCAACAGTTGTAGTCATAAGAGCCGAAAGACCAACCAGCATAACGTGGTCCTTCTTGCAGGCTTCAACAACAACTTCCGGCGGCACATCCTTGCCCAGGTCAATTACTTCGAAGTCATAATTTTCCAGCAGAACCTTTACAATGTTTTTTCCAATATCGTGAATGTCGCCCTTTACCGTTGCAATAATAATCTTTCCCTTAGGAGCACCCTTCTTGCCTGACTTTTCCATATAGTCGCGGATCTCTGCAAAAGCCGCCTTAGCCGCTTCCGCCGCCATAAGCAGCTGGGGCAGGTACATAGTCTTTTTCTCAAAGCGCTTTCCAACGTAATCCAGCCCCGGTATCAGGTGCTCGTTAATAATGGTCAGAGACTCGGTGGTCTTCAAAAGTTCGCGGGTAGCCTCAGCGGCGTCAGTCTTAAGTCCGTGGATAATTGCATTACTTAATTTAGAGGTGGGGGATGCATCCCCCTCGCTCGCACTTCGTTGCTCGCTACCCCCTCCAGCGGGGGTGCCCCCCGCAACGCCCCCGGCCGCAGCGGCCGCTGCATTTGCGGCAAGGCGCTCGGCTTCCACCGTGCTCCAGTTAATATAATCTGTACAGTTTTCGTCCTTGCCAGAAAGCAGGTTATAGCACTTCCAGGCCTTAATCATTTCACTCTGAAGCGGATTCATGATTGCAGCCGATAGTCCCGCTCCCATACAAAGGGTAAAGAAGCTGGCTGTTACAAACTCGCGGAGTGGTAAGCCAAAACTAACATTTGAAATACCAAGACTGGTAAGTCCGCCCATCTCGTGAATTGCACGCACAGTTTCCATAGTTGCAATGCCGGCTTTTGAATCCGAGCTTACAGCCATGGCAAGCGGGTCTATAATAATGTCAGATTTTTTGATTCCATATTTTTCGGCTTCTTTATAAATCTTTTTTGCAATCTCAACACGGCGGGCACTGTCTTCCGGAATTCCGTCTTCATCAAGAGTGAGGGCAACAACAAGACCACCGTATTTTTTTACGAGCGGGAAAACTGTGTCCATAATTTCCTGCTTGCCGTTTACAGAATTTATCATTGCCTTTCCGTTGTAGCGGCGGAGTGCTGCTTCCATAACGTCGGGCTTGGTTGTATCAATCTGAAGGGGCAGGGTAGTTACGTTCTGAAGTTCCTCGAGAACCCGGAGCATCATTTCTTTTTCATCAATTTCCGGCAGACCTACATTTACGTCCAGAACCTGAGCGCCGGCTTCTTCCTGTTCCATTCCCTGATGAATAATGTATGGAATATCTCCTGCGCGGAGTGCTTCCTTAAACTTTTTTTTGCCTGTCGGGTTAATTCGCTCTCCGATAAGGACAGGGCGGTTAGGACCACCAAAGTATACGACTTTGGTGTTTGAGGAAACGCAGCCGATACAGCCTCCGGCAACGGTGGTTTCGATACACCCGCTTTGCGGGCACTCAACCACCGCCTCTCCGTCACTACCGGTGGTTGAGTAGGCCGCAGGCCGTATCGAAACCACATTTTCCGCAATCCCCTTAATATACTCCGGCGTAGTCCCGCAGCAACCGCCCAGAATCATCGGGCCCAGGGCAGCAAGCTCTTTCATTGCTTCTACAAACTCAGGGGCATCAACGTCGAAAACGGTTTTTCCGTCCACAACCTTAGGAAGTCCCGCATTAGGTTTTACAAGAACCGGTACGCTCGCAGCCCTGCAGAGTCGCTCAACGGTCGGTTTCATTTCCAGAGGACCGAGGCTGCAGTTTACACCAACCGCAGAAACTCCAAGACCTTCCAGCATGGCAACCATTGTCTCCGGGCAGGAACCACTGAGGGTACGGCACTCCTTGTCGTAAACGTTGCTTACAATAATCGGGAGGGCGTCTTCGGCAAGCCCCAGCTCTTCCATGGTTTCTTTGGCGGCAAGAACGGCAGCCTTAGATTCATAGCCGTCGTTCATAGTTTCTATCATTACACAGTCGATTTTTTTATCAAAGGCAGCCTTAAAGGTTTTCTTAAAAAGCTTTACGCAGTCTTCAAAATCAAGGTCGCCCATTGGCTTAAGAAGCTTACCGCAGGAACCAATGTCAAAGGCAATAAAATAATTGCCATCCGGATTCTCTGCAAGAATCTTGTCGCGGGCTGCGTTTGCGTTATCAATTGCGGCCGCAATAAGGCGTTCAAGTTCCAGCGGGAATTTTGTGATAAAGGCACCAAATGTGTTAGTATTTACTATATTAGAGCCTGCCGCAAAGTAATTATAATGCAGCTGAACAATGCGGTCCGGGTATTTTTCATTCCAGGTTTCCGGCAGTTCTCCGGGCTTTAAGCCCATGCCCTGCAAAACGGTTCCTGTTCCGCCGTCAAACAATAAAAGCTCTTTTCCTAATAAATCACAAAGTTTTTTCATAGGCCAAGTCTAACATATTTTTAATTTTCTTCCTATCAAAAAATAGTGTAAAATATTGTTATGTCAAAAAGTGAAGAAGTTAAAAATCCATACCATAAAGAATTTGGAATCCTGAGCAATATTAAATATGTCCTTTCCGCAATGTGGCGGCATTCGCATCTTCTGGTGCTGATTATGCCCCTTTCCCTTGTGATTGCTCCGCTTGAACGTTATCTTGGCCCCTTTATGTCAAAATTCGTAATAGACTTGATTTCCACTCACGGCGAAATTCGCAAGCTTCTTTTTATGACCGCAGCCTTTGGTCTTGTAAGTCTTACCCTGCAGCTTCTGCAAACTCTTTATTACAGTAAGAGATGGGTTCTCTATATCCTTGTAAGGATGAAAGTCATTCTCGAGAAAAATCACAGACTCATGACAATGGCCTTCCAGAATACCGAAGATCCGGACCTTCTTGATTGTGCCCAGAAGGCAGAACGTGCCGTCGAAAATAATATGGACGGCTTTGAGGGAATGGAGCATCATCTTTTTGATTTCTTTTCCCAGCTTGGAATTTTCATAGCGGGGCTTTCAATCATCGTAACCTTAAATCCCCTGCTTGTTGCGGGAATGCTTGTCTTTGCCCTTATAAATTTTTTTGTTTCAAATGCAACGGCAAAATATAATAAGGCTCATCACTGGGACCCGCTTGCTCCCTGGTGGCGAAAGCGCTGGTACATGGATCATACAATTTCTGATTTTTCTTATGCCAAGGATATCCGTATGTACGGACTGCGGGAATGGCTGCGCCAGAAATTTATTGATTTACAGAAGGAGCGCATGGATACCCAAAGACGCAGCGCAAGGCTCTGGTTCTGGTACGGCGTTTTTGCTTCACTTGTCTGGTTTTCTTTTCAGATCTGTGTTTATACCTTTTTGATTTATCAGATTGCCCATAAACAGATTACAGTTGCAAACTTTACCCTCTATGTGGCTTCGGCAACCGCCTTCTTTGGCAGCATTTCCGATCTGCTCGGAGTATTTAAAGATATGTTGCAGAAAAGCCGGCAGATAGACGACCTCCGCTCCCTTATGGAAATGACAGAAATCGATGCTCAAGCGGATAAGGGGCAGCCTCTGGATTCTTCAAAAATCAAAGCCTACGAGTTTACCTTCGAGAATGTCAGCTTTAAATATCCGCGTGCAGAAAAATATGCCTTGCAGGGAGTGAATGTTACGCTCAAGGCAGGGGAGCGGCTTGCGGTTGTCGGCCTGAACGGAGCCGGAAAATCAACCTTTATCAAGCTGCTGCTGCGCCTTTACGAGCCTACAGAAGGCCGCATTCTTTTGAATGGAGTAGATGTCCGCAATTATACCCGGGAAAGCTATTATCATATTTTCGCGCCGGTTTTCCAGGATGTGAATCTCTTTGCCTTTCCTTTTGCCCAGAATGTCTCAATGAAATCACCGGAAGAAACTGACCGCAGCCTTGTAGAAGAGTGCGTCCGGAATGCAGACCTGGGCGAAAAACTTGATTCCCTTCCTCAGGGAATAGATACGGAATTATTGAAAATCATTCATGATGATGGAGTCGATTTTTCCGGCGGACAGAAACAGAAGCTTGCCCTTGCGAGGGCCCTTTATAAAAAAGCCCCGGTTGTAATTCTTGATGAGCCTACGGCCGCCCTGGATGCCCTTGCCGAAAGCCGTATGTATCAGGATTTTGATAAGCTGATTGGCGGAAAAACCTCTGTTTATATTTCACACAGGCTCAGCTCCACCCGCTTCTGCAATAACGTTGCAATGTTTAAGGACGGTCATCTGATAGAATATGGAACCCACGAGTCCCTTATGCAGCTGGGCGGCGAGTATGCAAATATGTTCCAGGTTCAGTCTCAGTATTATATGGAGGGTTCCGATGAATAAGCTTCCTGTAAAACGCGTTATCCTCTTTATGCTGAAAACTGCTGCCCGCGAAAAGCCTGGGCTTTTTGCAGTTTATTTTCTCCGCCTGCTCCGCGAACTCATAAACCGCTTTCAAATGGTAATTCTTCCCAAGCTTCTGATTGATGAACTTGTGGCAGTATACAATGGTGCCGACCTTGCCCATCATCTGAGAATAGCCGGCATCTACGCACTTATTACCCTCTGCGCCCAGTTTGTTTCAAACATCATGAACAGCATTGCAACCCGGGCAACAGATGTCTACAGCGAATACTTTAATCAGTATTTCCAGATTCAAACAAATGATTTTTCCATGAAAATAGACTTTGAGCAGACTGAAGATCCGGCAGCACTGGATCAGCTTAAAAAGGCCAAAGACGGAATGACCTGGTACAGCGGAAACGTAACCGGCATTCTCGATAACTTCTTTTTAATCATAAATAACATAATCGTGCTCTGCGGAGTTATTACAGTAATTGCCCTAAGCTCACCTCTTCTTATTCCGATACAGGTTCTGCTCATTGCAATCATAGCCTTCTTCAATAAAAAACAGCGGGAGATAGAAGTCAAAAGCTTTCAGAAGCTTTCAAAGGTAAACCGTGTTTTTGACTATGTATTATTCCAGCTGAGCGACTTCCGCTATGGCAAGGATATTCGTCTTTACGAAAGTGAAGGCCTCTTTCATGATATCAGCGAATATCATATAGACGAAATGCATAAGGTCTGGAAATATCAGGCAGAGGGCGGAAGGAAGCAGCAGTTTGGAATTGATTTTATAAGTGCAGTCGGAGCCTTTATTCAATATTTTTACATAGGAGGCCGTGCCCTGCGGGGGACTCTTTCTATTGGAGATTTTACCATGTGTCTTGCAGCCGCAGACAGTTTTTCTCAGTGCTGCCAGAACATTGTGAGGGGTGGGCAGGAGGTTATAAAGCGTGCCAGCTACGCAAATGAATATCTTAAGTTCCTTGAATATCCGGCCGCCATACCAAAGGGAAGTCTTCCGCTTGCAGACAGGGTCGACCACGAAATTGAATTCTGCAATGTAAGCTTTAAATATCCCCGCGGCGAAAAATATGTTCTGAAAGATGTAAGCTTAAAAATTCCTTCCGGTCAGCACCTTGCTCTTGTAGGTCTCAATGGAGCCGGTAAAACCACGCTTATAAAACTTTTATGCCGCCTTTATGATGTTACAGACGGCGAGATTCTCATAGATGGAATCAATATCAAAGATTATGATGAAAATGAATACCGCCGCCTCTTTGCAGTTGTCTTCCAGGATTTTAAACTCTTTGCCTTTACGCTTGAAGAAAATATTGCCTTTACAGAAGAATCAGATAAGCAGAGGCTTTTTGAGGTTCTGGGGCAGGCCGGGCTTTCTGATGATGTCGAAAAGCTTCCTTTACGGGAAAAGACCTGTCTCTGGAAAAGCTTTGATAAGGATAACGGTGTTGAGCTTTCGGGTGGTCAGCAGCAGAAAACCGCAATAGCACGGGCCCTTTATAAGAATAGTCCTATAGTGATTCTGGATGAGCCTACAGCCGCCCTTGATCCAATTGCGGAAGCAGAAATTTATTCTCGTTTTAATACCAGTCTGGCGGGCGGAAAAACCGCGCTTTATATTTCTCATCGTCTTTCTTCCTGTAAATTCTGCGATGTTATTGCAGTATTTGATGAAGGAAAGCTTGCAGAATATGGTACTCATGCACAGCTTATGAAGCAGCAGGGGCTTTATCATAAAATGTTTACGACACAGGCAGAACAGTACATAAAATAGTAATATTTTATAAAAAAAATTATTGAAAAATTTATGAAAAAAAAAGAATTTTTTTTGATATTTTTTAGAAATTTGCTTGACATCTTTTTATTTAACATATATATTAGTCCTCACCGTCGCAACACAAAGTTGCAAGGTAACAAAAGTTTTTTGACATAATAGGGAAGGAAAGAATAGAACAAGTAAGGTTCTAAACGAAATAAGCGAGAAATCGCTGGTTTCGTTCTGTAAGCAATTGACTACATTTTATCAGTTTTAATACTGACCAAAAATCAATTTCAACTTAATTATTTATAGTTGGGAATTGAACTGTTTATGAAATCATTACCCTTCGGGGTATTGAAATAATCATGGAGAGTTTGATCCTGGCTCAGAACGAACGCTGGCGGCGCGTCTTAAGCATGCAAGTCGAGCGGTAAGATTGGTGCTTGCACTAATCCTAGAGCGGCGGACTGGTGAGTAACGCGTGGGTGACGTACCTTTGTGACGGGGACAGCTCCTAGAAATAGGAGATAATACCGGATACGCTGCATGTTGTCAGAGGACATGCAGGAAAGGATCTTTTGATTCGCACAGAGAGCGGCCCGCGTACTATTAGCTAGTTGGTGAGGTAACGGCCCACCAAGGCGACGATAGTTACCCGGCCTAAGAGGGTGATCGGGCACATTGGGACTGAGATACGGCCCAGACTCCTACGGGAGGCAGCAGCTAAGAATATTCCGCAATGGACGAAAGTCTGACGGAGCGACGCCGCGTGGATGATGAAGGCCGGAAGGTTGTAAAATCCTT
>JAEEGJ010010550.1_pt1 | contig 23972 bp, 25 predicted proteins | sample 8958761 | NCBI WGS metagenome assembly JAEEGJ01 (sample SAMN16246546, study PRJNA631951) | gut metagenome | biome: gut microbiome; feature: rumen; material: RS-attached | host: Bos | place: Iran: Karaj | collected 2018-10 | reverse complement strand
CGAAACGATAATTCTGTCTATTCAATTGGATAAGAAGCTCTCTCATTGTGGCTCATCCTTTACGTTTCGTTTCGCCTAGTGACTGACTAGGTTGTTTGAATGATAAACCATTTCACCTACCGTGTCAATAGGTTTTCGAAAACTTTTTTATTGTCCTCAGCCCAGCGCCACATCCAGCGCCATCATGACGGTAAAGCCGAACGAGAACATGAGAACTCCGATATTGGAATGTTCTCCGGATGACATTTCAGGAATCAGTTCTTCGACTACGACATACAGCATCGCACCTGCGGCAAAAGACAAAAGATACGGCATCGCAGGAACCAGAAATCCCGCCGCAAGGATCGTGATCAAGGCAGCGACCGGCTCGACCGCTCCGGATCCCGCACCCAGTACAAAAGCCTTGCTTTTGCTTTTTCCCTGGGCATGAAGCGGCATCGAGATGATCGCACCCTCCGGGAAATTCTGGATCGCAATACCGATCGAGAGCGCTAAAGCCCCGCTTAATGTCATCGCACTGTTTTCCGAAAGGAATCCGGCATAGACGACACCGACAGCCATTCCTTCGGGGATATTATGAAGCGTCACCGCAAGGACCATCATCGTAGTCTTGGCAAGTTTGCTCTTCGGGCCTTCTGCCTCATTTGTGTTCATATGAAGGTGCGGTATAACATGATCCAAAAGCAAAAGGAAAAGCACTCCGGCCCAGAATCCGGCCGCCGCCGGAAGGAAAGCCAGTCGGCCTTTATCCGCTGACTGTTCCATCGCCGGGATCAGAAGGCTCCAGATCGACGCCGCCACCATGACGCCTGCGGCAAATCCCGTAAGCGCACGCTGGACCTGCATGCTCAGTTCTTTTTTCATAAAGAACACACATGCCGCGCCAAGCGTCGTCCCTAAAAAGGGGATCATCAGTCCGATAAATATATCCATAGCAAAACCTTTCTCATCTATCCCAAAGGATCACAGTTTCTGGTTAAAACCGGTCTTATCGTCACTTCTATAACCTGCTTTCCGGTAGAAGTTCAAAGTGGATTCTTTTTTCGAGCCGGTCATCAGCATGATCTTATAGCAGTTTTCAGAAATCGCGATCTCTTTTGCTTTGGCAAGACATTCGCCGGCATATCCTTTGCAGCGGTAGTCTTCATGGGTCACGACATACTCTACAAGTGCAAACGGACGTACATTATGCGTGAGGTTTCGGATGATGTAGCAGCAACAGGAAGAAACGATCTTTCCGTCGATCTCATATACGATGACGTGATAATCCTTATCGGTTATGATCTTATCCCATACTTCGGCAAGATGATCATCGTGTTGCGGAATAGATTCCTCGTGAAGATACAGATACAATTCCAGCATCTGATCCAGATCTTCTCTTCTTGCTTCTCTAATCATTTGACTACCTCGCTTTTTCTTTCATTATACTCGTTTTTCCGTCACTTAAATATCAGAAGCATGATGACGGCAAACCCGATAACAAAAGCAAGAGCTCCTCTGTCATTATCTTTTTTACTGATCATGACAGGAGTCTCTTCGATAATGGTATAGATCATGGCACCGCCTGCCCCGCCCATGATATACGGAAGCGTCTCCGGAAACAGCGTAACGATGACCAGTACGAACACGGCTATCAGCGGGGTGGACATGCCGGAGACGACTCCCATAAAGAAAGCCCTTCCTTTTCCGGTTCCCTGCTCCTTGATCGGAAGCGAGACAAATAAAGCTTCCGGGAAGTTTTGGGCGGCAATGGCTATGGCCAGAATGAGCGGTGTGGATCCGGGGATCCATTCCGTCTGCATGAAATTCGCAGCGAAAATCGCACCCAGCGCAATGCCTTCCGGCACATGGTGAATCAGTTCTGAAAGCATTATTCTCGTCTCGGAACGAAGGCTGCTTTTCAGGCCCTCCGTAATATTGACATATGCATGCGTGTGCGGAACGAAGACATCCAGAAGGAATTGAAAAGCCACACCTGCACAAAAGCAGATAAACATCGGTTGGATCCCGGCGATCGTAATATCCTTAAAGCCCTTGGTGGAAGGCTCGAGCATTCCCCACACGGCAGTGGAAAACATGATACCGGAACTAGCTCCGGCCAGGGCAACGCGAACCTTTTCAGAAAGCTTCCATTTTTTCGCATATACAAAAGCCGCTCCGGAAACCGTTCCAAAAAGCGGGATCAGCATACCGAATATGGTATCCTGATCTTTTATGGCACCTGATGTATCCAGTGCCTCGATAAGTGTTTTAAGACCAATGAAAATGAGAATCGTTCCACCGGCCACTTCGGCACCGGATTTGTACCGAACACCAAAAACATTTCCAATCTTCACGCCCAGCATGGAAATAACAAAAGTGACTACGGCAATAACAGATACAGCAAGAAGAACATTCATCATGTTGCCAGCATCCAGAACAGAAACAGGTACCGCGACAAAAGTAATACCTACAGCCAGCGCATCGATACTCGTGGCTACGGCCATCATAAACATGGTCTTTATATCAAAGCCGTCTTTTTCCTCTTCTTCCTCTGAAAAAGCTTCCCGGATCATATTGAATCCGATCAGGGAAAGCAGGATAAACGCCACCCAGGGAGCAACAATATTGATCCACTTTTCAAAACGGGAACCGATCAGATACCCGATAAAGGGCATGATCCCCTGAAAAGCACCGAACCAGATACCGCAGATCAGGCACTCTTTAACCGTCAGTTTCTTCACCGACAGGCCTTTGCATATCGATACGGCAAAAGCATCCATCGCCAGGCCGACCGATAACAATAGCAGTTCAAATAAGCCCATATCCAACTCCCCATAAAAAAACCAAGTACAGTCGGGACTATACTTGGGTAATCTTCAAAAATATAAACCTCACGTATAGTTCATCTATACATGAGTCTCGCAATTTAATGCAAGCCAGGCCAAAAGACCAGTATGTTGACTTGCCACGATAATCGCTTGCTACTCCCCCATGGAATGTATTGAATAACTTATCATGATTGATTTTCTTAGTCAATACCCGCGGGATTTGCCACACGCCCGTGCTCGATATGGATCACTTCATCACAACAGAGTGCGAGGAGCTCCGGGTCGTGCGTACTTACAAGGATCGTACTTCCGGCATGCGCGAGATTCTGAAGCATCTCACCTACCTGCTTCATATGCGCATAGTCAAGACCTGATGTCGGTTCATCGAAAAGAAGGATCTTCGCACCGGCAGCGATCGCTGATGCGATGGCTACGCGTTGTTTCTGGCCTCCGGAAAGAGCCATCGGATGTTTCTCTTTAAACTCAAGAAGCCCGAGCCGTTCGAGGATATCGTCACACCTCTTCTCATCTTCCGTCTCCATCGAAAGAAAGATCTCCGCCTTCACACTGTCAGTAAAGAGCTGGTGATTGACATCCTGCATGACCATATACGTCAGTTTCATCCGATTCTTTCCCGTGTATTCTTTCCCGTCTATCGTTATCTTTCCCGTGCAGCGCTTCTCAAGTCCGCACACACAGCGCAGGAACGTAGACTTACCGGTACCGTTTCTTCCGATCACTCCGATGACCCTGCCTGCCGCAAGAGTCAGTTTCGGAATACAGAGCTGAAGTGATCCGTTCTTTCCTTTCCGACAATCCGGATCATCGCAGTCCTCACAGGCATTTTCTATCTCGTCGGCAACTTTCATGGTCTTTCTCTGCGAGTATTTCCGATCATAGGAAAAATAGAAATCCGAGAGGACCACCTGTCCGGGATTTCTTTTATCAGCCGCTTCTTTAGAAGTGTCTGTCTGCGCTGCGGAGATCTGTCCTTTTTCATCGGTAAAAGCACCGATATACTTTTCTTCGATCGTGACCGGACGGAGCTTGAGCTCTGCCACATCCTCTTCCGAGAGAGTTCTGAACTCCTCACCGTTCCATTCATGTTCGATATTTCCATCTGAAAGATAGAGGACACGGTCGATCAGATCCTTGAGATACCACAGTCGGTGCTCCGAGATGATGATCGTCTTGCCCTGTTCCTTCCACTTTCTGATCGATTCGGAAAGATCTTTGATTGCCTGCCAGTCGAGATTCGATGACGGCTCATCCAGAAGAATGATTTCCGGAAGAAGCGCAGACACAGAGGCACAGGCGATCTTCTGTTTCTCGCCTCCGCTTAATTCGAACAGGCTTCTGCCCATAAGTTTTTCGATCTGCATCTCGGATATGACCAGATCTTTTCTTTCCAGAATATCCGTCGGAGAAAGGCCGATATTCTCCGGTCCGAAGACGACTTCTCCATCCGTATCTACCGAAAAAAACTGACTTCTCGGATTTTGGAAGACCGTTCCGACGATCCCGGCAAGTTCATAAAGCTGGGTATCCCGGATATTTTTCCCGGCAACCGTCACATCCCCGGAAATCTCACCGGAATAGTAGTGAGGGATCAACCCATTGATCAGGCGGATCAGGGTCGTCTTTCCGCAGCCGGACGCCCCGCAGAGAAGCACGGTCTCCCCTTTTCGGAAAGAAAGAGACACGTCATTTAAAAGGCCTTCTTTCGAGCCTTTATACTGAAATGACACATGACTGATCTCAATGATATTCTCACTCATAGGAAATACTTACTCACAATAAAGACTACAGAAGCCGCGGTAAAGAATAAGATCATAAGAATATCCTGCACGTGAAGCTTAAGTTCCACCACACTGGTCCTTCTCACCTTGCCGCCCAAGCCGCGGGTGATGGCAGCGGCGGACAGTTCATCTCCGATATTCACGCACGAGAAAAGAAGCGGGATCATTCGAAATTCCACCATCTTTATGGCATTTCCTCCACCGAAAGTGATGCCGCGCATCTTCATGGCATCACGGATCGACATATACTCTTCCTTGATCGTCGGAAAGAAACGCATGACAACGGCAAGAGAGATCGTGATCCCGTCCGGCACATGCATTTTCTGCATCGCGGACATGAATTCACCGATCTTCGTGGTGCGGACCACATACCAGGCAGTGATCATGGCCGGAAGGAACTGTACAACAATACCGCAGTATCCGATAAGAATAGCAGTAAGAAGCCCTGTCGATTCTTCCGACAGACAGAAGAACGTCAGTGCCAGAGCAATTCCATAGAAGATAAGGAAACGGATCGCGCTGGCATATCTTTTCTCGATGAAAAGCAGCGTGATCGGCACCATCGTCATGAGAATACGGACTCCCCATAGAAATGGTGTGGTGGCCGTCATCAGGACGACCGCCGACACCACAAAGATCATATAGAGTTTTGTCCTCGGATCTAAATGAAGATGCATCTTACACGATGCCTGCCTTTTCGAAATGTTTTCTTACGACCTTCTTACCGATGACCGCACCGATACAGCCGAAGATGAAGCACAGCGCCAGAAGAACGGCGATGGTCTTACTGTTGATCGCACGGAAAAGGTTATCGCAATATTCTGTGGAGAATCCGCCATCGACGAGATCCTCACGATAGGAATCCGCTGTGACGATGACCGGGAAATAGTTTGCGCAGATCCAAAGGCAGAAAACACCGTGGCTCAGAATGATCTTCTTAAAGCTCTTGTATTTTCCGGACTTCGCAATCAGATCCGCAATGACACCGGCACCAATGATGAGCGGTGCACCGAGATATCCCATGCCCGTGACGAACATGATGATCGCAAGCAGGACCGACATGATAGAGATCATGCCGAATTTCTCGATCTTCGTATAGAAAAGCATCATCGGGATCGATCCGACGATCGGGATCATCACGACATACGACGCTACGATATACGGATGGATGTATCCCAGAAGTCCGCAGGCGAACTCCACGACGAACAGAAGCGCCGTAAAAATGCCGATAGTAATGAAATCTTTTGCACAAAGTTTATTGTTATTCATAATTACCCCTCCATTGGCTTTGCGTTGTTAACCGATTTTCCAGGATACGGCCTGTTCTCTGTCGGCAATAAATCTTCTATAGATCCCCTCTTCGTTCATCAGGTCTTCATGCTTTCCTTTCTGCACGATACGCCCCTTATCCACGACCAGGATCTGATCAGCATGACGCACGGTCTTGAGGCGGTGGGCAATCATAATGATCGTCTTTTCGGACGTAAGATTCTCGATGGCATTTGTCAGTTCTTTCTCATTCTCCGGATCGACATTGGCAGTCGCTTCATCGAGAATGATGATCGGTGCATCTTTCATCATGGCTCTGGCGATCGCGATACGCTGCTTCTCACCGCCGGAAAGGGAGGCACCACCTTCCCCGACGATCGTTTCATATCCGTCCGGGAGCGCCATGATAAAGTCATGGCAGCATGCTTTTTTCGCGGCTTCGATCACCTTTTCCATCGGAGCATCCGGCTGTCCGAAACGGATATTATTCGCGATCGTATCCTGGAACAGATAGACTCTCTGGAAAACAAAACTGAAGTTTTCCATCAGGGAATCGAAACTGTAGTCCCGGACATCCCGGCCGCCGAGCGTGACTTTGCCTTCGTCGACATCCCAGAATCTCGAAAGAAGCGCGGTGATCGTTGTCTTTCCTCCACCTGAAGGGCCTACGATCGCAGTTGTCGTTTTCTCCTTAATATCCAGTGTGACATCGTCGATGATCTTTCTGTTTTCATATGCAAAGCTTACATGTTCCATATGCATGTCGAGATTGTCGGGATGGATCTCTTCCCCATCGATATCCATCTGAGGGATATTCAGGATCTCTTCCGCAAGATCAACGCCTTTTCCGATGATTCGGAGAAGTGCTGTATAAATGCCGGCCATATCCAGCATCTCGAAGATCATGTAGGAACAAAGCAGCATGATGATCGTATTGTGAATCGCCATGGATCCGTCGAAGTAGAAGTAAAGCGATGCACCGCAGATCGCCACTCCCGTGAGTTTACAGACCAGCATCTGCACACCGACCGCCGGGATCGCCGCAAGTTCCGCACGAATGTCATTTTTTGTCTTTCTTTCGATCGCCTTATCCAGACGTGCATTATTCTTCTCTACCAGATGGTAATTTCTGATTTCGGAAATACCCTGGATATATTCCAGAACGACTCCGACGATATCTCTGTCCGCATCAAGTTTTTCGTTTGCCACCTTCGCGACGCTTTTGTTCGTAAACTGATTCACGAAAAGGAACACCGCGATACCACAAAGGCCGATTAGCCCGATCCTCCAGTCAAAGATCAGCATACCTGTGGCGATAACAACTGTCGTCAGGCTTCCCTGAAGGATCATCATGACGGCACGTGTTGCGATATCGGCCATCTGCTCGAGTGTATTGGTCGTAACCGAAGTGATATGTCCGAGACTTGTGTCATTGAAGTATCCCATCGGCAGATAACGGAGATGCTCGGCGATCTCGATCCTCTTCATCGCACAGGTATCATATCCGCCCTCGGTCTGCAGCATCTGCGAAAACCTCGTAATGATCGTTTTTCCGATCGTACTTATCAGCATGAGCCCGATCACTAAGGCAAAAGCACCAAAGCTGAAGTCTCCTTCGAGCACTGCCTTAATGGCGAAATAGGCCGCTGCGATCTTCATGGAACTGCAAAGCGCTTCTAAAACGCCCAGAACCACGGATCTATAAAACTTCTTTCTATTCTTCTCTCCACAGAAGCGGAAGAACTTCATCAGCATCTTATACATGGAGCACCTCCTCACTATCACTTACATCATCTTTTGCCATACGGTGTGCTTCCCACATATTCTTATAGAGTGGGCACTTCTCGAGAAGTTCCTCATGTGTGCCCTGATCCTCCAATTTACCTTCGTTAATCACAAAGATCGTATCTGCATCGGTGATCGTAGACAGACGGTGTGCGATCACGATCAGAGTTTTTCCCGAAACAAGTCGGGCTACACCGGCCTGTACAACAGCCTCGTTTTCCGGATCCGTATAGGCAGTTGCTTCATCGAGGATAACTACCGGAGCATCCTTCAGCATCGCGCGGGCGATACAGATCCTCTGCCGCTCACCTCCCGAGAGATGTCCGCCGGCACCGCCGACGATGGTATCGTAGCCATTCTCCAGGCTCATAATGAATTCATGGCATCCGCTGTTTTTGGCCGCCTGAATGACTTCTTCGTTCGTAGCTCCCGCTTTCCCGATACGGATATTTTCCATGACACTTGTATCGAAAAGATAGTTGTCCTGAGCCACATAGGCGATCCTTTCCGTATAGTAGTCCAGCGGGAGATTCCGTATATCCACACCGCCATAGGAAATCGATCCTGAACCGACATCCCATAGAGAATCGATCAGGCGGGCCACGGTGCTTTTACCGGAGCCGGAAGGACCGACGATCGCGTGCACTTTTCCTTCTTCGATCTTCATGTTGATTCCGTGAAGGACTTCTGTGTCCTTATATGTGAAATGCACGTCTGAAAGCACGATATCGGAACCCTCGGGGAGCTTCTCGATCGTCTCCGGGCGTTTCATATCTTCTCTCTCAAGAATCTCCGTAACTTCCCCGAAGATCGTATTCATCTTCAGAATATCGTCCGTGTATGTAAAAGCTACGACAAGTGGGGTAATCAGACAGGCGGAAAGAATCACACAGGTGATAAAATCCGAAACTGCAAGACTTCCATTCTTTACCAGAAGCATTCCTACCGGAAGGACACCGAGAAGAGTTGCCGGCATAAATGCCATACCACCGGTAGATCCCCAGATACATCTTCTCATCCAGTCGATATAGCAGTCCGCGCCTTCCCTGGCAGCCGTTCTGAACTTCTCGTAGGAAGTCTTCGATTTACCGAAGGCCTTAATGACTTCGATACCATTGATATACTCGACTGCTGTATCGTTCAGCGTTTTTGTTTTCTCGAGCGCAACTTCGTATCCGCCCCGGCTTCTAACCAACATAGACGCAAGGAAGCAGATGCCGATCACGGCAGAGATCAGATTCGAAAGACCCATCCTCCAATCGATAGTGAGAATGTAAATAAACATCACTACCGGCAGGAGAAGATTCGAGGTAAATTCCGGAATGATGTGTGCCATCGTTGTCTCCATCGAATCGACACGCTCCACGATGATGTTCTTATATGTACCGCTGTTATCATCAAGCACAGCTCCGAGCGGGATCTTCGACAGCTTTGTACAAAGCTGTCTTCTGATTCCGCCAAGCACGGAAAAGGTCGCCACATGGGAAAGGGATGTGGAAAGGGAATGCAGCGTCAGACGAATGACCCAGCATATTCCCATAAGGATCACCTGGCGGATATAGTATCCGTACTCCCGGTTTCCCGAAAGCAGGTTCTTGACGATATCTGCTGTCAGAAGATATGGGATAAAGGACATCGCGACGCCACAAATGGCAAGGATCACGCTTCCTAAAAAGAAACTCTTCTTTCTCCCTGCAAATTCCATCACCCAGGAGATCGTACTTCTCTTCTTTTCTTTTTTCTCCATACTCATGCCCTCTTTCCCTGATTTGCCACGGCTTCCATCTTCGCTTTTAGCGCTTCCTGATCCCCGAGATAGTAATGGCGGATCACATTGAAATCATCATCGAACTCATAAACAAGCGGGACCGCAGTCGGTATATTTATATTGACGATCTCTTCAGAAGAAAGGTCATCGAAATACTTGACCAAGGCACGAAGAGAATTACCATGAGCAGCGATAACAACACGTTTTCCTGCTTTCATCTCCGGCTTGATCGTTTCTTCGAAGTAAGGAACTACTCGTTCGATCGTTGTTTCCAGGCTCTCATGTGCCGGAAGAAGATTCCTGTCGACATCCCGGTACATTACCTGATTGATTGCAGAACGAAAATCTGATTCCTCCAGTTCCGGCGGTTTTACATCAAAAGATCTTCTCCAGATCTTGACCTGCTCCTCGCCATACTTTTCTGCCGTCTCAGACTTGTTCAGACCCTGAAGAGCACCATAGTGACGCTCATTAAGTTTCCAGGACTTGAACACGGGAAGCCATGCACGGTCCATTTCATCCAGAGCGATATTCAGTGTATGGATCGCACGTTTCAAATAAGACGTAAAGCAGATATCAAAATCGTATCCTTCGTTCAAAAGGATCTGTCCTGCCGCTTTTGCTTCTTCGCGGCCTTTCTCGCTTAGATCCACATCCGTCCACCCGGTAAATAAATTGAGCTTATTCCATTCGCTTTCACCATGACGGATCAGAACCAATTTCATCATACTCCACACTCTCCTTTATATTTTTTCAAAACAAACCGAATCTCTTTTTTTCATATGGCGCTGCCGATACAGAAGTGACCAGATACCCGGTATCTTCGATTGCCTGTTCCAGTGCCTGCATGTCCGGTTTATCTTCCGTGACAAAAGAACTCTCCCCCTTACTGTGGGAAGTCTTCACCTTTTTGGCACGTGGAACAACTTTACGGATCACATCATTAACATGAGCTTCACACATACTGCAGGCCATACCGTCAATTCTCATAGTTACCTGAATCATATTTATCCTCCACGTATCGTTAGCGTTTGCTAACTTTCATCCGCGGTTAGTATATGCTAACCATTATCCAAAAGCAAGCGTATTTCTAATTATTTTTCTCCAGATTCTTTGATATACGGAAGAGTGTTATGATATCGATCGAAAAAAGGTCCGCAATGAGGTACATCTGCGGACCTTTTCCAAGGATAATACCTAAGGGATTGCCTAATCCACCTCGCCAAGCGGATTTCTTTCAGGCAACTTTTTCCCGGGGGCATCACTACAAGAAGTGCGAAAGGGGAGTTGGTCTTCTGTAAGGAAATATCAGGAATCCCCCGGATCAGTATAGGTATGACATCTAAGAACACAAACTAGTTAGCTGTCGCTAACTGATATGAATGATAGCAGATGACAAATTCCTTGTCAACAATTAATTTTTCAAGTTAGCATACGCTAATTTTATTATTGACTTTTTATATTATGATTGGTATAGTTTCTTTGGTGCTAGTTAGCATACGCTAACTGTGAAAGAAAGGAGAAAAGCCGAACATGCTGGAGCAATATCTGGTCGATCAGTGTTCACCTACACTGGCGGGACTTAAGACCGGAAGCCTCTTTACGATTCACGGGAAGAATCCTGAGTGCGTCAAATGTGAAGTGCAAAGGATCAACCGCATCCTTTATGGGAAAGGTCTTCTGCTCCTTCCTCTGAAAACAACATCCGGCTATTCTCTTCTTTACCTGTACCGTCCGGGCTTTCTGAAAAGGGATCTGTGCAATAAGAAGTGCACTTCTCTCCTTCAGGATTTCGGATATACCTCATCTCACCCGTCCAAGTGTCTGGTCCGTCTGATCCGGCGCATCCGTGAGAATGGTTCTTTCCCTCATGAGATCGGACTCTTTCTCGGCTATCCGCCGGAAGATGTCAGAGGATTTATCGAGAATCCGCACTGCAAGAGCCGTTGTCAGGCCTGCAACGGCGGATGCTGGAAGGTATATCACGAACCGGAAAAAGCGCAGGTACTTTTCGAAAAGTATGAACAGTGCACACAGAACTATAGGAAGCGTCTCACAGAGGGAGCTTCTATTGAGCAGCTGGCGGTAGCCGCATAACTATATTGGCAGATCCCCGGTTCCTCTGGGTCTGTATATATGAAAAGCAAAGCAAGAAAGGAAATCATCATTATGAGCAAAATTGCAATTGTATATTGGAGCGGAACAGGAAACACTGAGTCTATGGCCGATGCTGTTGAAGCAGGTGCCAAGGCTTCCGGTGCAGAAGTTACCCGTTTCTCCGCTTCCGAATTCAAGTCTGACAAAGCATCCGAGTTTGATGCAATCGCATTCGGCTGCCCGGCAATGGGCGCAGAAGTCCTGGAAGAATCCGAATTTGATCCGATGTTCACTGACCTTGAGCAGGCAGGTGTTCTCTCCGGCAAGAAGATCGGTCTTTTCGGCTCCTACGGCTGGGGCGACGGCGAATGGATGAGAAACTGGGAAGAAAGATCCAGGCAGGCAGGCGCCAACCTTGTAGCTGACGGAGTCATCTGCAACGAATCTCCGGACGACACAGCGAACGAGTCCTGCAGAAACCTGGGAACCGCTTTGACTGTCTGATGAATGAATAAGTAACCCTCCTATATATCGGTCTACAAGAAGTGCCTGAGTGAGAATATGCCCTCCTCAGGCATTTTCTTATTCTTCGGAATAGTCTGTATCCATAGCTACCTGTAATTCATAACCAGGGAATGCCTTGGAGACATCTGCGATAACGTCCTCGTATACTTTCTTTCGATCCTCCGCCTCAAAGCTGATCACGATATCGAAACGTATCATTTTCTTCTCTTTCAGCAGATAAAAACCGTGGATCTGTCTCACGTGCTCATGAGAAAGTACGATACTGCTGACTTCCGTTCGTGTACTTATCACTTCTTCGTCTTTCGTATTGGTCGAATATACACCGATAGCCGTAAGAATGACATTGTGCTCTTCCAGAACTTTGATTTGGATCTCTCGGATCAGCTGATCCAGACGCTCTACGGAATACGTATCCGGCACCTCGATATGGATCGATCCGTTCCATCTGTCCGGTCCGTAATTATTCAGCACCAAGTCATAGGCACCCTGTACATCCGGGAAACTAACAACCGTCTTCTTGATCCCCTTGACCAGTTCCTGATCATTTCTTTCTCCCAGTAGCTGTGAAATCGTATCACGGAGCATTTCAATACCGGCCTTGATGATCACGATGGAGATCACGGCACCGAGCCACGCTTCGATTGAAACATCAAAGTGCATGAAGATCACTGCGGCTACCAATGTGGATGCGGAGATGACTGAATCCAGTGTAGCATCCTCGCCGGAGTTGATCAGAGAATCTGAGTTGACTTTCACTCCAACCGCTTTGACGTAGCGGCCGAGAACGATCTTTACCACGACTGCAACTGCGATAATGATCAGAGAAACTATCGAGTAATCCGGAGTTTCCGGATGAATGATCTGTTTGACTGATTCGGTAAAAGAAGTCACACCGGCATAAAGCACGATCACGGATATGATCATCGCACTTAAGTATTCGATACGCCCATATCCGAACGGGTGCTTCTTGTCCGGTTCTTTTCCCGCAAGCTTCGTTCCGATGATTGTGATGAGCGAGCTTCCCGCATCCGAGATATTATTCACTGCATCCAGGACAATGGCGATAGAATTCGTCATCAGTCCGATCACCGCTTTAAACGAAGCAAGAAAGACATTTGCGACGATGCCAATCAGGCTCGTCTTTACTATCTTTTTTTCACGGGATACTTCTTTTCCACTCATGTTGAGTCTCCTTAAATATTTAAAGAGCTGCTTCTACCGCTTTTCTCACGTCATCCATATTCACAGTCGGCTCGAATCTTGCGATGACCTTTCCCTCTCTGTCGATAAGGAACTTGGTGAAATTCCACTTGATATAGGCTTTCTCGCCGAATGCTTTGTTATTCATGTTCGAGAACTTTTCCAGCATCTTATTCTTCACGCCTTTACCGAATCCTTCAAAAGGCTTCTCCGTGGCAAGAAAAGCAAACAACGGATCTGCGGTCTCACCGTTGACATCGATCTTGGCAAACTGAGGGAACTCGGTTCCGAACTTCAGAGTACAGAACTGATGGATCTGCTCATCGTCTCCCGGAGCCTGGTTTGCGAACTGGTTGCAGGGAAAATCCAGGATCTCGAAATCCTGATCTCTCAACTCCTTATACATCGCCTCGAGGGGATCGTAATGAGGAGTAAAGCCGCAACCGGTCGCCGTATTCACGATCAGGAGAACTTTTCCCTGATAATCGGAAAGACTGACATCCTTCCCGCTTCTGTCTTTTACTGTGAAATCATATACTGTCTTCATACTGATTCTCCTTTTCCGCTTTTCTTATTCTGATTGTCTAGTAGTTCATATAGAAGTTCATAAAGCTGTTTCGCCTTTTCGGGAGGAAGATCGATACACGAGGCCACTTTCATCGGAACATCTTTTGCTTTTTTCTGAAGTGCTTTTCCATCTTCAGTAAGCGAGATCATGACCACACGATCGTCCTCTGCGCTTCTCACCTTCTCAATATATCCGGCCTGCTGCAGTTTCTTAAGAAGAGGAGAAACCGTTCCGCTGTCCAGCATCAGCTTCTCACAGATCTCACTGACAGTGATCCCGTCTTTCTCCCAGAGAACCAGAAATACGAGATACTGGGTGTATGTCAGTCCCAGTTCGTTCAGATACGGCGTATATAGACCGATCACGTTTCTCGATGCCGCATAAAGCGGAAAGCAAAGCTGGTTGGAAAGTTTCATCGCTTCATGATAATCGTACTTCATGCTTGTTCTCCTTTTATTTGATGCAATTATATTGTATACAACTTATTTATTGATGTCAATACACATATCCAAAAAGAAAGCTGCCTCACGGTTTTCGCCATGAGGTAGCCTCTTCATTTCTTGCTTTTCTTCTGTCAATTGGTTATGTCTTCCCACTTTTCTTCGGATCCTGATGGCACATTCCGCTCATTGCGCAATGACCGCAGTTACATCCGCAGGAGGACTTCCCTTTCTTCTTATCGCGATACATCTTCCAGATGATACCTGCCACCATAGCCAGCAGGATGATGGACATGATGATCGTTCCGAGATTGTCAGTGATCCAGTCGATCATTTGGACATCGCCTTCTCCTTGAGATCTTTCGATGTCAGCTTATCAGCTTCTCTGTACTTCTTGATGAAGAGCATATAGAACATACCCGCAAGAAGTGCAATTGCGAAGATCAGACCGATGACATTGACATCACCTGTGAACAGGAGACCGAACTGGTTGATCATCAGAGCGACTGCATAAGCGAATCCGCACTGATATGCGATGGCGAACCATGTCCACTTCGCATTGTTCATCTCACGCTTGATGGCACCGATCGCTGCGAAGCACGGAGCGCAGAGGAGATTGAATACGAGGAAGGAGAAGCCGGCAACACTTGTGAATGCCGCAGCAAGAGCCTGCCATGTGGAGAGTTCTCCGCCGCCATAGAGGATACCCATAGTACCAACGATGTTCTCTTTAGCAACAAGGCCTGTGATAGAAGCCACAGCTGCCTGCCAGTTACCCCAGCCGAGAGGAGCAAAGATCCATGCAATTGCATTTCCTAGCTTAGCAAGGAGGGAGAACTCGAGTTCTTCTTCGCCAAGCATCTGGAAGCTGCCGTCTACGAAACCGAAGCGGCTGGTGAACCAGACGACGATCGTAGAAAGAAGGATGATAGTTCCGGCCTTCTTAATGAAGGACCAGCCGCGCTCCCACATGGAACGGAGAACGTTACCGAGTGTCGGCCAGTGATATGCCGGAAGCTCCATTACGAACGGAGCAGGATTTCCTGCGAACATCTTTGTCTTCTTCAGCATGATACCGGAGAGGATGATTGCTGCCATACCGATAAAGTATGCACCGGTGGATACCCAGGCAGAACCGTTAAAGAGTGCACCGGCCATCATTGCGATGAACGGAAGTTTAGCACCACAAGGGATAAATGTAGTCGTCATGATCGTCATTCGGCGGTCACGTTCATTTTCTATCGTTCTACTTGCCATGATACCCGGAACGCCGCATCCGACACCAACGAGCATCGGGATAAAGGACTTGCCGGAAAGGCCGAACTTTCTGAAGATACGGTCGAGTACGAATGCGATACGGGCCATATAGCCGCATGCTTCGAGGAACGCCAGGAGCAGGAACAGTACGAGCATCTGCGGTACAAATCCGAGGACTGCACCGACACCGGCAACGATACCATCGAGTACCAGGCCCTTGAGCCAGTCAGCAGCACCTGCCTTGTCAAGGCCATCTTCTACGAGTGTAGGAATACTCGGGACCCATGTGCCGTAATCGGCAGGATCAGGTTCTTCACCGATCTCTTCGAGGGTCTTTACTGCTTCTTCGTATTCTTCAATAGTTGCAGTTTCCTCGGAGATCTCAAGAGTTTCCTCATCTTCGACCTCGAAGGTATATTCGCCTACCGGAGCTTCACCATGTTCTTCCACATATGCATCGTATCCGTCTACGATCGCAGAAGCATCACTCCATCTCTCAGCAAGCTCCTCGTAGCCGCCATCCATACCAAAGAGATGGAAGCCATCGCCGAAGATCTTATCATTGGTAAAGTCTGTGCAAATTGCGCCGACGCTGACCATGGCGATATAGTAAACCAGCCACATGACCAGTGCGAAGATCGGGAGACCGAGCCATCTGTTGGTAACGACCTTATCGATCTTATCGGAAGTTGTAAGCTTACCTGCGGACTTCTTCTTATAGCAGGATTTGATCACCTCAGCGATATAGATATATCTCTCATTGGTAATGATGCTCTCAGAATCGTCGTCCAGCTCTTTTTCCGCAGCCTGGATATCACTTTCGATATGAGACATCTTCTCTTCTGTCAGGTTGAGCTTCTCAAGTACTTTATCATCACGCTCGAACACTTTGATAGCGTACCATCTCTGCTGTTCTTCCGGCATATCATGCACAACCGCTTCCTCAATATGAGCAAGTGCGTGCTCAACCGGACCGGAGAAGCTGTGCTGCGGGATAGTCTTTGTATTCTTCGCCGCATCAATTGCCGCTTCAGCAGCATCCATGACGCCGTCGCCCTTCAGAGCGGAGATCACAACAACCTTGCAGCCGAGCTGACGTTCCAGTTCGGATGTATTGATCTGATCACCGTTCTTCTTTACGATATCCATCATGTTTATGGCCATAACTACCGGAATACCAAGCTCAGTGAGCTGGGTGGTCAGGTAGAGGTTTCTCTCGAGGTTCGTACCGTCTACGATATTCAGGATCGCATCCGGTCTCTCGCCGATCAGGTAGTTTCTGGCAACAACTTCTTCCAGAGTATACGGGGACAGGGAATAAATACCCGGGAGGTCCGTAATGACCACATCGTCGTGTTTCTTCAATTTACCTTCTTTTTTCTCAACAGTAACACCCGGCCAGTTACCGACGAACTGGTTGGCGCCGGTCAAAGCATTGAACAGTGTGGTTTTACCACTGTTCGGGTTACCTGCAAGTGCAATACGCAGACTCATTTCTCATCTTCCTTCCTGTAGTACTCTACTTCAATCATTTCGGCATCCGCCTTACGAAGCGAAAGTTCGTAATTTCTTACGGTTACTTCGATCGGATCACCCAGCGGTGCGACCTTACGGACATATACGATCGTTCTTTTCGTGATACCCATGTCCATGATCCTGCGCTTAACTGCACCTTCGCCGTGAAGTTTGACTACAGTACATGTTTCTCCGACTTTTGCATCTCTTAGTGTTCTCAATTTATCTCCCCTCCTTTTTCACACCATGATTTTTCTTGCCAGTTCTTCACTGACTGCCACCCGGCTTTCCTTGACCTTAACGATCAGGTTTCCCCCGAGCATGCTGACGACACTTACTTCTCCGCCGACATTAAAGCCCAGATCTGCCAGATGCTGCTTTACTTCCGGGTTTCCGCCGATCTTCTTGATGATCTGTGTCTCGCCCGGTTCCGAAAATACCAGAGGCATCATTGTTTCCTCCTCATTTTCAATTAGCGTTTGCTAACTTGTGTTTATTAAATATGGTTAGTCGTAACTAACCATCACACATTATAGTTAGCATGTGTTAACATGTCAATATGAACTAACACTTTTCGCCATACAGATTTCTTGACAAATTCCTATGGGATTTTATGCATTTTTATGGTCGCCGCGGTCCACAACGATCTCATAACCGGACGATGCCACTCTTGCCGACAGGCACTTGATGCACTGGGCGGATTCACTATCCAGACAGATCTTTCCGTCGTAAAGGGAATACTTCTCGCGTACCATGACCGGAGAAAGATTCGGCATAACAACATTAGCGCCGCTTCTTAAACCCTTCTCTCTTCCCTCCGGATGAATCGTACCCAGCGCCGTTGTCGCAGGAAGAAGGACATCCGGCACGAGGAGGCGGATGATGGAAAGAAGCTTCAGTGTCATCTCAAGCGTTCCTGCAGGTTCTTCTTTAAATACTGTGTCCTTATGCGGGATAAAAGGACCGATACCGCACATATCCGGCTTAAATTCCGCGATAAAACGCAGGTCCGAAATGATATTATCTGTTGTCTGGTAAGGAGATCCGATCATGAAACCGCATCCTACCTGATAACCGATCTTCCGGAGCATCTTCAGGCAGTTCATCCGATGTTCCCATGACAGATTCTCCGGATGGAGCTTCCTATAGTGTTCGGGAGATGCCGTCTCGTGACGGAGAAGATATCTGTCTGCTCCTGCTTCGAAGTATGCACGATAGCTCTCTTCACTCTTCTCTCCGATCGAAAGGGTCACGGCGCAGTCAGGATGCATCTCCTTGATCGCGCGGACAATAGATACGATCTTATCGTCAGTATAGAACGGATCCTCTCCGCCCTGAAGGACAAACGTACGGAATCCCAGTTCATATCCTTCACTCACACATGCGAGGATCTGCTCATCCGTAAGGCGATAACGGTCGGCATGGGTATTACTGCAGTTGATACCGCAGTAGTAGCAGCCGTTCTTGCAATAGTTCGTGAACTCGATCAGGCCGCGGATATAGACCGCTTTGCCATAGATGCTTTCACGCACCTGCCGGGCGCACGAGGACAGATACGAAAGAACCTCCTCGTCTTCCGTATCTAACAGTGCTTTCCACTCGGAATCCGTAAGATCCCGTGTTGCTTTCAGTTTGTCGATAATACCTATCAAATCCATAGGTTATATTCTAACAGAAAAACCGCAGAATGAAATACCCTTTTATGCAATTACAGAATATCGATGTATTCTCCCGCAAGAGCCTTATTCATGGAGCGTACGGCGCAGAACTTACCGCACATGGAGCAGCTTTCTTCAATCTCCGGGGATCTGTCATCGCGGATCGCCTTGGCGGTCTCCGGATCGATCGCACACTCCCACTGGCCTTCCCAGTCAAACTTTCTTCTGGCATCCGCCATACGGTCATCGATGTCACGGGCATGAGGTACTTTCTTCGCAATATCCGCCGCATGTGCTGCGATACGGGATGCAATGATGCCCTGCTTTACGTCATCTACGTTCGGAAGAGCGAGGTGCTCGGCGGGAGTTACATAGCAGAGGAATGCTGCGCCGGCTTTGGCTGCGATCGCACCGCCGATCGCCGATGTGATGTGGTCATAACCCGGAGCGATATCGGTAACAAGCGGCCCGAGAACATAGAACGGAGCACCGCCGCAGATACGCTGCTGGATCTTCATGTTCGCTTCGATCTCGTCCATCGCCATGTGGCCGGGGCCTTCTACCATAACCTGAACATCCTTCGCCCAGGCACGGCGTGTCAGTTCACCGAGACGGACCAGTTCCTCGATCTGGCATACGTCGGATGAATCGGCAAGGCAGCCCGGACGGCAGGCATCACCGAGGGAGATCGTGACATCGTACTCACGGCAGATGTCAAGGATCTCATCAAAGTGCTCATAGAAAGGATTCTCTTCACCGGTCATGCACATCCATGCAAATACGAGAGAGCCGCCGCGGGAAACGATATTCATCTTTCTTCCGACTTTCTTGATCTGCTCGATCGTCTTTCTCGTAATACCGCAGTGAAGAGTCACAAAGTCTACACCATCCTCCGCGTGGAGACGGACAACATCGATGAAGTCCTGCGCAGTCAGTGTCGCGAGGTCTCTCTGGTAGTGGATAACGGAGTCATAGACCGGAACTGTACCGATCATGGCCGGGCACTCACTTGTGAGTTTTCTTCTGAAAGGCTGTGTATTTCCGTGAGAGGAAAGGTCCATGATCGCCTCGGCACCCATATCGACCGCCGCCATGACCTTCTGCATCTCGATATCGTAGTCCTTGCAGTCCTTCGATACACCGAGGTTGACGTTGATCTTCGTTCTCAGCATCGAGCCGACACCATTCGGATCGATACATGTGTGAAGCTTATTGGCGCAGATCGCAACCTGGCCGTCGGCGACCCACTGACGGATCTCTTCTTCCGTTCTGTATTCCTTCTTCGCAACCGCCTTCATCTCAGGGGTAATAATGCCCTTTCTTGCTGCATCCATCTGTGTTGCGTAATCTCTCATTTTGCTTATCCTCTCGTTTCTATTGGTATTTATTTCTTTTGCAAAAGCACTTGTGTCCTTATCTTTTCCATTCTTCTCACTCTTCCCACTTTTCGAAGAGCTGATAGTTATGCATCAGTGGTCCGCTTCCGGAACCGAGATCGAGTCCTGCCTTCAGCGCGCCAGTGATGTAGGTCTTTGCTTCTGAGATACCGTCCTCAAGCGGTACACCGATCGCCAGCATGGATGCGATCGCAGAAGAAAGCGTACACCCGGTTCCATGCGTATTCGGATTGTCGATCCGTGTTCCCTTGTACCAGTACACGCGTCCGTCAGAATAAAGAAGATCGTCTGCATCGCAGATGCTGTGCCCGCCCTTAAGAAGAACGGAAACGGTCTTCGCGGAAGATGTGCTTATTCTCTGAGAGATGATCTTCGCGGCAGCTTCCATATCCTCACGCGACGTGATATTTATACCTGACAGGATCTCACCTTCCGGGATATTCGGTGTAATTACGGTAGCCATCGGCATCAGCCGGTTGACCAGGACATCCACGGCATCATCAGAGATGAGTTTTGCGCCCGATGTCGCGACCATGACCGGATCCACAACGATGTTCTTTGCTTTATAAAATGTGAGTCTCTCGGCAATGACTTCGATCAGTTCAGGAGAAGAAACCATACCGATTTTTACGGCATCCGGGAAGATATCCGTAAATACCGCATCGAGCTGCTTTTTCAGAAACTCCGGACTTACTTCCATGATGCCCGTGACTCCGGTCGTATTCTGTGCCGTCAGCGCAGTGATGACACTCATCGCATAGACACCATTCATGGTCATCGTCTTGATGTCCGCCTGGATCCCGGCGCCTCCGGAGCAGTCGCTGCCTGCGATCGTCAGAGCAGTCTTCATGTCACTTCCGGAAATCGCTAATCCATTCCCCATATGTCTCTCCTCTCTTCGTTTTACTGATCGGGTTTATCCCTCGACCATATCTTCTGTCTTTTTCCGAAGTTCTTCCGTTGCTTTCTTAATATCTTTCTGTCCGAAGATGGCGGAAATCACGGCGATTCCGCAGATCCCTGAACCCTTCAGTTCAGAAACATTTCCTTCGGAGATACCGCCGATCGCGATGACAGGGATCGAGACCGCTTCGCAGATTGCTTTCAGAGTCTCGTGCGGGACCTCGACGGCATCATCTTTCGAACCGGTCGGGAACACCGCTCCGACGCCGAGATAGTCCGCGCCTCTTGCTTCCGCGAGTTTGGCCTGCTCGACAGTCTGCGCGGATACACCTAAGATCGCATCCGGTCCGAGGAGCGCTCTTACATCGCCAGCTTCCATATCGCTCTGTCCGACATGTACGCCGTCTGCACCCATTCTTTTTGCGATATCGACGTTATCGTTTACGACGAAAGGAACCTTATACTTTCTGCAGAGTTTCTGGATCTCGATGGCTTCTTTCTCAAAAGCACTTTCGCCAAGGTCCTTTTCACGAAGCTGTACGAATGTCGCCCCGCCCAGAATGGCTTCTTCGACCTGCTGGTAAAGTGTCTTCTCCCCTGTCCATCGGCGGTCAGTCACCGCATACAAGAGAAGCGAGTTGCGGAGTTCCTTATCTGATCTCATACTTCGCACCTTCTTCCAGTGTCTTTGCATCCATGTTGAAGATTGCATCGATAATTCTGTTTCTATATGTGGAGTTACCGTCACCTTCCTGCATTCTGCTCCAGCCGATCTCACCGGCAAGACCCATCAGGCATACCGCGGCAGCCACCGCATCAACTTTGTTATCCGGATTTGCAACTGCGTATGCTGTCGCAAGACCGGAGAGCTGGCAGCCGGTACCTGTGATACGGCTCATTTCTTTTCTTCCGTTACGGATAACGTAGCAGACATCCGCATCGGCGACGAGGTCGATCGCACCCGTGATCGCGATCACGGCATCTGTCTTTGCAGCAACCTCTTTTACAAATGCAACCATATCGTCAAGGTTATCTTCCGTGACACTGTCCGCCGCGTCCGCATCAACGCCCTTCGTCGTACCAGTGCCCTTGATCAGTGCTTTTATCTCGGAAATATTACCGCGGATGATGTCCGGCTTTACAGATTCTACGATGCTCTGTGCTGTCTTAGTGCGGAGCATGCTTGCACCCGTGCCGACCGGATCGAGAAGGATCACGTGACCGAGTTCCTTGGAACGAAGGCCCGCAATCATCATGGCCTCGATCGAGCGCTCGTTAAGTGTACCTATATTGATATTCAGGCCGCCGCAGATCGATGTGATGTCATAGACATCCTTCGGCTCATCCGACATGATCGGGCTTCCGCCACAGGCCAGAAGCACATTGGCGACGTCGTTTACGGTTACGTAGTTTGTGATGTTGTGGACCAAAGGTGTCTTCGCATGGACATTCTCCAGGCACTCTCCCAGTGTGATCTTCAAGTTCTTTTCGCTCATAAATACCTCTTTTCCGCCGAGAAGCGATCCGGCATGTAATCATGAAGGTACTTTTCCAAAAAAAGAAAAGTTACCTTCTCTGATCGGGTAACTCCTTAAAAACACCTTATTATCAGGCATCCCTACGTTGGCATTATCCAAATCAGGTTATGGGTCGAAGGTCACACACCTTCCTCTCAGCCTGTATCACAAGCTCCCCTTCTGTTATTTTCCGCTGTATTTTAGCACACCCCGCGGGCACGCGCAATGCAAAATCACTCGTCGCTCTTCACTACCTTGTTTCTGCCGGTCTCCTTCGCGGTATAAAGGCGTGCGTCGGCGGCGCTGATGTTCTCCTCGATCGACTTTCCCGGATCAAAGAGCGAGACACCGAAGCTTAATGTGCAGCGGATCGTCGTGCCGTCGGCATCGATATCGGAATTCATGAGTTTCACGCGGATTGCCTCTGCTTTGTCTGCAGCCGCATCAAGATCCGTATCTCTCATGACCATGACGAATTCCTCGCCACCCCAGCGGTATACGGAATCATTCTCACCGCAGCAGGACTCGATCAGATGGGAAGTAAATGCCAGCACGTCATCGCCTGCGTTATGACCGTAGGTATCGTTGACTCTCTTAAACTTATCGATATCGCAGATGAATACGGACATCACCTTGCCGGAATCCGGAAGGAGATACTCCTTGAACTTGCCGCCGAAATCGAAGTAGAAACCCATGCGGTTCTTAAGGCCGGTCAGACGGTCGTGGTGGGACTCCTCAAGGAAGACCTCAGACTCGAGCGCGATACCGCAGACAAGAGCCGCCAGAGAAAGTTTCTTTGTATCTTTCTCCTCGTCAAAGCCCCTATCGGAATTCTTGTTGATCAGCTGCAGCGCGCCGATGAAAATACCATTGATATCAGCAACCGGAAGCACAAGCACGGACTTGGTAACATAGCCGGTCTGCTTATCGATCGCGGGATTAAAATCCGGATCGGAATATGGGTCATTCGTAATGACGGTCTTCTTTTCACGAAGGGATTTTCCAACCAGACCTTTGTTGTCCGGCATCACGATCTTATCGACGCCTGTCGCAGACATCGTCCACAGCTCGCCTTTTCTCTTATCCCATTTCCAGAAACTCGCACGGTCGGCATCGACGATCGTCTTGGCAAGTTCAGTAAGATAAGAGAAAAGAAGCGCATGATCTGTACTGCTGTTCATGCACATATCCCGATACAGGCTGTCCGTGATACTGAAGATATTCCCTAAAAGCTTACCGTCTTCCATTTCTCAGTTCTCCTCAAGCGGGGCAAACTCAGCGCCGGTGTCCTTCATGACCTGGGCGATCTCATACTCGTCATCCATATGCATGAGGAAGACCTTTACACCCTTCTTCGTCAGGGCAGCCGCCTTCTTCTTCAGATCCTTGCAGTAGATATGCACATCGGAGTTATAAGCGGAGACCTCGGTATAGAGGATCGTACCCTTCTTCAAGTACTTTTCG
>JAEEGJ010010548.1_pt1 | contig 23973 bp, 19 predicted proteins | sample 8958761 | NCBI WGS metagenome assembly JAEEGJ01 (sample SAMN16246546, study PRJNA631951) | gut metagenome | biome: gut microbiome; feature: rumen; material: RS-attached | host: Bos | place: Iran: Karaj | collected 2018-10 | reverse complement strand
TAGCATTAGATATATTGGTCATACCCATTGTATAACGTCCTTGAACAAACACGTTTTCTGTAATGTTGTAAGTCAAGCCAAGACCAAGACCGAAGTCCATATTTTTAGTCTTGGTACTAACTGTTTCCTTAAAATCTTTGTTGTCTCCTTTTCCTTTTATTGTACACTTGTGATAAACGTTAATACCCAACTGTGGACCAAAATCGATACTCAGTGCCGGAGTCACGTAGTATTTCAACATTACAGGAACATTGATATAGTTCAGATTATAGATGTAATCTGCATACTTAAATTCTGAGCCATAAGGAGCAGTGCCATAAGGCGGCATATTCTCAGGATTGATAACAACTCCATTATTCTTACCGCCCTGAGCAGCAAATACGATTTCAGGAGCAAGTGAGTATTTGTTGCTGAAGCGGTACTCCATAAACATACCAGCCTGGTAGTTGAGCTGGCCACCATGTAAACAGTCTTTTCCCCAGAAATGTGTGTAATCCACGCCAATCTTGGGACCAAAAGTGAAAGTCTTCTGCGCCATGGCAGCGCCGGTTGTGAGGATCAAGCACAACAGTGCGAACAATGTTTTCTTCATGTCAAATATACTTTAAATTAAACGTATGTGTTGTCGCCGCAAAAGTACAGCAGATTCCAATAACAACCCTATTAATATAGGTTAAGTTGTTATAATGTTTATCAATGCCATTAGATTGATGAAATGCTGCTGAATTGAATTTAGTATCATTCTATCTCTTTATTTTGAAAGCAATATCTCTTTTATATCTATGACACCTAAAGGTGCAGTTTTTTTACGCTTTTAAGGATTATTTTTTAAATCGAGGAATAAAATAAATCGCAAATCATGATGAATCATATTCATGATTGTAAAACTCAAAGGAGTTTTTACTAACAGAAGATGAACTGATTTTTTGTTTGCAAAATTACAACAAATCCCTCTCATTGTCAATAAATTTCTCATTATTTTGAGTTCATTTTATGAGTCATAATTCACTGATTTACAACCATATTAAAAATAAAATGTTCATCATGGCATAAATGGACTTCATTTTTGATTTTTTCAAATAATAATAGGTTAAAAGAAGGGAACAACATCGCGTCCCCTTCCAATCCTATACATTAGTACCATCAGCGGAGGGATTTGAACATGCGGTTGATGCACTTCTGCTTCTGTTCCAGGTTGGGATGGACATAGAGATCGAGCGTCGTGCCGATGTTGGCGTGGCCCAATATGACGCTCACGGTCTTGTAGTCGCAGTGGCCCGCACTAACTTTGCATCGGAAAAAATTGTACATGAGCGACAAGCGGCAAGGGCAATGATGACATTTTGTTTCATCAATGCGGCTTCACGGTATCATGACTCTCCCGTCAAGCAGAGGGCCGTGCATAAAGACAGCAAAGTAGGGATCGCCCATCACGGGCGTTTCCCTCCTTTACAGATGAAAAAGCCCCGGAACGCTTTTGCGTTTCCGAGGCACAATATTATAAGCGGAAGCTTGGTGGTGTATGTGATGGAACAGGATTCAGGATTTTTTCCTGTCTCTTTGCTTCTGCGAGGAAAACCTCATCGATGTCATCGGTGATTTCTGCCTGCGTTGAATAGAGTTGGTCATGCCTGATACAGGTTTTGATCATGAAAAAGTGTTCACACAGTTGTTCCCCAAAGAAGATGACATGATTGTTCCCGCCTATCAGGTTGCCGGGGTTCTTGGCTGTTGGGAACGGTACCAACATGAACCCGTCGCTTCGGGCAAACAAATGGACTATGTTATCTATCCTGGAATTTCCCATCAAACCGAAGCGCTCCTCATAGCGGCGGAAGAAATGCGAAGTGAAGAAGAGGAATTCAAGTTTGTTTTCAGAAGATTCGATATCCGTGATGACATTCATGCCATGAGAGTTGACATAGGTAATAAAGGGAATCTGTATGATTCGTTTGAGGATCTTAAAGGATTTATAGTTCAGAATGAGCGGTATCGAATAGAATGTGTTCGTTGTGCTGATTTTGTACTTGACCAGGTCGCCCTTAACATTACGGCTCGTTTTATGCTTAATCATATAACGCTTCAGTTTGTTGAACTCGGGTTGGCCCGGGCTGAAGCGATCTTTCACCCGTTTAGAGTATGTCTCGATAATGTGGTTGCTCTCTCGGGCCATTTCCTCGTAGGACATCGTTTCTACTATCATAATAATCGATGAATTGGTTGAACATTTGTTTTTGGCAAAAGTAGTCTGGCCAAATCATCGGGTAAAAGACAGGAAAAGCGGGCCATCGCGGACCCGCTCATTGGCTATAGGTATAGAGTTAAATATGGGGATTACTTGTTACGATAATCGATGTCGCCGATGATATCATCAGGAGTGTAGTTTGCTGGGAATTCCTTAGTGAGAATGAAATGCCAAACGTTTTGTTTGCCACTAAGCCCCGCGCCCTCGGTAACGATGATGGCATCCTCATACGTCCAACCTCTCTTGGCCATGTAAGCAAACACACTCATCGGTGAGGCGAAAGAATACTTCTTGTTGTTCTCGCTGTTGTAGATCCAGCCGTTGGCATACTTGCCCTGCTCGGCTATGCCGAAATCCACTAGGGCATTGACATCCTGCTTGAAGAGGTTGTACTGGACGCACATCACTTCGCAATAGACTTTGATTTTCTCGGGCTGCTCAAAGGATTGAGCGGTGGCGGCCATGCCCATGAGGCAAACGGCCATGAAAAGCATGAGTTTCTTCATAATGTTATGTGTTTTAAATGAAACAAGTTGACTTCAATTAATAAGAAGTGTGGGCTGGCAGGGATTCGAACCCGCAATCTCATGCCCGGTTTCCCGGGGATGCCCGCTCCTATGCGACCATCAGCCCACACTTTCATGAGTTTATAATCCTGCGGTGCAAAGTAAGCACTCAAAAGTGCGCTCTATCTGCACAGCAAGATTTTTTTTGAAAAAGTGTGGACGAGGTAGGACTAGAATCTCCTATCTCGTGCCCTTTCGGGAACGCCCGCTACCAAGCCTGCGACCATCAGTCCACACTCAGTTGCTTTGATGTCTATCTTGCTGTTTAAACGGGTTGTCCATCTAAAGCTTTTGTATCACTTGCTTTTCTTTACTGTTATATTTGCGTCAAGGATGGATTTGCCACCCACTTTTATATTGGCGGATGCAATTTCTTTTGTTTTTGGCTCTTTGATATTAGCAAGGCAATCGTTGCAACGCGCTTCGAATTCGTCATGCTTGCCTATGGCCTCTTCGATAAGCGGAGAGCGGGTTTGTTCAATGAACAATCTAGCCCACTCTTTGAGTGGCTTGTCTTCAAGTTTGTTGTTGTAGTAAGCATCCTCAATCCACATTTCGATAAAATCATGATTAGTAGCACTCTCCAGGGCACAGTTTACTATTGCATTATAGAAACTCTCAATAAGTTGAGACTTATTGCAACGTGAGCCCAAAACGAACTTGCTATCTTCTACGAGATAGACAGAGAAATAGCCTAAAGAACCACTTTTGTTCTCATTCAATAAAGGCTCAAAGAATACAATCGGTGGCCAGGACCCATAGCCTAATAATAGTGGTTTACATTCTTGATTCTTCAGCAGTTCTTCCAGCCATTCAATTAAGTCCTCAAATGGGTTGATGAAATCAATGCAGTCAAAAGTCGTTTCCAACTCTTCGCTAACTGTTTTGATTGTTAAAGTGAGTTGAAAAGGTTCTCTTTGTTCGAGAGTGACATCAATATCCTGAGTTTTGTCTGGATAATTGCCAACGATATTATCAAGAATCACATTGCGCAGTCTTTCTATGAACGCTTCATAATCATTGATGCAATTGATTTCCATTGTTGTAATGCTTTATGTCAGAGCTATGCAAAACTGACTGAGTTTTATATGATTTTGAAAAGTGTGGGTTGGGTAGGACTCGAACCTCCTATATCACGCCCAGATTTTACCTGGGCCTGCTCGCTACCAACCTGCGACCATCAGCCCACACTTTCATGAGTTTATAATCCTGCGGTGCAAAGTAAGCTCTCAAAAGTGCGCTCTATCTGCACAGCAAAACGTTTTTTCGTGTAAATCGCCCCGGATCGCACTTTTTGCGTCCCGAGGCGATAATTGAAAGTCCTATGACTTGTGGCCAACGTCTCTCAATGAGAGACCAATATTAAGACTTAATCTCCAAGGGGGAGCTATTATAAACTGATGACAGCGTTCTCGTCAACGACTTGCAGCTTGTTTTGGTTCCCCAATGGGATCCAAACAAGTTCCTTGACGGAGCCTTCTACACTGGGAGCTACTTGGGGGACTATCATTTCTTGCCTTTGCCGTTGGCTGGCGTTTAGAAACTGTCGCCAGACATCCCAACTCAAGTCAACGATGAATAAGCCTGGTTTTACTGCCTTGTAGTAAATCAAGCTGATGGCTACTCTTACTTTGGTTTCATTCATCTGCTTCAAAAGTCATATATTCTATCAACGATGCCGCGATTGCTTGATTGGTTTGACCATTGAACTTGCCAGCAACGGCCATCGATGGTGTCAAGCAAGATAAATGTATACATGTTCTCAGTTGGATAGAGTGTGAATCGCCCGTTGACCTTTTCGTCACCAGCACTGACCAGAACAATATCGTTAAGGACTACGCCTAAACGATTGCTGTTGTCGTTGATGGCATACTGGACTTGCCACATTTCTCCAGTCTGTGTGTTTAGCTTGATGAAGTTCCACATGTTCTGCGTTGGGTACAGCTGGAACTTGGCGCTCGGATTTTCACTATACTTAGGCGGTTTACTCGATGATGATTGAGCAAAGCAGCCAAGAGAAATAAGAGCGATGATTAAAAGTGTTACAATCTTCTTCATGTTCGTATTCTTTAAATTCAACAAAAATCGTAATATTTGAACTGACCTGATGGATCATTCATCATGCGTTGCAGGATATACTCTCTGAACTCGGCCAAGAGTTCAACATTGATATCTAGAACTTCTGCTGGGAGTTTCTGGTCGTCGTGTAACATATCCCTGGTGATACATGTTTTCATCAGCGTCACTTTTGGAGCGACCAGTTCAGCAAAGACCACGACATCGTTAGAAATACCCATGACATTATTTGGGTATTTTTTTGACGGGCACAGCGCTAAAGCGAAATTAGAATTGTTGGCGATAAACTGACAGATCACATTTTCAATAGGCATTTGCTTCTTTATGGATCGCTCCATGAAGCGTCTAAAGAAATGGTCATAGGCAATGACATAATCATTGTCGAGAGCACCACCCCTAAACATTGCATTAAGGCCATAGCTATTTCTGTACGTTATAAACGTATTGATAATCGGTCCTTGCTTGTTCAGGCAATTGTAATCCGGAATTATTACCAGTGCATAGAAGGTGGTGTTGAGATCAACTTTATAGGTATAAGTAAACACCAGGTTCTCGGGTTTACCCTTCTTGCGCACATAACGCTTAATTCTATTGATCTCTTGGCCGTCCCTATCCAGTTTGTTCTTAAGCCTAGGATAGTAGATGTCGTGAATCCTGTCATAATCACGGCACAGTTCCTCGTATGTCATCGTTTCGACAATCATCATGTCAAGATTTAGAAGCCGCTTTTGCGCAGCATGTCACGATGACGTTTCAGGAGCGCCGTTTCATCAAGCTGATTCACTCTGAGGAAGAGTTGGATCATCTGTGCCTTGGTCAAGGTCACCTTGTCCTCGTTTTTGCGCCACCAATGGTAGAACTTCACAGGCACATCCCTATAGGGACATGAAGCCATGACTTTCTCACTATAGCCCGGGAAGTCTATGTAGAGCCTTAAACCCTTAGAATCCCTGTAATAGGTGAAGTGTCGGTTAACCAAACGCGAGTGCAGGACGTTATATGAGTCCGTCGGGAATCTTAAATGAAATTCACGACGCACCTTATCCAATGCTACGGGGTCATCAGAAATCCATCGGATCAGTTTCTTGGTGACTCCATCGATGGTCAACATACTGTTATCATAGTATGTTTGTCCTTCACGAGGCGCAAAGGTCGATATACCTTCTTGAGTGCTCTCGCTTTCCTCTTCCTCGTCAATCAAGTGATCCGCACGTTCCTTGATGTAAGATACAATATCGACATGGTTTCTTTCTCCACCAGGATATTTACTGAAGAGTTCATCATTGGCTTCGCCAAGGAAGAAATCCTCAATGAAATCCCACCGTTGCTGATTGTCGAACGATTTCAGGAAGAAGTGGTCGAAAATCTCAGAGCTGATTTTGTGGCGATTCTCAATCGTATGGAGGATGGAGTTTCTGTAGCCCCTATCGTTGGCATCTGCAGCAATGCGCAGCGGGTCGTTGATACGGATGAAGATCATCGGCGTGTCACCACCACGGCTTTCATAAGTACCCATACCCAATATTTCAATAAGGCTGCCAAGGCGAATGTGATCAAGCAGATTCTGAGTTCCCAGCGAAGCGTATTTGATGGATATCTTTTTGTCAAGCGTATCCTTAAGCGCCAGCAATCTCCGCTTGAGGCTTGCAAAGCAATTGTTGTAACGGGTGTTGATAATGCGGTAGGTGGCCACCTGCTTCTTGTTAGTTCTCCGCTGCAAGAAAGCGTCGCTATCAACATCATATTGGAAGCCACGTTGTGAATAGGAGGCAAGGATGAACTTGACAATTTTCTCGCACTGCTTCTTATCATCGATAAGAGGTGCGAGGGCTTCCTCCATTTCGTCCTTGGTGAAGAAATGGCCAGTCAGCCTTGAGAAGCAAGACTGAATATTGTCAAGGACAGCCTCCAGTTTCATATAAATGTTATCAACCGATGCATCGAGATTGAAGGTAAGTTTCACCTGTGGCTTGCATTCTGCCTCGGCATCCTGGAGCAGGTTGCCGTCGTAGAATGTCTTCTTCAGCATCGGGAAGCTGATGTCGCTGAAACTCTTCACCCAAATCTTGTCCAGGTCCAGCTCGACAACCGTATAGCCGTGGGAGAGTTCCGCAATCTTGGTAAAGCAGCCTCTATAGCGTTTGGCCAGCAGGCTCAAGCCATAATCGTTCACACGGCTATAGACTTTCACAAACAACTTCTTGGGACGCGCAATCAGCACGTTAAAACGTGTCTTGGCAGCGTAGTCTTTCTCAATCATCATGAGCGAGGTCATGACCTTTTGGTCAAGGTCATTCGTCTCATTGAAGATATAGTTGAAGTCGTCTGCGGCCACAAGCATGTTTCGTTTCTTCTTGTTAGCGATATACAGCTTGTAAATCTTATTGATGACCTCACGGATCTGGAAATGTCGCAGGGCCGAGATGCCATAGAGCTTTTTGCTGAAAGCCTGGTCTTGCGCCGCATAGCTCAATGCGGCAAAGCCCCTAATCTCTTTCTTACGAGCTGCACGGCCGATCTCCTGGATATAGTCAGGGAGCAGTCCCGACGGAGCATGGTGGTACACCAGTTGAATATCGGGGATGTCCACGCCCATGCCGAATGCTTTGGTTGATATCATCACCTTGGCATCGTTTTTCTTGAACGCTTCATAAGCGAAGCTCTTCTCGTCAGCCGATAAGCCGGAATGATACGGCACGGCAATATCTTTCTTACCGTTGAGCTGCAGCTGCTGCATAATCGCATCGATGTGCCTGCGGTAAGGGGCATAGACGATGGTCTTGATGCCCAATTCAGCGATTTGTTCAATGAAAGCAACGGTTTCATTGATCTTTTCGCTGTCATGGTTGGCGCTGAACTTCTCATGGTTGTCGATGACAAAGGTGATGTCCTCGCGCTTGATTTCACCGATGAAGATGTGCGGGTAATCCATGCAGAGGCTGTCGGTGCTGTCAAACACCATGTCGTTATCACCGCCGTAGATAGCTGTTGCTGTGACGGCCACCATCGGGAAGTAGTAGTCTTTGATCTTGCGGATTTTGTTGATGTGCTGGCCCAGGAACCAGTAGTCAACACGGAAGTCACGGCCCCAAGTTGTAATCAAGTGGGCTTCATCGATCACGATCAAACCTAATCTGCGGTCACCGATAAAATAGGATATGTCGTAAGACAACAAGAGCTCAGGTGATAGATAAAGGATATCTATCTCGCCGTTCTTGCAGTCGTCGATGACACGCTCACGGTCGATGAGACTAAGCTCACTATTGATATAGTAAACTTTCTTGAAGCCACGGTCGCGACGGATTTGTTCCACCTGGTCTTTCATCAGTGCGATGAGCGGTGACACCACAATGGTCACGTCTCCGCATGATGAAACATGGAATGCCGGCAACTGGAATAACAAGGATTTTCCTGCTCCTGTCGGTGCAGTAAGGAACAAGTCTTTCGGCTTGATGCCGTTGGTTGCTTTCTGATACTCTTCAATAACAGTGTCAACGATCAGCCCCTGTGAGATGCTCTTGATATCCTTGTTATAGCTCGGATTGCTATAAACCTTGATGTTTCGGAACATGGCATCGTCGCCCCAATACTCATGCAGCAGTTCAACGGCCCGCTCCGAGGGTTGATGCTCGTCTTCAATCTCGGTCTCGTTCAGGATTTGTACGGAGCCGCCGAATTGCTGCAGCAGCCAATTGAGTCTCTCAAGCAATGCCATGACACGATCTTCCATGGGATGCTTGTTGAAGAATTTCGCCGCTACATGGCGGTTGAAGTTCGCCTCATCAAGACACTTGCTCATGAAAGTGTCCAGACCGAGGGGGTCATTGACAATATCGATTACCTCGCAGTCATTATCACTGCTGGCCGATGACATAATCTCCTGCTCACTGAAGATGTCAATGATGCGGAACTGCTCGACTGGCATTTTAGGCGAGTAGAAATAGTTGTCACCAATCTGAATCTGCTCGGCCATATAGTCGGGCATATCCTCGGGGCGAGATTCGAGATTCTCGCTCTCCGACTTCTCTATGTATTCCTCCTTTGAGATCGGCAGCAGGTTTCTCAGACCGTCACGAATGATGACAATCCTATCCTTGAAGAAATCAGGTGCGACATATGAAATCAAATAGCTGAACTGAGCAAACGACAAGATGTGGTAGTCACCCTGCAGGGGGGCGAGCAAGGTCGGGAAAAGACTGGAGAACCAGGCTTTGTTAAAGACCTTCTTATTGCCGTTGATGGAATAAGTATCAAGGTCGGCAATATGAGCCGAAAGCTCATCGATGCCGGCAAATTGCTCGATACCCATGAACACCAGAATGGCGTTCTCTGTTGACTGCACTGCTTCGTCAATCTTTGCTTGTACATGGCTTTTCAGCACCGATTTAATCATGGAATTGTCCTTCATGTCACACTGGTTTTAACGATATGATATTTGTCCTTTCTGAATCACAATGCAAAGGTAAGACACAACTGTGCAGTCTTTTCGCACAGCAAGGAAAAAATTTAATGGTGGATGGATTTTTTCAATCCACCCACCATTTAGCGGTTACTCCAGGAACGGGGCGCTGACCATTGCGGTGAAGAGGTAGAGGGCCACGGTGCCGTGCAGGGACTGCTCGAGGTGGTCGCTCTCTATTTCGTAGGCCGAGTGGTTTTCCCTGTTCCTCCAGGCATAGACTTCCCGGTAGGCCTGCTTGAACACATCAAACTTTTCGTTGCGGGTTGTGTAAAGTGCTTCGATACGGGGGAAGTAGCTCACCGTCTCACGGAATGCCGGTTCAAGGTTATTGGCATTTCTGGGAATGTCCGTGCCTTCTTTCAGCCAGTAGATCTTCTTAAGGAAAGACTCGTAGCGGCTTACAAGGTCGGAGTACCATGTGCGGTAGTCCTCCTCACGATGTTGGGCACGATACAAACAGTTCAACGTGCGGCGAAGGATTTGCCGCAGACCTTGATATTTGGTAATAGTGTCCACATTAACAATCTTGAAGAAAGTGTCCAGCACCTTGTCATAGGTGACATAGTGGTCGCCATCGCAGAAGTCTGCAAAATCTTGTGCAAAGGCGGCACTTATCTTTGAGCGCAGATCATCCTCGTCGTAGGTGGGATTGTATAACTGGCGCACACGGTCGTAGGCCATACGGTCGAGTTTGGCACGGAACTCCTCGTTAGTATGATAGACGGTCATCAGTTCGGTGAACGGAGCCGTCACCACATTGACGTTGCGCTGCACTTCTTCGCTGGTGTCCTGGGTGGACGTTTCCTCGTCATTGTTGATGACTGAGTTGCGCACAGTCTCGCTCTTGCTCACGTTGTCAATCAACATATCGATTTGGTGGCGCACTGCATCCTCATCTGTCCAATCGATGTTGCCAAACAGTTCGTTGAACTCATCAGCGATGGTTGTCAACGTCTGCATGTCAGGCTCACCAGCTGTACCACCCGCCGAGGTGGGCACAGGTGCGATCTCTGCATCCTCGTTCTGCAGGATGATGTCTCGCTCTTCCTGCTTCTCCAAGCGATAGCGGTCAAAATCAACGGCTTCAAGCAGGCCCTTGGTCAAGTCTTCCATCGTCAATCGAGGGAGCTTATGGACGAGCAAGGAAAGGAATGTCTGCTTCTTCTCCCATTCAACGCTTGACGTGGGCATGATAGTGCTCAAGAACTCGTAGGTTCTGACGAATGCCTTAATGGAACTCTTGCAGTCCACCTTGCTGTCGTCGTCAAGCTGGTTGAAGCGGTCAACGCAAGTGTCAAGAATCGGGTCGATTTCTTCACGAGGTGCTTTGCTCCAGAACTTCACGTTAAGCAGTTCAACCTCTGCCGTTGTGTAGATCTCATATCCCTCAATAGTAGCCAACAAGTCGTTCAGCTTGTTGGGGTCCGTCTCCTGGCTCAAGATGGTCGTCTTGTAGAAGTCCTGGAAGTCATGCTGAATGTCATCCGGGTCATTCACAAAGTCGAGAACGCAGGTATCGTTCTTCTTGGGTGCCGTGCGGTTCAAACGACTAAGCGTCTGCACTGTGCGAACGCCATGCAGGGCCTTGTCCACATACATTGTATGCAGCAGCGGCTCATCATAGCCAGTCTGGAACTTATCGGCGACAACCAGTATGCGGTAGTTGCCTGACTTGATCTTTTTCTCGATCTGAGATGATGGGAATTGATTGAGCGAAGATTCGGTCACGGTGACACCGTGATATTCATACTCACCAGTGAACGCAACGATAGCCTCATAAGGGCTATTGCGCTCCTTGAGCAGTTTCTTGATCTCATGATAATAATCCACAGCACGGGCAATGCTTGCTGACACAACCATGGCTCGCGCTTCACCACCAATCTTGTGGGCTACTACGGTGTGGAAATGCTCTACAATCACCTTGGCTTTTTCGGCCACGGTTTCGGGCTGGCTTTCCACAAAGTAGCGCAACTTTTTCATCGCCTGGGTGCGCTCAAACATTGGATCATCTTCGATGGTCTTGCGTATGCGGTAGTAGCTCTGATAGGGCGTATAGCCCTTGAGCACATCAAGAATAAACTTCTCCTCGATGGCCTGTTTCATCGAGTAAACATGGAATGGGCGGTGTCCCACCTCGCCATCAGGCTTAGTGTATGGCACGCCAAAGGTCTCGAGGGTCTTATTCTTGGGTGTGGCCGTGAAGGCGTAGAAGTTGGCGTTGGGAGCCATCTTGCGCCTATCGGCATACTTTTTAATCTCCTTATTGATGCCCTTCTCCTCGTACTCATCATAGTCTTCACCCGATAGTACCTGATTTGTGTTGCCTGCCATACGGCCACTTTGGCTACTGTGGGCCTCGTCAATAATCACAGCAAAGTGCTTTTGTGACAGGTCGCCTACCTGGGACAGGATGAACGAGAACTTGTGAACGGTGGTCAGGATAATCTTCTTGCCACTCTCGAGCAGGTTCTTCAGCGAGTTGGAATCGCTGGCCCAATCCACGATGTTCTCATTGCGGGTAAACGAGCGCACGTTGTCTCGCAGCTGCTTGTCGAGGTTCACACGATCTGTGACAAGGATAATGCTATCAAACTTGCTATTGTTGCCCTCCATCATCTCCACGAGCTGGTAGGCCAGCCAAGTGATGGAGTTGCTTTTGCCACTACCGGCCGAGTGTTGGATGAGGTATCTCGCTCCCACTGGCTTGCTGGCGGTATCAGCAAGTAGAGCTCTTACACACTCCAGCTGATGATAGCGGGGCCAGATGATTTTCTCGGATTTCTTTTTGGTATCCGGATCAGTCTCGACGGTAACTTGGGCATAATGCTCCAAGATGTCGCTCAAACGAGGTTTAGTGAGAATGTCTTGCCACAGGTAATCTGTACGTTCGCCAATACCATTCTCTTTAGCTGGATTTCCAGCACCGTCGTTAAAACCCTTGTTGAAGGGCAAGAACCAGCTGTCAAGACCGCATAACTTGGTACACATCTGCACGTCCACATCATCAACGGCGAAATGCACAGCGCAACGCTTGGGCATGAACAGCAAGTCCTTGGCGTCTCGGTCGGTGCGGTATTGTCTTACTGCATCGGCCGTAGTCTGCACGGTAAGACTGTTCTTCAGCTCCATGGTAATGATGGGCAGGCCATTGATAAAGATAGCCACATCCACCGATAACTTGGCATTCTCTTTGGAATAATGCAACTGACGGATGACTGTGAACTTATTTAAAGCATAGAGACGCTTGCCCACCTCAGCGAGTTCCGAAGGGAATGGATAATAGAGCACAAACGTATCGTTGCCCAGGTGTTTCACACCTTTGCGAATCACATCAACCACGCCACGCTCGGTAATCTCCTTACGCAGACGCTCCAGGAACTTGCGGCGGTTGGTCTCGTTATCAAAGATGCGTGAGGTTCTCACCAGATCAGGCTGGGTGGCACGCAGAAAAGCTTCAAGCCTCCCCGTGTCCAGGGCATAGTCCTTGTTATAGTCTTCGCTCTGACCCAGTTCATAACCGTTCACTTTTACGAGATGGTTCACAATCAAGTCCTCAAGGGACTTCTCATTCATACTTGTGTGCTGCATATATCTCTTGTTTTAATTGGGTTGCACATTAATTTTACCTGTCACGACATCGGCAATGAGCCGCTGCTTATATTCCTTCAAGTATTCGACTTGATTGGTAAGTTCGACCACTAGACGATCTATCTTCAGGCTCTTCCGTGTGATGAAATTCACTATTTCCTCTTGTTCTGATACGGGAGGGACGACTATTAGCATATATCTCATTCCATCATAGTTGAGATTTTGCCTTAATCCACCACCCATCCCGTAAAAAACTTTATGAATGTCATTGACATGGAGTTGATAGTAAATGTAATCTGAGTTGTTTGGCTCTCTTACTTTTAATGCTTCATATGCTGACGTGATTATCCCCTCATACTTTGAGATTCCTACCCTTAAACTTTTATGGTCATTTTGAAGGTCCGTTAATCTCAGGATAATAATACCAGGCTTCACAATTTGGTAGGTTTCAAATGAGGCAGGCAATAATCCATCGGTCTTATTGATATCTTTTTGAATAATAGAGCCATAACTTAAAGACAATAGATTCTGATTCTTCAAGCCCTTATTTGACTCATAATAACTTGTAACAACTTGGAACAACTTTCGTATATTCCAGTGTGCTGGAATATCGCCAATCCAAGAGATGCCGCTTGGCTTCATGGGGACATTGGGGTTAAGACCTTTTGTGACGACTCTAGCGATTTCAGATTGTTTGTATTCCTTGAGCAATTCTATCTCACGTTCCACTTGAGCCACCAAGTCATCAATTTCGCCTGTTTTCTTATCGAGAAACGCTACAATCGCCTCCTGCTCAGCAAGCGGAGGAAATGGGACTGCTAATCGCATTAATTCCGTAGCTGTTATTGCAGGATAACTGATTCCATATGATTTCGATATCACCTCATTAATAAAACCGTCATTCATTATGGAATAGGAAACAAAATTTGAGTTTCCTAATTTTGGTCGAATCACCGCAAAACCAGTTGACACAATTAAGTCCTCTTGGCGAATTTGTGCAATTGCTTTTAGGTATGTTCTCACAGTTGAAACAATAACATCCCCAAAGCGAGTGATTCTGCGAGCTCTAGATGGTGCATCCTTGAATAAATACTTTGTGCTCTGATTTATTCCATTAACGGAATCAACATCTCCAATTTCAACATAATTGATTTCTAGGTCTTTAGGGGTTTCTTCTCCTAAAGATTCATCATTACATGTAGCCAGATATTTAAGGCGTTTAATCTCCCAATGGCTGGGTATTAAACCCAACCATTTCATACCACTATCCTTATATGTTTCGTATTTTTTCATTATAATCCAAGGATCTGTGACAACATACCGTCAGTATTACTCTCTATCTCTCGAATATCGGCTGCGATAGTATCAAGTGAGCGAAGTTGAATAGGTTTGTAGAAATACTTGGTGAACGAAAGTTCGTAGCCTATCACTGTCTTCTCCTCATTGATGTAGGCATCAGGAGTATAAGGCAAAACTTCGTTCTTCATAAAGGCATCTACTCCTCCCTCATAGAGCAAGGGAACTTGTTCAGTGTCACTCAAGGCCTTATCTGGGATTGGGTTGCCCTTGTCATCAATCACAATAGCTGCCTCGGGACAAGGTTCGGTAAAATATTTAAGTAAAGCATCAAAGTTAGCTTTCTTCCACTTGAAACCATGCTTCTTTGAGGCAGCCTTTGCATCCTCGACAAAGGCATTGAAGTCCATGTATTCCTTGCCCTGCGTTTCCTCGTACAAACGTGAGAGCCAGTCTTGGAAATCCTTGTATTTCTTATCCTGAATGCAAGCAGCGATGCCAGGATTGGTAATCTGAGCTCTCACTCGCAAGGGACGCTCCACAGAGATCTCGATATAACCAAATTCTTCGTTGGGGAAAATACGGCTTTGCTCGTTTTCCTCAAAGTCCATAAGCAGCTTTAAGATTCGCTTGCGATCATCTTCGTTGGTTTCACAGTTTTTCTCTCCCAGATTCTTGCGAAGTGGCGTTTTTATCTCAGTAGCATCAATAAGTTGCACTTTGCCGCGACGGCGTTCCTCTTTGCGGTTGGTAACAACCCAAATGTAAGTGCCAATGCCAGCGTTGTAAAAATCATGCTCGGGCATGGCGATGATTGCCTCAAGCAGGTCGTTTTCGATAATATACTTACGCAGGTTGCTCTCTCCGCCACCAGCACTGCCAGTAAAGAGGCTGCTGCCGTTGTGTACTTCAACAATGCGTGTGCCTATCTCTGAGTCGTCGTTCATTCGGCTCAGGTTATTGGCGAGGAAGAGCATCTGAGTGTCGCCGATGCTCGGGATGAAACTTGTTCTCTTATCGTAGCCTAAGGGTCTGAAGAATCTGGAGTCTGCGATTTTATCCTTCTCGTTTTCTTTTAATCCCCATGCCTCCATATCGTTTTTCCACGGGGTACCAAAGGGAGGATTGGAAATGCAGAAGTCGAACTTCATGCCTGGGTGGCCGTCATTGCTGATGGTGCTGCCACAATAGAAACGTTCACGCGACTTACCCGCATGGCTATAGGTGAACATGTTGACGTTCTTTGAACTCAGCATGAGATCAGCCTTGCAGGTAGCGAAGGTTTCAGGCTGCAATTCCTGACCATAGAGGTCAATTTTCACGGTTTTGCCTCTACTAGAAGCATTATCGCGAATGCGCTGCTCGGCAATCGAGAGAATGCCACCAGTGCCACAAGCAGCATCATAGACTTTATAAGTGGCGGAGCGCAGACGGTCAGCGACAGGAAGAACTGCGATGTCGGCCAGCAGTGCTACATAGTCACGGGGCGTGAAGTGCTCTCCAGCTTCAGTTACGCTGTTCTCCTCATTGAACCTACGCAGCAGTTCCTCGAAAAGTGTTCCCATGGTGTGGTTGTCCACTCCTGGAAGTCTCTCTTGGCCATCTTTATCAAGCACCGGATTGATACCGAGGTTGATACTATCATCGGTGAACTTCTCGATGATGGCACCCAAACGGTTGGTCTGGTTCAAGTTCTCGACCTGTTGTTTAAGGCGGAACTTCTCGATGATGTCCTGGACATCACGGCTGAATCCATCAAGGTATTCCTCAAAGTCACTCTTCAAGCGGATGGGGTTAGTCTCTCCACGCAAGGCCTTCATCGTGAAACGAGAGGTGTTGCAGAAAGGATAACCCGTAATATTGAATAGGGCTTTCTCCTGTGCCTCGTCAGGCAGTCCCATCTCATCAAGACGTTTTTTTTGCTTGTACACCTCCTCGTGAGTGGGCTCAAGCAGAATGTCAAGGCGACGTAAAACCATCATCGGCAAGATGACCTTCTTGTAATCTCCCTTATTGAAAGCATATACCAGGACATCGTTAGCGATGTTCCAAATGAATGAGAATAACTGGTTATATTGTGACTGGTTCATATATTGATCCGTTAATATTTGGTTGCAAGTTTAATCATTAACTGTGCAGTCTTTCTGCACGGCATTATATTTTTGTTGCATGAGAGCAACTTTTTCTCTGATTTGGTTGCGGAACTCTTCGGGTTCCAGAACTTCAAGGTCTGGTCCGAATGAGAGGATTTGCTGCTCCAGCTCGTTGTTGGGACGAACCTCAATGGAAAGGATGCATTTCTTGCGATCTTCAACATTCAACGAGGGATGCAGCGGTTTGGAAAGTATGTAAGGTAAACGCCGTTCGTTGGTGCGTAACAGGATTTTTTGTTTCTCACCATGATACGGTACCGTCACGCCCACTACATCATCAAAGTAGTGGTCAAAGTCGATGTCCTCATTAACATGGAATGCCATCTCTTGCATCGGCTCAATGCTCAAGCAGCGATCGAGAGCAAGGTTATTGACGTAATGGGTGGCATCATCGTAGCAAAATGCGAACCATCGGTTGTTGTACTGCTTGAGGTAGTAAGGATGGACAATGCGGGTTAATTCCTCGCTGCCATCCTTGTAACTGCGGTACTTCACCTTGAGTACCGTGTGAGTGGTTGCCGCATCAATGAAGGTGCCAAGGTGTTCAAGGCCTTTAAGCAGAGGATTCTGCTCGAAGCATACAAGGCCGTCGCTCTTGCCGTTGGTGTTGAAACGGTGCTCCAGGTTCGTAATAACCTCCTCAATCCACTCATACTGCGGCAGGCCACGGAAGCGGGTTAGCGTAACAACAGCTTGCTGCAGCTGCTGGGCCTCAGCCTTAGAAAGCGGCTGCTGGTTGATGCTGAAATCGGTATCGTGATAGCGGTAATACACCTTCTTGCCGTTTCGATGGCGATCAAGCTCAATGCTATAGCCGGCATCACTCTCCATGAAGTTGATGTCGTCAAAAATCTGGCGACGACTCACACCACCTTCAAAGTTGTATGAGATCAGCGCATCTTCACAGGCCTTGATAAGGTCATCTATGTAATACTCCTTTCGTGTGTCACGGAAGCAGCGGTCAAGGGCTCTATAGCGTATATTTGCGTTCTTGTTAATTGGCATTGTAAAGTAACTCCTAGTTAGCGGTATTGCAAACAATCACAGGCATATCATGTCTAAATTGTTACAATCCCACAAATATACTAATAATTTCGGAACAAGCCATCACCGATATCAAAAAAGTTATAATGAGTAACGGAATGGCGATGTGGAGAGATATTGAGAATTGAATGCCTACTTGAGTTCGTCTCCCAATACAAAGTATGCAATCCATCGGGTTCCACCGTCTGGATCTAAAATAGAAAGATACTTGAGGGGATTCTGCTCCTCGCCACCATCGGTAACGTATTGCATTTCGGTTTCCGGCTTCAGATTAAACGAGCGCTGCTGTCCCTTGCAACTGAACGTGATGGTCTTGAAGGGCTTCATGTCATAGACATCAGGCAAACACAACAATTCTGCAAGTGTACAAACCTCAAGCGTGAAGGAACTGTTTGGATTAAGACCGTTCAGAACGTTTTCAGTAACGGGGATATTGACGTTATCTCCGTTGACGGCAACATCCGCAAGATTCACCTGATGGGCGGGTGGCAGGTTGTTCTCGTCAATATCATACTCCCAGAGGTGGAGCTTGCCCTTGATGCCCATGATGGGCTCGTCAAAGACGAATGCATCCTTGAGGTGCCAGTAATACAGACCCTCTTCATTACTATCACCTGAGGCCCAAATACTGCGGGCATTGTCTTGATCCACGGCTTCAACAGTAACATAGCCGATAATAGCTCCGTCAGGCATATCGGGGAAATTGGGCAGGTTGCCAAACAACTGCTCATTGAGAATCTCTTGAACCCATTCGAGTGGTTCATTGCCCACTGTACGCATTGAGCACTTCTTGCTTGCATGGATGAGAATACGGCCAGGCATTTCTTTGGGTTTCCAAGTACGGTTTTCTACGTCCTTAATACCTGCTACGATTAACGATGCCCACGGTTGCTGTACGGATAATACTTTCATAGTTTCTATATTATTAAAGGTTAGAGTTTTGATTTTACACCGCAAATATAAAACAAAAAAGTGCAGTGTATCTGCACAGCAATAAGTTTTTTTATAATGATGATGATTTTTTTGTAAAAAAATAGCGCGAAACTGCACTATGCCCGTTCTGATGGTTGTAGGAAATACCAAAAAAGTAAGCATAATAGGCAGCCCGCGCTATATGGCGAGTGCCATTATGCCATCTTACTTTTTGTCTTGAAAATATCCTACATTCTCAGAACGAAGATTGCATAATGTTTTTGAACATCTATGTCATGTCAAACGAAGTTGACGCGACAAAGATACGATGATTTTTTCTAACTGAAAGGATGTCAGTCGAGAAAATCAATCGTACAGAGGATGGTGACACGAAAGATGGAGCATTAGTCCTAGCCTATCCTTGCTTTCGGGAAGAATGCAAGGACAATCTTTAAACGGTTCAACAAGTTCCTGATCCTTGTAAAAGATGCGGGTCTCTTCATCCACAAGGAACGATTTGGCTTCTCTGTAGCACCAGACCGTAAATTTCTCGAAGGGCTTGAGTTTTCCGTCTTCGTCAAGGACGAGCTTGGCCATCGATGGCGACAAGTCAAAGTTGATGCCATGTTCGTTCAAACATAATGAATAGAGGAATGGGTTGACGGGAACCATAAGATCACGGCCACCATCACGCAAACAAGGCACACGAGGAACGAACATCTTTGTGTTAAGCCGAGCGATGAAGTCTCGGCTATCGGCGATCTCATCGGGCTGCATCTCGATGGGTGCCACGTACTCATGGGCGTTCCTGACCAGATAAACGTAGTCGTCAGATCCTACCTTCTGCAACTCACCGTTTATCTTCTCCAGGTCAACAAAGCCTAAGAGAGACCAAACAGGCAGTTTTTCCTCTTCGTCCTGCTCATTAGGCATGTTGCCGAAAGCACGATGGTTAAAACTTTCCTGATGCATTTCGATGGGGAAAACGGATGCATCGTGGAACTTCGGGAGTGCGAAGATATACGCACGTTCCCGGTCTGACTCAAGCCACTGGTCGGTAACCAAATACGGCTGTAGTCCTTTGCTCAACTCAGTAGCAAAGGTCTGTTCAATGAATAAATCCATAATTAAATTAGAATTTATCGGTGAATAAATGTTAGTAAAACATGCCTCCCGAGAGTTCGGAAGGCAGGACGCAAATTGAAATACTTTCAGTGCAGCAGTTCTGCACTGAAAGCACAAATCAATCTGGCTGTTAATATGTTTTTACAACACGCCGCTGGAATTGAATCCGAATGAATCCCTAAAGGGGAACTTTTCGCAGCCGATATAGAGGGTGTCGAAAGCGTCCGTGCCATCGGTGCGATGCTGCAGCAGATCTTCCTCAGTCTCAGCGAGTTTCTCACCGCCCTTGTCCTTGCGGAAGCCGTTGCGGCCGCGCACGACTCCAGCCGTCTGGATGGCGAGAATCAGGTCATCATTGTTTTGGCGGTTGAACATCGGCATCAGCCGTTGTTTACCGGCAAAGCCCTGGTTGATGAGCAGATATTTCTCGTCGTGACGCATGGGATTTCCGAGGTTGATGTCTTCGACCTGCCAGCCATGGCGCTCGAATTCATGGCACACCACCCAATGGAAATCCTGCTCGTTGACGGCATAGTTGCCGCCGAGAGCAGTACTGTCGTAGTAGTACACGACTACCTTGCATTCGTGGTGCATATAGTATCGGCAGAAGTCGTCAATCAAGGCAGGGATTTTGCGCTCAAATTTCGTGTAGAACGACTTGATTACATTAAGCCGACGCCCGCTGGGTTGGCCTGCCACAATCCAATTGATATTGGCGTTGTAGTCCATGCCGATGCAGATTGGGGCATAAGGGTTCAAGTCCTTGTCGGCACGGCAATCCAGTTGACTTTCGTTGAAGTCATAGCCGAGACTATCGAGATACTCGAAGTCACTGGCGTTATACTTGTGAGCCTCACGCATGGACGAATAGAATCCGTCTTTGGCAATGCCGATGCGTTGACAAAGGATGGATGTCTGGAATGTCTTTGGCGTGAGGTCGCGCTTCATCTGCTTGATGTACGACTCGCCGAGCAGCTGCAGGTTCTCGATCGAGGAGTACTCCTTATAATAGACGGCAACAGAGCGCATCTTGTTGAGATTGCGGTCAAGTTGTCGCAAATAGTCTCTCAAATAGCTAGGTATAGGTTCACAATTGGCATTGAGCCGTCGAATACGTTCCTTGGTCTTCCATATCTCATAGATGGTACCCTTGATCGTCTCGATAAGGTCAGCATCCATCTTGTCCTGATAATGGAGGAACCAGGAGCCTTTCTGTGTCTGCGGCATATCACTGAGTATCATAACTGAGTGATTGAACGAGTGATGCCCGAAATAGGACTTGATGCCACCATTGGCAGGCAGCGTCTCGTCTTTGAGTCGCTCGTAATCGATGAACTTGGCCTCATCGATCAGGAGCCACGAAAGGGTCAACGAGTTGCTGCTACCCGGGCGATCCTGCGAAATGATGATGGCGCAGGAGCCGTTGTAGAAGGTGATGACATGCTCATACTCGGCAGGCTCGATGATTGGCTTGCCGAAGGATTTAGGCGGCCGACGCCCAATGACGTAGTGAATGCCATTCACGAAGCCCCAGCGTTTCCATGCCGCCAACAGGCCAGGGATGGTATTTGTCAGACCGTGCTTGTAGGTGGGCACTACAATACCGCCAGTGCTGCCAGCCATGCGTTGCATATTGCGCAGCACAAAGGGCGAGGCGATCGAATCCGTCTTGCCGGTTCGTCGCCCCGCCACAATGACGGTGGTATTGGCTCCTATCAACTGTGTCAGGCGTTGAGGGGTGTTAAAGTATATTTTCTTCTCCATCGGCTTTGTCGTCAAACTGGGTGGTGGGTGGGAATAGTGTGGACTCCTCCAGATCTGCCTCCTCAAACTCGACATCCTCAATGTCGATGTTCTCTGCCTGGTATTTGTGCAGCAGTTCCTGAATGCGCTCCTGTAGCCTTGGCATCGGTTTGATGCCCAGCACGGACGGGTCGTCAGTAGCTGTGAATGGCTGCACTACGATAAGGTCATAAGGAACAGCCTGCTCATCCTCCAAGTCCACACGGTTGAATTTGGCATAGGAAGATGCCGCCTTCTCCATCGTCTTCGTGTCCTTGCGTTTCTTCGCCATCTGGTAGGTCTCAAGGATCATCTCGTTGTATCGATAGCGATGAAAGTCACGGCTGGCCTGTGCCAGGTGAGGCAGCAGCGCCTTGATGACACCGAGGTCTCGATAAGCCATTGACTTGTGTATGCCGTAGCGGCTCACCGCATTCTCAATGAACTGACGGTCCTTAGCGTCAGGGTTTGCGATGAACCAATTGTATTCCTCACGGATGCGCAGGATGCGTTCAACAACGTCATCAGTGTAGCGTTGTTGCAGTTCATCTTGCGCCGTGAACAAGTCAACACGGCATATTTCAAGTGTCTCAAGCTGTGCCATGGTTACTCGTCATCTTCCATATCGAGCAGGTTTCGATGGGCATTTTCGATGGCCAGCGGAGAGCCGACCTGCGCCAGCATCATCTCCTGGTGGTGGAGTTTCACTTTCGATGCCGCTTTGCCACGGAGGTAACGCTGGCTTACCTCGGTGGTGCGGTCAGCGATATCTGAGCGGAGAACTTCGGCAGGTATGCCGAGGATCACCGCCATGTCCGATATCTTCAGGTAGATTGAGGCGAACTGCTCAATCTGCTGCAATTCTTCTTGCGAATAGTTCATTGAGCGGAACGGAATGATTGGTGATTAAATCCTGGATCTGTGCGTGGAGCGTGCGGAAGATGTCGAGGTCGGTTGTCACCACGGCACTCTCACATCGGTTACCGCGTGTGAGGTTCTGTGACGTGATGATACTGACCACCTCTCCCTTCTCGCTGCGCACGAGCAATACCTTGCTGTGGTTGTCGGCCAGGTAGGTCGTGTTGATGACCTGTGTGATGAACGCCCAGAGCTTGAGGGTTTTGTTGGTGGCCTTGTGGTCGAGCACCAGGTTGAACTTGGTAACGAGGCCCGACTTCTCGATGAAGAACAGCCTGCGGATGAACTCTTCGGAGATCGAGAATGAGGTCTGCCACACCTCGGATTTGCCGAGTTGCCGCAGTACCCAGTCGAGCACGTCGGCCACCTGCAGGGCGTTGGAGAGATAAGCCTGGTAAGGTTTATCTCTCAACGGCTGCAAAAAATCCGATATGTCGGCGGTGCGTTTCATGAAAAAGTTCTATTTTTGTTGCGGCCTTAGGATGCCTCAAACAAGGATAATGGCTTCTGCCAAAGCAAATTCCTGCCCTAACATCATCAGACTCCGATGGTGTTAGGTTTTCTTTTACAGAATCCCTAACTCTTTCAAGTCCTTGGTCATCTTCTCGGTCGGGTTGATGACCTTGGCATAGTTGACGAGGATCTGAGCCTTCAGTTCCTCGGAGGGATTCTTAGCGTAGCGTCCCTTGGCAAGGTTGATCAGACGGACGGCCTTCTTGCTCTCCTCGCGGACATCGGCGGTGAGACGCTGCTCGCCGTCCATGCCGGTGTAGTGGTCGTACTGCTCCCAGTTTGAGTGCAGCCGTTTATCAAGGGCGATGAGTTCCTTGAGGAACGGGTAGCGCTCACTGTCGGGGCAAGTAGCGTTCTCCAGGGAGAGGGTGCGCAGCTTCAGATGCAGCTCACGCATCTTCTGGACGATGCCGAGATTCTCCACATAGAGGGCCTGGATCTCATCGGGCAGCTGGTCGTGGTCGGCACGCTTGCCCGCCTTGAACTCATTGGCAGGTTGCTGCTGGTTGACTTCAAGATTGCGGTTGACCACAATCTTGTCGACCTCTGCCTGCATCGCCTCAACCTGCTCATGAGTGATCTGGTTGAGACGGAACGACAGGCGCTTCTTCAGCTGGTACTCGATGAACTCGGCACGTCGTTTCGGATTAACCATGAGGTTGCGGTACATGATCTGATTGCCCGTGAGCTGGAGCAACAGGAGTGCGCCCTCAGCGTAGTCGCGTTGCTCAGCGTCCTGGGCAAGCCAGTTCTGCACCTTCTCTGTAAACTTCTGGTTCATAATTATTTAGATTCAAAGTTTATTGTTCACATTGGTCACATAAAAACAATTTTTATTGTGGGCATTGAGCAAACGCTTCATCGCCGCCAATGTCTGCCCGGTTGTCACAAAGTCATCGTAAACTATGACGTTGGGCTCATTGGGCAGCACATTGAGCTCAAAAACCGCGTTCACTCGTTGCTTGGTGTGGCAAAATGCCACATCCTCGTAGAACGGAATCTCCAGCATCTGGCCCAGTCTCTCGCTGATGAGCGTTGCGAAGTTCTTGACTTTATGCCTTCTCTTGGGGGAAGTGCAGATGCACCAGGAACCCAAGTGGAGGTTATAGCCCAGCATCTCCTTGATCACGGGGCAGATGTTGTCGGCAAAAAACGCCACCATGTCAGGGTCGCCCTTGATGTCGGTGAGCGTCCGTCCGTAGACGGTTTTTTGCCAGATGGAGATGAAGTTAATGTCCGAGCGGCGTGTCAGGCGCAGTCTGTAGGAGAAGTCGCACCGCGCTTCGGTGGACT
>JAEEGJ010010547.1_pt1 | contig 23975 bp, 18 predicted proteins | sample 8958761 | NCBI WGS metagenome assembly JAEEGJ01 (sample SAMN16246546, study PRJNA631951) | gut metagenome | biome: gut microbiome; feature: rumen; material: RS-attached | host: Bos | place: Iran: Karaj | collected 2018-10 | reverse complement strand
CAGAACGCTCAAAATCAGTATGTCGGTCAGCTTGTGTGAGCTGCGCCCCAACACTCTCGGGTCATGCAGCTTGCAGAAAGTCTCGTACATTGTTGCCATATCCTTTCTCCTTCGGATCTTTGGCAAAGATACGAAACAATCCGCAATAAACTGAAACAGAATGCGTTATGTTGATAACTTTTCAAAACCTGTTCATAACGCGCTAATTTCCCCTAATTTTAGTGCGTTTGCCCTGATGACCCCATCCTCAAGGAGTACAAGTTTACCAATGTATATCGTGCCTGTGACCGTGTGAGTCAGTATTTGATTAGAAATGTCATCTATAAAGACTTAGGCCGATACGGCCCCGAAGATGTGTTGCTGCGGATACTAGTCTTTAAAGTGTTTAATCGCATCGAGACCTGGAATTATCTCATTAAACATACAGATATTACAGTTGACTCTTTCAACGTGATGAAACTAAGCAAGGCGCTAACGTTTAGGCAGCAGAATTACCCCATCTTCTCTAATGCATATATGATGTCCGGTTGTTATTCTGGTTACGGGGAAAACTACAGCAAACATCAGGTATGGCTACAGATGATTGAAGGTGAATTTATAAAGGGCAGAGGTTTACAAAAGGTACTGGCTGCTAAATCAATGGAAGAGGTTTATAACCAACTTAGGGACTACCCGTTAATAGGCGACTTCTTGGCTTACCAATATACCATTGATTTTAACTATTCACCTTTTCTGAATTTTGATGAAGACTCATTTGTTAAGGCCGGTGTGGGGGCGGTGAGAGGGATCAAGAAGTGTTTTTTGTCATACGGACACGTTTACGAGGATGCTATTTATTATATCCACGACCATTTTGAAGAAATGCAGAAACGTTATGGTTACACTGATTTTCGCCCTCTTCCTGGACGCAAGCCCAAGTTGATTGATTTGCAGAATTGCTTTTGCGAGACCGATAAATACTTGCGTGTTAAAATGCCGGAGCTTAAAGTAGGTAATATAAGAATTAAACAGCACTACAAACCATCTTTAGAGGGAATCGATTATTATTTCCCTGATAAGTGGGGCATAGTGGGACACTTCCGGCGAGAACCTTTTCGGCAAACACTATTCGATTAATGATGCTGAACGAGATTACCATAGAATTAACTCAACAATGTCCGAACCGCTGCATCTATTGCTCATCGTTTTCAGATATGAGAAAAACAGAACGTCTGGATTATGATTGCATTTGTAGGGTGGTCGATGATGCCAAGGAACTAGGTGCAAAGATTGTAAGCCTTTCGGGAGGAGAGCCTTTCTTAAGGGAAGACATTTCTGATATTGTTGATTACATCCATGTTAGGGGATTGAAAGTGCGTTTATATTCAAGCGGTATCTATTATACGGATGGTAAATTCTTATCCATACCATCAATACTGTTGGAGGCTATAAAAGGGAAACTGGAAGTTCTTATCTTCAACTACGAAACGATTGATGCTGAACTCTATGCCACCATGATGGGAACCGAGACAGCCAATATGGCTTTATTGGATGAAACCATCAAGAATGCCATCAAATTAGGAATCTCGATGTAATGGACAAATATAAGGCTAAAATCTTTGGGAATCCCTATGTTTGCAGGGCATAAACAAAGGTCAAAGGCTATGAACAAAAAAAATGCATTTTTTGCGGATGCCCGAAAGTGAAGAAAAACGGGCACAAGAACGGTGTCCAGATATACAAATGCTGGCGATGCAAACGGCAGTTTCTCGGCGGCGAGCGCGTGAGCGACAAGGAACTTTGGGACGAATATTTGACGCACCGGCAGACCTATTCGCAGTTGGCGGAGAAGTACGGTTGCTCGGCCAAGACCATACAGCGGAGGATTGACCAGTTCAGAACGTTGGCAGTGGTTCACAGCCCGCGCCGGGTGGTTGTGGTCATGGACACGACCTACTGGGGCCGGGACTTTGGCGTGATGCTGTTCAAGGACGCGCTGACGGGCGAGGACCTGCTGTGGTACTTCGTGAAGACGGAGACGGTGGCCATGTACGTCAAGGGGGTGAACACCCTTCTGGCGATGGGCTACGAGATTGCCGGCATCGTGTGCGACGGCAGGCGCGGGCTGCTGAAGGCCTTCGGCTGCGTACCCGTCCAGATATGCCAGTTCCACCAGCAGAAGACCATTCGGAAGTACCTGACCTCCAAGCCGAAGACGGAGGCCGCCCGCGAACTCAAGCTGCTGTCGGACATGCTCGCCAAAACAGACAAGGAATCCTTCATCGGGGCTTTCGGGGAATGGCACGAGAGATGGAAAGAATACCTCAACGAGAGGACGAAGGACGCGACGGGGAAGACCCATTACACACACAAGCCTCTGCGCAGCGCCTACCTGAGCATCAAGCGCAACCTTCCGTACCTGTTCACATGGTACGACCTCATGGGCAGCGGCATCCCCAACACAACCAACATCATCGATGCGCACTTCTCGCAACTCAAGTCAAGGCTGCTGTGCCACAACGGGCTGTCACGCAGACGCAAACAGAAATTCGCCGATGAGTTTTTAAGGCATGTCACCCTCAACCCAGTGGAAACGAAAATGGGCCATCCGGTTGAGGACGGCCCTTCCACTGGTATATCGGGGACTGGCTATTCCTTGTCGGGTTGCTCTCCAGCAGAGCCCGACTCCGCTTCGCCAGAACCGCAAAACTACGAAATCCTCCAATACCCTATACAAACAGGTGAAAATTCCTAGCCTTACAAATGTCCATTAATGGGGGTACGTCTAAAAAATAGCCTTACAAATGTCCATTAGACCCATATTTCAGACCTTCGACTGATGAGGTGGTTTGCCCCTTGATGGGTCAGTTTGACAACGAGGCGGAATATTATTCTACCTTATTCCATGAGACCACACACAGCACAGGCGTAGAAAACCGCTTGAACCGCTTCAAGAAGGACGACCACGACCCATTCGGAAGTGAAAGCTATAGCAAAGAGGAACTTGTGGCCGAAATGGGTGCAGCCTATTGCCTTGGCCGTTTGGGTATCGAAAACGATTTCACCGTAAAGAACTCCACCGCCTATCTGCAAAACTGGCTGGAGGCTTTGAGAAACGACAAACACCTTTTTGTTTGCGCTTGCAGCCGTGCCGAGGAGGCAGTCAAGTTCATTTTCGACAATGTGAGGCCTGAGAGGAAATGAATTGTTCAATGAGGGTGTGCCTATCGATAGGCACATCCTCATTTTACAGCAAAGCCCCGAGTCGAAAAAGTCGGGGCTTTGCTGGTGATTATTCATTTTGCTTTTTTTATGTTATGGCCGCAATCCTTTCCAATATGGTATGCTGCACTCACATTTCCTCAACCCATGTCTCGCACCTCGCTACGCAATCCTCAAAAACCCACATCACGGATTCTATTTTTCCTAAGTTGTCAAAACACAAGCCTTTCTTTAGTTGCTCAAACGTTGGCTTCTCTATCGTCTCTTGCAATTTACCAAAACAAATCGTTCAATAACACCTGCTGGTTCACATCCTTCGAGTGTTCGCCACGCTGCACCCCTTCGGTGGTCACCATCACCAACTGTACCGAGTGTGTCTTCTTGTGCTGCTTGCTGGCCAGGAACGCATCGATCTTATTCGCCAGCTCACGCTCGTACTTCTTGTTTATCACAAACTCATGCTCGCTGAATTTCATCTCGCAGAGATAGTCCGTTCGTTCGCCCTTCCATTCCAGCACCAGGTCAATTTGGGCGGCATCACCACTTGGAGCTATGCCGCTCCAGCAGTAGTTGCGACTGATGGTCGCTATGCGTAGTGCCTGTTTTATCTGCTCCAAATGCTGGATGCACAGCATTTCAAACGTGTTCCCAGCCCACGTGTAGAACGTGGATGTCCGCTGGATAGCCCGCCAGTTGCCGGCATTTGTGCCTTTGCCGTGGATGAAGTGGAGATAGAACAAAGAGAAAAAGTCCTTCAGTTGATAAACTGTTTCCACCCGCTCCTTGCCATATCTGGGATATTCTCGTGTGATACCCGACTCGTGTAGGTTATCCAGTAGCTTGCTGAAAGTTCCGCCCAACTCCATGCCGACAGCTTTAGCCAGTTCTTTTCGCGTCATGCCATAGAACTGCGTCCCCAATGCCTTCACCACCTCTACATACCGCTCCGACGAGGCATACAAGCCCGTATATACATCCTTAAACTCCTGATAAATCTTTTCGTCCTTGAAGAAGAAGTCATCGATATTCTCTGTCAGATTCTTCTCGTTGTTAATCCGATCCAGATAATATGGTATGCCTCCGAAAGCCATATATGCCACAGCTATCTCGTAGCGTGACAAATGGAAACCATGTTTCTTGAAATACAGCTCGCACTCCTTCAGCATGAACGGCAGCAGTTTGATGGTTCCTGTCAATCGGCCATGCAATCCGCCATAGTCGCGAATCACATTGTCAAGCATCCAACTTGTGGCCGAACCGCACACTACCAGTACGATGTTGCGCTGACGGTCAGCCCACGAGTTCCAGAAATACCCCAGCTCCATAATCAACTCCGTCGATTGAGGGCCAGCCAACCAAGGTAACTCATCCAAAAACACCACGCGGCGCTTCGAGCGCACGCCTTCCAGATATTTCTTTAATAGGCGGAAAGCCTCCCGCCAGCATGTCGGTTTAGGTGTGTCTTCGGGCATACCAAAGTCCAGCAGGCTCTCATAAAAATGATCCAACTGGATTTGCTTATATGTGCGCTCGTCCTTATCCTTGATATAGGCTCCGATGGCTCGGAACACAATCTTATCTTTATACACTTCCTCCACAAGATACGACTTGCCCACGCGCCTACGGCCATAGACGGCCACAAACTCTGACTTTGAGCTTTTCAGAAACCGCTCCAGTTTCGCAATTTCTTCCTCGCGTCCTATAATACTATTGTATGCCATGATTCCTGTATTTTTGACGATGCAAAATTACGAAATCATTTCCATTTTCCACAAAAAAAATCAGCCGTTTTCAACTTTTTTTTTGAAAACGGCTGACTTTTTCCGAATTGTAATACTGTAAATTTATTGATTTACAAGTTTCTATATTTTTCAATGTATACTTTTTATCATCCCTTGATACATCCTAAATAGTTCCGCCACAATCTCACTCTCTTCCAAGTTGGGTTTGAATCCATAAGCCGCCATCACTGCCTTATCATTCTCTCGATGGGCTTTGCGAAGCTCAGACGGCATACTGATCTCATCATAAAGGTCGGCCAAGGTACTACTGGCATTTTGGCTTCTTGCATCCAAAATGGATTGTGCTGTCTGCTCTATTCTTTTCCGCTGTTCCTCCGTTGGGTTGCACCATGGGAAATTATTGTAAACGATGTTTACCGAATAGCTATAATCGCTTTTCAGTCTGCCACATACAACACGCATCCAAGCATTATGGATTTTGCTTGTGAGTACACCGAAATAGAACAGATTTGCTTGTGGCATCAACCGAAGTTTGTTGCTGCACAAAACGGAATCATCCATATAACCAATCGGGATATAGTGTCTGCGACCTGATGATACTTCTGGAATTACTATGAAATTCCCCTTGGGCATATTCTCAACATGAAATCTCGTGGGCTTATCTGCTAATTTAACCGTTCCTGGACTTGGACTTTTCAATCGGTATTCATACACCATCCTAACTCTTTCATAGCACAAAGGCATTGAACGCAATTCGGCCGGTGTGCAATCTCCTAACCACAAACACCAACGGATTTTATTGTTGATAAACTCTTCCGCTCCAAACCAACGACGGAAATACGGTTGCGCCTTAGGTTCTTTCTTCAGGAACTCTGATTTCTCTTCATCAGTAAACAGATAATAGCCACCGTCTATCGGTTTGTTGCCAATACCAATTTCTGGCACATCACATATTGGTTTGTTCCGACTTTCAATCCACACATTAGGCGCGTCCATCAAATACCCATTGATATTCTCCGCTTGAACAGATTGGCTTTCATTGAGGAATATGGTCTTACTCGCATTATTTCCATTAACTTTAAAACCAACAATCACACAATGTACATGGGCTTTCATCTCTGCCTCACTATCCCACTGGAAGGTTCGATAGGCAAATACTATCCGCAAATGATATTGCTCGAAAAGATTGCGCCATAGGATGGCGACTTGTTCGCCCTGGGTAATGCTGTTTGTACTTACAAAAGCCGCTTTAATATCTGATTGTGATTGCATCAACTCGGCGGCCTTTTTGTACCAACAACACACATAATCAAGGTTACCGATATTCTTCCATTTCGGCCCGAAAATGTCAATCACATCCTGTTTCTGCTCCCTATCCATCCATCTTGCTCCCACAAACGGCGGGTTGCCCATGATGTAATCATAATGGTGTACCCTGCCATCGGTTTCAGTGGTGAAGCCCGTAAACAAGCCTTCCTTCGGCTGTTCGTCTTGTTCTGTTGGTTTGAGTGTGCTCCAATCCATCCGGAGAGCGTTGCCCTCGACAATGAAGGCGTTGGTCGTAAGCGGTAGGAAGTCTATCGTTTGGCTCAATATGCTTTCCGTCTCGGCCACCATTTGGCTCTCGGCAATCCAAAGCGCAGTCTTGGCTACCGTCACGGCAAAGTCATTGATTTCGATGCCGTAGAACTGATTGATTTTAACGCAGATGAACTCGTCAAAGCCAAACACTCTCTCGCCTCGGTTCAATAGCGTAATGACCTTGTTTTCCAACCGTCGTAAGCTCAAATAAGTTTCGGTCAGGAAGTTACCGCTACCACAGGCAGGATCCAGGAAAGTAAGGCTTCCAAGTTTATGCTGGAATGCCAACAGTTTTTCATCACGCTGTTTGGCTATCTTTGTTGTACAAATCGCTTCAAACTCGGCATTGAGGTCATCCATGAAAAGCGGGTCTATCACCTTATGGATGTTGGCAATGCTCGTATAGTGCATCCCGCCTTTGCGTCGTGTTTCGGGGTTCAAGGTGCTTTCAAATACAGCTCCGAAAATCGTCGGGCTGATGTCTCTCCAGTCAAACGGAGCGCAGTGATTCACGATAACGTCTACAATCTCTTCCGTGAAGTTGGGTATTTCAATTTGTTCATCGCAGAACAAGCCTCCATTTACGTATGGGAAAGGCTTTAACTTGGTGTCGTATTTGTCGCGTTGCTCTAAACGAGTATCCAGGGCCTTGAACAATTTGATGATGCCATCGCGTAGGTTTTCCAACGAAAACGACTTGATGTAATCCTCAAAACTCGTTTTCGTCTCAAACAGTCCAGCGTCTTCAGCGTATAGGCAAAACACGATACGGACACAAAGGATGTTGAGAGAGCGGAAACTATTATCATCAGGGTCGATGTACTCCTTAATCAATGCGTCATAGAGTTTCCCGACCAATACTCCAGCTTTCAACGAAAGTTCTTCCTCACGCTTGACATTCTCATTCTTTAGGTCCACAAGAAACTGGAGCCGATAGTATTCCTTTTCAAGATTCTCCAACGATATTTTCTGCGGTTCATTGTTAGGATGCTCCATGTCATAGACCCAAAACTCCTTGAAGTTGCACGTGATAATCCAACGAGGTTTTTGTGACAAAGGCAAACCTTCAGCATAACGGCGAGCTTGCTTGTATGGTGTAAGATCTGAGTTGTCGCTTTGTTTGGCCTTTGCTGCAAGGTCTATATGTGAGCCTTTTTGCTCTATCAGGACCTTGGTTGGGGTGATGTAGCCGTCTATGAAGTCGGCACCTTTCTCTTTGGTGATAGTCTTTACGGGTATCTCAAATTGCATTGTTTTTGTGGGGTCATCCTCACCAAAAACATTGTGAAGCAAATCCAACCAAAAGCGTTGTGTTTCGCCTTTCTCATAGCCCTTGCCATGCCATCTCTCGGCAAACGCGGCAGCCGCCGCAGCGATTTGTTTTTCCGTTTTCATGGCTGCAAAGATAGGGTTTATTCGATGGCAAAATCAATAAATTGTCATTTCCTGAATCAATGGCATCAGCACTTCCTCAATAATTTGTTGGTTCAGCCTATGCTCCCCGTGAAAATGGATGACATTTTTGTAATGCTGCAAAAAGTATCAGGAGCTGATGACCGTTTCTTTCCGTTGCTTTGTAATCTTCCATATTCACAACTCTCCTTTCAGATATTTTACATCCACATAATCAGTCAGCCATACGCCATTCCGGCTAAGGAAGAATTTGTGTCCGTCCTCAGCCATTCGCTTGGCATCGATGACTAGCACGACAGGCATCCCATGTCGTTTTCCTACATTTACTGCTGTCTCGCTGGTTTCTGACAAATGCACATACAGACGATTCCCCTTGTTGATTCCCTGTTCCAGGATAGAAGCAAGAGATTGTTCTCCTGTCCCATGATACAGAACGTCTGGCGGCAGCTTTTCTTCCAGTTCCACATTCACATGAACACTGTGCCCCTGTCTTGCCCTGATACGGGTCATATCTTCAGAGAACTCATACCGTTGCTTATTGTTGGTCTCGACAATCTCCTTCAACTCGTCCATCGTATAGCCATGATTTGTTATCAGGTCGCTGATTTCTCGCCACCCATGTTCATCAAATGGGTAGTACATGTCATGGCGAAGCAAGAATGACAAACGCTTGCCTCGATGTATTTTGTTGCTATTCCTTTGGTCATTCATATTCAACTGAAATTTAACCTTATATGTTATATGAGAGGGGAAGGTAACCAAATGTCTATCGGCAATCCCATCATCAGAATACTTTCGTCCAATACTGACTGGCATTACCACCATATTCCTCAGTCAGCAAAGCCATAAACAATGCGGTATCATGTTCGTTGTCTGTACAGGTATATTGTTCTGGATCACGGTTTACCGTCAGTTCCGTTATTCTGCATGTTTCACCATCGTCCTCATACTTGCCAACATAGATACAGAATCCAGTCCAACTGCGATAATACCTGATAGTCTTTTCATCGCAGTACATAAACCAATGGTCCTCCATTGCATCGGGTATATGGCCATATTTCACGACACGCATAGCAGCACTCGGAATGCTCTCATCCATTGGAATAGTGGTATGCTTATCAGGCATAGGCTCAATGTTCCAACTTTCCTTCGTGGCAACTTTGGTCTTTTTAGGGATGGGATTCTCCCCATTGAACCGTCTGGCTGAATTACCTGCTCCCATCTTCCACATCAGCAGTGCTTGACGACCAAGTTCCTCCTGCTTCATTTCCGCTGTATATCTTTCAATGAAATCTCGTTGCTCTTTGGTTTCTGGCGTTTCCCTATATGCAGACTTCGGGCAATCGGAGAATGCTTTCTTCAATGCATTCATCGTCTCCTCAAAGTCATAGTTATGCTGATGAGAAAGCAGACATCCAACAATAGTTCCAGTTCTGCCTACGCCTCCCCAGCAATGGATATACACCTTATTCCTATCATTTTCATTCAGTATTCCATGTATCTGCTCAATCAATTCTTTTACAGATTCTAAGTTGGTAGGTATTGAAACATCTTGAATGGGAAATCTGATATGCTGCATCCTTGAATCAAGCATCTGAGCGTAAGGACGCAATTCACCTTCTTCCGTCAAATCTATAAAGTGGGTAATGCCAAAGCGACTGAAATGCTTGATCTTCTCAATGCTTTTCCTATCATCAATATCCCTGGGGTATTCTCCGGCATATACCCTGTCCATAACCATATAGCTATTCTGGATGGGCTTAGTAGGAAAAACATATTCTTTAAGTCGTGACTGATTATTTGCAAGGAAAGCAAAGTTCTTGCCATCAAATTGCAGGTCATAATAGTTCCAATCTATCTGGACAGGCCAGTTGCCTAATATAACTTCCCACATATCTCTTTCTTCAAAGGAAAGTTCATTTTTAATCAATCCCCTCCATACATCATAAAGAGGTTTGGGCATTTCTTCTCTAACATAATATCGAAGAATTTCAAATAATGCAATCGCCAGGATATATCTTCGCAAATAAGGATTTGTAACACCATCTAAATAGCCGAGTTCTCTTGAAAAGCCAAAATCGTAATATTCTCCAGAAACAGGAAAAGGGAAATAGCCTTCTCTTGCTAATGGGGCATACACATTTGCATTCCACAAAAATGCCGCATCAATCCAATTTGAAACTGCTTGTTTGGTATCATATTTGACCTTGATGTTGCAAGAATTTAAAACAGCAGACAACATTTTTTCCCATATGAAGGGAATATTATTCTCATCCAATGCCGTTATCTCAGCAACGCTCTTAACACATTTTTTATAGGCAGGATAATTCTCAATATCAACATTATTGATGAGTTTTGCTATTTTAGGGTATCTTTCCATTTTCTTTGTAATTTGATCTAAAAGTATTCAAATAATCTCTTAAGAGCCTCTTCTCGAAGCTGTTTGCGTTTCTCGCTATCCTCCATATCTTGGAACTTGACAACTACCCGACATTGAGTGTCTATATAGGCAGAGATATTCACCTCGTCATTATCCTCCATGCCAAAGCCATCTTCATCTGCAAAGTATCGCCCGTCGGGATATAACATCCAGCTGACATAGGCAATACCGTCTTGATAATCACCAATACTAAGTCCACCATAATCGGCAACAAGTCTTTTGGCATCATAGTTATGTTCCAATTGGTTGACACTGTCCCAATCTATGTCATCGAGGGTAAACCCGACTAACTTGCCATTCGGTTCTGAGATAGGATAGACCTTCTTTATGGCAGGGTTAACAATAAATATCTGCTTATTACCGTATGAACGATTACTGAAAAGCAGCATCCCATAGCCCATATCCCTGTGATAATAATCTGCCTGATTGTCACCTTTCTCCCAATCAGCCATCAAGTCATCAAAAGTCGTATTCAATCGCCAGCGCCGTGCATCTCTTTCCTCACGAGCATTGATGTCTTTCATACTTTTCAGTCCCCAATCTCGTGAACGTGTTAGATAGCGGCATAATTCTTCTCCGGTTATAATCCCAGGGACAGGTTCCTTTCCCTTGTCCTTCCAAACAAACTGACATCCTTCAGACGCAATCATTGCATCACGACGTTTCTTGTTTTGGCAGTCCAAACCATAAAAAGCACGTTGAAGGAATTCACTTTTTACAGCATCTTCATGCGTGATATCATCCCATCCCCAATGGAAAGTAGGCTGCCTCCATTTTCCATGAAGGAAACTGAGAAAGTTCTCACTATCATCTCCCAACGCAAAAGTACAATTCAAATCAGCCAATACACTGGCAGGGTATTGACTACTGTCCGACAAATCAATGACATTTACCTCTTTGTCACCTTGTCGTATTCCGATTTTTAGAATCTTACCAAGAATACTCATAACCTGCATGTTCTTTTATGTTACAAGAGAGTGGAAAGTAATCATGATCCTATCGAATTACATCATTCCTTCGCTATTCTTATCTCTAAACCTTCCTTTGCACAAGTTCATCTCCAACAATTACGAAGTCCTTATTGTAGTATAAAGGTAGCTCTGCTAAGTCAAAATAATCAATATTCATGTGATGTGGCAAATTAATTCTCTCAACATGAAAACAGTCAAAAAACGCCTCTTTCCCAATTTCTTGAAGGCTCTGAGGAAGTACGATTTCCTTCAGACATCCAAAACTTTCAAAAGCATTTTCCCCAATATAAGTAATTCCCTCGCAAATCCTCAGCACGTTTGGCATAACTCCATACCTATCACATCCGACCCAGGGTGCTTGACCCTCACCTGTATATGAAAGCCAGTGGTTAATATAGTCTGGCATACGTCCACAGCCTGAAATTTCTAATATGCCGTTAGAATATAACCTCCATACGAGACCTTTCCCAAATCTTTCCTGGTGCAATATATGACCATCTGAAAAATTATCATTTACACTTATTGAAGATTTTTGCCTGTTCTCCAAACAATTTAGACTCTTTTCTGATAGTACTTTTACTGTATCTACTGATAAGGATTCCTTGTTGCCCGTGTGGTCAAATTCTTCTGCAAAAGGTCTAAAGTTACCTACTGGATTGTGCTTATGGTTAGCATTATGGTCATCAAGAATGGCAAATATAATACGACGGTACTTATCCTTGAACTCTGGTTCATCCATCACTTCGTGGAACAGGCGGGCCACATGACGGGGTGGATTACGGAATGCTCCACACCCCAGAGCACCAAGGACCAAAGAGTCATGACCATGAACTAGTCCTATTCTGAAAATGGTACGTATCTTGTTCTTGATAGGTTCTACATGATGGTTGGCAATCATTCCACCTGTCGTTAAGTCAGGACGGTTCATACCAGCCACCGTGATAAACGAAAGGCAGACAGGCTTCTCCAACAAAGCATACCCTTTTTGCTCACTCTCCCTGAAGTAGATGGCATTAGGAGTATAGACACCACCAAAGTTCCTGTCAAGAGGATACTGGTGATGTGAGGGCTTAATGTCATATTGCTCTGCGTATGGAGCAAACTGGTAGAGGGAACAGAACAGATTCGTCCTTCGGAACAGTGTCTCTTCCTGTGCCCTGGCACCAGTTGTCACGCCACCACCAGGATTCCGCCTGCTGGCCATATTCAGCACAGCAGGATTATAGCCTTGTTCCTTCAACTGCACTCCAGCATACAGGCAATCGATGTTATGTACTTCAACGATTGTTGGTTCATCACATTGCGGAAAATTACTCATGTGAATTTCACACTCGTAGAACATTGTATTATACATCATGTTTGAGTCATCGGGAAAAACATACTCTTTTCCACTTTCTGACACATAATGCCCTTGATTCACAATCTCCACCGTGTTACGAAACTCCTTAGCTCGTAATTCCTTCACTTGATAGTATGCTGTTGAATCCCCGCCTTTCACTCGTTTCATCAAGGCTCGATATTTTTCAAGGAAGTCCTTTTCGGAGTCCCATTTGATTATCGAAGAACATTTGTTGTTCTCTGTTTTTGACAGAACTTCCACGAAATCCTCGGGTAGGATGACATTCTCCACTTCAATGGCATCCTTAAACAGCGGAGCAATCTCGTCCGGCGTGAATGCAGCAATACCACAGCCAATACGAGTGACAAGGAACTTGTACTCTATATGCTGCTTGGCAAATTCTACAAACTCATCCACATAGGGTTTGATGGCATCGACTCCTCCATGCATTGTTGGGATGCCGTAGCTCTGACCTTGCAGGCCAACCCCCTGACCCCATATTGCGCCAAAGTGATTATAGGCAAGTCTTGCAGCGCCACCGCCATGTGATCCTGCCAAGTTACTGCCAAATACGAATATCTCATTCGGTTTCAGCTCCTTTATTCTTTCGGGTGTATATTCTCTGCTATACATAGAATCTGTCATTTAGTATAATTTTGTAACAATTCAAGAGCAAGTCTTACAATGTGAGTCTCATCGTCTTCCTTGAAGTGTTCCATAACACTCTTTTTATTTTGTCATTTGCAGGTAGTGTTATCGCATGACGAAGAATCTTCTCAAATTCATCAACATCTGTAACTCTTGATTTTGGTGCAAAGGTAACAATACTTCTAATGTTTTACCTTATTTTATTCCAATACATCGTTTTGCCTTATCGGTTAGAAGATGTTTCAGCCTTTCATAAGGTATGACAAAATGATATGTACCCGCAGCAAAACAGTCAATCTGGTAGGGTTGGAAAGAGAACACAACCCCCTCATCCGACAAGCCAAACTCTGGAAGCACATAGCCTTTCTTTATCATCCCTGTATGAATATCAGGCTTGTTTTCCTTATATTTTGGCGACTTTTGGGCTTCTTCAACAAGCAAGCCCAAAAGTTCCTCTTCGCAACCTGGAATAAACAAATAGGAATTGTCAATCTCTTGGTTATTAACATGGTCGAAAGACACCAATCTTTCAGTGAAACCACCATGCGTACCTCCACTATAGCTAGATTCACATTGTTGATATGTCACGAACCTATTATTACATATCATGGCCCGCATATTTAGTTTTTGATAAAGACCCGTTGGAACAAAATCTTCTTCCATATCTCCATAGTCCGCTTCTATGATGGCAAAATAGACATCGGCAGCAAATTGGGCAATTTGACGATTATTCACAAGGTCACCCGTATATTCCAAGACTCCTTTCGAACCTAATTTTACAATTATGTATGTTGGTCGCAATTGTTCCATCCACTTCGTCATTATTTGACTCCGCAATTTTCCCAACCAACCATTTCCTTATCACTTTGGCATTAGCAACAGAGGAAGTTGGGAAATCCACCTCAAAATCATACCAAGCAATGCTATCCTCCGTGACAAAGCTTTGGGTATTTCGTTCAAAAGAGGGAAGTACCTTCTTTAGCGATGAAAGCTGGGCCAAACTATTCTCGTCTGAAAAGTCAATAAGCAGGCGTTTGAAAGGAGTGCATACATAAAAACTATACGATGAAGTATCCGAATATGGGAATACCGTCAAAGCGGGAGCATCAAGCCACACTTTCTCCTTATCAAATATCATATTCGTTCCGACTACTGTTTCACCAACTCCATAATAATAGACTTTCCCATCAATAATACAGATAGTATCAGCAATAGGGGAAATGCTCATTTGCTCTGATAGATCCTCTTCATCCATTACGGAATCAAAGTTCTCACATTCTGTTACTTCCTCTTGATTCGTTGTCGCCCCTTCGTCCTTTACAGCATTATTGGCGCACGATTCGAGAATGCCACCCAGCAACAGAACCGCACTAATAAAGGTCATTAGATGTATTTTTTTCATATCGTTTATTGTTTAATTGTCATTGTCTTAGATTCACTATGCAAAAATATGTGTTTTCCAAATTTTCCAAATTTCTTATTCAATATTAGTATTTGTCATTTTGACTATAACGGCACCAAGTCGGCAGGAATCCAAACACGCAACTCGCCACGGCTGTTCAACCCTGCATATTGAACATATGATTTGTTTTCTGCAAAACAGATCTCTAATCTGTTATCCCCCGAACTCTTTCCAACTGTACCGCTGAGAATATGGGCATTTTTGACAGGTGAATCTTCGCTCGACCCTCCTTTTACGATGCAATTCTCGGAATTATCGGCGACTATCTGATGACTACATTTACCCATCTCAAAATCATAGCAAGACACCAGCGTGTTGTTCCAACAATTTTGCCCGAATCGCACGTTCATACAAGACAGCAACGTGTTTCCAGAACATCCACTCTCAAAAGAAGAATCCCAACAACCAGGTCCCAAATTGTTATAGGAACAGCCCCCCGCAAGTGCAATATTCACACCTCGACGGCCAATTGTGCTTCCATAACAATGGTTACCAAATTTGATGTTTTTGCATTCAAAACCGAAATGACAATCATCGCAACCAATGCCAAGAGTAATCTCGCAGCAACCGATGCCAAAATCCAGACCAGGATTATCCTCCATTCCAATTGTAATATCGCAGCAGTCGGCCTGGAACACACTACCTGACACATCGAAAATTTTGGATGCGAAGTACATTTGCGCAAAGACGATGTTATTCAAATATCTTAAATCGTTCCTTTCTTCATCATTTGCGACACTTCCAAATGCTGCTTCAATTCTACATCTTGACGGGTGATGAGCTTCAACAAACAACTCTTCATACTCGTCTGTTTTAATTGTTTTTCTCACTGACTTGTCACAAACGCTCCTTACATCATTAGGGTCGCCTATTCCATTGAATGTATATACCATAAGTGTGTCGTTTTCGTCATCCACCTCAAATTCTTCTGGAATAGCATCTGGAATGCCGATATAAAGAAAGTCAGCGTTCTCGTAGGCGTTTTTCACCCACTCTCCTGAAACTCTGACTCGCTTGAACAACATGTTCTTGAAATCATAGGGAAGGTCGTTGTCCCATTCATCAATCATTCGATAAACAACGCCCTTTCCATCAGGATTGGCCCACACAAAACGACTCGTGTCATTGTCAAGGCAGTATTTCAGTTGCCAAGCTTCCAATGAACTGTATTGGAAATAGGTGTCACCTTCATGATGAGCCGCGAAGGCATTTTCATTGAGATGGCTTGCGTCATCAGCCCTGACAATGATATCAAACACATGGTCGGCACTTTCGGTATCTTCTTGCAGAGTCGAACACTGATAGTCGGTAATGCGATACCAACGGCCAGGAACAAGTTGGCCAGCATCCCGGAGCGTTTTCAGCGAGGCGTACGAAATGCCTAAAGATTGCTGATTAGCCGACAAGGATTCGGCCATCACGATGGCTTTATCGCTGCTTTTTGTATTGGATTCTGACGGGTCAAACTCGCGCTTTTCAGCATGAAGTCTAAGCGCATCAACGATACCTATTAATTTGTCATACCTTGTATTTCTTTTCTTGCAAATGATTTCAGGAGGACAACCCAAATTTTCAAAATTGTTCCAAGAAGCAGGCACATAGACCGACTGAAGATTGTCGCAAAACTTAAAAACAGAATTTCCCATCCAAATCACCGAGTCGGGGATGACAATACTTGTCAACCCCGTGCAGTCATAGAAAGCCGAGTTTTCTATCTTCGTCACGGAGTTAGGAATGGCAATAGACTTGAGGCCACAGCAACCATTGAAAGCACCGTATCCTATCTTCGTCACCGAGTCGGGAATGATGATGCTGGTCAAGCCCGTGCAGCTATGAAAAGCGGCCCTTTCGATTTCCGTCATCGAGTTGGGAATGACGATGCCAGTCAAGCTTATGCATCCCTTGAAAGCCCATTCTCCTATTTTCATCACCGAGTTGGGAATGACGATGCTGGTTAAGCCCGTGCAGCCATAGAAAGCACTTTTTCCTATTTCCGTTACCGAGTCAGAAATGATGATGCTAGTCAAGCCCGTGCAGCCATAGAAAGCCGAGTCTTCTATCTTCGTCACCGAGTCAGGGATGACGATGCTGGTCAAGCCCGTACAGCCATAGAAAGCATTTTTTCCTATTTCCGTCACCGAGTTGGGGATGACGATGCTAGTCAAGCCTATGCATCCTTCGAAAGCACGCTGCCCTATTTCCGTCACCGAGTCAGGGATGAGAATGTTGGTTAAACCTGTGCAGCCACGGAAAGCACCATATTCTATTATCGTCACTGAGTCGGGAATGTCGATACTAGTTATGCCCGTACAGCCCAGAAAAGCATGCTCTCCTATTTTCGTCACTGAGTCGGGGATGATGATGCTGGTCAAGCCCGTGCAGCCGTTGAAAGCATCTTTTCCTATTTCCGTTACCGAGTCTGGGATGACAGTGTTTTTACATCCATCAATCAATGCATTGGCTTTAGAATCAATGATGGCATTACAATTGTTTCGTGAATCATATGCATTATTCTTTTCAGACACGACAATGCTAGTTAAGCCCGTGCAGCCAGGGAAAGCGCCATATCCTATCATCGTCACAGTGTCGGGGATGATGATGCTGGTCAAGCCCGTGCAGCCATAGAAAGCACTGAAACATATTCCCGTCACTGAATCTGGGATGACGATGTTGGTCAAGCCTGTGCAGCCTTCAAAAGCGTATACTCCGATTTCCTTCACTGAGTCAGGGATGACGATATTGGTCAAGCCTGTGCAGCCGCGGAAAGCACCAGATCCTATTTCCGTCACAGAGTTGGGGATGATGATGCTGGTCAAGCCTGTGCAACCTACGAAAGTAAATTTTCCGATTTTCGTCATCGAGTCCGGGATGACTATGTTGGTCAGACCAGTGCAACCATTGAAGGCTCCCCATCCGATTTCCGCCACAGAGTCTGGAATGACGACACTTATCAGGCCTGTGCAACCCTTGAAGGAAAACTCTCCGATTTCCGTCACCGAGTCGGGAATAATGATGTTAGTCAAACCCGTGCAGCCATAGAAAGCGCCATTTTCTATTTTCGTCACAGAGTCTGGAATGACGATGCTCGTCAGACATGTGCAACCATCGAAAGCATACATCCCGATTTCCGTCACTGAGTTGGGGATGACGATGTTGGTCAAGCCCGTGCAGCCATAGAAAGCGCCATTTTCTATTTTCGTTACTGAGTCGGGAATGACGATGCTAGTCAATCCTGTGCAGCCATAGAAAGCCGAGTCTTCTATTTTCGTCACCGAGTTGGAGATGACGATGCTGGTCAATCCCGTACAACCTTCAAAAGCACGCCACCCTATTTGCGTCACCGAGTTGGGGATGACTATGCTGATCAAGCCCGTGCAGCCAATGAAAGCATAATTCCCTATCTTTGTCACTGAGTTGGGAATGACGATGTTGGTCAGGCTCGTGCAACCTTCAAAAAATCCATTTTCGATGGTTTCTGTCCCGTCAGGGATGATGCCATCCCTTATTTCGTATTTAGCCATTGTCTTATGTTCTATTTGAATTGGATGCAAATGTCACTACATATGTTTTTTTCATATCGTTATTGTTCAAACGGTCATAGGCTTGGATTCGCCAAGCAAAGATACGTGTTTTTCAAATTTCTTATTTGATATTTTCCTCACTTCCATCAGATTTTAATTGGCACTATCTTCAAGCTCCTTCAAAATGGTATTACAAATTTCCAAGAACTTCTCGTTATAACCGTTTGATTTCAGATGGTCGAGTTTTTCTTTTCTCTCATCCGTCAATTCTTCAGGATGATCCTCAAAATACCATTTCACTTGCTGAAACCTATACCAGTCCAAGAAATGGAAACCGAAAAGGCTGTTCATCCATAATGGTGTATCTTCATCAATAGTTGCTTCCCCATTGATTCTGACAAGTTTATAAAACTTTTCCCTTACATCATCGAAGGCAACGGCAAAATCACGCGAACTGATAGACCCATCCACAAAAGACCTGAGCAAATCCTTTGCTCTTCTCTCCAGGTCGGTAAAACGGGTCTTTCTATTTCTGAATTTTCCAAAGATATCTGATAGATAATCGAATGACATATTTATTTCCCTGATTTCGTGTCGGGCGCAACCATTAGAATTTGACAACCATTTTTGTTTATCACAACTATTTATTACAACAACGAGCGGAAAGTAACCTAAAAAACATCTGTTGTTTGAAAAAAAACCAACATTTTGTTATTCAATCACGAATCTACCACTGGCTTCTCCTACCTTTTGAAGTTCTTAATTTTAGATTATCCCAGCCGGTCTCATATAGATTTCGAGCACAATTTTTAATAAGTGTATTTTGTCTGTTAATGGCAAGAACGATTACCAAGTAATCATATTATCAGAAAACGTATTTATCCTATTCATCAAGATGGATTTCAAAACCATAATCGCAATGCTTCGGTCGCACGACCGCCATCGGCTTGAAAATTTTGTTCATAGACGTTGGCTCTTTTCTGCCGTATGTCATGTGGCACAAGGCTTTGATAAGATAAAGTGAGTCCTTGCTGTCGTATTCAAACGCATCTTTAAGGTAGAATTTTCCTAAAGAGTATGTGTATATCCGAGGTCTGTAGTCTGTAGTATGGTTAATGCGTTTTGTTTGCTTGCAATAGTGGACTAATCTGTGTACAACACTCGAATACCTCTCCGTCAATAAAGTATGAGCTTGACGACTTCGTTCCTCTTGGGTGTCGGCCAAAGTGTCAGCTTTAGTGACGATGAAATGAATAGCATCCACACGTTTCATTAGTTCTTTGTTTTCGCCTGCTTCGAACAGATTAACAAACATGCTTAAAATTTTTTCTTGTCGTTGATAAGAACTATATTCAAGATTTCCCTCCGATATGAATGGTATAGTAGGATCAACTATTAGGAAAAATATTTTTCTATTTTGATTACAAAACCACTCAGAAAGCCTTGTAGTTCTCGCATCTACATTCTCTTTATTACAAAATGTTTCAAATTGAGAGCCATCAGGGAGTATGATATTGAAATTATGGTCAATAATTCGGTTTTGAGTTGTTTTTTCTTCCACCTTACCTCTGAACGTAAGAACACTTGGAACGTCATAAGGAGGAATTACTCCTTTTTCAACGTATTGTTTTAATAATTTAGCGTATAGTCCAGCTTGTTGATTGTAATCAAATGACAGTTCATGACAGCCATCAGCACCAACCAATCCAGCAAGCAAACAGGTTTTGCCAGTACCAGTATTGCCTAAAAAATAGACATCTGTACACTCTTCTGCAACTCTGTAATACCGTTCAGTGATGATAGAAAAAGGGTTAGGTAACTTGTTATATGCTTCAAGTGATTTCTGCAACGAACAGGTTAATAATCCCCGAGCCATTAACTCTTTTTCGGTGCAAACTCTGTTCGCAACGAGTTTTTCTATGTCTTCCAAAGAATAATTTAGAGGCTTTTCTAATATTTTGGCCATTTCTTGGAGGGCATAAATATTGATTTCCTTGTTATCTGACTTAAAGGTGTCAGGAAAACAAATATTTTCAGAAGTCCAACCCTCCTTCAAAAAAGAGTATGAAAAACTCGTAACACCTTCAGGTATCTTAAAATGTTTCAAATAAATTACAGGATATTTATTCCAATAATTTGTAGTTGTTCTGGTAATGAAATTGCCACTCAAATCAGGATAAAATCTCAATAGCGTTCCGTCTTCATCACATTCAAAATATCCAGAACAAGTCTTGTAAAACTTCCGCCTAAATGTATGCGTCAAGTCTTCATATACATTATTGTCAGTAAAACTATCATTATAATTGACATATATATAAAGACCGTGATCTTGCAAGAAATCAAGTAACTTTGCTACAAACGAAATAATTGACAAAGGAAATTTTGGAATGATAATCTGGGAGCCTATACCTTGCCTCAGCCCTTCCAAAGCACCCAATATTTCATAAGTATTTCTATACCCATGCCCTATATTGCTGTAAAAGACTATGCAATGCAGCAATCCTACCCAACTTATTGATTCTTGATTCCACCTTTCATTAGGGTCTTTCGCCTCAGGAACATGATAATGACCAAAATCATGTTCCTTGGCCTCAAGGCCAAATTTTTCACAAACCATTCTGTCAACTTCGTCAGGGTCTGAAACAACATGAGTTTTCACCCACCTTATATCGAAACTATCAAAACAATAACTCATGCTATTCCTCCCTATAAATAATTCTTGCATTGGGTCCCATAATTGTATTGAGAAAATTTAATTCCCGTTCTTTTTCATGCCAAGACTTCGGCAATTCAATATAATCAACAATTTGGATGGGCTTGCGTACACACGACAAGCCAGCGCATAGCGACAGAGAATTAACCTGATCGGGAATGACCAAATGCTCTAAATATATCCGTGTACTATCTTGTGAAGCCACAATATTAGTCGCATTAGGGAAAAAATCGCCAAACCCAACATCAAAAAGGCCAGACTTACTCATGTACAAAGAAGACCCTCTACCTACAAAATAATTTGTATCAGCAGGTATCTTGTTTTGTCTTAATGTCATAGAATTAATACCATCAAAACACACTACCAACCCTTTCGACTCAAAAAAATCCAATAGCCTAGAAATGAATGAGACAGAGGATGGAGGGAAGGGCATAGCAAATTCTCTCAATTCATGCAGTGCACCAAGGATTTCAAATTTATTTTTTCTTCCAAAGCGAATGCCACTGAAATGAGCAATGCACTTCAACAAAGCTACCCATGAAATGGACTTTTGGCCATCATGAATTCCTTTACCCTGTCGTTCAGGAAAAACAAACTCCCCAAATGGTTCAAACATTTGATTGGAATAATCAAGTTGAAACTCTTCGGACAGCATTTTGTCAACTTCCATTAAATCACAGTCTTTATGGCTATTTTTATCGTATATCCAGATTATACTTGACATAGCTTCATCTCATTAGCGAATAATACCATTTTAATCAGTCATTCGTTGAACATTCCTCATCGTTTACAGCAGATAATTACAATTTGCAAAGATAATCATTTTTCCGACACTTTTTTTTGTCATCCATTTTTTATCTCTTATTTTTGAAACTCTTGTAAAAACAAGTTGTAAACCAACGTGTCCCCTTCTCTTGTGATACAATATACATCCTTCCATCCCTTTGTTTTAGGCTTTATCTGGCTGTATTGGCACGGTAGAAGCTCGTGATAACGGTCGCGGATGCCAAACTGTCCTCGTGAATAAGTGTACATCAAGCCAAAATCCTCATCGTCGTCGTTAAATGCCCCCGTAGTGTATTTGCAGTTCCTAAGTCGTTCTGCATTCATACAGCAATAGATATTGTAACCGAGTGTCATTGAGGGAACCACAAAAGCTAAGGCAAGAAACACAGTCATGGCTAACATCATTCGTTTTGTCTTGGCAAACATCCATACGGTGACAGCCATGACCAATGCTGCACTGATGGTCAAATGAATGATACGCTCATTATTGCATTGGTACTGTGCTCTGTTGAAAGCATACATCGCTACAAACAACAACACATACTCTGCCCAATGTGCCTTTCGTCCAATGTATCGGTTCACCAGATAATAGGTTCCCAACACCAAACCAAACATAACATAACATAACATAACAAGACAAACCGAAATCCATCACCCTTCCGACAAGATAGGAACAGGATGCCATGCCCGACAACACCATGAACATTCGTCCGGCCTTGTCGTGAAACACGGCCAGACCCGCCAAACTAGTCCATTTTGTGTCTCTCTTTTCTATCTTTTTGGTGCAAAACAAAAATCCGTATGTCACCAAAGGCATAAGCCAAGTCCATACAAAGATAGCCTCAAACAACCATTCGATGTCAAGCGAGTGTCGTTGACTCACTGCAATGGCGGTCAACTTATCCATACCATACCACACATTCTCAAAACCGCCAAAAAAGAAATACAAACCAAACATCACCGTAAAAACCACTATTGGCCATATTGTATGTTTTTCTGTACGATAGAGCAAAAAGGTGATGTTGGTTCGAAGCAACAACAGGTAGTCAAGCAAGAGAAAGAGCCATAGATAGCGAAAGCCATTAGCCGTGACATGAATCAAAGAAATCGTGGTGATGCCCAGCATCAGCAAGTCAAAGACATAGAAGGCTTTTCTGAAATTAGTGTTTTTCATAATCTAAGTTTATTCTTCTTCTTTTTCCTTTTTATATCCAATGGATACGACACCTGCATCCGATTCCGACACACACATTTTCCCTATTGTTTCCTTATCTTCCCAACGGAAGAAATGAAAGATATTGTCATCATCATCCTTTTTGCCGGCGTAGGTCAGGTTCTCGTAGATGATTTCTGTCACTAATTTAGCATTTCGGAAATCATAAACGCCACCCTTGCCCTCTTGGAACACAATGCCGAAAGGATATTCTGAGAGATTTCCGTACATAATGCTATCATATTGATGCAATGCAACTTCGATTTTCACCCTGTCAAAGTCTAAATATTCAGGTGTAGGTTGCACGGTGATGGTGTCAATTGATTGGGCTGAGGCGGCAAGTGCCATCATCAGCAAAACTGTTACTAATGTTGTTTTCATACGATTCTGTTTTTATTCAATACTTTACACTTCTTAAAATCAGGCTGCAAAACCGCCCCCACGGCCTTGCAGCCCTTCAAAATATCATAATCTTTACAGTTTCTCCCCACATTCGTTCCCTTTGTCATCCAATATCACGGCACCATGCGGGCCATTGCATTGATATCGGTCAGGGCCTATGGCGATGATGCTGGAATACAATGGAGGTGTGACGATGTTGCCTATCCTATCCATCAAGCCATAATACCATTCAGTTGTACGGTATTCTAAGCTGTTAGCCATAGCATATTTCAGATCGCCTTCCTCATCAAACTCACCTGTCTCGTAATACAATTTCTGCACTTCGTCATAGTTGCATGGATTGATGATGTTGCATTCAAAGTCCAACACCTGATTGAGATGGTCAAGACGGCGCACAAAAATGCTTCTATCTCCATGGTGGATGGTGATGTTGTCATACTCGATAGGCAGAAGCACCTGACCTTTCGCATCAAGCAAGCCATAGTTCCACTCGCGGTCTTGAACTAACCAGAAACCTTTCGTGTCGTATACCATATGATAGTA
>JAEEGJ010010546.1_pt1 | contig 23978 bp, 28 predicted proteins | sample 8958761 | NCBI WGS metagenome assembly JAEEGJ01 (sample SAMN16246546, study PRJNA631951) | gut metagenome | biome: gut microbiome; feature: rumen; material: RS-attached | host: Bos | place: Iran: Karaj | collected 2018-10 | reverse complement strand
ATCCGCATCTGCAATATCTCGGGCAATACTGTTGTGGAATACACCTACGACGCCTGGGGCAAGGTCACTTCGATAACCGGTTCGCTTGCAAGTACAGTCGGTCAAGCAAACCCGTTCAGATATCGCGGATATTACTACGATACCGAAACCGGGTTCTATTACCTGCAGACAAGATATTATGATCCCGAAGTAGGACGATTCCTCAATGCAGACGGCTATATCGGCGCAAACGGCGATATTCCCGGCTACAATATGTTCGCGTATTGTAGTAATAATCCGGTTATGGGGTATGATCCGAGTGGAGAAGGTTGGTTAGAGTGGCTCATCGGTGCCGCTGTAGTGGTAGCCTGTGCTGTTGCTGTTGTAGTAACTGCGGGAAGCGCTGCCGCCGGTGTTGCGGCGGTTGCAGCAGTTGTAAATGGCACTGCAGCGGCGACAACCGCATCAACAGTAGCTGCTGGAGCGTTTATTGGATCATCATTAACATATGCAACGGCAGTAACATCGGCAGCGGTTTCATCGAAGTCAGTAGATGAGTTCGCCGAAAAAGGTAACTGGGATACAGTAGTAGAAACGGTTATCGGCGGCGTTGTTGGCGGGTATGTGGGTTATCGTATTGATAAGAGCAGTAGAAGTGTTGTACAGAGTACGGCTTCTAACACGACCAGCAATAATAGTAAAACGCCAAACGTAAAATACCCAGGTAATGATTCAGCAAAGGCGCCAGATGGAACTGAATGGCGAGGAAAACTTCCGCAAGGCGGAAATCAAGGCGCGTATTATAATCCAAATACAGGTGAGAGTTGGCACCCTGATTTACAGCATCCTGAACCAATCGAACCACATTGGGATTATAACTATAAAGGCAGTGGATGTAATGGCTGGAGACTATTCCCGGATGGCCGAATTGAGCCAAAATGATTGATTGGAGTATGATTACGATGAATGATGATAAACCATTTTTTCCTGATAAACCATGGCTTCCTAATCCTGCCGAGTGGCGCGGCACATGGAGAGAAGATTGGAGAATCATGGGGCAAGAAGGGTACTTGAAAGGAAGAGGCTTATACCTGAAAGAAGTTATCGACTCCACGGATACGTCGAAAAAACACTTGCCCCAGTGTAATTTTTGCTTTTCGATTATTGCGAAGGGCGATCATGCATATTATGAACCAATCAATGATGTATGGATATGCAAGAAGTGTTTTGAGGATTTCAGAGAACACTTTTATTGGATTGTTATACAAAACAACAACCCAATAATCATTAACGAATCTGGCAACAACGAAGGAAATGAAAAAACATAACCAATCATTGTCTTTTCTCCTCGTTAAACATTGACAACCTCGCAAAAGTGTCGTATAATATATACGGCACTTTTGCATTATAGGAGAATTATATGAAGTTTAAGAAATACGTTTTTCCGACAGAACAAATCAACGGAGAATCGTTTACACTGATGCCTTTGAGAGACGGAGATATTCTGTTGCAGCGCCGAAAAGAAATGAATATGACGCAGAAGCAGGTCGCCGAAGCCGCGGGGATACAGCTCAGGCAGTATCAGCGCGCCGAGAACAACGAACACAGCTTTTCCGGAGGAAGCGCAAGGATAATGCTTTCGGTATGCGAAGTGCTACAGCTCGATCCTTATCTCTTCCTGGGTAAAGGCAACGAGGATACCGGCGACGAGGTTCTGCACGAACAATACGTTATTCTTCCGCAGGTTGAAACGAACAAGATATATTACTATATCCCCACGCTTGCATATTATCTTATGGTTTCCGCCATCCCGTATGGCAAGGTTTGTCCGGAAGAAGAGATTTGGGACAAGCTAAAGAGCGTATATGGTATAAATACTCTGGACGTGCGACCGGAGTACAACAGTGTAGACCTGTATCTTAATAATTCGTTCCCGTATTGGCGCGTGGTTTCCGAGAGAGGATATATTACCGGTTCGTTCTTTGTGTCGAAGGACAGACAGATAGAGCTGCTGAAAGGCGAAGGACATAATATCCGCCAGATCGGTAACGTTGAGAAGTACCGCGTGATGGATTTTAACGAAACGCGGTTCGATATAAACAGTTTGAAGATATCCGTTCTCAAAACCGACAGGCAGATATATGAAAAGCTGAAAAATGCTTTGACTCTTGACAAACAGTAAGTATTGAGTAAAATGATCATAAACAACCGGAAAACGAGTCGCAACAATGCTGGATTTATTAAGAGAACAATAAATAATTATCTTGGTTATTGGCCACAAGAGCTAGGTCTAATCAAACCGTATAAATGGCGTATTGAATATACATTCGGATATTATTACGATTAACAAAGGAGCGGTTTGTTATGCATAAAACAATAAAATCATAATAGCAAGGACATATCAGCCACGCTATCAGCACGAGGGAATAGAAATTGTAGACGCCTCCGAGTGGCTGAGCAAGTAATTCCCCAAATCAAAACAATTGCAGATTTTGGAGAATGTCATACGGCGGTATAATGCAAAAACAAAGTTTCAATCCGGTTTCAAATCTTTGAGGTACACCATATGGACAAGAACTCTAAACTCAGGCCGTTGTACATCGCAAAAATACTCTATGAACTCACGGATGAGGATCACTGCCTTACTACTCCTGAAATAATCAGTATACTTGAGTCCGAGTATGGCATAACCGGGTATCGTACTACAATTGCCGCAGATATCGAATTGTTGACTGAGTTTGGGATGGATATAGAGGTTATAAAATCCTCGTCAAATATGTATCATATGGTATCAAGATTGTTCGATCAAGCCGAACTCAAACTCTTGATCGACGCTGTCGGCGCCTCAAAGTTTATTACCTGTAAGAAAAGCAGGGAACTAACACAAAAGTTATATTCGTTGGCAAGCAGGAATCATTCCGATACTCTGCTGAGTCATGTACATATTGACGGCAGAGTCAAACCGGAGAACGAAAGTGCATATTATATCGTTGATGCGATCAATGAAGCCATACTCAAGAAGAAAAAAATATCGTTCCAGTACAGCAGAACAACACTCGGAAAAACCAGGCAACTCAGGTTCAACGGTATGCATTATGTATTCAGCCCTTTTGATCTTGTATGGCACGGCGATTACTATTATATGATCGGGATCTTAGATAAACATACTGATATCAGTTGCTTCCGAGTGGACAGAATCAGCAAGCAACCAAATATATTGGAACAGGACTCCTCCCCTATCCCGGATGAATATGATCCCAACGAAGTCATTTACAAGAGTTTCAGAATGTACAGCGGTCACACGGCGACCGTTGAACTTGTTTGCGACAACACGTTGGTAGACGCTATCATAGACAGATTCGGGAAGAATGTAGATATCATTCCGTATGACGACGGCACGTTCGGGGTAAAAGTGAATCTGGCGGCGAATCATGTGTTTTTCAGTTGGATATTCGGATTTGGCGGCAAAGTATCCATCAAAGCTCCTGAAGGAGTCAGGAACGACTATCGAGAAATGGTAAAGAAAGAGTATACCAAATTGTTCGAAAAACACAGCGACGGATAAAGCTACTCATTATAATACATACAGAGAAATGCGCGAAGAAAAACGCGCTTTTTTCTTTTTCGTTGTTGAACAGAAGCGACAACACAGCCGAAAACGAGAAAACGCTATTGATTTTCAAAAATCCGTGAATATAATTGATGTTACCAAAGAAACGTACACGACCGTGCGATTTCAATTGCTTTTGTGCAGCACAATGAAGCATTACACGTGTCAACAAATAGTTTGAGTGACAGGGGGGATATAGAGTTGACTAATTATATTTCACGAGCAGAAGCTGAAGAGTTATGTGATGAGCTGATACGTCAGTTCACAGGTTCCACTTCTTCTGATCCAAAGCCGGTAGATATAGATTTATTCGTTCGTGACTATCTGAAATGCACAGTGCTGTATGAAAGTATTGCTGAAGACGACGCAGATAAGATAGGCTTCACCGGCGACGGAAAAAGGCCGCTTCGTGTTTTGAAGGACGGAAAGCCAAAGGATGTGATATATCCAAGAAATACAATAGTCTTGGATAAGTACCTGCTGAAGTCAAGTGAGCAATATCGCAGAAGATTTGTCCTAAGTCACGAAGCCGGACATGTTATAGCAAACCGAATCAATCCGGATAATCCCGCATGTTTTCATCATTTCACCGATCGCGAACATAATGAATATACCATTGCCGATCTTAAAGATCGATACAACATTTGTGAATGGCAGGCCAACACCATTGCCGCGTCTCTTCTCATGCCAAGGTTTTTGATGAACGATACGCTCAAAAAGTACAACGGCGGTAGGCGGCTCCCGATATATGGTGACAATATCTTTCACCCTCGCGAAAAGGCGATCCTCAATAAGATGTCAAATGCATTAATGGTCTCGTATACCGCTCTTGTCATACGTTTGAGAGATCTGGGTATGTTAAGCAGGCATAATGTTTCGGAATACATCCACAACGAACTGGGCCTGGGCGGTGACATCTGATGCCGTATTACACACCATCAGTAAACCCGCAAGCAATGTATAAAGCCGAGCTGTCAAGACGGGAAGCGGAAGAGTTTATAGAGCGCGAACTGAAATGCCCGGTATGCGGGTTTATTATCGGAGTGGCGTATTCGGATAGCACTGGACATTTGAAAATCAAGTGTCAAAAGTGCAAAACAATATCCGTATTGAATTTTGCCTACTTCTGCCGGCGAAAGCATTACATGCATCGAAATAAGACCAAATATACAGGATAACTAGTAAAACTTAATACAAAACTCTATTCGAGCAAGCGGAGTGAACCGGCAACGGTTGGACTACAGAGCGCCGTGCGAGTCAAAGTGATCATGGGATAACCATATCATCTTGATTTCCACGGCGCTTTTTGCTTGTTCGGATAGCTCGCATTGCGATAGAAGTCTTTTCCCCTTGTTCGGGAAAGGACTTATTTTGTTAGTCGATTTTTGTAAATGCGATTCGTCTGTCATTATCTTGTCAAATACAAGACGGCGTTTTGATATGACGATTGCAAGTATATGGCTTTGCTATAATGCCAAATACCCGTGATCTCCGAATTTTTGATTTCACCCCAAAACCAAAAATTCAAAACCAAAAGGAGATCACAAAAATGAAAAAAGAAATAACCATCGTAGACAATGCACTGTTTGCGGAATTCAAGAAAGGCTGCAAGGTACTTTCCCTTGCCAAAGAGTATCCGGGGTATGTCGGATATGAGAAGTATATGATCTTAACCGACCTTACCAAAGACGAACTGAATCAAAAGTACGGCGTGCTTCTAAATAATTACGAACCTTATATTATCGGTTCGTCGCAGCTTTACTCTCCAATAGCTGACTATGAGAAAAACGAAGACAAATTTGAAAAGCGTAATGCAAGAAACACGATCAGTATTTGTGTTGATGAAGACGCTGATAACACCTTCGAGTCTCTTCAGGTCGGCGATTATCTGACTGAGCTGAGTGAACAGCAGGACGCTGGCGAGAAGAGGCGTCTTATTCATACAGCATTAGGGACTCTTACCGATTCTCAGAGACGACGTTTGCTTATGTGGGCTATCGACGGAATGACAGAAGAAGAAATAGCTATGAGAGAAGGCTCATCTCAACAAGCAATTTCAAAAAATCTCGACAAAGCCCGAAAAAAAATTGAATTTATTATCTCAAAAGGGTTGTATTTTGGCACCCCTTTGTCCAAAGAAGATGAGGGGATTATTGATGATGGGGAATAAGAACCTCGCATTACAAAGAATAGAGGATATGATTATGAAAACTCAAAACACAACTGAAATCAAGCGCGGAGATCTGTATCTTTACGATTTCGGCAATAACGAAGGATCTATTCAATGCGGTCTGCGTCCGGTCCTTGTGCTCCAGTCCGACAGGTTCAGCCGTTCTCCCACGGTGATCGTTGCAGCGATAACGTCAGTAATAAAGAAACAGTTCCTTCCGTCACACGTTATCCTTGAATCACGCTTCGGATTACAGCAGGATTCTATGGTCATGCTTGAACAAATCAGGACCATCAACAGAAGTGATCTTCAAAAGTACATCGGCTCTATCGACGATGAATCTGTATGGCGGAAGATCAACAACGCGATAAAGAAGACCTTTGGGCTTTGGTTCTACAACCTTGAACGCACTGGCGACATTCGTTGTCTTTGCTCAAAATGCCTTTCTGACTACAAAACAAATCCCAGCTTTGTGGTCAAGCGCCTCGATCCATTCTCTAAGAAAGAGGAAAAGTGCGATAAATGTGACAATCTCGGATATGACTACCTCGTGTTCGATAAGAGGGCGTCAAAATGAGCGAAGAATACAATAACGGCGGTCCTCCGCTCAAGCACATCATTCCGTTCTGGGAAAAAGCGACTATGACACTTGATGAAGCGTCTGAATACTCCGGAATCGGAAGAAACACTCTTTACAGGCTGACAAATCAGAATAACTGCCCGTTCGTATTATGGGTTGGTTCCAAAAGGAGAATCAAGCGTAAACAGCTCGACGAGTTTATTTCCAGATCGTACTCGATTTGATGACGAAAAGTCAAGTATGCGATTTGGAAAATCGCATACTTGGCGACTCTCATTCTTCTAAGTAAACTCTATATGGGTAAACCGAACAACAATCTAAATATCAAAGGAGTAACTGTTATGGCACAAGAAAAGAGACGGGATAAGTCAAGGATCGTTCTTTGCAAAGGAGAGTTCCAGCGACCTAACGGAACATACCAGTACGGATGGACCGACAGTAACGGCAAAAGGCACGTCATCTATGCAAAGACTCTTGACGAACTGAGGGAGAAGGAGCGCAAGATCTCCAAAGACAAGGTTGACGGCATTAAATCCGAGTCAAGGTTCATGACCGTGAACGATATGTTTGACATGTGGAAGGAACTGAAACGCGGTCTGAAAGATAACACTTTCAGCAACTACATCTATATGTACAACACATTCGTTCGTGACACGTTTGGATACAAGCGTATTTCGGAGCTTAAGAAAAGTGATGTCAAGCGATTTTATAATACTCTGATAGAAGACAGAGGGTTAAAGCCCAATACACTTGACAATGTACACACGGTTCTTCATCAGGTTTTCGAGATGGCGGTCGATGATGATTATATCAGAAGCAATCCATCGAGCAACGTCATAAGAGAAATCAAACAAGCTTACGGAATAAAGATCGAACGAAGGAAATCATTGACTCTGCCCGAACAGAAATTGTTTCTCGACTATCTCTCGAGGAACAATGCCAATTCACACTGGTACCCGATCTTCGCTTTTATGCTCGGGACCGGTCTCAGAGTTGGCGAAGTCACCGGGCTGAGATGGTGTGACATTGATCTCGATGAAGGATACGTTGACGTGAACCACACTTTAGTATATTACGCTCACAGTCTTCCGGGATATAAAGAAGGATGCTATTTCGCAATCACTTCTCCCAAGACCCCTTCAAGCGTAAGGCAGGTTCCTCTAATGGATTTTGCCAGAGAAGCTCTTGAGCAGGAAAAGCTTTATCAAGAAGGAGTAGGATTGACCTGCAACGTCACTATAGACGATTATACGGATTTCGTGTTCCTCAACCGAAACGGATCTGTATATAACGAATCCTCACTCAACAGAGCTTTGAAACGGATCATACGCGACTGTAACACCGAAGAGTTTGAAAAATCCGAAACACCTCCGGTACTGCTTCCGAACTTCAGTTGTCACAATCTGAGACACACCTTTACAACGCGAATGGTAGAAGCCGGAGTCAATATCAAGGTCATCCAGGACGCTCTCGGTCACAGCGACATCTCAACAACAATGAACATCTATGCCGACGCAACAAAAGAACTCAAGAAAAGTGAGTTCAAGGGGCTGGATTACGTTTTCAGATAACCTCGTATTTAATAATTGCAGCACCAAGACGCAGGGTCCTGGTGCTGTTTTAATTATAAATATGTTACATTTTGCAACTGATTGGATGTCGCTTGGACACGCTGATGTATTGACTTTTTCGCGTTTATGAGGTATAATATATTAAAGATTTCAAGGGCTGCATTTTATAACAAATAATGATGGCTCGTATTGCCGCAATGAAGGACTTACAACAATTTTAGTAATAACGCATTCGTAGTTTATAAAATCTTACGGGACGCTATGAAAAAGCAAACTTCGAAAAAGCCTTGAAAAGTCAGCAAAAATGACTTTATAACAGCTAATACAGAGAAGGTTTAGCGGCTTCCCACAATGAAGCCGATTGATTAAATAACCCTTTATAATTCTTCATAATTCTCGATAATTCGACTTATGAACGGGTTTACACCAGAGGCTTACACCAATTTACACCATTGGTACACCAAACCGAACACAATCGCATAATTTTCTTGAGCCTACTGTGTTTTATTACATAGTAGGCTCTTTTTTTGCCTTGTTTATCTAACTTTCACGCAAGATAAACAGGGCAATTTATTTTTTTCAAAAGGGGGGTTAATTTTTGCAATTTTTTTCAGCAATCAAATACAGAGGGCAAAACAAGAGACCTCTGAGATCCTTGAAAACTGAATATACAGCACACAGGTACGTTACCTGCATCGGAGCAATCCGAGCCGCGAAGTGAGTGCGCCACGATCTTCCACAACGGGAGGGAGCGATAAAACTTACACTTCTTTAATTTGTCGGCAGACAAAGATGGCGATGACAGATGCAGGCGACACGAAAAAGATGAACAGTTAAAGAATCATATTATTTTAAGGCGGAGTAAAAAGTCCTCCGCCTTTTTATGTGATAACATCACGGAAAGCGGTAAGGAAATTTGATAAAACAACACTAAAAGCTGACGAAAGGAATTCGACGCATGAATTATATCATTACATTTTTAGAGGGGATAATCTCCTTTATATCACCGTGTATGCTACCGATGTTGCCTATTTACATTTCATATTTTGCGGGGCAAAGCAAAAACGATAGCAACAAAAATCCCAAGATGATATTTAAGGTTATTGCCTTTGTGGTGGGCTTTACGGTTGTATTTACTGCTCTCGGGCTTTTCTCGGGAACGCTTGGAAAACTGCTTTCCGAATATCAAGCAATCATAAATATAGTTTCCGGCGTTATTGTAATATTGTTCGGCCTTTCTTATTTGGAGGTTTTCCGCATTCCGTTTTTTAAGGGAATGCATAAGGGGTATAAAGTAACGGGAATTGCATCGGCTTTTTTATTCGGAGCAATTTATTCCATCAGTTTAACCCCTTGCGTTGGAGCTTTTCTCGGCTCTGCACTCATGCTTGCTTCAAGCGCAGGCGGTGCTTTAAAAGGTGCGACATTATTGCTGACATATTCCCTGGGGTTGGGCATTCCGTTTATATTTTCCGCAGTGCTGCTCGATAAGCTATCGGAAGCCTTTACCTTCATCAAAAAACATTATAAGGTAATCAATTTGGTTAGCGGTATTTTATTGATAATAGTCGGACTTGCAATGGCATTTGGACTTTTAAATTCACTTTTGGCTATTACTATGTGAGGTGAGAAAATGAAAAACAAGGTATGGATAATAATTGCGGTCGCATTTGTTGCGATTATGATACTTGCGGCAGTGCTATATCCAAAGCTTTCGGAAAAGTATTCTACTGATGAAAAGCAGAATAACGCTTCTTCTGAAAATGTGGTTCAAGCGGATGATTTCACCGTTTATGATTCGGAAATGAATAAAGTAAAACTTTCAGATTACTTTGGCAAACCAATCGTCATAAACTTTTGGACATCTTGGTGCGGCCCATGTAAGTCCGAGCTTCCGGCATTTGATGCGATGTACGAAAAATACGGCGATGAGGTCGTATTTATGATGATAAATCTCACCGACGGATATAACGAAACAGTAAACGGTGTCAAAGAATTCGTACTTGACAGCGGCTACAGTTTCCCCGTATATTACGACACCAAATATGACGCAGCTAACGCCTACGGCATTTATTCAATCCCCGAAACGGTATTTATCAACGCCGATGGCTCGATTTACTATATACAGCTCGGTGCCATGAGCGATAAGGTTTTGGAAAATCATATTAAGCAAATTAAGGAACAGAAAAAGAGTTAAGTGATAACATCACAGAACTCTGATTTCAAATCGGTTAAAATAAAGACACAATAAAACAAAGGAGGACACGAAGATGTCTGTAATTAAAATTAGTAAAGAAAATTTCGCAAGCGAAGTTTTGAATTCCAATAAACCTGTTCTTCTCGATTTCTATGCCGATTGGTGCGGCCCTTGCCGTATGGTGGGTCCGATCGTATCGGAAATCGCAAATGAGCGAAGCGATGTTAAGGTCGGTAAAATAAATGTGGACGAACAGCCGGAGCTTGCGGCACAGTTTCAGGTAATGAGCATCCCGATGCTTGCTGTGATCAAAAACGGAAAGCTCGAGAATCAGGTCGTGGGCTACAGACCGAAAGAGCAAATTGAAGCAATGCTGTAAGGAGAAAAAAGATGGGACTGTTTAATTTCTTCCGCAACACCGCCGACATCAACACCGGTATTGCGGAATACGAAACAAACGACGGCGCCGTATTGCTTGATGTTAGGACGGCAGAGGAATACCGTGACGGGCACATTGACGGAAGCGTCAACATACCTCTTGATAGAATTTCTTCCGTTGAGAATACCGTCAAGGACAAAAGCACACCGCTTTATGTGTATTGTTTAAGTGGTGGTAGAAGCGGACAAGCTGTATCCTATCTGAAGCAAATTGGTTACACAAATGCAAAAAGTATCGGAGGCATCAGCAGCTATCGTGGAAAGGTGGTAAAATAAATGAAGGTTGTAATTATAGGCGGTGTTGCAGGCGGCGCTACTGCGGCGGCGAGAATACGCAGGCTTGACGAACAAGCGGAAATCGTTGTTTTTGAGCGTTCAGGATTTATCTCATACGCTAACTGTGGTCTGCCGTATTACATCGGCGGCACCATTGAAGATGAAAATGATCTAACCTTGCAGACGCCTGAAAGCTTTTGGAGGCGTTTTAGAGTTAAGATGAATGTTCATCATGAAGCTACGGCAATTCATCCTGACAGCAAAACCGTTACTGTAAAAAATCTTGAAAATGGTAAAATCCTTACCGAGAGTTATGACAAGCTCGTGCTCTCACCCGGTGCTAAGCCGATAAAGCCGGGGTTTGACGGTATTGACAGCGATAAGATATTTGCCCTGCGCACCGTTGAGGATACGCTTAGACTCAAGAAATATACGGATGAGCACCATCCGAAATCGGCAGTTGTTGTCGGTGGAGGATTTATCGGAATCGAAGTTGCGGAAAATCTGCGTGAACTCGGAATAGATGTAACGCTCGTGGAAGCGGCGGATCAGCTTATGTCTCCGTTTGACAGGGATATGGCATCGTTTATTCATGCTGAAATCCGCAAAAACAGTATCCATCTAATGCTTGATACTATGGTTGAAGGTTTTGCCGATACCGATTGCGGTATTGATGTGAAACTCAAAAACGCTCCGACACTTCATACCGATATGGTGGTAATGGCAATCGGCGTCGCTCCCGAAACCACACTTGTGAAAGATACTGGCATAGAACTTGGAATTAAAGGCAGTATTGTGGTCAATGACAAAATGGAAACATCTATACCTGACATTTATGCGGTTGGAGATGCGGTTCAGATCAAAAATTTTGTAACGGATAAGGACACACTCATCTCTCTTGCCGGACCTGCAAACAAGCAGGGTAGAATTGCCGCCGATAATATCTGCGGCGGCGACAGCCATTATACCGGCGGACAGGGCTCATCCGTCATCAAAATATTTGACATAACTGCCGCTGCTACGGGTATTAACGAAAAAACCGCAAAGTCCCTTGGTATTGCTACAGACAAAGTCATTCTTTCGCCGATGAGTCACGCAGGATATTATCCCGGCGGTAAAATGATGACTATGAAAGTGCTGTTTGAAAAAGAAAGCTACCGCATTTTAGGTGCACAAATTGTAGGCTTTGACGGTGTCGATAAGAGGATAGATGTGCTTGCAACCGCTATCCGTGCCGGAATAAAAGCATATGAACTTACAGAGCTTGACCTTGCCTATGCTCCGCCGTATTCCTCCGCAAAGGACCCTGTGAATATGGCAGGCTATATCATAGAAAATATGAAAAACGGCATTGTAAAGCAATGGTATTATGAAGAAGATGAAACACTTCCCCGTGACGGCAGCATAACACTTCTTGATACACGTACACCAATGGAGTACAGCATGGGTCATGTGAAGGGATTTATCAATATTCCCGTTGATGAACTGCGTGAACGTATAGGTGAGCTGAACAGGAGCAAGCCTGTGTATGTTATCTGCCAAAGCGGATTGAGAAGCTATATCGCAAGCAGAATTTTAATGGGTAACGGTTTTGATGCCTATAACTTTGCAGGTGGTTTCAGATTCTATGATGCAGTCCGTAATGATAAAGCGTTAAATAAAAAATCCACCCTCTGCGGAATGGATGATTAAAAGAACAGAAAAGAAAAAGCGTTGAGAACTCTTTTTTTGAGAAACTCAACGCTTTGTGTTATCTAACTATAATCTTTTCAAGTCCGTCTTTGTCTATAATCTCAATCGTTCCGCGGGAGAGTGATATAAACCCTTCGTTCACAAAATACTTTAGCATTCGTGTTACCACTTCACGGGGATTGCCCAAGTGATTGCCGATTGTTTCGTGGGTGATTTTAAGAATGTTAGTGCCTTCGATGTTTGCCTCATTCAAAAGAAAATCAGCAAGTCTTTTATCAAAGCTTTTCCACATTACCTGGTCTATCAGCCACATTACATCTGAAAATCGACTTGCCATAACTTCGTTTGTGTAATTGGCAAGCGGTGCAGAAACATCCATAATGCTTTTGTAAACTTCTGACGGGATGACTAAAACCTCAGTTTCCTTTTCAGCAGTAACGGTAATATCAAACTGAATACTGTTCATAATACAAGACGCAGAGAAAAGGCAAATATCACGTTCAAAAAGGCGGTACATCGTAATTTCTCTGCCATCGTCGGATATAGTAAAAGCACGAATCTGACCGGACAGTATGAGGATAAGTCCCGTGCAATTTTGTGAACCGTTATGCAAAAGATCACCTTTACTGAATTTACGAACAAAAGCCGAGCTTGTAAGCGTGTCTTGCTGTGATTTTGTCAGTTTATCAAATACTGGTAAGTATGTTAAATAATTCATAAGCCGTGTCTCCTTTTTCAGTATTTTTAGTATAGCATAATTTCAGGCATATGTCAATAATATTATTGACATATGCCTGAAACGGTGCTATAATATATGGCGAGGTGATAAAATGCCAAGACCGACGAAGTGTCGCCGAGTGTGTTATTTCCCTGAAGTTCTTGAATTTTCTCCAACGGGAGCAGTGAGCGGGGAACCAATTGTTTTGACAGTTGATGAGCTTGAAACCATACGGCTGATTGACAAAGAAAACTTAAGCCAGGAAGAATGCGGGGCACAACTCGGCGTAGGCAGAACAACCGCACAGAAAATCTATGAAACCGCAAGGAAAAAGATAGCAGACGCACTTGTGCTTGGCTTCGCACTGAAAATTGAGGGCGGCGAGTTTCAGCTTTGTAGCGGCAGTACAGACTTTTGCTATAAAAAAAACTGCATCAAACGGCAAATTCAAAAAGAATACAAAACAGAAAAAGGAACAAATATTATGAGAATCGCAGTAACTTACGAAAACGGAAACATCTTTCAGCATTTCGGTCACACCGAGCAATTCAAATTGTACGATATTGAAGACGGCAAGGTCCTTAAAACAGAGCTTATAGATACCAACGGCTCCGGCCACGGTGCATTGGCCGGCGTACTCTCCGCTGTAAAAGCAGATGTACTTATTTGCGGCGGTATTGGCGGCGGTGCACAAATGGCGCTGGCAGAAAACGGAATAAAGCTCTACGGCGGTGTCAGCGGTAATGCCGATGAAGCGGTAAATGCTTTTGTTGCCGGCAATCTTGCTTTCAATCCCGATGTGCATTGTGAACACCACGATCATGAACACGGCGGGGAAACCCATATCTGCGGCGACCACGGCTGCGGTCACGGACATTGCGGGAATCATTGAAAAATGTGATAACATCACAGAATTGTAATCTGAAATATGCTATTATTCAATTAAAGGAGGCGGAAATATGAAGCAATATATATGTACAGTCTGCGGATATATACATGAAACCGAAGGCGAATTGCCCGATGATTTCAAGTGTCCGATTTGCGGTGCAGGCAAGGATGCTTTTGTGCTGAAAAAGGAAACTGCTAAAGCAGAAGAAATCCTTGAAAAGCCGCATACAGAAAAAGAATTATCCCCAATGGAGATGAGCATCATTTGCTCCAATCTGGCCCGTGGGTGCGAAAAGCAGTATATGCCCGAAGAATCCGAGAGCTTTAGAAAACTCGCAGAATTCTTCCGTCAAAAAGCAGAGCCTGTCAGCAATGCCGGTACAGAGACACTGCTTGAATTGATTAATCATGATATTTCGGTAGGATTTCCTTACGGAAAATCAGCTGCGGAAGAGCAGCACGACCGTGGCGGGCTTCGCTGTCAGGTGTGGGCAGAAAAGGTAACGAGAATGTTGCAGTCACTTCTCACCCGATATGAGGTTGAGGGTAACAAGATGCTTGAAAACACAGGTGTGTATGTCTGCACAGTCTGCGGATTTGTATTCGTTGGCGATGCACCGCCTGCGCTTTGTCCGGTATGCAAAGTCCCTGCGTGGAAGTTTGAAAAAATAGAAGGAGGTGCAAGATAATGGCAGATAAATATGCAGTACGAAATTTAAGGCTTTGCACAAAAGACTGTCTTTGCCTTTATGTTTGCCCTACCGGCGCTACGGATACAGAAAACAGCATCATTGATCCAAATAAGTGTATCGGCTGCGGCGTATGTGCCGGGGCATGTCCTTCAGGTGCTATTTCAATGATGCCGAAGGAATTGCCCCCGCAGCAGCCTAAAACGGATAAAGTAGTCGAGGCGCTGCGTGCTCTCGTTCAAAGCAAAGCGCAGGCTGAAAACATAGCTTCCCAGCTGCCCGATACACTTTCGAAGGCGGTAGCAAAATCGTCTCGACTTATGGCAGAAGACCTTTGCCGGGAAGCAGGCTTTATGCTTCCGCAAAGCGCCAACACAAAAGAATTTTTAGAGCAGATAAAATCCTATCCCGATATTCCGGCAGATGTGGTGGAAGCATTGCTTCATAACATAAATTTCAATGAAAATATAGAAAAGAAAGAGGAAACGAAAATGGCAAAATGGAAATGCACCGTATGCGGTTATATTCACGAGGGAGATACTCCTCCCGAAACCTGTCCTGTCTGCAAACAGCCGAAAGAAAAATTCGTAAAGCTTGAGGAAGAATCCAAGAATCCCTATGCCGGTACCAAGACCGAAAAGAACCTTTGGGAAGCATTTGCAGGCGAATCTCAGGCAAGAAACAAGTATACATACTTTGCTTCTGTTGCAAAGAAGGCAGGCTTTGAGCAAATTGCAGCACTTTTCTTCCAGACTGCCGAAAATGAAAAGGAACATGCGAAACTGTGGTTTAAGGCTCTCGGCGAGCTTGGTGACACTGCCGAAAACCTGCTCCATGCAGCGGAAGGCGAAAATGCTGAGTGGACTGATATGTATGATCGTATGGCAAGAGAAGCAGATGAAGAAGGCTTTCACGATTTGGCTGAGCAATTCCGTGGTGTTGCCGCTATTGAGAAAGCACATGAGGAAAGATACCGTGCTCTTCTTAAAAATGTTGAAACCAGAGCAGTATTTGAAAAGTCCGGTGTAACAGTTTGGGAATGCCGCAATTGCGGACATATCGTTGTTGGTACTACGGCTCCCGAAATCTGCCCTGTATGTAAGCATCCGCAAGCCTATTTTGAAGTTCGTAAAGAAAATTATTAAGGTGAATGAAAAATGAGAGAAAAGTTTTATATTTGCCGCCATTGCGGTAATTTGATCGGTCTTATTCACGATGCAGGGGTTCCTATGATGTGCTGCGGACAAAAGATGGAGGCGCTGGTTCCTAACACCACCGAAGCGGCTGGAGAAAAGCACTTGCCTTTTGTGAATTTTGAAGACGGTTCTGTTTATGTAAGGATCGGCGAAACAACCCATCCCATGACCGAGGAGCATTATATTCAGTGGATTTACCTTGAAACGGAGAACGGAGGTCAGCGGAGAGCCTTTAAACCTGGCGATACACCGGAAGCTGCCTTTTGCACCGGCGAAGATAAGCCTGTTGCAGTTTATGCTTATTGCAACCTCCACGGACTTTGGAAAACTGAAATCAAGTAAAAGTAAAATCGCCTGCCAAAACATCTTGGCAGGCGATTTGTCATATCTATTTAAGCACGCTTGAAGGCTATAATCCGAAAGGATACAATTTGTTCTTTACAGGTGAGAACTATCAAAAATCCGGTGTATCTGATATGAATGATACCTGGTGGGGGCAGGTTATAAGCTGCGTCGGCGGTGAGTTGCTTGTAAACAATTCATGGTCGTGTAGCCGTGTAACCAAATTACCAAACAGGGATTCTCTGTTTCCGTCAGGATGCAGTGACGAACGGGCGAATGGGCTGCATATCGGTTCTGTGAAACCGGATGTGATCATCGTTTATCTCGGCACGAACGATTGGTCAAGGGGTGTAGAATCCGCAAATACGGATGGTAGGGATTGCGACAAAATGTGGGCGTCCGTTTTTGAAACGGCATATAATAAAATGCTTGAAAAGCTGAAAGTTAATTATCCGTATCCCTGATATGTTTTCTGTTATTGAGCGCATAAATAAGAGGTCGGGAAACGAAAATGAAAGGGCGGTTAAAGAGCACTTATGTAAAATGAACGGAATATCGTATTATGAGGTTTCGGCAAATAATCACTATGAACTTGCGGATAAAATCAAAAAGATATTTCAAAAGAAAAACATATATATCCTTTCAAACAGTCAAGAAGATATTGAGAAATGCAAAAAGGCTTTTTTCAATTGGAAAGGTGTAATACAACAGTGATATCACTTTATTTTCTTGAACTATTGATGTATAATGCATCTATACAAATAAAAGAGACGCGCTTCTTTGGCGGGCTATCCAATGTATCAAAGTTACACCTTACACCAAAAGTTACACCAACATACGCATGTCAGAATTCTTGATAATTCTCGATACGTCCTTGTTTGTGCGGTTTTATTTTTGGAAAATGTTCGTAAATGCTTGATAATTCACGATAATTCCCGGTTTCTGCCCGAATCCTGACAATGAAGAGCTTAGACAAGAAAGATGACAAATAATAAGGGTATTAGAGACTTTTACTGATGCAACTGATGCATCCACTGATGCAAATTGTAAAGGGTGTGGTTTAATTTCACACCCTTTTGCTTTGCTAATTAGTACATTGATCTGCATCAGTAATTCAAAAAAAGAAGTCCCCGGCTTGGGGACTTCTCTATAGGAGGATCATGCTTTTGGATATTCTTCTTCTGTCCAAAGGACCTTTAGTGTTTTATCAAATACCATCAGGTTTTCCGCAGTTGATCATTCAAGATGCTCTGGGTCATAGCGACATATCTACAACGATGAACATTTACGCCGATGCGACCAAAGAACTTAAAAAGAGCGAATTTGAAGGACTCGAATCTATATTCAGATAAGTGCCAAATCAATAGCTGCACCAGGACAAGAATCGTCTTGGTGCAGTTTTTATTTTTGAAAAAGTTACATTTTATAACATCTTGGTAGTCGCTTCGACCCGCTTGGATATTGACTTTATCGCACTTTTGCGTTATAATAAGGTAGCGTATTATAAGCGCTTCATTTCAGCGAAAATACTGATGTCTCGTATTGACAGAAATGAAGGACTTACAACAATTAATGATACAACGCAAACACAACTTATAAAATCTTAAGGGACGCTATGTGAAACCGACCCTTGAGAAACGCCTGAAAAGAAAGCAAAAGGGACTATATGACAACGTATATAAAGACCTTCCAAATGCTCCCCACTATGAAGTCCGTGAAAACCGGATCGGAGGAAAAAGCGGAAGAAAAGCCCGCGGAAATTGAATGCGCCTGCTTTACCTGCGCCTCTCAGGAGGCCTGCAAGGCAGCGGCGGAAGCCGCGCCCGCGATAGAAGGCGCGCCGATCATTTCAGCGGAAAAACCGGATTTTTCAAACGTGCAGATAGAGCCGCTGTTCTCCGATTACGTCGATTTTGAGACGTTTTCAAAGTCCGATTTCAGAGCTGTAAAGGTCCTTGAATGTGAAGCCGTGCCGAAGTCGAAGAAGCTGTTGAAGTTCACGCTTGACGACGGAACGGGCACGAATCGCACCATTTTAAGCGGTATCCACGCGTTCTACGAGCCCGAACAGCTCATCGGCAAGACGCTTATAGCGATAGTCAACCTGCCGCCGCGCGCGATGATGGGCATTGAGTCATGCGGTATGCTCCTCTCCGCCGTCCACCACGAAGGCGAAGAAGAAAAACTGCATCTTCTACAGGTCGACCCCCACATCCCGGCGGGAGCTAAACTGTATTAAATTATAACAAGTTAAACACAAATAAAATTTTGCCTGTAAGGCAGGGAGGATCTACATGAAAAGTATCAGAAAAAGTATCATTTCCGTACTTCTCGCCGTATTGATTGCAATGACAGCAGTCTCGTTCACAACGATTACGGCGCATGCCGACGACCTGGTAATAGACGTGGAGACAGAAGAGGAATTTGCGGCGGCGCTCAACATGGACACACCTGTCGCCGCCATAAACGTTGTCACGAGTTTTTCCGTAAGAAGCGACTGCACGGTAAAATTCGACCCCGAGCATATAGACAATTATAAAGACGTTGTCGTTACAGTAAACGAGGGTGTGACGCTGACCGTTGCCGACGGCGGAAGCATAGGCACTCTCTGGTATACGTATGAAGGCGACTGGGAAACGCCTCCCGTACCTAACGGAAGCATGATAAACAACGGCACCGTCATAGTTGACGACGGCGGCTGGATTGACGCCGCGTTCAAAGAAAACAACGGCACGATGATAATCAAAGACGGCGCGATAGCGATGTGCTGTGACAAAAACAACGGCACCGTTATAGTTGAGGGCGGTATGTACCTGACGTCGCAGGGCGACAAAAGCATAAACAACGGTGTTGTAAAAATAGGCGAAAACGGCGTCATGATCTCCCGCTTCGGTACTCCGATAATAAACGCGGATGACGGTGTAATTGAGCTTGACGGCGAGTTTATGTGCGGTGTGCTCGGCTTTGACGACGGCGTTATGCTGTTTGAAAATCACGGAACGGTGACCGGTCACGGCTCCGTTACGCTTGACAACATGAGCCCAGAAGACGTACCGGCGCCCGATATGGACGTTATGGCGGAGCGCATGATGGCAGAATTAGGCCAGGAAACGCGCTTTGAGGACTGGGAAGACATCGATATATTCATACAGTATGAAGTAACGTCTTACGAGGATATCACCTCGCATCTTAAGGACCGCACGGTCGCGGGCGAGCACGTTGAAGGCAATATGGACCTCAAGTTCTTCGTTATGGGAAATATTGTAATACCCGAGGGCGACATTATTGAAACAATGGCGCTTATCGTAGTAGCCGAGGATGCAAGCCTGACAGTAAGCTCCGGCGCATTTCTTGAATGCGGTCTTATAAACAGAAGCAAGGTCGAGGTCATGCCCGGCGGTACGCTTGCGACAACTATGGGCGGCAACATTTCAAACGAACGCGAGCTTATCGTTAACGAGGGCGCGGAGATCATCAGCCAGATGGGAGGCGTTGTGGTAAACAGCGAAGGCTCGCATATGATACTTGACGGTACGTTCTACTGCGGCTGTCTGGGCGGTGAAAGCGGCGACGGCTGCTGGTTTGAAAACTTCGGCGACGCGTCGGGCAACGGCACGGTAGTCCTGTATGAAGCGGCGCCCGACTTTATGCCCGTAAACGACATGGATCAGCTTGCGGTATACGTTGCCGAGAAATTCGGCGACGCGGAAAACATACCGGAAATAATCGTCGCCCATACTGTTCGGTTTATACCCGGCGATATAAACGGCGATAAAGAAGTCGACAACAAAGACATTGTGGCTCTGTTCCGCTACGTCAGCGGCGGCAAGGGCGACGTTGTGATCGAGGCGCTCGACCCGAACGGCGACGGCGCTGTTGACAATAAAGATATCGTGACCCTGTTCCGTAACGTCAGCGGCGGAAACGTCCCGCTGTCCGATATACCGTATATACCGGCAGAACAATGATAAACGATCTCGTAAATACCGCAAAAGAAAACGGTCTTAATATTTATTCAATAGCGGTAATAGGCAAAGACGGCGTGCATACGGCGCAGCTGCAGCCCGCCAACAGGTGCAATAACAGCTATTCCGTCGCAAAAGCGTTTACGATGACGGCGATAGGGATGCTGTACGACCGAAAAAAACTGAGCGTATCTGACAGAGTATTTGACATAATGCGTGAGCAGTTCCCGGATAAGTACGATAAAACCTGGGAGAGCGTAACGGTTGACGACGTGCTGCGGCACAGAGCCGGGTTTGATAACGGATTTCTTGATATTGACGTTGAGGATATATCGGAATACGGCACGGACGATTTTCTGCAGATAGTTTTTCAGCGTCCGCTTCCCTTCCCGCCGGGTTCGAGATCCGTTTATTCCGACGCTGCGTATTACCTTTTGTCGCGCATCGTTGAAGCAGTGAGCGGCACGGAGCTTTCCGATTTTCTGCGGCCGGTCCTGTTCGGCGCGCTCGGTTATCAGGAGCTTGCGTGGAGCAGATGTCCGCGCGGTCACAGCATGGGCGCGACGGGACTTTATATCAGCTCCGCGGATATGGCGAAGCTCGGATACGCCTACGCTAACGGCGGCGAGTACGACGGAAAAACCGTCGTATCCGAAGACTGGGTTGAGCTTGCGCTTTCGCGCGGATACGAATTCGGGCAGTACAGGGACACCGGCGTCTACGCAAAAGGCGGTATGAACGGGCAGATGCTCTGCTTTTCGGTAAAAGAACACACAGCGGCAGCCTGGCACGGATTTGAGCCCGACAAAGACGTTTCCGTGCTTCTCAAGCGTTTTGCGCTGTACGGTCATAGTAAAAAATAACTTTTTGAGGCGGTCGTGACGATCGCCTCGTTTTTAACGGGCGGCAAACGTCTGGTTGCAAAAATATCAATTCGTTAATCAATTAAGACTTATGATTAACCGTAAAACCGTGAAAAATTCATATTTTTGCGGTATAATGTGTTGATTGATAATAAATTTCAAGGAGGATTTCAGATGAATATAGAGTATATGCACCCCGCTGACCAGCTTGTAATGTTCATGCAGCGTATATATGACAAGGGTCTTACCACTACTTCCGGCGGCAACCTTTCCATTATGGACCGCGACGGAAACATATGGATCACGCCCGCGTCTGTCGACAAGGGAACGCTTACAAGAAACGACATAGTCTGCGTCAAACCGGACGGAGAGATAACAGGCAACCACAAACCCTCAAGCGAGCTGCCGTTCCATCAGTCCGTTTATAAAATGCGTCCGGATATCCGTGCGGTGCTCCACGCGCATCCGCCGGCACTCGTTGCGTTTTCAATAGCGCGCAAAATACCGGACCTCGACCTTATACCCACGGTTAGAAAGACCTGCAGCAAGGTCTCAATCGCAAAATACGCGGTACCCGGCTCCGAAGAACTCGGCGCCAACATAGGCAAGGAATTTGAAAAAGGCGTAGATATAGTTTTGCTTGAAAATCACGGCGTTTGCATAGGCGCGGCAAATATGTTCTCCGCGTTTATGATGTTTGAAACGCTTGATTATTCCGCTAATCTTGAGATATACGCATCCAAGCTCGGCAAGATCAACCGTCTTACGCCGGAGGATATAAAGATCACGCTGACGAACTATCATACCCTTATGGATGATTTCGTTCCCAACAGCCGCACGTCCGAAGAGCTTGAAGCCCGCCGCGAGATGATAAAGCTCATCCGCCGCTCATACAAGCAGGGACTTTTCACCGCCACACACGGAACTTATTCCGTAAGACTGTCCGACGGCAGCTTTATAATCACTCCGTTCGGCCGCGACAGAGCGTATCTTGAACCGGAAGATCTCGTCCGCATCAAAAACGGAATGAAGGAACAGGGCAAGATCCCGTCCAGAGCCGTTTTAGCGCATGACTGGATCTATAAAGAGAATCCGGATATCAACGCCGTTCTTTTGGCTCATCCGCCTTACGCTATGGCGTTTGCGGTCACGGACGCGGTTTTCGATCCGCGCACGATACCGGAAAGCTATATACTGCTGCGCGATATCGAAAAGCATCCGTTCTCAGAGTTTTACGTAGACCCGAAGAAGGTTGCGGACAGCTTTGCGCCCAACCGCCCCGCGCTCATTTTCCAGAACGACAGCGTTATAGTCACCGGTTCCACGCTGCTTCAGGCGTTTGACAGAATGGAAGTGCTTGAATCGACCGCGCATTCCATACTCAACTCAACGTCTGTCGGCAAAATAGTACACATATCAAAAGAAGAAGTGGACGATCTTAAAAAGGCGTTCAATCTTGTTGACTGATAAAACAAACCTCCTCTGATACGGGGAGGTTTTTGCACAAAAAAAACAGGAGATATAATATGGAATCATTTTTTCTGCTTGCCGTTTTCTTTTTCTTGCCGCTGTCCTCCGTACTGTACTTTATCCCGAGTCTTATTCTCTTCATCATCTCGTCCGTTGCTGCCAAAAAAGGAAAGACGGGCGGTCTTGCCGCGCACCGCAAGGGATTAAAGATCAATTTTATCGTGTCCGCCGTGATCTTCGGCGTGACGATGGCGGTGTTTTCGACCTTCTTTATAATTTTATATATCGGTCTGTCCCATATGTAAAGGTAAAAATATGAAAACAAAAACGTTTGTCATTATCATAATTGCCCTTGCCGTCCTCTGCGCCACGCTGACAATAGCGCACGCTGTATATGCAGTCTACGCGTACGAACATTGCTCCATAATTTACTTTATTTCAAAGGAGTTATGGTGATGCGCGCAAAAAAACTGATACTGCAAATCGTCGCGATTGCCGCGGTCATCGCGCTTTTCGCCGGTTATAACGCCGTGATCTACACGTATCTTACCCGCAGATGCGGCAACAATTACAGCTCCGGCTCACAGCCTAAAATGGTGGACGTTAAAAAATATCTGCCTTTTGAAGAAGGCTCGGAGCTTGCGCGGGTTGAAACTGATATTAAAATAACCGGCGATCTGCCCGTGCTTGACGGCGCGGCGGCGCTCGTACCGGTCTACGCTTCTTTCATAAACGCCGTATATCCGCAGGGCTCCGTTACGTATGAGGGCGGCGTCTTCTCGGACGACAACTACTACGGAGAAAACTTTGCCGCCGACAGCGTGATGCAGTATAAAAACACCGTGCGCGGATTCAAAGCCATTGTCGACGGGGATACGGACGTGTTCTTCTGCACGAAGCCGTCTGCGGATCAGCAGAAATACGCGGACGAAAATGGCGTCACGCTTGAGCTTGTTCCGATAGGGCTTGAGGCTTTCGTATTCTTCGTAAACGCGAAAAATCCGGTAAACGACCTTACCTGCGAGCAGGTGCGCGGCATTTACGCCGGCGACTATAAAAACTGGTCCGAATTAGGGGGCGCCGACAGATACATAAACCCGCTCACGAGGCTTGCCGGAAGCGGCAGTCAGACCGCCATGGAAGCGTTTATGAAGGACAGGCAGATAGCGACAAAATCCGTGCTGTCCATAACCGGCGGCTCTATCGGCTATTCTTTCAGATACTACATGAGCGGAATGGTGTCAAACAGCGACGTCAAAATGCTCTCGCTCAACGGCGTTTATCCTAACGAGTAAAACACAAGAGACGGCAAATACCCCGTCATAACCACGTGT
>JAEEGJ010010544.1_pt1 | contig 23986 bp, 16 predicted proteins | sample 8958761 | NCBI WGS metagenome assembly JAEEGJ01 (sample SAMN16246546, study PRJNA631951) | gut metagenome | biome: gut microbiome; feature: rumen; material: RS-attached | host: Bos | place: Iran: Karaj | collected 2018-10 | reverse complement strand
CTCTGCGGCATGCGAGGCCTTATGGCCAAGCCGCAGAAGTCCGGCGGCGCCGGCAACGAAATCATCGAGAATCCTATCATTTCCAACCTGAAGGAAGGAATGACGGTGCTCGAGTACTTCATCTCGACCCACGGTGCCCGTAAGGGTCTGGCCGATACCGCCCTCAAGACCGCTGATGCAGGTTACCTGACCCGCCGTCTCGTGGACGTGTCGCATGACGTTATCATCACCGAGGAGGACTGCGGTACGCTCCGCGGCCTCATCGCCACCGCCATCAAGAGCAAGGATGAGATCGTCGAGTCCCTCGGCGAGAGGATCCTTGGCCGCACCACCGTGCACGACATCTTCAACCCTCTCACCGGAGAGCTCATCCTCCCCGCAGGAGCGGAGATCAAGGAGAAGGAAGCCGAGCTCATCAACTCCCTGCCCATCGAGCAGGTCGAGATCCGTTCGGTCCTTACCTGCGAATCCCGCAAGGGTGTCTGCGCCAAGTGCTACGGCCGCAACCTCGCTACCACCAGGATGGTCGAGAAAGGTGAAGTGGTCGGCGTCATCGCCGCCCAGTCCATCGGCGAACCCGGTACCCAGCTGACCCTCCGTACCTTCCACGCGGGAGGTGTCGCCGGAGGTGAAGCTGCGGACAACGCCATCGACTCCAAGTACGACGGTAAGCTCGAGTACTCCGAGCTCAGGACCATCCAGCGCGTAAGCGATACCGGAGAGGTCCAGGACGTGGTCGTCAGCCGCACCACCGAGCTCCGCATCCTCGACGAGAATACCGGTATCACCTATTCCCAGTATGACATCGCCTACGGTTCCATCCTCTACAAGAAGGACGGCGAGACCGTTAAGAAGGGCGACCGTATCTGCGAATGGGATGCCTACAACGCCATCAACATCGTCGAGCACGCCGGAAAGGTCCGCTTCGAGAATATGATCGAGGGCGTCACCTACCGCGAGGAGATCGCCGACGAGTTCTCGGTCAACAGGGACAAGGTCATCATCGAGTCCCGCGACAAGACCAAGAACCCCACCATCCACATCGTGGACGAGAAGGGTGTCAGCATCAAGCAGTTCAACCTCCCTGTCGGAGCCCATGTCATGACCGAGGACGGCAGCATGGTCAACGTCGGAGACATCCTCATCAAGATCCCGCGCGCCATCGGCAAGTCTTCGGATATCACCGGCGGTCTGCCGCGCGTCACCGAGCTCTTCGAGGCCCGCAATCCTTCCAACCCCGCCATCATCGCCGAGATCAACGGCGAGATCATCATGGGCAAGGTCAAGAGGGGTAACCGCGAGATCGTGGTGAAGAACCGCACCGGCGCAGAGAAGCACTATCTCGTGCCTCTGACCAAGCAGATCCTCGTCCAGGAGAACGACTATGTCAGGGCCGGTACCCGTCTTTCCGACGGCGGTATCTCCCCTACCGACATCCTCAATGTCCTCGGACCCGTCAAGGCTCAGGAGTACATCGTGAACGAAGTCCAGGCCGTTTATCGCCTCCAGGGCGTGAAGATCAACGACAAGCACTTCGAGATCATCGTTCGCCAGATGATGCGCAAGGTCGAGATCACCAACCCCGGCGACACCGAATTCCTCCAGGAGGAGCTCGTGGACAAGTGGGCTTTCATGGATGCCAACGACGCGATCTACGGCAAGTACTACGTAATGGATCCGGGCGATTCGCAGAAGTATGAGCAGGGCGACATCATCGGAGCCCGCGACATGCGCAACGAAAACGCATCGCTCGAGCGCCACTCGCAGAAGATGATGGTTGTCCGCGAGGCTTGTCCCGCCACCGCACGCCTTGTCCTCCAGGGCATCACCCGCGCCGCTCTCCGCACCAACAGCTTCATCTCCGCAGCCTCCTTCCAGGAGACCACGAAGGTGCTCAGCGAGGCTGCGATCCGCGCGAGGGTCGACCACCTCGAGGGTCTGAAGGAGAACGTCATCTGCGGACACTTGATTCCCGCAGGTACCGGTCTCGTCGACTACCAGGACATCATCGTCGGACGCAAGGACGAAGTCGCACAGGACCTGAACGAACTCTAGCGAGTTTACATAATTGGAAAAGTCCCGTCCCCTTGAAGGGAACGGGGCTTTTTTTATACGCGGGAATTGATTAAATTAGCACGATTTATCTATTTTCGAAGATATGAGAGACCTATTGCTGTACAATACCATTTCGCGACGCAAGGAACTGTTCGTGCCGGTAAATCCCGGACACGTGGGTATGTATGTGTGCGGTCCTACCGTTTACGGTGACGCGCACCTCGGCCATGCCAGGCCGGGCGTCACATACGACGTACTCCAGAAGCTGTTCCGTCATCTCGGTTACAAAGTCCGTTACGTCAGGAACATCACCGACGTAGGACACCTCGAACACGATGCCGACGAGGGAGAGGACAAGATCGCGAAGAAGGCCCGTCTGGAGGAGCTGGAGCCGATGGAGGTAGTACAGACCTACACGCTGAGATACCATGAAGCCATGCGCCAGCTGAACGTGGCGCCGCCTTCCATCGAGCCGCGCGCCTCCGGACACATCGTCGAACAGATAGAGGCCGTCAAAAAGATACTGGATGCAGGGTATGCATATATCAGCAACGGCTCAGTGTATTTCGACGTACAGAAATACAACGAGCACCACCGCTACGGCATTCTGTCGGGGCGCAATCTCGATGCGACGCTGGAAGGTACAAGAGAGCTCGACGGTCAGAGCGACAAGCACGCTCCATTCGACTTCGCCCTTTGGAAGAAGGCTGAACCGCAGCATATAATGAAGTGGCCTTCGCCATGGAGCGAAGGATTCCCGGGATGGCATCTGGAGTGCTCCGTGATGGGAGAGAAATACCTCGGCAACGAGTTCGACATCCACGGAGGCGGAATGGACCTCATGTTCCCGCACCACGAGTGCGAAATAGCCCAGAATGTGGCTTCCAGAGGCACCCAGGGGGTGCATTACTGGGTGCACAACAACATGATCACCATCAACGGCCAGAAGATGGGCAAGTCCCTCGGCAACTTCATCACGCTGCCGGAGCTGTTCTCGGGCAACCATCCCAAGCTCGACCAGGCCTACGGCCCCATGACCGTACGGTTCTTCATCCTCCAGGCCCATTACCGCGGGACGCTGGACTTCTCCAACGAGGCGCTTCAGGCTTCGGAGAAGGGACTGAAGCGCATCCTTCAGGGAGCAAAGGACCTTTACTCACTGGCCGGCAGACAGATGCCGCGCTACGCCTACGGCGAATATACGCCCGGCATCGCGCCGGACAGCTGCCCCGCCACCAATCCTAAAGTCAAGGCCATCTTCGAGGGCGTTTATGACGCTCTCTGCGATGATATGAACACTCCTACCGCGCTCTCGCACATATTCGACGCGGTCCGCCTGATCAATACCGCCAAGGACAAGAAGCTCAAGCTCTCCAAGGGCGATATCGACACGCTCGTACAGCTGTTCGACGACATCGTCTTCGGCGTACTCGGTCTCCAGGACGAAGAGGAGAGCGGCAAGGCCATGAAGACCATCTCTGGCCTGATGGATATGGTGCTGGAGTCCAGGGCGGCGGCCAAGGCCGCCAAGGACTGGACGACCAGCGACCACATCCGCGATGCCCTCGCCACACTCGGCATCAAGGTCAAGGATACCCAGGACGGGGCTGAATGGACTCTGGAATAGTCTGTCTATGAAACTGATAAGCTGGAATGTCAACGGCCTGCGCGCCGTCGCCGGCAAAGGCTTCGCAGACATCTTTGCCGAGCTTGACGCCGATTTCGTGTGCCTTCAGGAGACAAAGCTGCAGGAGGGTCAGATCGACCTGGAGTTCCTGGGCTACAACTCTTATTGGAACTATGCCGACAAGGCCGGATACTCCGGCACGGCCGTCTATACGCGGCATATGCCGCTGTCGGTGACCCGCGGCATCGGAGTGGACGAACACGACCACGAAGGCCGCGTCCTCACGCTGGAAATGCAGGATTTCTATCTGGTATGCGTATATGTTCCCAATTCGCAGGACGGTTTGCGCAGACTCGACTACCGTATGCAATGGGAGGATGCTTTCCGCGCGTATGTCTCCGGCCTGGCATCACGCAAAGGTGTCGTGATCTGCGGCGACATGAATGTCGCCCACGAGGAGATCGACCTCAAGAATCCCGCGACGAACCACTTCAACGCCGGTTTCTCCGACGAGGAGCGCGCCAAGATGACTGAGCTCCTGGGGGCCGGATTCATCGACAGCTGGCGTTTCCAGCATCCCGAAGAAGTCAAGTACTCCTGGTGGTCCTATCGGATGCGCGCCCGAGAACGGAACGTAGGCTGGCGCATCGACTACTTCCTCGTTTCCTCAAGCTTGCGCGACCGTATCGTCTCCACCGACATCCTTAATGACGTCTTCGGCTCCGACCATTGTCCGGTAGAACTGGTGCTCAGCATCTAAAGACTTGCAAATCACGTCCTGTGGCGACGGAGGAAAATCTGGTGGGCGTAGGAGATGAGGCCGCAGAGGATGGTGGTGACGGCCTGTGACTCGTGTGAAAGGGTGGCGAAGATGATGCCCGTCTCGAAGGGAATGCCGTAAATGGTCTGGAGAGCCAGAGCGACGATATAATGGAAGGCGCCGAATCCGCCGGGCACAGGGACGATGCCAGCGACGCTGCCGACCAGCATGATGAAGAGCGCATCGACGATGCCAAGACCGGTATCTACAGGAAGGGCCTTGATGATGAACCAGCTCATCAGCAGGAACATAAACCATAATAAAGCCGTCAGGAGGATGAACCAGCCCTTTCCCTTCATCTTGAAGACGGAGGTAAAGCCCTGGCCGAGTCCGTGAAAGAAAGCGGCAAGGCGATCGATGAAGGGACCTTTCTGGGTGGACGACGGTGCAGACTTGGCCGCACGGGATCTGCGCCGGCGCATAGCGAAGATGACCCATACCACTGCAGCTATCAGGACTGTCAGCGCCGCCAGCAACCACCAGATGTTGACTCCCAGCTGTGTGGCTGCAGGTTCCAACATCTTCTCTATGAAGAAGTTCCCGAACTGCTCACCACGGATAACCAATAGTGTCACTATCAACAGCAATAGTACAAGAATGTCCCAGGCGCGCTCGAGCGCGACAGTGCCAAGCGCCTTGTCAAATGTCAGACGGCGGGTCTGGACATAGCTGCATCGGACGAACTCTCCGAAATATGGGATCACGAAATTGAACAGGCGGCCGATGGTAAAACCGTCATAACAGTCCAGACTCTTCGTCTCTGGCTCTTCCGTCAGCAGCAGCAGACGCCAGCGCATGGCCCTGAAGATGAACGACCACGCACCTGCGGCCATGGCGAGGAGGACGTATCCCCAGCGCGAAGCGCGGATAACCTTCCAGAACTCCGTCCAGTCCACCCCCCGGAACGAGAACCACATAAGGACCGCAGCCAGGACGGCCCAGAAAACGGATCTCAATATTTTGAAGGTCTTGTCATTCATACCTCGCAAATATAGATAATTTTGACTAACTTTGCGTGATAAGCAAAGCTAAAATCTGAACGGTATGAAATCCATCCTCGGTATCGGCAACGCACTGACGGACATCCTGGCCGTGCTGCCCGACGACACCTTTCTCAAGACCTTCCATCTCCCGATGGGGAGCATGCAGCATGTGGACCAGGAGACCGGGGACAAGATTTGGAATGCCCTCAAGACTCTGGATGTCCACTACGTAGCCGGAGGCTCAGCCGCCAACACCATAGCCTGCACTGCAGTCTTCGGCATGCCTTCCAGCTTCATCGGCAAGATCGGCGACGACGAGCTCGGACTCCTGTTCAAGAGCGACCAGCAGCAGTACGGAGTCAAGTCCATGCTCCTCAAGAGCCCAAAGCCTTCCGGACGTTCCATGGTTTTCGTGAGCGGAGGCAACGCCGAACGCACGTTCGCGGTCTATCTTGGCGCAGCCTTGGATTTCGTGCCGGAGGACCTCAAGCCTGAGTATTTCGAGGGACACGATTATTTCCATATCGAAGGCTATCTCGTCCAGAACCAGGCTCTTATCCGCAGAGCGGTGGAGATGGCCCGCGAAGCGGGATGCATCATCTCCTTGGACATGGCCTCATACAATGTCGTGGAGTCCAACGAGGCTTTCCTCCACGATATCGTGGACAGATATGTGGACATCGTGTTCGCCAATGAAACGGAGTCAAAGGCCTTCACCAAGATCGACGACCCGCACGAAGCGCTGCTCGAGATCGCCAAGCATTGCCGTATCGCCGTAGTGAAAGTCGGCAAGGCCGGATCGTGGGTACGCTCCGGAGACGAAGAGCATTTCATTCACCCTTGGCCTGCCGATCCGGTGGATGCCACGGGAGCCGGTGACACCTATGCCGCCGGATTCCTCTATGCACACGCCCTGGGAATGCCCCTCGACGTCTGCGGCGAGGTCGGTTCCATCATCGCCGCCAAGGTCGTCGAGGTCATCGGGACAAAGATCGACATCCCGCGATGGAGGGACGCAAAAAAAGAGATACGCGAACTCATCGCCGCCAACGGCGGCCAAACCGAGACGATGTAAACCATGTTCATCACCGACTTCCTCAGGAACCGAGCGCTGAAGAAACACGGCAGCCAGGTCCGCACGAACATAACCCCCCTTAAGGACATCCACACGGCGGTGACCTTCATCGACGTGGAGGACACCTCGTTCGACGCATGCAAGAAGGACATCATGGCCTTCTATCGCGACAACGGCATCAAGGGAGAGATATTCTATTTCGACTTCAGGAAGATAGGCGGGGACGAGCGTCTCATAACCAGCATCACCAATACCGTTCTTAAGAAGGACCTGAACTTCTACGGCAAGCCCGCAAGGGAGAAGCTCGACCTGATGCTTACGGCCAAGCCCGACCTGTTCATCTCCCTGATCAACAAGGACGACTACCCCATCCAATATATGGCCACCTGCTGCGAAGCGAAGTTCAAGATCGGCCGCAAGCAGCTTCCGGGCAACATCTTCGACCTTGTCATCACGGACCAGGCCGCTCCCGACGGGACTTCCACGCCCGAGGATGAGATATTCAAGTCCGTCAAGGAACTTCTCGCCAAAGTCAAGTAGGCAATGGGCTTCATCAAGGACATCATCATAGCCGTCAAGGGCTTTTTCATGGGCGCCGCCAATGTCGTACCCGGAGTATCGGGCGGCACCATTGCTTTGATCTCCGGTATTTACGAAGAGCTCGTGGGGGCGCTCAATGCCGTCCTGAGTCCGGAACCCTGGAAGGCCCTGCTCAAGGGCCGGTTCAAGGATTTCTGGCAGGGAGTGCACGGGAGATTCCTCCTCTGGCTGGCCATCGGCGTTGTCCTGAGCATCTTCACGCTGGCGAAGCTCATCGAGCACGAGCTGAAATATCACCCGATCCTCGTCTGGGCCTTCTTCTTCGGGCTCATCCTTGCTTCGGCTTTCTATATGTTCAAGGACATAAAAGGATGGAAGATGCGTGACGTGCTTTTCGCTCTCGGCGGCATCCTGCTCGGGCTGGCGGTCTGCACACTCTCCCCCACCACCACCCCCGACTCGATGTGGTTCATCTTCATCTGCGGAGCAATCGCCGTCTGTACCATGATACTCCCGGGAATCTCCGGCAGTTTCATCCTGGTGATACTCGGGAAATACGACTATATCATGAGCGCCGTCAGCAACATGGACATCCCGGTGCTGCTGGTATTCGCTTTCGGCTGCGCCGTGGGCATCCTCGCCTTCGCGAAATTCCTCAACTGGCTGCTTGCGCGCTGGGAGCGTCAGACGATGCTCGTGCTTCTGGGCTTCGTCCTCGGTTCGCTGGTAAAGGTGTGGCCGTGGAACGACCTCGACTCGTGCGCCTACGCCCAGATGCTGCGCACGGACATGCTGCCCGCAGAACTTATGGAGTCCGGCAGCAGCGCGGAAGCCTACAATATACTTACTGGATTCGGTGAGACACTTGACCGTCAGGTTCCCGGCGCCATCCTCTGGTGCGCCATCGGTATCATTGTGATCGTCCTGATACAGGTCCTTGGCGGGAAGGAGAAAAAACTTTCGTGATTCCGTTGGGATTCGAACCCAAGACCCACAGCTTAGAAGGCTGTTGCTCTATCCAACTGAGCTACGGAACCGTCCGTTATTCCAGCATGTCGCTGAATGGATTGCAAATATAAGAATTTATCCCGAAACTGCTGGAAAGTGGCTTGTTTTATTTGAGAATTGTTATATTTGTAACGTTTTAAACGACTAACGGACTCAAATTCTCATAGTATGGATAGTTTGTTTTATGCCGTTCCGGCGGCATCCGTGATAGCCCTTGCCTTTGCATATGCCTTTTACAGGCAGATGATGAAGGAGGATGAAGGAACGCCTGCGATGCGCCGCATCGCGCAGTTCGTAAGAGAGGGAGCGATGGCCTATCTCAAACAGCAGTACAAAGTTGTAATCATCGTCTTTGCGATACTGGTGGTATTCTTCGCCATACTCGCCTACGGCTTCCACGTGCAGAATCCCTGGGTACCGTTCGCTTTCCTGACGGGAGGTTTCTTCTCGGGACTTGCCGGTTTCATCGGCATGAAGACCGCTACGTTCGCCTCCGGCCGTACGGCGAATGCTGCACGGCGTTCGTTGAACTCAGGCCTGAAAGTGGCGTTCCGCTCGGGCGCTGTCATGGGACTTACCGTAGTAGGCCTCGGCCTGTTGGACATAGCTATATGGTTCATCATACTTAATGCCTGCGTCAAGGACGCCTCGATGGCGCAGAAACTTGTCGTCATCACGACGACGATGCTGACATTCGGCATGGGTGCGTCCACACAGGCGCTGTTCGCGCGCGTGGGCGGCGGCATCTATACCAAGGCCGCCGACGTAGGCGCCGACATCGTCGGCAAGGTCGAATCCGACCTCCCGGAGGATGATCCGCGCAACCCTGCGACCATCGCCGACAACGTCGGAGACAATGTCGGCGACGTGGCCGGCATGGGCGCGGACCTCTACGAGTCCTACTGCGGTTCCATCCTTTCGACCATGGCGCTTGGCGCTTCGGCATTCTTCCTGGCTGGGCCGGAGATGCAGATGAAAGCTATCCTTGCTCCCATGCTCATAGCAGCCGTAGGAGTCGTCCTTTCAGTCGTATCCATCTTCACAGTCCGCACTAAGGAAGGAGCGTCTATGAGCCAGCTCCTCAAGAGCATGAGTTTCGGTACAAACCTCGCTGCGGCCCTGAGCGGCATAGCCTCTTTCGCCATCCTTGCCCTGGTCTTCGGTACCGGTGACAATCTATGGTGGCATCTGGCTTGCTCCGTTCTCTCCGGCTTGATTGCCGGAGTGGTCATCGGCAAGGCCACAGAGTATTACACCTCGCACTCCTACCGTCCGACCCAGAAGCTTGCGGAGTCCGCTGCAACCGGCCCTGCCACTGTCATCATCAGCGGTGTCGGTCTCGGTATGGTCTCGACTGCCATTCCGGTGATCGCCATAGTCTGCGCTATCGTATTGGCGTATTTGTTCGCCATCGGATTCGATGTGCAGGATATGATGTCCGCAGCCAACCTCTCACAGGGTCTCTACGGCGTAGCCATCGCCGCCGTGGGCATGCTCAGCACCCTGGGTATCACCCTCGCCACAGACGCCTACGGACCTATCGCCGACAATGCCGGCGGCAACGCCCAGATGTCCGAACTGGAGCCCGAGGTGCGCGAGCGCACCGACGTGCTCGACGCGCTCGGCAACACTACTGCCGCCACCGGCAAGGGTTTCGCCATCGGCTCCGCAGCCTTGACCGCACTCGCCTTGCTCGCCTCTTACATCGAGGAGATCAAGATTGCCGTCGGCCGCACCGCAGGTGCGCTCATCAACGGCGTCGATGCGGCCTCTGCCTCTATCCTCGACGTCCTCAGTGAGTTCAATGTCAGCATTATGAATCCTACCCTGCTCGCCGGAGTGTTCATCGGCGCCATGATGGCTTTCCTCTTCTGCGGCCTTACCATGAACGCAGTCGGGCGCGCCGCTTCGAAGATGGTACTGGAGGTCCGCAGGCAGTTCCGTGAGATCAAGGGCATCCTGACTGGAGAGGGCACGCCCGACTACCGTCGCTGCGTGGAGATCTCCACCAAGGCAGCCCAGCACGAGATGTTGCTGCCGTCGCTCATAGCCATCATAGTGCCCGTCGCGACGGGTGTAGTGCTGGGCGTCAGCGGCGTCCTCGGCCTGCTTTTCGGCGGCCTCGGCGCCGGCTTCGTCCTGGCCGTTTTCATGGCCAATTCAGGCGGAGCCTGGGACAATGCAAAGAAATATGTGGAGGAGGGGAACCTTGGAGGCAAGAACTCCGATGCTCATCACGCGACTGTCGTCGGTGACACCGTCGGCGATCCTTTCAAGGACACGTCAGGGCCTTCGCTGAACATCCTCATCAAGCTGATGAGCATGGTCTCGATAGTCATGGCCGGACTCACCGTCGGCGCTCACCTGCTTTAATCTCTTCCGGGAGCACGGATCAGTGCTCCTGGACCTTGATGAGGGCCTTGACGGGAGCTATGGACTCCAATAGTTCACGACCGGGGAGGTCGGTGATCTCGACGAGGAATACGAAATCGGTGATCTTGACCTTGCACTCCTTGCCGTCGACAACAATCTTCTGACGCTCGAACGCTTCGGCAAGGCCTTTCGCCGTACCTCCGGTTGCGAGGATGTCATCGAAGAAGGTGACCTCGAAAGTATCGCCGTTCAACTGGCCTGCCGCCACGTCAGACTGACGGAAGAACACCTCGTCCTTGCCATACTCCTTCACTATCTCCACCTTGACGAGATCGTCACCGGCAAAAGGAAGCTTGCCTTTCTTGCGGATGGGGACGATGTTGGCGATGTTTGGGCACAGGGCCATCATAGGCGTAGCGAAAAGGAAGCCCCTGGCCTCGGGAGCAGCTACATTGGGAGAAGAGCAGAGCACGCCCAGGTCGCGAGCAACGCCGCGAAGCAGATCCTTGTCCTGCAGGAAAGGTATGACATCTACGAAATTGACTCCCTCGATAGGGAAATCGGGATAGAATTTCAATGCTTCCTTGTAATTCATATGACGGGTGTTTTTCTGAGTATAAAGATAACCATTATCATCCAAGAAGTGTATCATCGCAGCGGATTATTTTTAAATTTGCGGGAGAATAACGACCATACTCCCATGAATACACAGAAACACATCCTGGCCTCTCTGGCCACCCTGTTTTTCATTATCCAGGCTGTAGGGGCGCAGGATTTCCAGTCCTCGGTCCGTCAGAACATCGACCGCTTCGCCGGCGTCTATCATTCATATGAGTATATCCCCTCGGCGGACACTCCCGCGCCCAAGGGGTACAAGCCCTTCTATGTCAGCCACTACGGCAGGCACGGATCACGTCACCAGATAGGTAGCAGCGGCACAAGGCCGTATGAGGCCATCGAAAAAGCCGAAAAAGCCGGCCTGCTGACGGAAGAGGGAAAGAAACTCGCCTCCGACATGCTCCGTATCTATACCGAGCACAACGGAATGGACGGCGAGCTCTCCGTACGCGGAGGCCGCGAGCACGCCGCCATCGCCGCCCGGATGAACAGCCGTTTCCCGGAGGTATTCAAGTCCAAGAAACGCACGAGGATCCATTGCCAGGCCAGCACGGTTCCGCGCTGCCTTCTCAGCATGGCCAATTTCACCGGAAGCCTCAAGACACAGGCCCCTTCCATTCAATACGACTATATAACGGGTGACAAATACCTCGACCTCCTTGCGCACGACTATTTCGGAGAAGACGACTACAAGTCCAGACAGAGTCATCTCAATGACTCCATCGTAAGGGCCAATGTCGATCCCACCCGCGTAATGCGCACATATTTCAAGGACGACCCCAGACTCGCCGAAGTCATTCCGGATCCCTGGAACTTCATGCGCTACATGTTCCTCTACGCAGCCATCTGCCAGGACCTCGAATACGAACTTGGAGGGCTGGACATCAAGCATTACCTCACGGATGAAGAGCTGATGGGACTTGCCATAACCTACAACGAACGCACCTACAGCTCATTCGGCAATTCCTTGGACTTCGGCGACCGTGTCACCTGGGCTGCAAAATGGCTGGTGGAAGATTTCATCGCCAGGGCGGATGCCGCCATCGAAGAAGGCAGCAATGTCGCCGCAGACCTGCGTTTCGGGCACGACAGCGGATTGTTGCCCCTGGCAGGCCTTCTGGGCCTTGAAGGAGTCTCAGCCCGATACCCGGTCGGGCAGGCCTACAAGAACGGCTACTATATCTGGGAAAGGATATGCATGGGATCCAACCTGCAGATGGTCTTCTACCGTGACAGGAAGGACAACATCCTCGTAAAGATCCTGTACAACGAAAGGGAGACGGCCATTCCGGCCGTCCCCGCATTCCAAGGTCCATATTACCGTTGGGAGGACCTCAAGGCCTACCTTGTCCGCATCTCCGAGGACAAGAGCGACCCGGTATAGTGCTCTACTCCCCTGCCGGCTCCGGCTCGGGCACGTCGGCCCTGAAGGGAATGACAGGAAGACCGTTGGCTCCCTTGAGGTTGCCGACCTGATAATCACGGAAACAATAGCGGACCGCCTTGGGCTCCGGGACGGCCGGAGTCGACAGCACCACCGCGGTCTCGCGGAATGATGAACGGATCTCCGCGTGGGCGGGCTGGAAATATCCGCCGCCACCAGCGATCTCGAATCCGACTATCTCCCCGTCCATGCCGGCGAAACCTCCCCTGGCGTTGTCGAAAGTCACGACGACCTTACCGTCTTCGAGCCTTGCAGACCTGAAGCAAGGGTTGAAGGCCTGGACACCGGTATAGCCATAAGCCATGTTCAAAGCCATGTAGCAGAGGCGCTCGCCGATCGGCCGCTTCTGCGAAGCGTGGATCTGCGTGCGCTCGAACTCATATGCAAGGTCGTTGGTGCCTACGAGACCGGCGTTGGGAATCATCTTCGAGGCCTTGAACTGCTGCTCGCGAAGCAGAGGGCCATGCTCGTCTTGAAGGCCGTACTGGCCGTCGTAATAGTCGTAAGGCTGCAGCTCGACGATGAGGAAGGGGATGTCTCCCCTGCCGATATCCTTGCGCCAAAGCTCCGCCATGGCGGTGAGCCTGTCGGCATAGACTTCGTTCGCGATGCTGATGTTGGACTCGCCCTGGAACCAAAGGATGCCGCTCATGGTGTACTTAGAGGCCGGATGGAACATGGCGTTGTACATGATCATGGGCTTGTACATGTCATTGACCTTGTTGTCCGATGCGTCGGCAAGGTTGACGTCGGGGCAGTTCTCAAGAAGCTCGCGGCTCATCCAGGCCTCTATGACGGAACCTCCCCAACTGGCGTTGATGATGCCGACCGGCACATCCAGAGCCTTGGACAGGCGCGTCGCGAAGAAATATCCGACCGCCGAGAAACGCGGGCACGTGGCGGGATTGCACTCCTGCCATTCGCCCTTGGCGTCATACTGCGGTTCGGTCGCACGTGCCTTTGCCACGGTCATCATCCTCACGCCCTTGTATTGGCGCGACATCGCTATCTCCTCCAGCGAGCCCTCCACTCCCCCGGAGAGAGCCATTTCCATATTGCTCTGACCGGAGCAGAACCAGACTTCGCCTATCAGGACGTTAGAGGCACGGACCGTCTCGCCTCCGCTGGAGGCCCTGACGGTCTGGGGTTCGAACGTCGCGGCGGGTGTATTCAACAGCACCTCCCAATGCCCGTCGGCATCGGCCCTGGTGCTTACTGAAGACTTGAGCCAGGAAGCGGAAACGGTCACCGAAGCGCGCGGTGAGGCGGAGCCCCAGATACGCGCCTTGGTATTCTGCTGGAGCACCATGTTGTCACCCAGCAGGGACGAGAAACTCAGGTTGCCGGCCTGAAGGGAAAGTGTCATCAGCAGCAAGGCGGCGGCTGCTGCGAATCGGTTCAGTTTCATAATGCTATTTTAATATGTTCGGAGTATCCCATTTCTTGGTGGCGGTGCAGGTAACCTGCTGCGTGAGCTGCCCCGCCTTGAGGATGAAGTCACCTTCCTCCAGCACCCACTTGCCGTCAGCGCCCACGAAAGCCAGGTCGCTGGCGGGAAGCGCGAAGGACACGGTCTTGGTCTCGCCGGGGGCGAGCTCGACCTTGTCGAAGGCGCGCAGCACGCGGTTGTCCGGGACGAGTGATGCGACAAGGTCGCTGGAGTACAGAAGGACGGCTTCCTTGCCCTTGACACTGCCGGTGTTCTTCACGTCCACACTGACATTCAGCACATCGCCGGCGGTGAAAGAAGTACGGTCCACCTTGAGGTTCGAATACTCGAAGGTGGTATAGCTCAGGCCGTAGCCGAAAGGCCACTGAAGCGAGACCTTGGCATCGTAGTCGTATGCTCCGCCCATGGTGCCGACCTCTTCGCTGACCTTGTAGTCGTAGTTGGCCAGGGAATTGATCTCGCGCGGATAAGTATAGGGCAGCTTCGCGGAGAAATTGGCGTCGCCGACCAGGAGGTTGGCCAGGGCGTCCGCGCCGTAGTTGCCGGGAAGCAGGATGTCCACGACGGCGGAAGCCAACGGCTCGATGTCGGCGACCAGGCGCGGACGGCCTCCGTTGATGACGAGGATCACCGGCTTGCCGGTCTTGGCAAGCGCCTTGACCAGCTCGCGCTGATTCTCGGAAAGGGTGAGGTCAGTGAGGTTGCCGGGAGTCTCGCAATAAGAGTTCTCTCCAACGCATGCGACGATGACGTCGGCACGGGACGCGGCTGCCACTGCCTTGCCGAAGCCGTCGACGATCTCGTCGTAGTAGGAACCGCGCTCATTGTATCGTACGCCCTGCTCGAGGGTGACGTTGGCTGCACCGAACTTGTCGCAGAAAGCTTCGTAGATGGTATTGTACTTCTCCGCCATCTCCTCGATGCCGGATCCCTGCCAGGTGTAGCTCCAGCCTCCGTTGAGACAGCGCATCTGGTTGGCGTTGGGGCCGGTAAGGAGTATTCGGGCATTCTTCGCAAGAGGGAGGATGCCGTCGTTCTTGAGGAGGACTTCGCCTTCTTCGGCCGCGTGCAGGGCCTTGGCGGCAAACTCGTCGCTACCGTAGAGAGGATAGTCGGCAGGATCGACATCGGGAGTGTCAAGGAGTCCGAGACGGATCTTGACGCGCAGGATCCTCCTGACGGCGTCGTCGATGCGGGACATCTTGACCGCGCCCTCCTCGACCAGTTCCTTGAGCAGTCCGCAGAAATCGACGCTGTACGGGTCCATGCTCATGTCGATGCCGGCGTTGATGGCAATGCGGATGGCGTCCTTCTTGTCCTTGGCCACCTTTTCACGAGTGTAGAGATTGTTGATGTCGGCCCAGTCGGTGATGATCATTCCGTCCCAGTTCAGGTCCTCCTTGAGCCATTGGGTAAGGTACTCGTAGCTGGCATGGACGGGCATGCCGTTGATGCTGGCGGAGTTGACCATGAAGGTGAGGGCGCCGGCCTCCGCCGCTGCCTTGAACGGGGTGAAATACTTCTCACGTATCATCTGCGGAGACAGGTAGGCCGGTGTACGGTCCTTGCCGGTAAAAGGCGCTCCATATGCGAAATAATGCTTGACGGAAGTCGCCACGTGATACTTGTCGATATGGTTGGGGTCGTCGCCCTGGTAGGCCTTGACCTCAGTCTCGACCATGCGGGCGTTGACCACCGGGCTCTCTCCGAAACTCTCCCAGATACGCGACCATCTGGGGTCGCGGCCCAGGTCCACGACGGGGTTGAACACCCACGGACAATTTCCGGCGCGACTCTCATACGCAGTCACCTCGGCCATTTCGCGGGCAAGTTCCACATTGAATGACGCGCCGAGGTTGATGGGCTGCATGAAGAGGGTCCCGCCCTGCGAGTAAGTCACGCCATGGTTGTGGTCCAGTCCGTAAAGAGTGGGAACGCCAAGATGTTCGACGGAGTATTTGTTGAACATGCCTATCCAGTCTCTCCACTGCTCGGGAGTAGCCGCCCTGCCGGGAGCGTTGAGGAACGAACCGACGCGATAATTGGCTATCACGGTATCCACCTTCTCCTCATTGAGCGCCCAAGCCGGACTGCCGTTCACCAGGGTATAGCCTCCGAGAACGTCGATGTTGAGCTGGAGCATCTGGCCGACCTTGTCGTCAAGCGTCATCTTTGAGAGAATACGGTCGATCTGACGCTCGATGTCGGGATCCTTGGGGATCGAAGGGGAATGGGTCTGAGGCTTGCTGCAAGCGGCGACTGCCAGTATCGGCAATGCCAGAAGGAGGATGCGGATAGGTTTCATAAAAACTGTTTTGGTCTGATATACAAATTTAGAAAAAAATCATCCAAAGTTACTATCTTTGTACATATACTGAACCGCTAACACTGAGACCCCACATGGCCAATCCCTACAAGGAAGTCGAGAATATATCTGAACTGCCCGCGCCCGACAGCACCGGCTTCATCACCCGGTATGTTTTCCAATATATAGATTTCAACCTCGTCCCGCAGTACGTCGCTGCAGGCCACCGTTTCACCGACTGCTGCTTCCTCGGCTGCGAGATCCCGGCCGCTATGGAGGACGAGATCGGCAAGACCTGTATCGTATTCCCCAGGATGGGACGCGTTTACAATGCTTTCAGGGGCAAGCTCTACACTGGAGATTCCCTTTACGAAGGCTATGACCCCGAGGACGAGCAGAGTTTCGCCACCTGCTTCGACTCGCGCGTTTATATGAACTATACCGAGCAGGGCAAGCATTGCGACGACATCCGCGAGACGCTGGGGCGCTCCCTTCACGACCACGCCATGAGCGACGCCATGTACGATTTCCTGAGCCGTTTCGACGAGAAGCAGGTCTGCGCGGTCATGGGCGGCCATGCCCTTCTCCGTACGGACGACGCATACAAGGACGTGGCCATCATCAGCAAGTCCCTGACCGAGAAAGGCAAGATCATGGCTTCGGGCGGAGGCCCGGGTGCCATGGAAGCCACGCACTTCGGTGCATGGATGGCCGGACGCGACATGGACGAGTTCGACGAGGCTCTGGAGATAATCAAAGCCGCGCCTTCATTCCGCGATGCCGGCTGGTTGCGCACAGCCTTCGAAGTCAGGAAGAGATTCCCGCAGAAGAACTACCGCAGCCTCGGCATTCCCACCTGGTTCTACGGCCACGAGCCCTCCACTCCCTTCGCGACCGACATCGCCAAGTTCTTCTTCAACAGCGTGCGTGAGGACACCCTCCTTTCGATAGCCAAGGGCGGCGTCATCTATTCTCCCGGCTCGGCCGGAACTTTCCAGGAGATCTTCCAGGACGCCGCGCAGAACCACTACGAAACGTTCGGCTACGCCAGTCCGATGGTCTTCCTCGGCGTGGACTACTACACCCGTGAAGTCCCGCTCTATCCCCTCCTCGAAGACCTTCTCGCGCGCGGAAAGTATAAGGGTCTGATCCTTTCCATCACGGACGACAAGGAAGAAGCCATCGACAACATCCTGGCATTCTCTTCTCGCTGACCCATCCGCTTGCACCCGACACGGCGCCGCAGGGAAGCATTTTTCCCTGCGGCAAAAAATATTTATCATTTTTCTTGAATAATTGTTGTTTTTCAATAAATAATTGCCTATATTCGCAGCAGAAACCTCTAAAACTTATTTGATATGATAGCAGAATGGTGGACATCACTCAGCGTGATCATGAAAGTATTGTGGGGCATCACCCTTGCGGCCTCCCTGGTTTTCGTCATCCAGACGGTCATGACCTTCATCGGAGCTGACGCCGGAGGCGACTTCGACGCAGACGCCGGAGGCGGCCTGGACGTCAATATGGACGATGCCGCCTCGGCGATGGGCACGGGGATGAATCTCCTTACCTTCCGCAACCTGATCAACTTCCTGCTCGGATTCGGATGGACCTTCATACTCCTGCAGAAGAGCGTCTCCTCCACGGGAGTCCTCCTGCTCATCTCCGTTTTGGTCGGACTGGCCCTCGTCGCCATCGTCATGTATATGTTCAAGTGGCTCAGCGGCATGCAGCAGTCGGGCACGATCGACGTGTACAAAGCCGCAGTCGGCTGCCAGGGCAAAGTTTACCTGACAATCCCCGGCGAGCGCGCAGGCGAAGGCAAGGTGCAGATAACCATCAACAACGCAGTCCGGGAGTATGCCGCCCTCACCGATTCCGAAACCCTGAAGACCGGTACTCCGATCAAGGTCGTCGAGGTGCTGAGCCCCAGCACCCTCCTCGTTGAAGAACTGAATTCACTTATCGTCTAACATACTTAAAGGACTTATATTATGGGAATTGAACTGATCATCATTATCGTATTCGTCGTCTTCGTGACCTTCGCCGCCATCCTCAGGCGCTACAAGAGGTGTCCGTCCGACAAGATCCTCGTCATCTACGGTAAGACCGGGAAGAACAAGGAAGGTTCCATCTCCTCCGCCCGATGCATCCACGGAGGCGCATCCTTCATCTGGCCCGTTTTCCAGGACTGGAAGATGCTCGACCTGACCCCCATCAGCATCGAATGCAACCTTACGAACGCACTTTCCAAGCAGAATATCCGCGTCGATGTGCCCTGCCGCTTCACCGTCGGTATCTCCACCGAGCCTGAAGTCATGACCAACGCCGCAGAGCGTCTGCTCGGACTGCATCCCTCCGACATCCAGGCCATCGCCACCGATATCCTCTTCGGACAGCTCCGTCTGGTCATCGCCACGATGGACATCGAGGAGATCAACGCCGACCGCGACAAGTTCCTCGCCGCCGTCAGCCAGAACGTCGAGGCCGAGCTCCGCAAGATCGGTCTGAAACTCATCAACGTCAACGTCACCGATATCCGCGACGAATCCGGCTATATCGAGGCTCTCGGTAAGGAAGCCGCCGCCAAGGCCATCAACGACGCGAAGAAGAGCGTGGCCGAGCAGAACCGCTTCGGTGAGATCGGTAAGGCCGAGGCCGATAGGGACAAGGACATCCGTATTGCCGAGACCAGTCGAGACACCCGTATCTATACCGCAGAGGCCAACGCCAAGGCCGTCGAGGGTGAGAACAACTCCAAGATAGCCATCGCCAACTCCGATGCGACCCGCCGCGAGAAGCAGGCCGAGGCCGAGCGCCTCGCCGTCGCAGCAGAGAAGGTCCAGGCCGCAAAGGCACTCGAGGAGGCATACAAGAGCGAGCGCGACGCTGAAATCGCCCGCGCCGCACGTGAAAAGGCCACCCAGGAGGCCAACATCGTCGTTGCAGCACAGATCGAGAAGGAGAAGATGATCATCGAGGCCGAAGCGCAGGCCGAGCGGCTCCGCCGCGAGGCTCAAGGCCAGGCCGACGCCATCTTCGCCAAGATGGACGCCCAGGCCCGCGGTGCCCTGGAGATCCTCTCCAAGCAGGCCGCCGGTTTCGGCAAGCTCGTAGAGGCAGCCGGCGGAGACGCCAAGGATGCCATCACGATGCTCATCTCCGACAAGCTGCCTGAACTGGTCAAGACCCAGGTCGAGGCCGTCAAGGGTATCAAGATCGACAAGGTCACCGTCTGGGACGGTGCCGGCAACAAGGACGGAGGCAAGACCGCCACTGCCAATTTCATCTCCGGGATGATGCAGTCGGTCCCCCCGCTCGACGAAATATTCAAGATGGCGGGAATGAGCCTTCCTTCCTACCTCAAAGGCAAGGAGGAAGCCAAGCCCGAAGAGCAAAAGGAGGTAGCTGAATAATGGCTATTATCGTAAACGTGGACGTAATGCTCGCCCGTAGGAAAATGTCCTCCGGCGAACTCGCCGAAAAGGTGGGCATTTCGGCCGCCAACCTTTCCATCCTGAAGACAGGCAAGGCCAAGGCCATACGCTTCACTACGCTGAACGCGTTGTGCAACGCCTTGGATTGTCAGCCAGGGGACCTGCTGGAGTACGCTCCTGATCCCCCTGAGACTACTTAGTGCCGTACCAGGACTGCATCACATAAAAGGCCTTCTTCCGTTCACCTTTCTCGGAGAGAAGGCCTTTTCTGTTGTAGTCGTCCTGGATACCGCCGAGCATGCGCTTGGGGCTCCGGAAGTCCTTGAGTATCCAGGGCGAAGTGCCGGCAAGACCCGGCATCCGGTCGAGCATCTCGATATTCTTGCGATAGAGATATTCCTGATTCTCCTCGGTGAAGCGCTGGTCCACGTCACCGTGGCGACCGTACAACGCTCCTCCGCCGAACTCGGTGACAATGACCGGTTTCTTAATGTCGAAGGTCCAGGTCACCTCGTCGCACTTCTCGGGCGTACCGTCGTACCAGCCGACATACTGGTTGAAGCTGATCAGGTCGGCGATCTCAGTGAGAGGATCGTTCACGGTCAGCATCCTCCGCGGCCTCTCGACCTTCTCCATGGCCGCGCTCACAAGGCGCGTGGGATCGAGTTCCCGCGCCTTGGCGATCAGCCTGCCGAGGAACGCCAGACGGCTGTCGCCCAGCGGGGTCTCGTTGGCCACGGACCAGATGATGACGTTCGCGCGGTTGCGGTCACGGACGATCATATCCGTAAGCTGCTGTTCCGCATTGGCATATGTATCGGGGTTGTCGAAGGAAATAGTCCAATATACCGGTATTTCGGACCAAACCATGATGCCCAGTTCCTCCGCCGCGCGGATCATGTTCTCGTTGTGAGGATAATGCGCCAGACGTACGAAGTTGCAGTTCATCGCCTTGACTTCGGCAAGCAACGCGCGGGCATGCTCCATGCTGTTCGCGCGCCCGCCGGCACCGCCGATCATCTCCTCGTGGATACTGATGCCCTTGCAGAAGATCTCCTCCCCGTTCAGCAGCAGCTTGTCACCGAGAGTCTCGATGGTTCTGAACCCTATCCGGTCAGATACCGCGTCCAATCCCGAAGACAGTTCCACTTCATAAAGCTTGGGATTCTCCGGGCACCAGAGGATCGGTTTCGCCTCGATCTCGAAACGTGCCAGGCCTGAAGCATCGGCGGTAACCGTCCTTGACACTTTCAACTCGGGAATCGAAACTGTCACCTTGGCCGATGCATCCGGTCCGTCCAACCTTACCCATCCTTCAATGACCTCCCTGGACCCTTTCTTCAACTGGACGGAATACTCCCTGATGAAAGTCTCCGGAGTCTCTACCAGATACACGCTGCGCGTAATGCCGCCATAGTTCCACCAGTCGGAGTTGACAGTCGGCACCCCGTCCATGCGGCGGGTATTGTCGACATTGACCACCAGAGAGTTGTCACCCTCTTTCAGGCGGTCCGTCACCTCGAAGTTGAACGGAGTGAATCCACCTTCATGACTGCCGAGCCTCCGGCCGTTCAGGCCGACCACCGTCTCATAATTGGCCGCGCCGAAATACAGGAAGTATCTCCTTCCCTGCCTGAGTTTGACGTCGAATTTCGTCCTGTACCAGACAGCACCCTCGTAATAATACAACTCCCGCTTCTGGGTGTTCCAGTCGCCAGGTACCGCAATCTCCTTCGCATAGTCGAAATCATACTCCACCAGAACCTTCTGGTCGGAATAGAAACTCCGGTCGGCGAAGAAAGACGACCTGTCCGGGATAGGATTCGCCCTATAATCCATTGCTCCGGTATTATAGACATCAACGATGTATTTCCAGTTACCGTCCAGACAGACGGCATCCCTTCCCGGGATGTTGGTGATCTGCGGATACGGTTCCTGCGCAGAAAGTGCAAGGGCCAGGAGAAGGAAAAGAGGGGTAAGTACTTTTTTCATAGGACGATAGTCTGAGTGTATGCGTAAAGTTACCAATTATTTGTTATTTTTGTTCAAACTAACCCATATGATACGCCTTATCTCATTCCGGAGGGCAGCCTCTCCCATTTTCGCTCTCATATTCCTTTCACTTTCGTTCACCTGCATCTCCTGCCAAAAAGAAGGATTTGATTATCCAAACGGACAGACCGTCGTTGTCGTGTCCTCCCCTGGCGGTGAACTCACGACCCTGACACCGGTCAATGAAAAGACAATAAACAAAGGACGCACGACAGTCCGCAAGAGCGATTTCCAGACTGAAGGAGCCGTTTTCCACATTACCGACAAATGGACCGGATCCGACGGGGAGATTACGCTGAGCAGACATTTGGAAGTAGAGGGAGACTACCCTGGAGCCGGTTTCTATTCGGAAGAAATATTCCACAGCGCTGTCTTTTCATCTTGGGAGGAATCATTATTCATGATTCCCGGCACCATTTATGGCAAACCGCATACTACCGCTTACAGTAAAGGAGGGGCGAACTATTACAACGCCGGATTCTTTTCGCTGAGGGAAGATTATCTTCCGGCCCCTTTGGCGGCAGTCGCCACACCGGAGGGGAAATGGTCCGCCATCCTCAACACTTGTCCCGATGGTTATACTACCCAACAGGAAACAACGGCGGGCGCAGCAGACCGTATTGTGGACGGTAAGCTCGCCTTCGGCGCTCTGGACATACGCAAGGGAGAACAAGGGGTCGATCTCGTTTACCGCTTCCCCGGTTCCGACGAAGAATTCTCCGGAAGGGGGGCGTTTTCCGCACCGGCCGCTGCATCCGGATCCATAATCCGCGGTCGGTTCCATCCGGTTCAGGATGGTTTCACCCAAGACTACACTGTCGCTTTCAAAACCGGCCTCAGCCCTTCTTTCCCCCAAATCGAGCGTGAAGTATGGAGATGGACTTGGAGCCGTCTCGATCCCAAAGTCGAACCCGTGGACATAGAAATGGTAAAGAATACATTGTTGGATCACCTGAACGACAGGCTGGTGACATATCATGACAGGACCGGGATTCCATTTGTAATCGACGCCGTATCAGGCAAGCCCGGATCGTTCAGGCCATCCGCGTCCGCTTTCCGCCGGACACCAGTGATTCCGGACCTGGACGGCATAGTCAAGTGGGCAGACGGACTTGGCATAGACATCGACCCTTCAGCCGCCGAACTGGATATCTGGCCTTGGGCGGTAGTCGGCTTCTGCGGCAAGCACGTGGAGCTCGCCGGCCAATTCCTGCGTGAGAGCTACAGGGATGACTCCGATCGGGGGATGAAGTTCCGCAAGGATGCGGAAGCAATAATGAATACTCTTGTCAACGGTTTTCCTGTCAATCCTCCCATCGGCGAAGGCTTCGACCTAAGGACCGGGAAGGCAGGCAACATACACGGAGGCAATTCCTTCGCACTACGCCCCATACCCGAGGACATGAGCATGCTCATGGAGCTGCTGGCCGCCGAGAAGGAGCACGGCCGCACGCACGACGAATGGCTCGCCTGGGGAAAGGAACACGCGGAATGGCTGCTTTCGCAGCAGCGCGAGGACGGTTCGTTCCCGGCCGACTGGGGCACTGACGGCAACATATCCGATCCCAGCGGAGAGAAGACCTATGCTCCCATTCCATTCTTCGTACGGCTATCGGCATTTACAGGCGAAAACCAGTGGCTGGATTCCGCGCTCAAGGCAGGAGAGGCCTTGTGGAATATCAGCGGAAACATGGGGTACTACAGCGGTGCCACCGGCAATTCACAAGTGGCCGACAAGGAATCGGGAATGCTGAGCCTCAACGCTTTCCTTTTATTATACGATGCCACGAAAGATTCCAAATGGCTGGACCGGGCAATAGCCGCCGCAGACTATACCGAGAGTTGGATATGGATCTGGAACGTGCCGATGCCTGAAGGCGCCGATCCTGCAGGGCTTGGCTGGAAGCCGGGCGTGCCGACTATCGGCGTGAACAGCATCGGCTCGAACGACGTGGGAGGAGTGGACCAGTATCTTGACTGGGCGGTCCCCCTCTATGCACAGTTGTACAAACTCACAGGAGACGACCATTACCTTGACGTAGCCTACATACTTCTCCACGGGACCAAAGCCATGCTTGCCCTGCCTGGCAGGACATACGACATGGCTGGTCCAGGATGGCAACAAGAGCATTGGAGGATGGCATTGGGACGCGGCACTGGTGCGCACCGCACCTGGCTGCCGTGGATCTCCATAAATCA
>JAEEGJ010010537.1_pt1 | contig 23994 bp, 18 predicted proteins | sample 8958761 | NCBI WGS metagenome assembly JAEEGJ01 (sample SAMN16246546, study PRJNA631951) | gut metagenome | biome: gut microbiome; feature: rumen; material: RS-attached | host: Bos | place: Iran: Karaj | collected 2018-10 | reverse complement strand
GGGAATCGTCATGCTACCCAATGACGAAAAAGTGTTCAACTCTAAGTTTGCGCCTTTTGTCAACCCTGCCAATCTGGCACAAATTGCCGATCTTTTTGAGGAAGCCATGCGCCAAATTGAGCGTAACGGGAACGCCCAAATCATCTTCACCGATATAAGCTTCAAGATGGTAGGTCTTTTGAAAAAGAAATGAAAAGAATAGGTGTTGTATTGTGTTTTTTGGTTTCCATCATGTGTTCTTGTAGCACCGAAGTAGACCTTTATGCCGATTTCAAAGACACCACTGTTGTATACGGGGTAATGGACATAGCAAACGACACTAATGTCATTAAGATTATTAGGGCTTTTTCTGGAAGCAATAGCGACAACTCGTTCGATGCTCATCAGATTGCCTTGATTGCCGATTCGTCAAATTATCCCGGCAAACTAGATGCTCGTTTTCTAGAATATAAAAAAGCCCTAGGAGGAACTTTCACTTATACTGGACGAGAGATCATCTTGGATACCATGACTATCCATAATAAGAAAGAAGGCCTTTTTTATGCTCCCAACCAAAAAGTATATTATACCACGGAGCATTTCAATGTCAATAATGTGCATGAAAGATACAAATATAAATTGTTGATTTCCAAGCCAAACGACACTATATCTTCTGGAATCAGCCTCATAGGGAGTTCGAACTTCCTGATTAATACTCCAATGGTGTTTTTCAAGGCTGAGAATGCCGGAACACGAAAACTGCTTTTCACTCCTGATGATAACGAAGCTGTATATCAAGTTACAATGCAATTCAATTACAAAGAAGTTAGGTCTGGTCAAGACACGATATACAAAAATGTCAAATGGTCAATAGGGCCATATAACACTTACGAACTTGGGATTGAGGACAGGAAACTGTATTTCACTTACCGTGAAGACATTTTATTCAACGAGTTGTCAGAAGCCATTGGAAACGACATTCTCAATATTGAACGCTTCTTCGACAGTTTCGTTGTATCAATATATGCTTACGGCAAAGAGTTGGAAGAATACACCCAAGTAAGCGAGGCCACTTCAGGCATTGAATACTACTACACCAATATACATGGAGGCTTGGGCATTCTGTCCTCATGCCATGAAATCAGAAAAAATGTCGATATTTCCAGTCGCACAAAAACCGATTTGCTTTCCATGCCTTGGGGCTTTAGGAATATCGGCTATAACTGATGGGGCTAGTATTATTCCAAAACTTCAATTGTTCCCATTTCAAACTGGATGGGATGGCCAGCCTCAAAATAACGCACATCGTGCAACACCTTGTCAAAGACATAGTTTTGGATGAGCACGAAGTCCTTACCGCCTTCGATGAGGGCATACATGCGGTCGCGGTCAATCTCACCATAGTCGCCGCCAAAGTCGGTCACGCCATTCATCACCAGTTTCTTGAAAGTCTTCATTTCCTTTGTATTGCCTTCCTTGTCCGTCAAGATGACATGATGGACGTATGGCGAACTCGTGATGCTGTCGATACGTTCCTGCGGCAAAGAGTTGGTAAACAAGGCCTCAAAACGGAGGTCGCCAAACGAGGACATGAAATTGATCACCTTCAATGTGTCGTAAGGCAATTCTTTGTTATCGCATAAACGTGTCAGTTTGTACTGATGTTTTCCCATGTTGTCGATGCGGAAACTGCCTTCAGGATCTTCGTTGAACTCGATGGCAACAGATTGAATGTCAGCCATGTTTTCGTGAAACACGGTGTGGTCGCGCCAATCGTCAGGGTTGGCGGTGAAACGCGTAGTGATAAACCCACGGAAGCTGGGTATGTAAACGATATAAGCCTTGTCAGCCCCTTCCTTGAGCATGAAGGTACCGCTACTGTCCATCGTGGCATCGCCCACATAAAACACCTTGGTGCGTTTCTCGTGATAAAACAGCTTGACCTTGTTGAACAAATTGATACGCGGCACGTTCTGGTAAATCTCCACCTTGGTGCTCTGCGACGCCAATTGTTTCACGATATTGTCGTGACTTGCCTTTGAAACGGGCATTTTGATGCGGATTTTATACAGCGTGGTCAGAAGGTACTGAACCTGCTTGGGATGAGCTCTGTAGGTCCCGTTGAGCACCCAACCTTGTGGCTCACGCTCAAGCAATGACTCTCTCTCTTTTCTGTCGGCCAAATAGATTTTGGTGACAGATGCCGTGTCCCAAACCTGAAAATTGGATTCCTCGCCACGGTTGGTCGAAATATAACGGTTGTTCCAAATCAAAACGCCCGCGATGACCACAAGCAACGCGGTAATGATTATCGTTATTCGATTGTTTTTCTTCATATTGGATTACTTTTTACTGTATTTCTTCTTTCTGATAAACGCCATGACAAAACCCAAGGCAATAATGAGGGCAATGGGCAGCAACGTATTGATAACCTGCCACTTGGTTCTTTCCTGATTGATTTTTGTCATGTCCAAAAGTCGCACCTTCAACTCGCGCGAACGGATGTCGATCAAGCCTTCGCCGTCCACCAGATAGCTGATGGCGTTTTCGATAAATTCCTTGTTGGCGTAAGTGTTTTGCGTGTATTGGTCGAAGCCCAAAGGCAGGGGCTTGCGGGTTCTAATGTCAATCTGATTGCGGATGATGTCGCCATCGGCTACCACAATCATCGCTGTCGGGAAGCTCTCTTCCATAAAGTCAGTGGCTTGGTCGTCAACGATTTCCTGAGGGATGCGGTTGGCATACAACGAGGGGAAACTGCCTTTCAACAAATAAGCCACATTTTTACCTTTCGAGCTGAACATGCGTTTGTCAGGCGTCTGGCGCAACATGGCCAACGAGATGAAGACGGGAGCTCCCGACACTTTGGTATAGTCCGAAGTCTTGAGTAACGGGATTTGGTCGACGCCATTGGCCGAAGTGGTGGCATCCATCGAGCTGACGAAATCGGCCTTGATGGCGTTCATATTGCGCACCATAGGATGATTGGATGCCGCCTGCAACAAGGGGAAATAGAACCAGCGGAAAAACTCCAATTGGGGCTGGCCAGCCACTTGACCCGTGCGAATCGGCAGCGAAGCACAAGTCAAATCCAGAAGCAGGTCACGATTGAGGCGAACGCCATATTTGAAGAGCATGTCGTCGAGATTGAGGTTCTGTTCCAATCCAATGGTGGATTCCTGGCTTTGCAAACTGTCCATCGTGGCAAGCACCGGCTCAACCAGCCACAACACCTTGCCCCCATGCATGATGTATTGGTCGATGAGGAACTTGTCGCGTTCATCGAAAGGCTGCGTGGGTTTAGCGATGATGATGGCGTCAAAGGACGGGAAGGCCTTCACTTCCTTTTCTTCATCTTGGGTACGGTGAATCAAAGCGTCAATCTTTCCGTTAATCTCAACACGGCCAACGTTGTAGTTTTGCGCCAAAGTCTGGGCGATGTCATACACATCCTGCTCGCTTAATTCGCCATGACCTTCGATGAAAGCAATGTTGGGTCTCGTCCGGCGGGTCACCTTCTTCACCGCGTCGATAAGGCGGAATTCGAGATTCTGCATCGAGGCGTTCAAGGCATCCTCCGATGACTGACCCAGCTGATTCTCAAGCAAATCGATGGCAATCTCCGTGTCATTGTGATAGCTCACCAATGCCCCAGGCCAAATCACCATCTGCTTCGAAGAGCCATCGCTATTCTTGACCACCACGTCCGTAGGATTCAATCCCGACTGATACAACTGCTTGTAAGTGTCGTTTCGTTCAGCGGCATCGGCACTCTCAGAAGGGTTAATAAACTCATAATCAATATATTTCGTATAAGCACGAAATTCATCCAACATCTCCTTGGTCTCGCGGCGCAACTTTTTGAACCCTGCCGGGAAATCGCCTTCAAGATACACCTTGAAATACACATAGTCGTCAAGGCCGTTGAGGATTTCTTTCGTCGTGGGCGACAAGGTATAGCGTTTTTCACTCGTCAAATCGAAACGGGTGAACACGTAGGAGCCAATCACATTCACCAAAACGACTATCGCCACCGTCACGAGGAAAGCGACGATTTGATTCTTTTTCAGATTCTTACGCTTGTTTTCCATCACTCACCTCCTTACCATTTGCGGCTTGCCAAAACCAGTTTCGTCGCACTAAGAAACAGCGCTATCACACTCAGGAAATACAACACATCGCGTGTGTCGATGACACCACGGCTCAGAGAACTATAGTGGGCGTTCATGCCCAACTGCTGGATGAACAGGTCGACACGGCCAAACAAAGAAAGCGAATAGATGAACTCAAAGCCAATCAACAGAAATCCACAGAGGAAAACCGAGATGATGAAAGCCAGTATCTGGTTGTTGGTCAGCGAACTGCAAAACACGCCGATGCTTACAAAGCTGGAACTGAGCAAAAACAGTCCAATATAAGAGCCCCATATACCACCGCTGTCAAGGTTGCCTTTTGGCAGACCAAGTTGAAACACCGAAAAATAATAGATGAAGGTAGGGATTAGGGCGAGCAACACCAAAGCCACACCAGCCAAAAACTTCGCCCAAATGATCTGCCAATCCGACAAAGGCTTGGTAACCAACATTTCAATGGTGCCTGTGCGGTTTTCCTCGGCAAAACTGCGCATCGTCACGGCAGGTACCAAGAACAGGAAGACCCAAGGTGCAAGGATGAAGAGGCTGTCCAAGTTGGCATAGCCGAAATTCAGCACATTGAAATCGCTTTGGAACACCCAAAGGAACAGGCCAGTGATGAGCAGAAACACCACAATCACCATAATGCCAATCAATGAGCTGAGGAAGTTGCTGATTTCTTTCTTAAAAAGAGCGTACATACGCAAAAGTTATTGAACTTGACGATTTATAGAATTGAGGCGCAAAAATACGAGTTTTTTCCTATTTTTGCTGCATTATCCAGCATAAATCTCCATGAAGCAACTGAAACCACTATTGCTTTTGATAGGATTCGGACTTCTCCTCTGTCAGTGCCAACCCAAAAACGAGGGGATGCCTACGGAGCAACTCTATGCTGAATTCCAACAACCCGCTTCGCAATACCGTCCTTTTGTGCGTTGGTGGTGGAACGGCGACAAAGTGGAGGCTGAAGAGCTGGTTCGTGAGCTGCGACTCCTCAAAGAAGCTGGCATCGGCGGCGTGGAAATCAATCCCATTGCCTTCCCGACGTACTGCGATAGCATCGGTAAAGTTTCACTGCAATGGCTCAGTCCCGAATGGATTAATATGTTGAAAGTGTGTTTCGACGAAGCCAAACAACTCGACATGACTTGCGACCTACTTGTAGGCTCAGGCTGGCCTTTTGGTGCTGAGTTCCTCAAAGAGGATGAGCGGGCACAAATTATCGTCAACTATGCGGAAACTATAACGGGGCCAACGACTTTGACCATCATCCGTGACAGTCTTTGCGCGAAAGCCATGCCCAAGGTGAGCTCGCCTTACAAAGGCAACACCAAAGAGTTGATGCTGCTGAAGCTTTATCCTAATCCTGCTTCAACTATTGAAGATAGGATTACAATATGGTCGGCCCTTCGACGGGCTCAGGGGCCTTTGCCTGATAGCGTCTTTACCATCGAAGTCCCTGAAGGAGAATATACGTTGGCTGCCTTGGTAAAAATCAACGGATTCCTTGAGGTCATCAACGGCGCACCTGGGGCGGCAGGTCCCGTGCTTGACCACTTCTACACCGAGGCGGTCAACCGATACCTTTACAATATGTCGGACAAGATTGAGGCACAAATTGGGCCGCTGAAAGGGAATATCCGCGCTCTCTTCACCGACAGCATGGAACTCGAAGGTGCCAATTGGACAAACGATATGGCCGAGGAGTTCGAAAAACGTTACGGCTACGACATCACCAAATGGCTGCCTTTCCTACTTTTCAAAATCGGCTCGATGGGTAGCGCACTCAACTACAATCCTGTAGCCCCCGTGACAGAAGACTTCCAAAAAGAGATCCAACGCGCCCGCTACGATTTTGAGGACTTCAAGGCCCAGCTGATGCAGGAGCGGTTTACCAACACCTACCTTGAATGGTGCCATCAACTCGGTGTGAAGGCCCGTGCCCAAGCCTACGGCCGCGGATTCTACCCCTTGGAGAACGCCATGGGCTACGACATCCCCGAAGGCGAGTCGTGGACCACCAACTGGCTGCGCCACAAGCCTGGCGAGGAGATGTCGGAGACTGATTATCGCCGTGGTCGTGCCTACACCATGGTCAACAAGTTCGTTTCGTCGGCTGCCAATCTCGCAAGCAACCGCACCATCAGCTGCGAGGAAATGACCAACACCTATACCGTGTTCAACATGAGCCTTGACCAGCTGAAAATCGGGGGCGACCAATCGGCCATGTCGGGCGTGACCCATAGTGTCTTCCACGGCTTCAACTATTCGCCCAACCTCGAAGTGCCTTTCCCTGGCTGGCTTCGCTATGGTGCCTTCTATAGCGAACGCAACAACTGGTGGCCGTATTTTCATCTCTATAACGAGTACAAGGCACGTCTCTCCTACGCCTTGCAACACGGCACCTATTATGCCGACATTGCCATCCTCAATCCCGAAAACGACATGTGGAGCACCATCGGGATGCAAAACGAGCCTTTCCCTAACACAACTCGCGCGCCTTACAAAACTATGATTTGGGAAGCCATAAACAAATGTGGCGGTGGCGTGGATTATGTGAGCGAGAACATCATCAAGCAATCGACCATTAAGAAAGGCAATCTTTGCTTTAACCAACGGAAACACAACACATTGTTCCTCATCGATGTGGAAAGCCTCCATCCTGAAACCGCCGAGCAGCTGCTGCGTTTTGTGGAGACAGGTGGCAAGATTCTTTGCATTGACACCATCCCCTACCAGTCATTGGGGTTGCCGCAACACCATAACGAAAACGATTCCCTCGTGAAAGCCACCATGGAAAAGGTCATGCAGCACACGGATCATTTCGTATTCGTTGAACCACCCAAGGAGGGTTTCATCCTTTGGTACGACAGCCTGATGCACAGCCAAAACCTGCCACACTATTTGGACATCGAGAGCCCTGACCCGTATGTCATGCAGAACCGCTACACCACCGATGACGGTAGCGAGATGGTATTGCTCAGCAACAGCCATCGCTATAATGCTCACCAAACCAAAATCACTTTCGATAAGATTTTGACACATCGGCGACAAGCCCAGATTTGGGATATGCAGACTGGTAAACGTTATGCATTACCTTTGGATGAAGACAACAGTTATACTTTCGACTTGGGTCCTGTAGAGTCTGTGTTTATCGTTTTTGAAAAGACAAAACCTATCGACCTTCCGACATGGCAGCCACTACACCAATGGATAAAAGAAATGCATCCTATTGATCTTTCAACGGGTTGGAATGTCACGCTTTGCCATAGTCTTTTGCACGATACTATCAATGCCCAATTCGACAGCTTGTTTGACCTGAAGGATAACGAAGAATACCAGCATTTTTGCGGCACCATCGTTTATCGGAAAACCATTTGCATGGATAGAGAAGATGTGCACACCGTTTCTACAATATTGGATTTAGGCTTGGTGGAAGGCGTTTCCGAAGTATTGGTTAACGGACAATCCTTAGGTGTGCAATATTTTGGCCGCAGACTATATGACCTAAGCGAGGCCATCCATGCAGGCCAAAACGACCTCGAAATCCGCGTGACCACCACAATGGGTAATTACCTCAAGACCTTTAGCCGCGAGGAAAACCCGACCACTTGGATCTATGTCAATCATCCCAGACGAGACCAACCTTTGCAACCCATGGGATTATTGGGACCTGTGAGAATATTTAAACTTAACATACAATGAAAAGACACCTCATCACCTTCTGTCTCTCCCTGCTAATCGGCCTACAAGCCTTAGCGCAAGACCCAAAACCCACCTACAACGCCTCCAAATTCGGCATCCGTAGCGACGGCGTGACCATGAACACCCGTAGTATCCAATACGCCATCGATTGGATAGCGGAACAAGGCGGCGGCACCCTGCGTTTCTGGGTGGGTCGTTATCTGACAGGTAGCATCCACATGAAATCCAACGTGACCATCGAGCTGGTGGAAGGTGCCGTGCTCGTCGGGAGCACCAATCCTTTCGACTACGACCGCCTCAACGCCACCAACGACCACGCCCTCATTTTGGCTGAAGGTGTCGAAAACATCCGGCTTATCGGCTACTACAATAGTGGTGGCGTCATCGAGGGCCAAGGACGCGAGTTAGGCAACAACTGCACCGACCTCGTGCATAAAGGCCTGATGAAAGACAAACTGAGCAACGACCGCGTCGGAGAGGGTTTTCGTCCCAGGCTGTTGATTTTCAGGGAATGCAAGAACGTCGAAGTCGACAATGTCACCTTCCGCAACGCAGCCAACTGGGTCACGATGTACGACCAATGCGAGAACGTCAAAGTCAACAATGTGCGCATCCAAAGCACGGCGTTTTGGAACAACGACGGCATTGACATCGTGGACTGCGACGGCTTCGTGCTAACCAATAGTTACATTGATGCCAGCGACGACGCCATCTGCCTTAAATCACATAGTGCCAAGAAATTGTGTCAGAATGTAGAGGTACGCAGTTGTACTGCCCGCAGTAGTGCCAGCGGTATCAAGTTTGGCACCATGGGTGCAGGAGGATTCAAGAATGTGCGCATTATCAACAATACGGTTTACGACACCTACCGCAGTGCAATCACCATCCAGAGTGTCGATGGAGGTATCTGCGAGAACATCCTCGTCGACTCACTCTATGCCACCAACGTGGGCAACGCCATCTATCTCAATATCGGTGCCCGACGCGACAAACAGAGTTTCATGGACGGCATCACCATCCGCAACTTGACCTGCGAAGTGGCTGCCACCAAACCAGATGCAGGCTACGAATACGAAGGTCCCATCGAAGACCTGCCGCGCAACATCTCACCTTGCGGAATCATCGGACTGAAAGACAACAAGATAAAGAATGTCACATTGGAGAATATCGAAATCATCTTCCCAGGTGGCGGTAACCCATATTATGCATATATCGGTCTCGACGAGTTGGACAAAGTGCCCGAGATGCCCAAAGCCTATCCTGAGTTCTCACAACATGAGGAGTTGCCCGCCTGGGGATTTTTCGTTCGCCATGTAGAAGGGTTGGTGATGAAAAACATTACGCTTAAAGCCTTGAAAAAAGATTATCGAACCGCCATTGTCCTTGATGATGTCAAGAACCACAGCATAAGCGAACTCAAGGTGGAAGAGCCCGAGGGGACACAAAAAGAAGCGATTTTTGAACGCAAATAAGCCTTATCCGTATTTGAAAAATTCTTACAAATCCGCAAACTCCTTTGAAAATCAACGCATTAAAAATGTAATAATCTTATTTTCAATCATTTATGAATTTCCGTTGAATTTTTTATTATCTTTGCGTTCGATTTTGAAATCGAAAAACCAACAATAGCATAAATTTCAACGAATTATGTACCAAATTTTTAAAGACCAACTCGAGAAGTCAAAACTCATCATTTCCGGAGTAAAACGCAACCAACGCCTCGGACGCGATGCCGGCGTGGAAGAAAGCGTAATGCAGAAAATGGAGGAAGACTGCAAGCGTTTGGAAGCCATTTCTGCCGAAATCGACAAACTTCATGAAGAACTCCGCAAAAAGAGCGATGAAGCCCATGTTGCCCTCAACACATTGAAAAACAGGACACAAACCGTCAAAAAAGCTATCAAAACAAAATATGACCAAACTTGGTGGACCAAGTTCGGCATCCCCGATAGGAGATAACCTCATTTAAGATTATGAACTTAGAACAGCCGCTTCGATTGAGGCGGCTTTTTTGTGCGAATTACCACCTTCTCCTCCCTTTTCAGAGTGGTGGCAAAGAGATAAACAGCATCGCCATCCCCGATTTTCAAGGCTTTTCGCAACTCGACCACCGAAAGCGGGAAATTGCGCACGGCAATGCTGGCCTTGTCTACGTCAGGAAGCATGTTTTGTTTCAGTTTCTTGTTAAAATGCGCCCAACTTTCCACCTCAAAAATGCGTCCCGGAAAATCTGAAATCAGTTGCTCTGAAGTATATAAATTACTGTTTTTATGCAATTTAAGCACATTGTATCGCTCGGTCAGCAATTTGAAACAGCCTGCCTTCATTAGCGCGGGGTTGGGCTCGTAAAGATAGTTTAATACGCCATCAGCGATGCTGCAACTGCAATTCCTTTCTTCTTCCTGTGCAAACCGAACCTCTTGCTGATCCGTCAAAAGGTTGACACAAACAAACTGTGCTTCTCCTTGATAATCACGCTCAAGAATGAAATCCAACTCCTTGCATTCGTTGGCCACTGCCACCACATGCACTTCTTTTACATGGCGAAGTGTTTCCAAGGCTTTACTGATATCGAGCATTGGCGACAGTTTTACCATAACACACTCGGCTTTCTGCAAAAGAAGGTCCTGCAAAGCACCAACGTCAGGTGTACAATCGGCTATGGAAACGGTTTTGCGGCCGTGTTCATCTCGTCGGGCAGGATCAATGAAAATACAATCTTTTGGCTCACAATGTTTTAAATAATCCTCAGCCGTTTCATTCCACACCTTTACATTGGCTTTCAGGACTGAGTAATTATGCCTGGCCAAATCACAGAGCTCGGCTTGCCACTCCACATAATCGGTTTGTTGGAAATGTTGAGATATATAAAAGGTGTCGACGCCCAAACCACCTGTCAGGTCAGCGAGGCTCTGGCCTTGCAATAGCGTTGCCTTGTATTGTGCAGTGGCTTCAGACGAACATTGCTCAATGGAAAGATGTGCGGGAAACAACAAATCTTCATTCTCAGCCCATTGCGGCACCTTCTTCTGCAACAATTGTCGAGCGGCAATCTGCCTCAACGCCAATGAAAAGTCAGTGCCGACGGGTGCCTTTTTCAAGGCAAGCGTCGGCACGTCGGCATTCAGGTTTTCCCTGATGAATTGTCGTGTTGTATCGTTCAAACTCAAATCTTCTTCAGATTCATCACCTCGAGGTCGGTGAGGAAACGCCACTCACCACGGGGAAGTTTGTACTTGTCGAGACCAGCAAACATCACGCGGTCGAGCTTCGTCACTTCGTAGCCAAGATGTTCGAAGATACGACGAACGATGCGGTTACGGCCCGAATGGAGTTCAATGCCAATGCTCTTCTTGCTGTCATCGTCTTGGTCGTAAGCGATGTTGTCGGCAGCGATAGGGCCATCGTCCAGCTCGATGCCTTCGGCGATACGCAGCATATCATTCTTGGTCAAAGGCTTGTCAAGGATGACATGATAGAGCTTCGGAATCTCGCTGCTAGGATGGGTCAACTTCTTGGCCAAATCACCATCGTTGGTGAACAGCAGCAAGCCAGTGGTTTGCTTATCGAGACGACCAACAGGATAGACACGCTCAGGGCAGGCGTTCTGCACGAGTTCCATCACGGTGTCGCGCTCATACGGGTCGTCAGAAGTGGTGATGTAGCCTTTAGGCTTGTTGAGCAAGATGTAACGGAGTTTCTCGCGATTGAGGGTCTGGCCTCCGTAAACCACTTTGTCATTGGTCTTCACTTTGTAACCCATTGTGGTAATCACCTCATCGTTTACCATGACGCAGCCGGCCTTGATAAGATCGTCGGCTTCACGGCGCGAGCAGATGCCACAGTCGGCCAAGTATTTGTTCAAGCGGATTTCACCAGTAGCTTTCGGGCGGTCATACATCGGGTCTTTCTCCCTGACGTAGCCCTTGCGGCCACGGCGTGGTTCTTCTTCGTCATCGTTGCGGCGACGGTCGCGAGGACGGTCGTCAAAACGGCGGTTGCCACCACGAGGACGGTCTTCATCAAAACGACGACGCGGACGGTCTTCGTCAAATCTACGACGCGGTTTATCATCATCATGGAAACGATGCTCACGCGGTTTGTCGTCATCGAAACGACGGCGTGGACGTTCGTCATCATCGAATCTGCGGCGAGGACGGTCGTCGAAGCGACGTTCGCCACGGGGTTTGTCATCATCAAAACGGCGCGACCTTGGGCGGTCTTCGTCGTTGAAACGGCGACGCGGACGGTCGTCATCATGGAAACGACGCTCACGCGGTTTGTCGTCATCAAAGCGACGGCGTGGACGCTCATCATCATCAAATCTGCGGCGAGGGCGCTCTTCGTCGCTAAAGCGGCGACGCGGACGCTCGTCATGTTCGTCATCGAAACGACGACGGGGACGGTCACCAAACTTACGGTCACCAAATCTACGGTCGCCTCGATTGTCATCAAATCGGCGTTCACCTCTCGGCTTATCGCCAAAGCTTCTCTCTTCATGTCCTTCTTCGTCACCGTCACGGTGATAAAACTTGAAGGATCTCTTCTGTTGGAACAATTCACGTTCGTCAACAGGCTTTCTGGTGCGCGGACGCTTGCCAGATCTTTCGTTGTCAGTCATTTATGATATTGTATTAGTGATAAAAAAACCTCATTCCGTCGCGGAATGGGCGGCAAAAGTACGAATAATTTGGGAATTAACCCTTAATCGCCAAAATTATTAATTCTTACCCTTGGAAAATCCTTTTTCAACTGGCTGATTTTCTTCTCTTTTTGAAGCTCAAACTTCTTGTAAGCCTCACTCTCAGGGAACAATGGCCTATGTTGCAACATCTGTCGCAATTCAGCAGCAGCTTGCATGGCAGGCTTTTCCTTCAGGTCAATGGCGAAATCGGTAAAGCGTTCCCAAATGTAACGAACAGCCTGCTCGGTGGGATGCACCATGTCTTCCTTGTAGAAACGATAATCGCGCAACTCGTCCAAGAGAATTTCGTATGCGGGGAAATAATGCGCATTGCCAAAAATCTTGCACACTTCATTCACAGCCAACAGCAAAGCTGCTTTGCTCAGTTGGTTCTCATGCAGCCCGTCTTTCAGATGGCGCAATGGCGAAATGGTGAAGATAAACTGCTTTTCAGGATGCTGTTGAACGATTCCTGAAAGGTATTGTGAAGATTGTCCTACCGAAAGAAACTGTCTTTCAAACTGATGAGCAGGTAGTTTATGGCAGTTGGAAACCACTTCTTGGGTTTCCTTGTTCCAGAAAACCCATGAGGTTCCCAAACTAATGACGACCCACTTGGAGCCCAAGAAATGCGCATGAGCTTCGGCTAAGCTCTGGTTCACTTGTTGCAGCAACGCCTCTTCAGTAGTGTTCCAAAACGCCGTATTGTGGCTGAAAGTGCAGTATTGTCCCTCTCCTACGGCTATCACATCCTCATGGCAAAATGGATGTCCGCTATCCAAACGCTGAACCGACTGTGCGATGCTGGCTGGATTGTAGAGCACACCGAAAGGATTCACCATGGCATCGAAGCCCAAGCCACGGCAAATGCCACCAACCTCATCGGCAAAGCAGGAGCCTAGGAAGAGCAGGCCGTCGCCGTAAGCGATGGTCTGCTCCAAAGGATTAATACTTATTTCTGTCAGAAGCTTCATGTCTAGATTGCTTCGTTCCTCGCAATGACGCGAAGCGTCGTAAGTTAATGGCCCATGAGGAACCTTTCCACCTCAATGCCCGCCATGGCACCCGTACCAGCAGCCACGATGGCCTGGCGATAGATGCGGTCCTGGCAGTCGCCGCAAGCGAAAATGCCTTCCACGTTGGTGGCCGTCGACTTCGGCTTGGTGATGATGTAGCCTTCCTCATCCATGTCGAGGATGCCCTTGAAAGGCTCGGTGTTAGGTGTGTGACCGATGGCTTCAAAGAAGCCATCCACATAGATGGTGCGCTCTTCCTTTGTGTCGCTGTGATAGAGCACGGCACCCTTCAACTTCTTCATAAAACCTTGCTGCTCGCCGAAAAGCTCCTTGGTCTGATGCTTCCACAGAACCTCGATATTGGGCGTGTTCAACACACGGTGCTGCATGGCCTTGGAGGCACGCAACACGTCGCGACGGACGATTAGATAAACCTTATTGCAGAGTTTGGCCAAATACGTGGCGTCTTCACAAGCCGTGTCGCCACCGCCCACTACCGCGACATCCTTACCTTTATAGAAGAAGCCGTCGCAGGTGGCGCAAGCCGACACGCCGCCGCCCTTAAACTCTTCTTCGGTAGGCAAGCCGAGATAACGGGCAGCAGCACCAGTGGAAACAATAATAGAATCGGCCAAGAGTTCGCCATCATATTCCGTTGTCACCTTGAAAGGACGTTGGCTGACATCGATACCGGTAACTTCGCCTTCGCGAATCTCAGCACCAAAGCGCAATGCCTGTTGACGGATGTCTTCCATCATGTCAGGGCCATTAATACCCTTGGGATAGCCAGGAAAATTCTCGATTTCGGTGGTCTGGGTGAGCTGACCGCCAGGTTGCATACCCTCGTAGACGACAGTTTTTACATCGGCACGACAGGTGTAAATGGCTGCAGTGTAGCCCGCAGGGCCTGAGCCAATAATAAGACATTCAACATGTTCCATATTCTAAAGTTTAGAGTTTAGGGGTTAGTATATAGAGTAATTTTATGCAAAAGTAACTTTTTTTTCGGAAAGTGAACAACAAATCAAAAAACATTCGTATCTTTGCAGCCGCAAACGCAATCGGGGTGTGGTGCAGTTGGCTAGCATTCTTGCATGGGGTGCAAGCGGTCGCCCGTTCGAGTCGGGCCACTCCGACAAAAAGGGACAACAGGTTATCTGCTGTCCCTTTATTGTTTTATTCATTGAACAATGTTTTCTGTCAGCTACGAAAAGCAGGAAAGCCTTTGCAATATGTAACGAAAACAGGTTTCACCATTAGAAAAGTTGAAATCATCTTGAAAGAAACTGAAGGAAAATCAAAGAATTATCTTTGACAAAGAATTTAATAGTATAATAGTACAAATGTACTTTTTATCTTACACTATCGTATGATAATACATTATCTAACAATTGTTTAAGCGCTTCCTTGTCATAATTATACCACCAATAGAAATTTTCTTTTGGCATATATGCTTGAACGGTTTTCGCATCACCGCTTTTGTTTTCATAAGAATATGTTCCCACAAAAACATACTTACCATCCAAGCGTTTACTATCATAATATACTTCTGTTTTTGTACCTGTCAGAGGAGTAATATGGATGATATAATAAACATTCCAATTATCATCCAAAGCCAAACACGCTGAAAACTCTTCCAAATTTGTTAGTGTTTGGAAACATTCAACATTTAACCACTTTTCTCCATTTTGGTCAGTCTTCATAGGCGTGCCAGTTGTTTGTTGATGATAGGCACAACTACTGAATACTATTCCAAACGCAACCAAGCATACAAATATAAACTTTTTCATATTTTCAATAATTATAATTCATTATTCTATTTTTGTCAATGAGTATAGTATTATCTTAACTGCAAAAATACAAAAAACCAAATACAACAAATCATTTAATAAGATTTTCTTGTCTTTTATATCATTCAAATCTAACTTATTAAATCCTCACAAAAAAAGTCATTAGTGAGCGCCTATTAAGTAATATATGGATACAAAGTTGGTTTTGACACACTCAAAGATTTCCTGGATTGCTTCGTCGTTCCTCCTCGCAATGACGCGCATCAACAAAAAAAGGACGCCCGAAGACGTCCTTTTCCATTGTCATAAGCAAACCATCAATATTCCCAGAGGCTCTGTTCGAAGTCGAACATTTCGTTCTTGATGCGCTCCGATTCGTAGAGGGCGTCAATGTTGAAAGCATAGGAGTTGATGTAGCGGTCATAAACGTTCTCTTCCTTGATGATGTAGCTGTCGAAGATACGTTTTTGAAGGACTTCGTCGTATGTGCGACGCTGGGCCGAGTTGTTGCGGTTGAAGGCGAAAGCCTTAGCCAGCACGTCGCGCGACTCCTCATAAGGAATCCAGCACACCTGAGAGAGACCACCGTCATCGTCGACAACGATGGGACCCAAAGCGATGATGCGAACCAAGAACTGCGACAATTTCTTGTCGAAATACCAGTCTTCCTTAATTCTCAGACGGGTCACATTAATCATACGATCCTTGAAAACAATCTCATTCGGCACTTCTTCACCGTCTTTCCAAATGACCGGCGGGTCGCCAATCTTGACGTTTTCCTTTTCAAAGTCTTCGCGAGTCAAAGGAGTCACCATATCGTCAATGTTGTTCTCCACACGATAAGGCGTGATGTCACCGCTGTTGATGCCATCATAAACCACCGTGATGAAGTTTCTCCAGTCCTCGGTCGGATTGATTGGATAGTAGAACACTTGGTTGATCTTCTGACGGAAGTCGATTTCCCTGATCACCGTCTTCTTCCACATGACATTGGATTCATCGATTTCGGGCAACGGCGAGGGAGCCTTTTCGTTCATGATTTGCTGCTGACCAGAGAGGATGCTGTTCTTCGGCGGCTTGATGTCGGTCGTCTGGGCATTCAAGCACAGGCTGCCAAAGAGCGCCACAAGGGTCAACATGGAAACAAGTGTCTTTTTCATCTTATAAAGGTTTAAATTGTTTACTTGATTTCAACACCGATAGGTGTGTCGAGGGTCTTTACTTTGCCATCGTTACCTCTCACCTGAATAGCCGTGAAGAGGAAGGTATCACCAATATTGGATTGGTTGATGGCAGTCTTCATCTCATCGGTGAAGGCACCGCTGCTGGCCTTGGCTTCCTTGGTAGTACCACTCTTGGTCTTGTAACGGAAGGTGTAACCAACCACATCGTAATGTACGCCGTCGAAGTCAAAGTCCTTCATCTCAGCTTCCACGCGGTTGGCAGCGAGCAGAGCGCTTTTCGACACGAGGCCGTTCACCACGTTACGGATAAGAGCCGTAGGCTTGGGCAGGTCTTTCACGCGGAACTTCATGCTACCAAGGCTTGAACCAGCTGAACTGACGTTAATGGTCACTTCGTTGGCCTCGCCGGGACGCAGGTTATAAGTTCCGTTGCCCGTTCTGGTCAATGAACCGCTGCTTGCAGTGGCACTGATTTCACCACCGACACCGCCACCGACGGCAATCGGGTTGTCGATACCACGATACACAACGTTCATCTTAACGGCTGAAACGCTAACCGCAGGAGGAGCCACTGTGAATGAACCTTGGAAGGGATATTCTGCCATTTGGTTAGTGGTAGGATCAAGCATGTCGATGACACCAGTGTAGTTGTGGGTACCAACGCCAACATTCCATTCCAACGGAATCACGCCTTGGGCATTGCTTGTATATTCTTTCTCAGCACCGCCGTCGAGTTTGACGCGGGCGGTCAGTTGTGAGTTCTTCCAAGCAGTCACCATAGCCTGAGCCTTGTAGGTCTGGCCAGAGAGGAGGTAGCCACTCTCGGCAAACACACGTGCACCAACCTCATCGAAGGTGAAGTCTTGGGCGTGGATATTCGTCATCAATTGGGTGACAGCATTCAATTCAGCGGTTTGGGCTTCAGAGATGATCTTGTTCAAAAGGGTCACGTCGGCGACCAGCACAGTGTGGTGGAAGTTGTTGTACTCCCAGCTGTCCTGCACCGGGTCGGTCATACCAGGATAGTAACTAATCTTAGCTCCATAATATTCTCCTTTAAGAGGGAGTTTCTTCAGGCTGCTTTCAGCATAGCCTTGGTCCATAACATATTGCTTGGTACCATAGATACTGTCCGTGATAAGTCCGATTTCATGGATATGTTCGGGACCCATGGCATTAACGACTTGGCCACGGAAGTGGCGAATCTTTTCGGAGAGCTCGTAAGCTTTACCGCCGTTGCCCGGACCTTCGGGGTTACCCATCATGTATTCGGTAGGACGATTGTAGTTGTCTCTTGACTTCACCTTCGAGGTATTAATATCGTATATTCTACGACCATTCCTCAAGGTATCGGTATTTTTCAGCAGACCTCTTTCAAGAGCCATTGACACGGCCTCGGCAGGAGTCTCAGCCTTGTCGCACTCAATCTTCTTGACCAAGTCCCACTTGAGGGCCTCGACATAGTTGATGAGGTCAGTGGCTTCCTCTCTCAGGGCTTGAGCCTGTTCCCAGTAAGGACCGACTTTTTCCTGATCAAGGCCATATTGCTCCTCGAAGGCAGCGTATTTTTGGGAAATCTGATTCGAAAGGGTGATGTTGGTGGTCTGTACACCGTTGTTCACCGTATCGAAGGCATCCAAGATGTCCTTCGAGACATTCATGGCTAACAAGGCAGTGTAGACCAGGTACATCATACCGATCATTTTCTGTCTTGGGGTTTCTTTTGCGCCTGACATAATTTTACTCCTTTTTTATATTAAACAATCAGGTTTGAGTAGAATTATGCCTTAATGTTCATTGCTGACAACATTCCACCATAGACGTTGTTCAAAGCGGTCAAGCGCTGTGACAACTGCGTCAACTGTTGGTTGAGTTGACCGGCGTTCTGTGATGAAGCGGTGAGGTTATCCATGTACTTGTTCATAGTTTCGGTCAACTTCTTGCTGGCGGCTGAAGTCTGCTCGGCACCTTGGAGCTGGAGCTCATAGATGGAGTTGAGTGACTGCATACTGGTAGCCACCTTTCTGATGGTATTGGCATCAAGAGCACTGAAGTCGAGCTTACCCAAAGAATCTGAGAGTTTCTGATTGGTTTGGACGTATGCATTCGAGAAGTCAGCGATTGACTTTGTGGCACGATCCATGGCGTTGGCATAGTTGGTAGTGGCAGCCATGGCATTAGAGATGTCGGCCATCTGACCAGCATTCTCAGCCAGTCTGTCAAGACCCTTACCGAGTTTCTTAAATGTATCTTCGCTGACGTTCATCTTTTCAAACATCTTGCTCAACATGGCTTCCTCAACATCGGTGGTAGCGGCTTTGCCAGGAGCGCCACCAGTAGTAGCAAATTGAGTGCGCGTTTTGCCATCCCAATCCTCTTCGAGTTCAACGAAAACGTTGTCCCATGCATAGTCGACATGCTGAGGCTCGAAAGCCGACATGAAGAAGATCAATGCTTCGATACCCAAACCGAGAGCCAGCATGAAGTCAGCACCAGGGATGTGGGTCAGTTTGAAATATGCACCAATCATAACTACAGAAGCACCCCAACCATAGAGGTAGCCCATGAAGGTTTTGAACTTTCTCGAAACGAGGAATTGTTGGAATTTGCTAAGTTCTTTTTTTGCCATGACAATTGTAATTTTAAAGATTGTTTGTTATTTGTTTAATTTATTGATTTTCAAATATTATCTATACACCCTAGACATTCTCGGGTTGTCACCCTTATTGCGACCTAAGTAAGGTTGGATGCAACGGAAGCCCGTATAGCAGTTGGCAGAATCCTGATACTGGTAGTCACGTGTGGTGACTTGCAGGTAATAGGAAACGTCCTTCCATGAACCACCACGGACAACCTTACGTTTCATAACCGGCGGGTCATCAGCCTTAGCATTGTAAGTGTAGTTGGGGTTCATGTCCCATGTAAAGTTATAGGAGTTGGGGTCGTAGGCAGTGTTCGTCCATTCGGCCACATTGCCAGCCATGTCATAGAGGCCCCAACCATTGGGCGGATAGCAGCCTACCACGAGGGTGCGCAGACCACCGTCAGCCAAGTAGTTACCTCTTCTAGGCTTGAAATTAGCCATGAAGCATCCCTTGGCATTGCTAGCGTTAGGACCGCCCCACGGATAAGGATTCAACATCTTACCTCCACGAGCAGCCCATTCCCATTCGGCCTCAGTGGGCAAACGGAACTCCGACAAGTCGACATCCTTCTTCGAACGCAAGTAGGCATTGAGCAACTCCGTACGCCACACACAGAAAGCGCGAGCTTGTTGCCAAGTTACACCCACTACGGGATAGTTGTCGTAGGCTGGATGCCAAAAGTATTTCTCGGTCATCGGGTCGTTGAACGAATAGCTGTAGTCGTGAATCCAGCACAAAGTGTCGGGATACACATTAATGACCTCAGCGCGGGCATATACCGAACGGTCGCTATAGCCCTGCTTACGGTTCGACCATGCACCTTTACGATCGACATTAATGCCAGCATCAGCCTCGCCCAACGAATAGTCATTTGGAGTCAACTTGTCGTCAGAAAAATCTTTCTTGGCGGCGGCAACCATATCGAACCAAAAATAAGAATAATACAGCTTTCTAGCATCAATTTCCTTGCGGCGGAAATATCTCTCATGCTCAGGGAGATACATCGGCTCAAGAGCCTCGCGGACATCCTGTTCCTTGCTGTTCCAGTCAAGTTTTTCTTTCCAATTCAGCCTTGGCGGGTCGTACACTTCACCTGTTTTGCTTTCTGTGATGGCAAATCGATCTGGGAAATTGTCAGCAAGAATTCTTCTTGCAATGGAGTCTCTAACCCAATATACGAATTGGCGATACTCATTATTGGTGATTTCGGTTTCGTCCATAAAGAATGCCGATACCGAAACTGTCTTGGGCTCATTGAGATAAGAGCCGGTGATGTCTTCACCACCTACACCCATCGTAAAATTGCCTTGGGGGACAAATACCATCCCGTAAGGATCTGGCTGATTGAAAGTTTTGTTGGATTTTCTCACTCCAACTAACTCGCCTTGATTTGAATTGCCGCAGGCTGTGAGCAGCAACGCTACGGAAATTACGAACAATAGTCTTTTCATCTTCTTGACAATGATATAATTACTATTTAATTTCTATTCAATCCTGCTGATATTTTAAGACAGCGATTCTTATTAAAAACCGCCAAAATTAGAAAATATTATATTCCACTCCTTATTTTTTCCAACTTTTTTTCCTTAATTACCCTCTAAATCATCAATATTCTTATCCAAAGCGACTACATCTTCCTCCCAAAAATTACAGATAACGCACACTGCGATAATCACGGGGCGTCCGGTCGAGATCGAGTTTGAAACAATAACTTAGGCCTATTTCGTGTGAACCTGGCAATCCCAAGCCCAAAGTATTAATATCGTATGAATAAGCAATGGTCAAATCCTTGATACTGATGCCCGCCATCAAACCAACAGATTCCTGAAAGCGGTAGTTGACGCCCAAGGAAAACACATTATTGTAGATGACACGAGCACTGGCATTAAACTGTGTCGAGGCAATATCGCTCATCACACTAACCGACGGAACGAAGGTCAGATATGGGAGGTCCTCAAACTGGAACGGATAACCTGCAATCGCATAAAACGTACGGTCGGTAGTGAAACTGGCACTGGTCTCAGAATTGTCGTTAAGCGCCTCACTCATCGATTCCAGCACGTTGACGACCGAAAAGCCCAAGAAGAACGAATCGGGGACTTGCCAGAACAGGCCAACGTTGAAGTCGAACATCATGGCACTTTCTTCGCCCAAGCCCGCCAAAATCGGGTCACCCTCCTGATTGGGGTGCAACTGTCCGAAATCGACGGAGCGGTTAAGCAAGGTGCCCGCCACGCCAATGCCAAGAGTAGAGCCTCCAAGGTCCATGTGGTAGGAATAGCCCAAGCCCACATTGACATTGTTCTCAAAGCCCAACTTGTCTTGCATGATGGAAAACTCCATGCCTCCATGCAGCTTGCGAAAAGGCATATCGCCCGACAAAAGGAAGGTCGTCGGCGCAATCTCGTTACCATCCATATCGGTGAAGCCCGCCCATTGCATGCGATAGAGGCCCAACACATTAATGCCTTCGCTCATACCCGCAAATCCAGCATTGGCGTAAGCGTAGGAATTCGCGTAATTGGTGAAGATGGGTGCCTGTTGTGCTTGGGCTCCCATGCCTGTCGAAAACAGCATCACAATGAGTATTACGATATGTGTTATTTTCGTCTTCAAATTCAACAATACTGCTGCGATTGAAACCGCGAATTTACGAAAATAGTATTTATCTAAACAAATTAATTTTCGAGCGGTTGAACTAATACTTTGTTTTTCAGTATGATATTTTTTATTTGAACAGTCTGATGATGTCGTTACCATTGGCTAAAATGACCAATCCCAACACGAGGATGAGACCCACCGTTTCGGCCACTTCCATGAACTTGTCGGAGGGTTTGCGGCGCGTGATGATTTCCACCAACAGGAAAAGGATGTGGCCGCCGTCCAAAGCCGGGATGGGCAAAATGTTCATCACGGCGAGGGCAATGGAGAGGAAGGCCGTCATACGCCAGAAGAGACTCCAATTCCAAGTGTCGGGGAAAATCTTACCGATGGAAATGAAGCCACCCACGCTCTCGTATGCCCTGGTCTTGGGGTTAAAGATGAGTTTGACCTGTTTCCAATAATCACCGAGTTCCTTGAAGGTCTTTGAGAATCCGGCAGGGATGGCCTGGAAGAAGGTATAATCTACAGTCTCAAATTCGAAACAACTGGTGATCGGCGACAAATAAGCGCCAATGACACCTTCATCAGGAAGATGCATAGCCAACGACAATGTGTCCGACTCACGAACCACCCTGACATCTATATCTTGATTCTTGAATTTCTTGATGTTCTTTACAAAGTCTTGATAATAAGGTGTTTCGATGTCATTAATGCCAACGATGACATCGCCAACCTGCAATCCTCCAGCCTTGGCTGCACTATTGTCCATTACATCTGCCACCATAAATGGCACACGGAATGAGATAAAATTCCCATCCTGGGAACTGAGCAACTTGGAGACCGCATCTTCGGGCAGATTAATAATGGTGTCTTTTCCATCACGTTCCACTTTGATGGTTTTGGCTTTGTCGAGAATGATTTGCATCGGGATGTCTTGGAACTTCTCAACAAATTCACCGTCGATAGCCATAATCTTATCACCATCGCGAAGGCCCAAATTATAGCCCAAACTATCAACAGAAATACCATATTTATTGACTTCAGAAGTGGGCAGATATTGCTCGCCTTCCTTCGTAAGTAGGCCAGTATAAACAACATAAGCCAAGACAACGTTCATAAACACGCCTGCCACCATAATGATAAAACGCTGCCAAGCAGGTTTGCTGCGGAACTCCCACTCCTTCGGAGGCTGTTGCATCTGCGACTTGTCCATCGATTCATCAACCATACCAGCGATTTTGTTGTAGCCACCCAAAGGGAACCAGCCGATGCCGTATTCCGTTTCATCGCTGCGGCGCCAGTCATCCTCGGGCAAGGTGTCCAAGTCGATGGGATCATAGTTTTTCTGCTTCTTCCCAGCGGCATCCCTGTATTCGGTAACGGTGTATTTCTCGGGCACATTCTTCGAGAAGAACTTGAAACGCCACTTTCCGTTCACTTTCTTGCAACGGAAGAGCGAAAAGCCCCAGTCGAAGAAAAGATAAAACTTCTCGACACGAGTCTTAAAGGCCTTAGCGGCAAGGAAATGGCCCAACTCGTGGACAAAAATCAAGATGGAAAGGGAAAGGAAAAATTGCAATACCTTTATTAATATAGACATAGTAGGTTTTGTTTATCGGTGAAAAAACGGCGCAAAGATAGTGATTTTTAGTTTTCATCGGGATGATTAATGGTCATATAATCAACAGGGTTGACGGCGATACCATTGTGCCACAGCTCGAAATGCAGATGCTCCAACTCCTCTTGGTCGCCCGAGCGGCCCAAGATAGCAATGGCCTCCCCCGCCTTAACATAGTCGCCTTCTTTTTTCAAAAGCGTTGCATTATGCTTATAGACAGAGAAATAGCTGTCGGCATGCTGAATGCCAATGCAGTAGCCATGATTCATACTCCACGAAGAGAAAACCACCGTGCCGTCGTAAGTGGCATTAATGATCTGGTCGCCGTCAGAGATAATGTCGACGCCAAAATGTCCGTTATCGGGATTGAAGCCATTAATCACCGTGCCATTAATTGGGACAAAGAAATTCTTCACCAACGAACTCGGCTTAGTGGGTGGCAGATAGTCGGGGCCGAAGAGGTTGTATTGGTTTTGGGCCTCGTATTCAGCGCGCAACAGGCTGTCCTCCACCGATTTCTTCAGCGTAATGGTATCCGTGACACCCTTCGGCAATGGCTCGTAAATATTCAACGATGCCAAAGTGCTGTCGGCGGCAAAGTCATAGCCTTCGACAATTTTCTTCAGGTTCTCA
>JAEEGJ010010536.1_pt1 | contig 23998 bp, 22 predicted proteins | sample 8958761 | NCBI WGS metagenome assembly JAEEGJ01 (sample SAMN16246546, study PRJNA631951) | gut metagenome | biome: gut microbiome; feature: rumen; material: RS-attached | host: Bos | place: Iran: Karaj | collected 2018-10 | reverse complement strand
AACACCCTCGTAAGAAGAATATTCTAAATCAGAAATACCATTATTTACTATACCAAGACGTTTGTCATCTTTAGTTACAATAAAATTACCATTATCTGATACCCATATATATCTATACAATGGTTTTACCAAGACCTTTCCTGTACTATCTACAATTCCTTTTGAGACACCATACACTGATTGATTGTTTGATACTCCAATCTCAAAGTATTTATTACCCAAAAAAGATAGTCGTTCATATAATTGAGAAATTACAACTCTGTTGTTTCTATTTACAACATATGGGGGGAAAACCCGTTTACCGTCCCCATATGGCCTAACAATAAAGAGATTCATAGATTCAGAATATTCAACATCTGAATACTTGCATGGAATAATTACTTTGTCAAGAGATTCGTCATAAACACCCCAAGCGTATTCTTCTTGCATAACTTTATAAAGACCTTTTCCAAGTCTTTCTTTTTTTTGAAACGGTCTTGATATAGTATTACCCTCAAAATCCATTTCACCAATAAGTTTATCGACTTGGTATTTTATGAAGTTCGTTTTTACTTCAATAACTTTAGACACAGGTTTTTTTGTTATAAAATCTCCACTTTGCTTAATGACATAAACATCAGTTCGCTCAACATATCCAGGCTTACTATAATATGTCTTTGTATATTCGTAAATGCCATCCACCAAAGGTTTAATATATGTTGCTACTTTGGGATTAGTATCATATGGTAATACGAACGTCCCATTAGCATTGATAATTGCCACTCCCTTGTCATATCCTCTAACAATTGCTGTCCCATTTTTAAAATCATCAGCACTAACAAATATTTCATCGTTTAGAAAACGATTTGATTTATTTATATATGCATAACGATAGTCTGCTAATTTAACAACAGCCCAGCCGTCATGGAATTCTCGCTGTTCCAAAAAACGCTTGTTGTACATAGCAACTCTGGCATTTTCGCTGATACCCTTCTGGCGTTGTTCTTCTTTAGCTTTGTCTTGATGTTCAAAAAATGAGCCTAAGAGACAAACAAAAACTATACCTCCGATGATGACTAAAAGAATTTCCATGTCGTTATATTATTTGGATAAATGGTGTTATGAACACTTCTAATTATATTATTGGATAGAATTATCTGATAAAACCATTATATTATTTCGCATTTCAAATTATTTGCATTGTCTTTTCTCGTTTTCCAATTAACATACATGGAAATCGAGGGCATCTAAAAGCGATTCGTATTTCTGGTAGAACTTACTATCTCTATCTGTATATCTTTCGACTTCAATTTCTTCCTGAGAAAGCAAATCATTCATTATCGCTATGTCCGCTATGCTTGAATCCATTGCATCTACAGATTTTTGATAACCACTCACCATTAAGGCCTGGCATTCTCTTTTGAAATGCTTTGAGTCGATTTTGTTAGACATTGTTCTACAAGACCCAAAATGAATGACCTTGTCCTTAAAAAAGCCCTTTGCCCACTTCACTAAAGTAGTGAGTGGTACTGTTTGTCCTTCAATCCACAAGCTTTTCTTTTCACCGTGACAGGCGAAATATATAATATCATACTTGTTGAAGTCTTCCTCCTCATCATCACCTTTTGCATGAGTACGAAAGTATTCAAGATAATACTTCAGGTCAGATTTTGTTCTGAATCTTCTATATATCACATCACAATCGTATGCCTCTTTTAACCAATTAAGCATTGGCAAGGTGTTAAGACTAAAGCGGTTTTTGGGATTTTGCTCGCTATATTCCCATTCCGCTTCTAAGCATATTATATTATGGCTTGTATGCTGTTTCATAAGTCGTGATGTTATTTTAGAATATTCCAAGAACAGCAATGGAGTCCTCCTTCTTGTTTTAGAGCTTCAAGTGCGTATATAGGGATTATGTTCTCCTTTGGGTACTCTGGGAAACGAAGTTCAAACTGGCGGCGAACCGTCGTGTCTTCTATACAGTCTGCATTCTTTGATAGTGCAGGCATGAAGATATAGTCTTTTGTGCGGATATAGTTGATGTAAGCCCATTGGAATCGTTCACGACATTTGGCTCCACCTGAAGGCATCCAGAAATTGTGCATTTTGTTGAAATGAGTCTTCAACATAGATTGACACTGTTTCATGTATTTGGGGTCAGGATATTTTGTAAAAAGGAGGTCACCATCAGACATGTATCTTACAACTCCATCAGAATGACCATATATGCCTTCTTCATCATCCCAGGGTATGAGGAAAACTTCGCATCCGAACAAGCGAGTCAATTCAGCAAGTAGTTTGCTCGCAGAATAGTGAGGGTTAGCCTGAATGACTTTATCCACCATTATAACAGCATTATCGCACTTGATTACGTTCCCGCCATCAACGATAATATCTGTATCTATCACCTCCGCCTTATCTCCTAATATTTCGCGAGCAATATCAGCAGCATTTTCTGTCAGCATATCTCTATACTTTGGCTTCAGAAGATAGTCTGGGAGATATTTGAAAGCCACAAACTTGTCTGGAGCAACCTGTATTGGCATATAATCACGTGCCCACATATCTTTTGCACCTTGGAAAAACTCTATTGGATAACCTTTTTCTTTCAAGGCAGATATTGAACGATACAAATCTGGACACACTTGTTCAAGCATGTGAGAAAAGTAAATCGTATTAGTCTGTTGGTCTATAATCATAATTATACAGTATAAATATGTTATTAATCTTAAGATGACTATTGCTATCTATATAAATTCATCTTGTGTCATCCAATCTTGATGTTTGTTGTCAGTCTTTAATATCTTAAAGTCGCAATGTGCGTACAACCCAATCAAATGGTTATCCGTGAGAGTCATCAATTGCTTTTTCAATTCAATTTCTGAATTATCATTAAGTGTAAATATACGTACTTTTATCTTGTCAGCTACAAAGGGTCTTTGAACTGTCTTAGATGCCATCTTAAAGAATTCCGAGAAATAGTCGTGGTCGTTCTTTCCTAATGAATGGCCGAATATATAAACTTCATCAGCATTATTCAAATCTTCTACTAGATTATTGCTTTTGTAGAAAGGACTGGCACTCTTGTAAAATTCAAAAAAAGAATCCTTTATTTGTCTTTGGTCTCCGGCACCAAGAATTATATTGTCATCTTGTGTTGAGCCATGAACATGATTGAAAATACCTTCAAAATTCAAAATAAGTTGATTTGCAATCCTATATGTATTGGTGTAATTGAAAGTATAAATGCTGCGAACACGCTTTTTTAAAAAAAGTTGTAACACTCTATGAGCAGGAGTCATTCTTCTTGTCTGACCCATAGAATTCTGCATTTGTTCAACAAAAGATTCCTCTTGTTTTATCAAATACTCCTTCAAAGCTTTTGACAAGATGGAGAAATCTTGTTTCGCTTGTAAGATTTTCTCTTTTGGTAAATCCTGACTTTCACTGGCATAACAAGCTAGCAATTCTTCTAAATCGAACCATGTGTCAACTTGATTCTTATGTTTGTTTAGAAAGAATGGCAAAGAATCTTCCTCAAAAGAAAATGAATCTTTGAATGGCCAATATTTCTTGTCATTAGCAAATTGCTCATACTTGGTTGGTATACCCAAATCCAGATCAAAACCATTTCCCAAAATCAATACTGAATGAGGAATATGATTCTTCATCGGATCCCAGTTAGTCATAACATCTGGAATTTCTATTTGAGGTATAGGTATTTTGGGAAAATCTAAATTCATGTTCAGAATTCTATTTTATTAAACTATCGATTTCATCCTTTATTTCTTCGTACTTCTTATCCATATAGCCTATCAGCTTGTAGAACAAGGTTTCTTCGTCCAGATGTTCAGTCCAGTATTTCAAGATGCCGAAACCAGTATTTGCACACTTTTCAGCTAGATTATACACCTCGTCACGGTTGCAGATCTCGTCGATTTCCTCTGGATGGTCTTTCAGAACCTTTTCATAATACAAGCATGAAAGAAGTGGCTCTACATTCGTCAAAAACTCCGTTCGCACGATTGATTTACCTGCACCCACATTAGAAATCGGTGTAGGCTCCTTACCTTCCATTTCTGCCAAAGCTATGGCAAAACAATAGAGGTCTGTGCGCGATGCGGCATTCTTGTGAAGCTGAAAATACTTGGTTTTCTCAATGTCCTCTATGAAGCCATCGTCGTATGCCTTTGCAATATTTAATGTTACTCTTGCCATAATTCTTATTTAATTACCGTTATACCATCTTCTATTTGCAGTTTATTGAATGATGCATATTGGCCTTGCATTGAAGCAGCCACCTTGTCATCATATTCAGCCGGGGTGAAGGTCAATATGACCTGCTTTTCTTTGGCAATCTCACAAAGTGTATTTACAAAGTTCTGCCTATTGTCTGGGTCTACTCGACCTATAGGTGTGTCTATAAATAACAAGGAGTCATGCATCGACACTTTTTGCAGAGCCAGCGTGAATGAAAGAGCTAACAAAGCACGTTCTGCAGCACTACATGAGCCGAGTGTCTGCGACCCATATTTATCGAGCAAGCGGAAAGTATAGTCTTCTAAAATTTCCACTTTTGAGAAGGCTTCCTTCTTCCATAACAATCGACTGAACGCATCGAATGTTTCTTGCTCCATTTCGCGACGGCTTTCTTCAAGCAAGTCAAGTCGCGTCTCTTTCAAAACGTTCCTGCACTTTTTACAGTATTCTGCTTGCTGGTTTATTTTCTCCAGCTGCTTGTTCTTTTCTATGAGCGACTTTAGTAATTTGCTTTGATTGTAGAGGTCATTGTCGAGTTTCTTCTTATGTTCCTCTTCAACGCCCTTTTTAGCCACAATCTCATCACGTTTTTTCCTATATTCCTTTTTATCCTCAATAGCTTTAGTAATAGCTTCCGTATTAGGAATATTCATCAGATAAGTGTTCAGTTGCTTCTCTTCTTCAAGATAGTCATTATGCTGTTTGCGCAATGCTTTCTCTTCGTTTATCAATGCCTCGCTCTTGGCTTTATACTGAGATAATTTTTCCAGATACTGTCGAAGGACTACAACCGTTTTATTAAGCAATGCCGATGTGTCAGATGAAACTTCAAGTTCTTTTCTCAGCTCTTGAATAAAGTTGTAAGAATGATCGCTCAAATCTTGGTCACAAACAAGGCAATGTTTGTGTTCTTCGATAGCTTTAAGAAGGAACTTGTCTATGCGAGGAGGAAGTTTTCCATGCTTATCCTGTTCTTGAATATAAGTGTATAGGCTCTTGATGGATGGGTACATGGCGAAATACTGAACATACTCTCGTGCAAACACCATCATCTCTGCCTTTTTCCTTGCAATTTCGCCTTTCAGCGTTTCTATCAGGCCATCAACTTCCTTTAGCCTTGCAGTTTTTTCCGAAACGTGCACGTGACCGCTGATGATGTTATCTAGTGTCGCTATCTCGTCATCACAATTGTTTATTTGGGTTTTCAGAGTGTCTATAGAAGCAACAGCGGCATCAATAGCGCTCTGTATCTTATCCAATTCTTTCTGTGCAGAAGCAATATCTTTAACCGAAGAATTTGCTATTTGCGGATTAAGTATATCTGTCAGATACTTATTGAACGCAGTTTCTGCTTTCTCAATTATTTTTGCTTGTGTGAGTTCTTCTATGCCATTCTTGATATTTTCGAATTGGCCAGCCTTGAAATAGCTCTCTAGATGCTCTCCATCGAAGAAAATGTATTCATGAATTTCCTCTGGAACATTCTTCTTTACGAGAGATAACGTTTCCTCTTCAGAATCAATAGAATTCCATTCGCCATCAACGAAGTGCATTATTGAAAACTCCGTGTTCACAGGAATAACAGCCTCATTTGTAACATTAAACTTGCCAACTCTTTGGAATCGAATTTTCTCTGTAGCATCATCCGATGAGAAAAGAATGCTTACCGTTGCATCGCCAATCGTATTACCGCCTTCTGGCAAATGCTGACGCAGTTCTTGAACTTTTTGATTATTCAATATGGCAAGTGCAGTATTCTTGTCACCCAAATGCATTTCAGTATCATATAGACACCAAGTTATAGCATTAAGCACATTCGTCTTACCTACACCATTATTGGCATAGATAATATGCAAGTCATTATCCCCTTGAACATGCGGGAACTTGAATGACAAATTGCGATATTGACGAAAATTCTGAATTTCAATATTCTCTATTCTCATAGTCCTAAATAGATTTCATGATTTTGTCAATAATTCGTTTACCTTGACGACCTTCTTCTATGCCAGAAAGAACACTCTCGATATTCTTTTGCATAGCGATATCAGACTTCGTCTTGTCTGCTATCTTCACTAGGATTTTCTTGCTAATAGCCATATTAATCTAATGAATTTATTACTGTTAATGCATCTATCGAATTGATTGCGTTTTCAGCAATTTCTTTGAGACGTACCAATTCCTTGGCTCTAATATTTCGTTCTAATGCAGCACTTTCGTCATCGAGGTTATGGATGGTATCAACACAAATATCGTATAACTTTGCCGACAACTTATCTGGGCTTTGCCTGATAATACGACCTACACGCTGAACATACTCACGTGGATTTGTGCTTGAAGCCATTAAGATACCAACTCCTGCGGTAGGTATATCGATACCTTCGTCCATACATTTGATAGCAACGATAGCCTGATAGTCCTTACTCTTGAACTTTGAAATGATATGTTCACGCTCAGACTTATTACCGAAACGCTTCTCTGGTTTAGTACCTTCTTTTTCAGTAAGCTTGTGGAAGATAAGCCCTCTATCGGCAAGGATAGAAAGGACATTTGTTATTTGTTGTGGAGAGACAAAAATTATCAGATTCTCAATCCGCCCATTCTTTTCTATCTCATCAAGAATTACTTTGAGCTGTGTGTATTTAGCTGAAGCATTCTTAATAATGTTGGCTCTCTTCTCCATTAATCGTTCCAATGATAATGCCGCATCAGGATTATTGTCCTTCATTTTCCATAGTTTTCTAATCCTTGCAGACACATCCTTGTACTCCTGAGTTTCATCTTCGTCAAGAGATACTTTAGAAATGAGATAATGGTAATTGACCAAGAAATGTTTACCTGTCATAGGATTATACTCTGTTAATGCATCTTTGATAGTAAATTCAAAGTTCGCATTCCCATAGTAGTCTACAAGTCTTGCCGTACCAGCATCATCAAACCATCGGCTTGGTGTGGCACTTAAGCCAATTCTGTATTTATAGCAAGGCAGAAGAGCCTGCTGGAATTTGCGTGCACCAAGCCAATGAGTCTCGTCGCCAACAAACAAAACATCGGTTCCTGCGTGCAAGTTACTTTGCATCGCTTGTGTAAACTTGTCAGACGATGCAGTATTATGAGTCGTGTACAGACAAATATGGTCGGCCATCCCAGCAGCATTTTTGAGAAGAAGCTTAACCAGCAATTCATCCCATTTGGGAACAGAGCCGTCAACAACTACGCTTTCGTCAAATGACAGATTCTGAGCTTCTATCTCTCCCTTCCATTGTACAGACAAAGTGTTTTGGGGAGTCGTTACAATAGTGACAAGACGTTTTCTTGTCTGGTTCAGATATTTGATACCAGCAATAGCAGTTCTCGTCTTTCCCGTACCCGTTGCCATCTCAAAGAGCAACTTAAAGCTATTATCCTTCCACTTATTTAAGGCATCTGCTTGATAGAAAAATAGCTTTTTGTCGTTCTTGAAATTGAAACTCTTCAAGCGGGTCGAGCGATATTTCTTAAGCGAAATGCTCTCTAAATCGAAATCTGAGGAATAGCGAACGATATCAGACTTTATTGCGTTGGGAAGATTATAGACCTTTACATTCTTACGCTCTCCATTCCATATTTCATCAAAGCGCTTTCTGTCTCTTTCATAATAATCACGAGCGTCAGTCCACGCCTTAAATACTTTGAACTCTTCATCGTTGTTAACCCAAGCAGAAGCTGTCTCGTTGATGGAGCCGCTGAAAGACATTTCATTACCATCGGTATCTTTAAGAACTCCTACCTTCTGATGGAATAAACCTTTCTCCGATATGGTTTCATTATCACAGATAGTACCGTCTTCATTAAAGACTACAGCTAACTTCATTTCCAGCAAGCCTGATGCCAGCATCCATCCAAGTGCTTTAACGTGATTCTTTTCGAATTCGTTTTCAAGGTTATCTAAATCTAGACCAAAGTCTGAAGGATTAAGCGAAGCATCATTATCGACTATCTTCTTAACAATCTCTATATCCTCTCCGTTAAGACGTGGGCTTGTTATTAGTCGCATCTTACCACCATTGGCGATAAAATCCGACACGCCACGTGCAGCCACGGCCAATGACGTGGAGGAGAAGAAACCCGCAATTCGGTCATACTGAACCGATGCACCAAGGACTGGTACATAATAATCCTCTATTATGTCATCTATGCCAGATTCATAACACGGCTTTATATGTAAATCCTTAAAGCTCATATTCTATTGAGTCCTTTATCGTTTGAATGATTGTGTTCACATTAGAGCGCCTTCTTACTTGCGTAGTTGGGGATAATATGCTCAGTATTTCATCTCGAACTTCATCTGTGGCTCCGGCCATAAAATAGTTTTGAATGAACGGAATGTACAAGCACAACTTTGGTAGTATGTTTCTTCTATCTGCCTCACTTAACTTGATGAAAAGACTTCCCAAAGCATTTGCGTTAGCTCTACACTTCTCAAATCTACACAGTCCTAACTGTGCAGCGGTTTTCATGTGATTCTCGCCGTATTTCTTATCAGCTATATCCTTGCGCTTTTCATCACGAAGCATATAGCCCATCTTGGAATAATCAACATCTGTCATACCACAATTCTGAAGCATGTATGGAACCGTGTAGTATGCATCTTTGAAGTCGCTGAACTGCGATATGTCCTTTTTATCAACTTCAGCTGGAACAAAGCCATCCTCGATGATTTTAAGGATTTCGCTACATTTGTACTTTTTGAGCACTTCAAGCAGAAACTCGCTTTTCTTTTCATCATTAATGAGACTCGCATCCACATGAGTGTAGAACGCTTTCAGCAGAGCACGCTCATAGGCATCATTCCCAATCAAGTTGCTCCAGAACTCATTATCCATTGTGTACTTAATTCCTTCCATAGTTATTTCTGTATCTCGGTACCACAAATTTGAATCTAGCATCTGCTTGAATGACAAATTGAAAAAAGACAAGAACAGAGCTTTATGCTCTTTGAACTGTTCCAAAAAGTCAACAACTGTTCTCAATGGCGTTGTCAAACCGATTTCGTCATAATAACCGTTGTTGTAGTCTTGCAAGAACTCGTCATAAGACTTTAGTCTCATGTGTTCTCTACCAAGAGTGTGTTCTTCCCAGAAGGTCTGATTCTTATAGCAGAACTGCCAGAAAGAGAGATTGCGGAAGAAGCCAGGTTGGTTACACCATCGGGCTATCTGAACATATATATTTGATATCGGCGCATGCTTGTAGCTTTCATGGCGCATGATATATGGCAAACAACCAAATCTCATCAGCACACAGATGCGCATAAAGATCTCTGCAATGTCAAGCTGGAACTTCTTATAGTCCGTTTCTGTTTGCATGAATCCACAGAATAGGTAGAATTTAGTCTCCTTCTTTGGACAGTAATGTTTCCAAATCTTAAGTGCCTTTACTATTAATTTGCGGTCAAACCAATTGTCAAATGCAAAAATGAAATCACCATGATAATTGGCGCTAGCAAGTTTCTTTGCCATCTCTTCACCTCGCTTATGCTGAGCAAGTAAGCGCTCATCGAGTCCTTGCCTGAATTGGAAAGGACGTTTTGTGGCGATGAGTTCATCCAACAATTGCTCCCAATAGGGTGAAGCCAAGAAGTTATCGTCCCATAGATAGATGTATGGGCGCTTGAGTTTTCCTGTTGTTTCGTCAATCTCGTTATCAAGGAAGTCACTCAGTTTTGAATATGGCATCGCCTTGCGTTCCAACTTGTTTACGCAGAACGGACAGCGACGGAAACAACCTCGTGTTAGGAAACCTATAGAGTATTCCTTGTAATCCTTATAGTAGGCATCCGACGATTTTACGTTCTCCATCACGCTAACAAAGTCATCATACAGGTGATAGTCTGGCATCTGGGTACGCATATCTATACCGTGTCGACCAGCCTTGTTACGTAAGGACAGCAGGAATGTGTCACGCTCCAACTTCAGCATGTCTTCCTCTCGTTTCTCGGCAAAACCTTCTTCGACGGAGAGGTTAGCGTAACTTCCCGTACCACCCATGCGAACTTTCTTGGAAAGTTTCTTGTCATTAAGCAGAGTTGTAAGCACAAGTGGAGGGTCATCCAATGTAAATGTAAAGACACACGAAACGTAAAACAAGTCGTATTTTTGCAACGACTCAAAATTACTCTCGTTGGTGATTAGTTCATAATAACTCTGATTCTCAGCTTCGCCTCTCGCGAAGCCATTATCTCTGAAATAACCGGCAATTTTCAGAAGCGCAAGATTAGGATGCCGCGTCCCGTTGCAAAGCAGGTCGGCATCTACGAGTCCTATCTTGTATATCTTCTTTCTCGGCATAAAAATTAGTTCATTTTAGCATCACCCTTGTGCAGACACACAAGGTAATTATCATCAATCAGCACCAATACATCTGTTTCTGGTACCGACCATTCCGCAAGCTCACCAAAGCCCATTTCTTTAGCTTCGTCAACCTGTACTTCACGCCAGCCCTTCTTGTTGGCCAGCTGCTCCAATGTCTTGGCAGTATCTTCTTCCACCAAGTCCATCAAGCAACTCCACTCTTGATACATCCCACCTGCGGGAATTGTTATATTCGTTATGCTCATTTTATAATTCTTCTGTAGGGTTAAGTAATTCTTTCACATCAACTCCAAGGAGTCTTGCGATTTTGTCTAAAGTTTGCAGGTCTGGTTGAATACTGTTACTGCACCACTTGCTAACAGTGCATGGTGTTTTGCCAATCTCTTCTGCAAGCCACTTGCCTGTTTTGCCTTTTTCGACTAAGACAACTTTTATTCGGTTCAAATTTGCCATGATGCTATAATTGATTATAATTTGGTGCAAAGATAATAAAATTCCACGATATTGACGGCTCTTGCCTGTGAAAAGTTGCTAATGGCGCTATAATTTCAATGAAATTATTATGAAATGCCACCTAAATCAATCACTTTTCGATCATTTTTCCAATATCTTAACTTAGTTTCAAATGACAAAATCGGAAAATTACACTTGTTTTCCATGTTAAGATTTGTTAAGCCGATGTTTTCATTCTGGGGTTTCTGAAATTTTTGTTTCCAGTTTGTTCCTTTTGCAATTTTGCGCCCTTAATTATCGCTGTGTATCAGATACTTACAAAAATTCAGCAGAATTTGAAGAAGTCGATCATGATGATCATCGGCGCATGTGTCTTCCTGATTGCCGCTGCCCAGGCTCTGCCTCTGTTCTTCGGCATCGAAGACGGTGTAATCACTGGATTCTAAATGAGCAGTACAGTGAACACCAGCTACCCGGAGTACCCAGTTTTCAAGGGGTTACAGCGACCCCTTGAATTCATGGGCCTCCGCGGTCGCTACATCTACTGGGCGGCGGTCACTGCGGGCTGTGCCATCCTCTCGTTCATCGTCGTCTACTCGCTGCTGGGCTTCGTCGTCGGACTCGTCGTGCTCACGGTGATAGCTGCCGTCGGCATCGCCCTCATCATCCTCAAACAGATGAAGGGTCTGCACACGAAGAAGGAGTTCCAGGGCATACTCATCTACCGGCGCGACTCGGAGATATAGCCCGACGATACGCCCATACTTGAATAAGAAAATACGTAAATACAACTATACAGCAATACCACCATGACGCTATATGTCATCCTAACGTTCCTCTCCGTCCTCGCGGGCATGGCCATCGCCGTCCGCGCTTTCGGCACAGGCGGCAAGCGAGCTAAGGTTTTCGATGATATCTACTTCTCCGTTGAGGACGTTGACGGCACGGGCATCATCTACACCAAGTCGGGCGACTACTCGGCGGTGATGCAGATCGAGAACCCCGTGCAAAAATACTCTGCCGACACCGACAGCTACTACGACTACCAGCAGCTCTTCACCAAGGTCTGCCAGTCGCTCGGTGAGGGCTACATCCTCCAGAAGCAGGACATCTTCATCCGCAAGCGCTTCGACTCGTCGGAACTGATGGACGGCGGCCAGCTCTCCACCCTCCAGCAGTCCTACTTCCGCTATTTCAACGGGCGCGAGTACACTGAGGTCAAGACCGTGCTCTGCATCACGCAGGAGAACCGCAAGAGCCGTCTGTTCAGCTACGATGCCAAGAAATGGCGCGAGTTCCTCGACAAACTCAACAAGGTGCGCGACCAGTTCCTCGCCGAGAAGCTGCCCGTGCGCTTCCTCAACGGTGCCGAGTGTCAGGACTATGCCGACCGTTTCTTTGCCATGAACTTCCGCGACGCCCACTATTCCATGACCAACTTCAAGGTTGATGGCGAGGACATCCTGATGGGCGACCGACGTTGCCGTGTATTCAGCCTGGTCGATGTCGATAACATCAACCTGCCCACCATCATCCGTCCCTATACGCTGATGACGGTCAACAACAGTGAGATGCCCGTTGACCTGCTGGCAGGCATCGACAGCATCCCCGGCATCGAGTCAGCCGTCTATAACCAGGTCATCTTCATGCCCAACCAGAAGCATGAGCTGGCCATGCTCGACAAAAAGAAGAACCGCCACAGCTCTATTCCCTCCCCCAGCAATGCCCTCGCCGTCGAGGACATCAAGAAGGTACAGGACATCATCGCCCGTGAGAACAAGCAGTTGGTCTATGCCCATTTCGGCCTGACCGTCTGCCTCTCCCGCGATGCCAGCATGTCTAAGGCCAACAACTATCTGGAGAACTTCTTCAGTCGCATGAACATCCAGATTTCCAAGCGTGCCTACAATCAGTTGGAGTTGTTCGTGGCCTCGTTCCCCGGCAACAGTAGCCGACTCAATGCCGACTACGACAGGTTCCTGACGCTCAGCGACGCAGCCCTCTGCCTGATGTATAAGGAAAGCCAGCAGCACGGTGAGCAAACCCCGCTGAAGTTCTGGTATACCGACCGCCAGGGTGTTCCCATGCCCATCGACTTCACCGGCAAGGAAGGCTCTGAGAAGATGACCGACAATAGTAATTACTTTGTTCTTGGCCCCAGCGGAAGCGGTAAGAGCTTCTTCATGAACACTGTCATGCGCCAGTTCTTCGAGCAGGACACCGATGTTGTCATCGTCGATGTCGGCAACAGCTATCAGGTGCTCTGTCAGGTCAAGGGCGGTGTCTATATCTCCTACACCAAGGAGCATCCCATCAGCATGAACCCCTTCAAAGTGACGAGCGAGGAGTATGAGAAGAACTTCGACGAGAAGAAGAACTTCATCAAGAGCCTTATCTTCCTTATCTACAAGGGCAACAGCGAGTACAGTAAGGTACAGGAAACCATTCTGAACAAGGTGGTCTTCGAGTATTACGAGGAATACTTCCATCCCTTCGAGGGTTATTCGGAGTCCGAGCGCAAGGAACTGCGTGAGCGTCTGCTGCTGACCGACAAGACCAACGGAGCCTATGAGAAGTTCGTCAAGGAGCAGAACGAGAAGTTCCGTGAGGAGCAGGAAGCCAAGGCTGCTGAAAACACCAAGGAAGAAACTGTAGAGGAGCCGCTGCGCGACCGCACGATGGAGAAAATTGAGAAGCTTCGCAAGCTGGCCAATGACCCTGCCGCTGCCGAAGGTGAGGTCATTGCCGCCAACCACCAGATTCAGCGTCTGCTTCCTGAGACCATGAAGGATCGTTATCTCATGGAGATAGACCACCGCATCGACGAGATGGAAGACCGCCGTAAGCAGCTACGTGTCAAACAACTCATGTTCAACACCTTCTATGAGTTCTCCCTCCAGCGCATCCCCCAGCTGATGGAAGAGATGAACCTCGACCCCTCGAAGTTCGACATCCACGACTATGCAGCTATCCTCTCCACCTTCTACAAGGGCGGCGAGTATGAGGAAACCCTCAACAGCGATATGCAGTCCTCCCTCTTCGATGAGAAGTTCATCGTCTTTGAGCTTGACCAGATTAAGGACAACCCCGTGCTGGCTCCTATCGTGCTGCTTATCATCATGGACGTGTTCACCCAGAAGATGCGTATCAAGAAATGTCGTAAGACGCTGGTGATTGAAGAGGCATGGAAAGCCATTGCCACCCCGTCGATGGCCGAATATATCCAGTACCTCTACAAGACAGCCCGTAAGCACTGGGCTTCCGTCGGCGTGGTCACTCAGGACATTCAGGACATCACGGGCAACAAGATTGTCAAGGATGCCATCATCAGCAACTCAGGCGTGTTCATCCTGCTTGACCAGAGCAAGTTCAAGGAGAAGTTCGCGCCCATTGCCGACACCCTTGCACTGACGGAGATTGACAAGAAGAAAATCTTCACCATCAACCGTCTGGAGAACAAGGAAGGTCGCGGACAGTTCAAGGAAGTCTTCATCAAGCGTGGTAATAACGGCATGATCATTGGTGTGGAGGAACCCCACGAGTGCTATATGGCCTATACCACCGAGAAGATTGAGAAGGAAGGACTGATGCTCTACCATGACCAGCTGCACTGCGACTTTGAAGAAGCCATCCGTCGCTATTGCGAGGATTGGGATCGTAGTGGCATCAAGAAGCCCATTGAGTTTGCGCAGAAGGTCAAGGCCGCTGGCCGTGTTCTGAATCTTCCCCCTGTACTCAGAACCATAGATTATTAAGCCATATCAGTTATGAAGTACCGTATCTTTGTCATATTCGTTCTTTCGTTCATCAGCCGTTCCATGTTGGCCGGAGGCTATTACAGTGTCAATATCGACTGGAAGACAGCCCAGGCCATGCTCCTTGCCTATAATACGGAGGGAGCCATGGAGCTGATGGGCGATGAGAGCGTCCGTGTGATGCTGAAGCATTATCGGAATGCAGAGATTGCCACGGCAGGTATCTTCATGACTAAGTACATGGATTACAAGAATCTTCGCGATGCAGGCAAGTTTGGCAATGCGCAGGAGAATGCCTACTATAAGCGTATCTACCGCCTTGTCAGCGAGAATATCATCCCCAAGACGATTGACGTTGCCAAGCTGATGGTTCAATATCCCGACCGTGCGCCATATTGGGTGCCGTTCCTCATCAAGACCACCGAGGACACCAAGAGCCTCTGTATGCAGTTTGAGAGCGTTGTTACCAATAACGCCCTCAGTTTTGGTGACATCCCTTTCCTTCAGATAAGCGATAATGTCAAGGCGATGTTCGACCTCCAGCATCTTGGAGGTATTGACTGGAAAGCCACCTTCGATGATATGACGACACTTGCCGACAATATCACCAAGGAGGACTTGCAGGCAGACCTGGACGACATTGTGGCAACAGGTGCTGCCATTGCCAGCGCAGGCGGGATCAATGACAATATCATGAGCAACAGCCGTGTCGCCAGTCTGTTCGGTGGTGTTCCATCAAAGATATACAACTTGTATAATAATGTAGGAGCCATCTATGAGGGGATGACGGGTGCCGGAATCGAAAGCGCAGTCCTCGGATTGCTTGGCAGCAGGGACTCTACAGCCCTGTTGAACCTCTTTCAGAGCAACAGCTATGACATCGGGCAGATGATTTCCGACTATAGCACAAGCGAATACAATAGCTACTATACTCAGAGATACTATATCTATTATCGTACTCCCGCAGGCTATCATATCGGTTCAGATGGAAAGCTTCAGGTGACAAGCTGGATTACGAAAGAGGTCTATGATGATGTCTTCGACAGTTATAGTATGGACTTGAACGCATTCCTTTCCACGATGAATGCCAAGCTGAACTACTACAACACTAAGGATGAGAACGGCCAGCAATACTACATCGGCACTGATCCCAAGCACTATTATCAGACTACCGATGCAGCCAAAGTCAAGGGCGTTTCAGCCGTTACCTTTACCGTTCATTGTACAGACGGCCAGAAACTTGGTGAAGGCAGTACCTCATGGAAGGAGAACGGCGATCAGGGCAAGTCGCTGAGCGAAAACAGCAAGCGGTTCGCTATGGAAACGAGCCTTGAAGACACCAATCCCACCGCAGAGCTTGACCAGATGCTCAGCGACAAACAGGCTGAGATTGATGATCTGGAGAGTCTGATTTCAAGCCTTGAACAAGAGCAGACGAATATCTCTGTTCAGCTTCGCGACCTCGGCTATGATGCAGACTTGATGGCCCGGTACAATGAGCTTCAAAGCCAGATCAATACTCTTGAAAGCAAGCTGGCAGATGCAAAGGAAAGCTACCGCCAGATTCAGGAGGCTATTGAAGAAGCCAGAGAGGAATTTTCCAATGAGACAGATGACGTGACACGCATCCCAGCTATCATGCACAATGTGCAGTCAGCCTACCATATCACATGGCAGGGAGAAGGTTACTGGAGTGGCTATGAGTATATCCGCAAGGGTAAGATGGACGGTATGGAGAGCCTTGTCACTTTCCGTGCCAGACTCAGCCTGCAGCGCAAGCCCAAGTATTTCCTCGGCATCCGCATCCACCGTGCCATTCTTCAGATAGATTGGGAGCTGACATCCGAGTACAGCTATTCGGATGTTGTGGAAGTCATGGATGTCGATCCCGACCTTGATGACCAGCAGCGGGCAGATATCATCAACAACCGACTGTCAGAGATAGCCCAGGACTATCCTTCATGCACCGTTGAAGCGGAATACCGGAAGGCCACCCCTGTTGAAGTGGAAGATGAGGATGACGGTCTGCCGCATCTGATTTGGGCCAGTGAGCGTCTGGCCATTGCCCGTGATATAGAGTCCAGACTTGTCACTATCTATACCAAGTTGGCCATGCTCGAACGGTATATCAAGACCAGCCAGAGCCTGACAAGTATGCTGTTCAATACCGTAATGAACGGCATCGACCACAGCAAGCGCAGGTCTATCGGCATCGAAGCCCTTAACCGTTGGAAGGAAAGTGCCAGTCAGGCTGTCGTGCCGAATAACAGGCGCAGGAAAGAAGAGCCGGGAGGTGATATATGAGGCGTTTTCTGAAAAGATGGTCAGAGGATATCAGGCTATGGATTCTCGTCTATGTATGCCTTACAGTCCTGTCGGCCATGCTCGGATGCACACTGTCCATCATTTTGATGGCATATATAAACATTTAGGTATTAGTTCAAAACATTAAAAAACAAAGTAATGAAGAGAAAAGAATTGATTAAGAAACTCGAAAAGAAAGAGAAGGAGCTGAAGGGGCTCATCAGCATGGGAAATCAGCTGGGTGAAGAAATGGCGAATGCCATGACCAAGCATGTGTATGCCTTGGTTGACCTGAATTATCAGCTCGATGATGTTCAGGGTAAGTTGAAGCAACTCAAAGGAAAATGTTGACGTATGAGAAGCTACTGCCGATACCTGTTATTGCTTGTTATGCTGGTGCCTCAGACGATGATGGCACAGTTCAACTTTGACGTGGAAACCGTCGAGGCACTTATCCGTGACCATAAGCGCATCCGTTCCGTGCTGATGGTACGTGACGGTATCGAGCAGGCTAACGAAGTGCTTCACCAGTACAGTAAGAAGGCCGTGGAGAACCATTACGAGGTCAATGTGAGCCTCGATGAGTTCACCCGCCTTTTTGATGTGCTTGATCTGATCGCTAACAGTACTACGACTGTCATGAATGCTGCCAACACCTATACCGATGTCAAGAAGAGACTCAATGACTATAGGAATCTCATTGACGAGTATAACGAGAAGCTGCTGTTGCGTGGCAATATTCAGATGGGTGACACGCTCATCATCAGCGTAGGTGCAAAGGCGATGGATCAGATTGCAGAGGACGGCAAGGACATCTATGCATCCTTGACAGCCATCATTGCCTACGGTACGGGAAAAGTTCCCTGTAACACATCCAACCTCATCAGCATCATCCTGCATATTGACGAGTCACTGGATGACATCCGCAAGACCATCAACACGGCCTATATGATAACCTGGCGATACATACAGATTCGCCTGACCTACTATAAGGGCGAAGTCTATCGCAACAGGAATGTCCGTGAGATAGGTGCCGATGCGCTCAGCCGCTGGAAGAAATCCTCTGTTGATGCTTTGAATAAAGGAAGATAAGAATATACGAATATGACAATACGTAAATACGAGAATATGAAAAGACAGCTTATCACAGCATCATTGGCAATGGTGGCATTCCTGACGGCTGAAGCCCAGAGTGTCACCTATAACCATGATGAGTCAGTCATGAATCAGGTGACTGTGCAGGAAACAGGTTCTGGCAGTCTGACTCCTGATCTCTACTATGATGTCTTGCACAAGAATTACCGCAACAGCGCATCAGAGACAAACAAGCTCTCCTATCGAACCATGACGGCTGCATATATGAAGCTTCAGGAACCCTATGCCGAGAGGATTGACTCAGACTTGGTGAAACGTTCCAAGGTCGAGGCAGCCAATCTTCTCGACAGGGAGGTTGATGCAGCATGGCTCGTGGAGAAAGGAAAGGTCAACGGTGCCCTTGACCATTTCAGGGAACACATCGAGGAGATCACCCTTGCCGGAGGCAGCTACAAGACTTATGAGAACTGGAAGGAAATCTATGATATGATGGTGTCTGGAGTCCAGTATATCCAGGATGGCTATATCCCCAATGCGGAACGTCAGACACAGTATATGCAGATTTGCAAAGACGTAAAGGAGCGTGATGCCCGGCTATTGAAACAGCTGAGACTACTGAAAGAACGCCGTAGCCTTGCATGGAGCAGTCACAAGTTCCAGAGAGCCAACGGGCTTGTCAGGACAAGTAGCCTGAACAGCATGACCCGCTGGAAGATGGCTGCTGTCAAGGCAATTCAGGCAAGAAGAAATTAATGACCATATAAACAAAGAAAAAAATGGCAGAGATAGGAGATATTGAGCCGATGGTAGATGAAGCCTTTGACTTCATGGGTGTCGGCCTTTTGGAAGACGAGATTGACGATGTGATATTCCAGACGAACCAGTTCCTGCTGAACTCAGACTTCATCGGCAGCAACGGTCCGTTTTGGTGGATCCTTCAGATGAGCATGTGCCTTGGTGCGCTGTTCGCCATAGTGATGGCCGCTGGCATGACCTACAAGATGCAGGTTCGCCATGAACAGCTTGACGTGCTGAAAATCCTGCGTGTGCTGGGGGTATCGATGATTATGATGTTCTGGTATCCCCCTTCGACAACAGGTGTCGGTCCGCAGAGTGTGAACGGCAGCTTTCTGAGCATCCTTGCATATATTCCCAACTGTATCGGTAGCTATACCAATGCCCTCTATGAAACAGAGGCCGCACAGGTGCAGCAGAAATATGATGAGGTCGTGCCTTATATCAAACAACTTAATGACAGTGTGATTGCCAAGCGCGAGGAATACACCTTCCTCCTTGACAAGCTGAAGAATACGGATGACTCAGCCCTTGACATGGGAACGGCAGACGATATGCGCCGACAGGAAAAGGAGATTACGGCACAGTATGCCAAGGTTGTCACCGCCGGAACCATCGTGTTCCTCGACAAGCTGCTGATGTTCCTCGCCCTGATTATCTACCGCATCGGATGGTGGGCAACGATGTATTGCCAGCAGATCCTGCTCGGAATGCTGACCATCTTCGGACCTATACAGTGGGCTTTCTCCCTGTTGCCGAAATGGGAAGGAGCCTGGGCGAAGTGGACTACCCGCTATCTGACCGTTCATTTCTACGGTGCAATGCTTTACTTCGTTGGTTTCTATGTCCTTCTGCTCTTCGACATCGTGCTCAGTGTGCAGTTTGAGGACTTGAAGGCCGCTACGGATGTAGGTACGTCGGTCACGGAGTATATGGGCAATGCCTTCTTCTCGGCTGGATACATGCTTGTGGCCAGCATTGTGGCCTTGAAGTGTCTGAACCTTGTTCCAGACCTTGCAGCATGGATGATTCCTGAAGGTGACACAGCCTTCTCTACACGTAACTTCGGCGAGGGCGTGGCAGCCCAGGCAAAGGCCAGTGCCACTGGCGTTATTGGCTCGATAGCAAGATAAAAAACAGATATAACAATGAGTGTATTAAAGAATGTAGAAAACAAGATCAAGCTCGTGACGATTACCTGCGGGCTGTTCCTCTTCGGCTGCATCATCATCAGCCTTGGTTCAATGCTTACTGCCAGACAGATGGTTGATGATGCGCACAAGCAGATTTATGTGCTTGACAGTAATGTTCCCATTCTGGTCAAGCAGACCTCTCAGGAAGTAACTCTCGACATTGAGGCCAAGGCAGACATTGAGATGTTCCATCACCTCTTCTTCACCCTGGCACCTGATGACAAGTACATCAAGTACACGATTGACAAGGCCATGTACCTCGTTGACGAGACGGGACTTGCGCAGTACAATGCCCTGAAGGAAAAGGGCTTTTACAGTACCATCATGGGTACGAACATGTTGTTCAGCATCTTCTGTGACAGCATCAAGTTCAACCGTGACTCCCTGAACTTCACCTATTATGGCCGTCAGCGTATCGAGCGACGTTCAACCATCCTTTGGAGGCAGCTTGTTACCGCAGGTCAGCTGAAACGTGTGCCGCGGACGGAGAACAACCCCTACGGATTGTTGATAGTCAACTGGAGAACCTTGCTCAATAAGGATCTGGAAGAGCGCAGGAAGAGTGAATACTAAAAGGATTTTCGTTTTAAAACCATCAAGAATATGAGTATCAAGAAAATGTTCGTCGGGGAAAAGATGCCCGACAAGAATGATCCCAAGTACAGGGAACGCTATGAACGTGAGGTAAACTATGGCCGTCGCTTCGCCGACAAGACAGGTATCAGCTGGATGGCCAGAAAGCTCCAGCATATCGCAGACAATCACCGTTGCGGATTTCTGATTGTCGTGTTTGGTATCGTCCTGCTCTGTTTTGTCTTCAATATCTGCCGTATGGTCAACAGTTACAAGGCAGGAGCAGGAAGAAAGGGAGTGGCCGTTGAGCGTGTGGACTCTGCCCTTCAGAAGAAGAGCGTCCACGTCCATGAGCTGCCAGCCGATTACGAAAACTATTATAAGAAGACTGGTCATGAAGAATATTAATCTCAAACAGCCCAAATACATATTCCCGGCCATTCTCTATGTGCTTCTGTTGATAACAGGCTGGCTGTTCATCGACATGTTCACGACAGAGGTAAAGACAGTGGATCCACGTCTGATGGCAACGGAATATCTGAACTCTGAGCTTCCGGAGGCGAGAATTGACGAACGCCTTGGCAACAAGCGTGAGAACATGGTCAATGCCTTTGGTGACGTGAAAGACTATACTGCCGTGGCCAATGCAGAGCGAGACTCAGCCAAGGGCAAGGAAGAGTACGAGACCCGCTATAATGCCAAGGAGGCAGCAAGCGTCCAGCACGACAATGAGCTGGAGCAGTTGCGCCAGTTGCAGAAACGTGCTCAGGCAGCGGCTTCTTCCCCGAAGATGGGCAGCAATGACTTTGTTGTACCTCTGACAGAGGAAGAGCGCCAGAATGCACGCCGTCTCAGGGGACGTGAAGGCCGTAATGAAGCAGACGATTTGCTGGCACAGGCACGTTCCTATGGCAAAGGCTATAGCCGTAATATCACAGACGATGATGATAAAGACGGTACAGCAGAAGCAGTAGCTCAGAATGGAAAGAAAACAGGAAAAGCCGATACCGACGATGAAGACTCAGAGCAAGCCGAAACTGTCATCAAGAAGACCAAAGGCGAATCAGAGTACTTTAATACCGTCTCTCAGAATGATCCTGGATTCAATATGATTACCGCTATCATTGATGAGAACATCAAGGCCGTGGACGGTTCACGTGTCCGTCTCAGACTCCTCGATGATGTGGAGATTGGCGGTATGTCAGTTCCCAAAGGCACCTATCTCTATGCTACCATGTCAGGTTTCAGCAAGCAGCGTGTCAAGGGAAAGGTCGGCAGCGTCTTTGTCGGCGACCAGATAAAGATTATCAATCTCTCCATCTACGATACAGACGGTCTGGAGGGTTTGTATGTACCATCCAGTTCTTTCAGGGAAACAGCCAAGGAAATCGGAGGTTCTGCCATGCAGCAGAGCATGTCACTTGACGGCTCCAGCTCAAAGGCAAGCGTGGCACAGTGGGCCAATCAGGCCGTCCAGCAGGCTTACCAGCGTACCTCTCAGGCAATCAGTAAGGCCATCCGTAAGAATAAAGTGACCCTGAAGTATGGAACAAGAGTGTATTTGGTGAATAACAAACAGATTAAAAAAGAACATTAATATGAAAAAAGAAATGAAAAAAGCAAGTGGTATAGCAACAGTTTGCGCATGGGGTGGTATTAAAGATTTCGTTATTGGACCTGCTGAAATTGTATTCCATGCTCGTGCTGATAAAGAAAATAAGTATAGAGTTTCCTGTCGGTTGATTCTAGATAACATCGAAAAAGAACTCTTTTCTTATTCTTTCGAATTAACAGAAGAGGAGTATGAATGGGCTGCACAGAGATCCTCTGTAGAAGACATTCTTCGTTCTGAGGATTTAGACTGCTTTGTCGCACAACGTTTTGCCCATGATGTCTTTTACTATTTCCTCCAACAATCAGGGCTTCCCATCACAGAATTCAAAGAATTCAATGACGAAGAGCTTCTGGCTCTGTGTAAGAGAGACATTCACAATCTGATTCAGAAGCGTATGAAGGGAGAGGCTTTGTACTAAAGAATAATTATAAAGAACAGGGAACAATGAATAAGAAAAAAGGAATTCGTTTGGCAGTGTTATTTCTGAGTGCTGCCTTTTCAGTGGAAATGAATGCCCAGCAGACCTATCAGGAGTTGGAGCAGATTACCGTCAATGAGCAGGTGACAACTGTTGTCACAGCCTCTGAACCCATCCACTTTGTCGATGTATCTACCGATAAGATTGCCGGTGACAAGCCCATCGACAATACCGTCCGCTTCAAGCCCAAGGAAGGTGGCCATGCTGACGGTGAGGTACTGGCCATTGTCACCATCATCACAGAACGCTACCGCACACAATATGCTTTGGTCTATACCACAAAGATGGAAGAGGCCGTATCAGACAAGGAAATCATGCCCCAGGAAAGAATGTGTTATACCAATCCTTCTGTCTCGCTCTCCACGGAAGATATGACCCGCTTTGCCCGTCGTGTCTGGAACAGCCCAGCAAAGATACATAATATCAAGTCACGTAAGCACCGTGTGGAGATGCGTCTGAACAATGTCTATGCCGTTGGTGAGTATTTCTTCCTTGATTTCTCTGTTGAGAACAGGACTAACATCCGCTTTGATATTGACGAGCTTCGTATCAAGCTCACGGATAAGAAGGTTCAGAAAGCCACCAACAACCAGACCATTGAACTGAAGCCCTCGCTGGTTCTTGACCATAGCAAGAGTTTCCTTCATGGTTACAGGAATGTCGTTGTCATCAAGAAAATGACCTTCCCCAATGACAAGGTCGTTGTCATCGAGCTTTCAGAGAAACAAATCAGTGGCCGTACGGTCAGCATCTCCATCGACTATGAGGACGTGCTGAGTGCCGACGCTTTTGATAAGGTTTTATTGCAGGAGGAGTAGCCATGAGAAAGAAGTTATTTCTTTTCGCCATAATGATGGCCTGTACCGTCTCTTCGGCCTTTGCCCAGATGAGCAGTAATGTCAATCATCTGAACTTTGCCGTCGGTGCGCTCTATGAGCGTGGCCTCGATGCCACCTTATCCTATGAGCATGAGACACGCTACCACCATGCTTGGGAGTATTTCCTCAACGGCTATATCAAGTGGGCAGATGATCCTGATGCCGGACATGTTACCAGACAGAGCTTCTGGCACAACTACTTCACCTACAACATCGGTATTGCCTATAAGCCCTGTGTCGTACGCGGGCGTAACCATCATGGCAATC
>JAEEGJ010010535.1_pt1 | contig 23999 bp, 14 predicted proteins | sample 8958761 | NCBI WGS metagenome assembly JAEEGJ01 (sample SAMN16246546, study PRJNA631951) | gut metagenome | biome: gut microbiome; feature: rumen; material: RS-attached | host: Bos | place: Iran: Karaj | collected 2018-10 | reverse complement strand
AGTTTGTTGGTGGCGAACCGCCCGGGCGTGCTCGTGCGTATCGCCCTCGTGTTCTCCCGCCGTGGCTACAACATCGATTCGCTCGTTGTCTCCCCCACGCTCGACCCGAACTTCAGCCGCATGAACATCATCGCTCACGGCAATCCCGAGATCCTGATGCAGATCATCAAGCAACTCGAGAAGCTCGTGGACGTGGTGCAGGCGAAGGACCACACCGGCACGGACGCCGTCGAGAAGGAACTCGCACTCATCAAGGTGCGTTGCACTCCGGACCAGCGTACCGAGATTTTGCAGCTGTGCGACCATTTCCACGCCAATACCGTGGACATGACCGCCACCTCCATGATTATCCAGATTACCGGAAACAGCATGAAGGTCGACACGCTCAAGAGCCTGCTGCAGAAGTTCGAGATTGTCGAGTACATCCGCACGGGCAAAGTCATCATGCTCCGCGGCGAAGACAAGACGTAGCGAGCGCGCAGCGCTCGAGTAGACAGTATGCAGTAGACAGTGGTTAGTAATTAATTCTGTCAATTGTAGATCTGAGCTACAAACTCGTATCATATAGAGAGGCTGGGATTATGCCCTGGCCTCTTTGTTGTTTTATTTCTCAACACTTTTTGGGGCATATACTCTTTTTTTATAGCGAAATTTCGTAAAAACATTTATTTTACTTGTATATCGGGGGTTGCCATGAAAATTGAAAAAAGAAAGGTTAAAGATAGCACAATAGTTTCTCTCGCCAAAAGGAGCGCCATCGCCACCGTTCTTGGCATGTCGGCAGCATTCTCGCTGAACGCCTGCGACGACAGCACCTCGGCCAGTTCCGATCCGACACCGGCCCCCGCTTCCGAAGACTCCCAGCCTAGTTCAAGCAGCGCCACGACAGGCGAAGAAGCAACACCCGAGTCAACCAGCCCAACAGAAACCCTACAAAGCAGTTCTGAACAGGCGGAAACGCAACAAAGCAGTTCCGAACAATCTGAAGCGCAGCAGAATAGCGCCGAGCAAACGGGCGCACAGCAAAGCGGCCAAGAACAGACCGAAACGAAGCAAAGCAGCTCCAGCCAGGTGGTCGTCGACATTCCCCTGAGCCACGAACCCATCAGCAGTTCGGTCATGGAAGCGCTATCGGCTGCCGCGGAATCCAGCAGTTCGTCAACCCCTCCGACAAACTCTTCCTCAAGCCATATCAAATTCGGAGACGGCCTCGAAACGGACACAACATGCCCGCCAATGTTTCCTTCAACCGACCCCTGCAAATGCGTTCCGGACGGCACCACTGTAGAATACCAAACTGAATTCGGCGTTCAATTAATCACATGCCCCCAACCAAATTCAAGCCAAAATATGGACGGATTCTCGTTCAGCATGGTCACCACCTTCGAGAGGACTGACGTGGAAGCTTAAAGGTGATTCCCACTCCATTCGACAAGCTCAAAGCATCACGGAAACGTGGAGATAGAGGAAAAAAAATGAAAATCGAGAAAAAGAAAGTCAAGGACAGCACAATCGTTTCGTTCGCCAAAAAGAGCGCCATCGCAGCCGTTCTCGGTATGGCGGCAGCATTCTCGCTAAGCGCCTGCGACGACAGCGCATCGGCATCCGACGACAACCCGAACCAGACAACCGGCCCGGAATCCAGCGATGCCACCGCTCCCGCAAGCAGCATCGACGAAGCAACACCAGCAAGCAGTGAAAGCGTCTCCGATGCAACGAGCCAAGAAAAAGCGCCTGCCAGTTCGAGCCAGGAGCAAGCGTCCGAGACATCCAGCCAGCAGCAATCTCCGACAACCAGTTCCAGCAAGATTGTTGACATTCCCCTGAGCCACGAATCGATTAGCAGTTCGGTCATGGAAGCGCTATCGGCAGCCGCAGAAGCAAGCAGTTCCTCCGCAGCCCCTACCAGCGCTACAGACTCGACAACAAGTTCCTCGGCCGACCCTGCCAGTTCCGCAGCCGGTCCGGAATCTTCAAGCGAAACCGTACAACCGGAATCTTCGAGCGAATCCGTCAACCCAGCAAGTTCGTCCAGCCAACCCTCCATCTGGGACATCTACGACGCGTGCGACGGGCTTCCTAGAGGCTCTTCCGTAGACATTGGCGGCAATGTGTACCTCTGCCCCGATGGCATCGGCGGAGCGATGGGCAGCATGGTCACCACCTTCGAACGCGACGACATCGAGACCTAGAAATATTCCCGAAAAACTCCGGAAGGCTGAAAAATGAAAATCGAAAAGAAAAAAATCACAGGAACAAAGCAGTTCTCCATCGCCGCCAAGAGCGCACTTGCCGCGTCACTCGGCATGATGGCAGCATTTACGCTGAACGCCTGTGACGACAGTTCATCGGCCAATTCCGATCCGACGCCAGCCTCATCTTCCGAAGAGTCCCAGCCCAGTTCAAGCAGCGTCAAGGCAGCCTCCGACTCTTCAGCCCCTGCAGAAACGAAGCAGGACAGCGCCGAGCAAACAGGCGCTCAGCAAAGCAGTTCGGAACAGAAAGAAGCGACGCAGAACAACTCCGAACAGACCGAAACGCAGCAAAGCAGTTCTAGCCAGGTGGTCGACATTCCGCTAAGCCACGAACCCATCAGCAGTTCGGTGATGGAGGCTCTATCGGCCGCCGCGGAATCCAGCAGTACCACAGCCAAGCCCGACACTTCGGCGGCTGCGTCCGAATTTTCCAGCAGCATACCGCAACCCGCCAGTTCGTCTGTCGTGCCATCGTCAAGCAGCACACCAGCAAGTTCGTCCAGCTACAACGGCTGGGGCCCATACACCCCCAACCCATGCCAAGGCCATGCACCGGGAGATTCCGTACTTTACGAGACCCAAATAATCATCTGCCCCACATCTTCAACTTCCACATTCCTGCCAGGCTCGGGAATGAGCATGGTCATCACATTCGAGAAGACGGACATAGAAGTTTAAAAGACCGCAGGAAAAGAAAATGAAAATCGAAAAGAAAAAAATCTCAGGAATCAAATCCATTTCATTGGCGTCCAGGAGCGCCATCGCAGCGACACTCGGCATGGCAGGAGCCTTGACGCTGAACGCCTGTGACGACAGCACCTCGGCCAGTTCCGACCCAGCACCGAAATCATCTTCCGAAGATCCCCAACCAACTTCGGTCAACAACGAGACCGAAGGCGATTCGGCCACCGAATCTTCGAGCACGGCGCAAACGGAACAGAGCAGTTCCAGCAGCGGTGTCGAAATTCCCCTGAGTCACACGCCCATCAGCAGCGAGGTCATGGAAGCCCTTTCTTCCATTGCTGAAGCAAACAGTTCTTCCGCAGGACCCGCAAGCGCTGCCAGCCCGGACAGTACCACCACCGACCCTGAAGCCACGTCTGCAGCAGATCCTGCAAGCGCAACCTCCGCGGCCGATTCTACAAGCGATGCCGCCCAGCCATCCTGTTCCGCCGACACCCCGGCAAGTTCCGACGGTGGGCCCGCATCCGCAAGCGATCCAGCATCCAGTTCCTCGCACAATCCCTGGGGCAGTTCAAGCGACTGGGGGACAACGCCTCAGACAGGCTCCTCTTTCCACATCTGCGACGACGTCATCAATTGTGGCGGGGGCGCAAGCATGGTCACCACCTTCGAGCGTGACGACATCGAGGCATGAACCTAATCCTCTGCCTTACAGAGCAGTGCAACCTGCGCTGCACCTACTGCTATTACAAAGAGACGCAGGCCGCACGACATGCGGTCATGGACAACGCGACCCTTGAGCAGGCCATCCGCATCGGCCTCGAGCGCACACACGCCTTCGGACAAAACCTCCTGATAGTCTCTTTTTTCGGTGGGGAGCCGCTCCTGCGCAGAGACGCCATCTACCATGCCGTAGGGTTTGCCAAGGCTCTTGTTGCCGAAGCCATCGACAAGGGAACCGTCGGCAAGGATTTCCATCTGGAATTCACGATTAATACGAACGGCACCCTGTTCGACGATGAATTCTTCGACTTGTGCGAAAGGGAGAAATTCACCATCTTCCTCTCGCTCGACGGCCCCGAGCACCACCAGGACATCGCGCGCCGCACGGTCAACAATACCGGCAGTTTCGGAGCCATCGAAAAGAACATCCCGCGATTCGTGGAACTCAAGGCGACCGCCCTGAGCACCATCACGCGGGCACACATCGATACCGTTGCCGAAAGCATCAAGTGGCTACATTCGCAAGGTTTCCGGAGCATGACGACCAGCGTAGATTTCGACGGGAAGTGGACTGGAGAAGACTTCGAACGGCTCGCCCAACAATACCGAGAAATGGCCCAGTACTGGGTCGAATGTCGCAAGAACGGTGACAGGTTCTACCTCGGCACAATCCAGGACAAAGTAAAGCTCTTGCTTTCCGGCAAAAGATACAGGAACTACTCCTGCCATGTTTACAGCGGCAACCTCGGCATCGCGACCAACGGGAACATATACCCCTGCTCCCGCTTTATCACCTCCAGGGAAAACGCGCCCTACAAGCAGGGCAACGTCTTTACCGGGTTCGACGAAATTGCCTGCGCCGAACTGCACGCCTTCCTAGAACGCGACAAGCAGGAATGCGAAGGCTGCGACATCCGCCACCGCTGCAGCATGCACGAATGCTCCTGCACATCGTTCTACACAACCGGACACATCGATGGAGTCTCGGCAGAAGTCTGCACGCACGAACGCATGGTCGCCGAGATCTGCGACAACATGATAGACAAAGCCCTAGCCTGAAAACAGCAAGGGCCCGGCATTACCGCCAGGCCCTTGAGTCAAAAATACCCGGATCGCGATTCGAACGCGAGTTTGATCCTTAGGAGGGACCCGTTCTATCCAACTGAACTATCCAGGCAATATAGTTGCTGCGCAAATATAGCAAAAATCAAGCAGGCCAAAATCCTAGTCGTCGACAATTTCTTCGCCGGTATCGGGATCCATTCGCTCGGCCCCCTTCCCTCTACGAATGTTCTCCATAAGGAAATGGATACCCTTTAAACGACCATTGCACTTTTCGATACAGTTGTCGTAAAAGCCCCGCGTCTTCCAGTCCCACTCAGGGACATGTTCCGAGGCATAGAGGAAATGCTCCACGCAAATGGAGAGTTGTTCGGCCTCATGCTTGAGGTCTTCCATTTTCGACCTGGTAAAGAATTCAGCCATCTACGCCACTAGTACGGATGGTCGCAGTCGATTTCTTCGGTGCCCTGCACGCCGTTGGCACATTCCACCAGCCCCTGAAGTTCGCCGTTCTTGTAGGTACCCCAGCGGTACTTCTGCTTGCCCTGCATTTCGGCACGGCAGATGCGGTTGCTGCGGCCCGGTTCGGTTCCGTCGATTGCGTTCAGAGGAATCCAGTCGTAGCACTTCTCAGTCACCTTGAACTCGATTTTCTTGCCGTCAACCTTGCCGTTGCGGTAGTTCGAGAAGAAGTACCCGAAATCGTTCGGTCCATTCAGTTGCCCGTTCTTGTAGTTAATCGAAGTCGTCTTCTTGTCGAACGGGTAAAGGATGGTAATACGGCCTTCCAGCGAATTGTTGCGGAACGGAATCTTGGCCATGAGCATGCCCTTGTCGGAGAACATGTTCACAGTGCCGTTAATCTTGCCGCTCCTGTAGGGGACTTCGAGATGCTTGAAGTAGTAGTCCTTGCCGCCCCTGGACTGCACGTCGGACTCCTTGCCGGCGTTGTCGATGGCACCATAGCGGTAGAACTTGGCAATCCCTTCCCTGTTACCGTGCCTGTACTCAGCAGACCAGAGCACCTTGCCATATTCGGGGCCCTGCCTATCTGGGTAACGAGGATCGTTTCCGTAATTCGTCGCCGTCCCGTGGAACCTACCTGCAGAGTCCACAGACATCACGTTTTCTACGTAACCGTTGGTGAGGAACCCGGTCCACACGTTTCCGTCCTTGCAGCGGACATCGCTATAATCGGTAAAACGGCCAATGGCATCGGGCACGAGACCATGGGGCACGCCGGAAATGCTGAACACGCCCTTGACGCCGTTTTCGCCCCAGTCAGCCAGTTTCGGGGCATCGGGACGTTCATGATACTGGAAAAAGCACGGAATCGAAGCCGCACGAGACAGGCGTTCTGTGAAATACTTGCCGAAATCGGTCAGGGAGCCATCGTCCGGGAACTTTTGCGCGATGACCTTGTTGAGCTTTTCACCCTCGGCAAAAAGAGCAAGGCTGAAGGCGCTGCCGTTCAGATAGTTCACGCACTGGTCCAAGTTGTTGTCGAATTCGCCACTTCCGTTAGTCTCGCAAGACTTGCTGCGGCATCCGTAAAGTTCAAACTTGGGTTCATCCCAGACCTTGATAATCTTCGGGGAGCCGTCACCTTCGCGCCAACCGAAGCCGCCCTTCTCGCGGACCGTGTAGCAACCACAAAGCCACGTAGAACCGGCAAACTTCTTAGGCTCGATTTTCATGCGAATCTGTTCACCAAGGTCTATTCGGTTGATATTTTCCATCCAGCAGTCAAAATACTGGAACTGGTTATCTTGAGCCACGGCAACAGTGGAAACAGCCAAACACAAAGGCAAAATTGCTTTTATAAGTATATTATTCATCTTATGGAAATATAATCATTAAAAAGCAAGTGAGCAACATCACGCAGGCTTCCGTAACTATTTTATAACTATTTTACGACCAAAACACCGGAAATCACGGCCGGTCAAGAACTTGCATACGGGAAACCGCCTCCTTGAATTGCTCTGGAGGCGCCAGCAGCGAGACCACCACCCAGCCATCCTCGTCGAAATCGAAGAAGAATCCCGGCTGCACAAGCACGTGTTTTTCCCGAAGCAAACGGAGCGTCAATTCCTCGTCGTCATCGCCCAGGCGGATAACCGCATACCAGCCGCCAAGAACCTCGGGGCAATACTTGGCCGGGAAGGCTTCGCGGAGGGTTTTCCAGTTAGCAAGCAAACGTTCCTTGACGCGAGCTTCGTAAACGGCAGAATTTGCAAGTAAAGGGCGAGCCAAAGCCTGCGCAGGTGCAGATACACTCAAATAAGCGTCTTCCACGAACTCAAGAGCTGCACGAATGGGTTCGAACTGGTCTCGCGGAGCATAAAACGCCATCCAACCGAGCTTGAGTTGCGGAGAACCGACCGTTTTGCTCAGGCCGTTCAACCAGAAAATCGGGCACTTAGGACCGTTGTCACACGAGTTTTCCCTAGCAGAATTGTCATTGCGAGATTGCTTCGTCGCTTCGTTCCTCGCAATGACATTTTTATTAAAAACATACTGCCAAGTTCGCAAGACTTTGTCGGAGAAAGCATAATCACCGAAGACTTCGTCCACCACGAGAATCAGGTGGTTCTCTTCGCAGAAGCGGACAGCCTCGTTCCATTCCTCGCGCGAGATGCAATGGCCTGTGGGGTTATGCGGCGAGACAAGCAACAGGATTTTCGCCTTTTCGGGAGCGGCAAGCAGGCTGTCGGAATCGAGAACGAACCTAAATGCAGCACCCTCTCGTCTCTCGTCTGTAGCGAGCTTGCGAGCGTTCTCTCGTCTAAGTTTTAAGAAATACGGGGCGCATTCCAGGTGCTCCAGCTGCGCGAGCGTATCGAGCAGTGGGTAGCCCGGCATCGGCGTCAGAATCACATCGCCTGGGTCGCAGAACGCCTTGAACAAGACGGAATAAGCCTCGCTCGTACTCGCGGTAAGGATAATCTGTCCCGCATCAAAATTGCCGCCACGTTCGCGATAATATTCCACCACCGCCTCGCGCGCAGACATCCAGCCCGCCGCATCCGGATTCCAGCAACCGAAAGATTTGCGACCTTCATCAACCGCAGCATTCAAATCAATCGGCAAACCCGCCTTCACCGGGCTGCTTACCGTCATATCAATAAACGGGAGCGTATTGGCACCGGCGCATTCCGCAAGCACATCGGCCTTCGCACGTTCCAGTTCAGCAAAGAACGGAGACGGAGACAAATCTTTTGGCAGGCGGGAAGAGAGCATCAATCCTCGTCCTTGATACAACGAACTGAGAAACCATAAACATTGTAACGTATCGCGGTCCATTCCACTTTTTTGTCACCGCGCCAATACAAAGCTTCTTCTTCGTCCCAGGCCAAGTACATGTAATCCCCCCTACTATCTTTCCTATAGTTCAACGGCGTAGAACTCCAGAAAAATGCTATATCGCCTTCGTTACCGAAACGGCCCTCGTAATTTCTGTAGCCAGCAGGCAAGGCCTTGAAGTCAAAGTCATAGGTCCCGTTGCCATTTATATCTCCTTCGTTACCGGAACGGCCCTCGTAATTTCCGTAGCTAGCAGACCAGGCCTTGAAATCAAAGTTATAGGTCCCGTTGCCATTTTCATGCCAGCCTTCAAATGACTTTAGCACGAGACCCGCGATGCTACGGCTGCCGACGGCTTCGAAAAGTGTTTCGAACTCGTCATAAGTTGGCACGTGCCAACCGCTAGGGCAAATACCTCGCACGGGATATGTCGGCTTACATTCAGCTTCAAAGCCACATCCCTTGCCATTATTAGAAAACAAGACCGCACTGTCCATGGCCGCAGCCCAGGTGTAAAGACGACCATACTTGGCACAATACTCGGCGGAATCGTTGTAACACCAGCTGGTGGAATCGGAGGTATATTCGTTGTAATTATACGGAACACTTGTGTAAGCGTAGTTGAGGTTCTCCGCCATCCAAGTCTGCGTGCCGATTCTTATTGTCTTATAGGTCTGACCATCGCGTTCATCGGTCATTGTACCCTTGAACACATTTGTCATGATGTCGCCTTCGTCCTTAAGACAACGGACAGAATGCATCAATTCACCAGTGGATTGGTAAATTTTTGTGGACGTAACGAGGTGAGATAGTTGAGCATGAAAAACGTCAAAAAAGCGTCCATTTATGGTGGAACTCCAAAAACTTGCTTCGCGACCCATTCCGTTGAAGGTGCCCTGGTAGCTATTACCGACCGGTAGAGCATTGAATCCAAAAGCATCCCAACCGTTACCGTCGTTAGCTTTCCCGGGTCTATTAGTAATATCCCAGCCTGTAGTGGACTTGAGTTTAATGCCGGACATTGTGTCACCACCAACAGCAGCAATCAAAGCACGCCACTCGTCTTCACTCGGAAGGTGCCAACCCTCGGGGCAAACACCACGCACGGGGTATGTCGGTACACAATTTGAGCCATGACTACAGCCCTTGCCATTATCTGAAAATATAGCAGCACTGTCCATGGCTGCGGACCAGGAGTAAAAACGACCGTACTTGGCGCAATACTCGGCGGAATCGTTGTAGCACCAACTGGTGGAATCAGAGGTATATCCTTTGTAATCATACGGAACACTTGTGTAAGCGTAGTTGAGGTTTTCCGCCATCCAAGTCTGCGTGCCAATTTTTATTGTCTTATAGGTCTGACCATCGCGTTCATCGGTCATTGTACCCTTGAACACATTTTCCGTGCTACTACTGTACGGCAATGTAGCAACGCCGCTGTATTCCGAATCGAAGTTCGCACTGCTACTACTTGAACTGGTACTACCCGAACTTGATTCATTGCCACTACCAACCTCACTGCTGTCGCTTGAGTCGTCCGCAACGCTCGGATTAATCGGGCTCGACGAATCATCGTCATTGCACGCGGCAAGCACTATGGAAAGCGAGAGAACTATAGCGCAAGCAACAGATCGCTTCAATTTTTTCGAATTTAATTCCATATCCACTTGCATCCTCCAAAATCAACCCACCACGGCAGGCATTACTTTTTCCGGCGAATAAGCCCCGCCAGCACAATTGCGATGACAATGCCCGCGGGGAGCACGACAGCAATTGTCAAAAGAATCAGTTTCTGGAAGTCGGAAAGGCCCTTGAGCGACTGCTTGAAGTTCTTGAGTTTGACAAGCAAGCCGGGTTTGCCGCCCGAGGTGGAGCCGTCGGATTCCTGGCCCAAGTCCTCGGAGCCTGCAAAGGCTTCCCCCTTCGGAATCATGGCGAACAACTTAAACGCCGAATCCTTGATAGGCCCGACAAAACTGTCCGCTTTGGCGCGGTACTTGTCGTAGTGTCTCTTGAAAGGGCGCTTGAGTTGTTCGAGCATACGGGCTTCCTTAATTGATTGTCACGGCCCTTCGGCAGGCTCAGGGACCTTAGGGTTTCTTGTACAAGAGGTTCACGCCGCCGAAGAGGGCGCGCATGTTGGCCTTGAGCGTATCGCTAGAGACGCCGCGGCCTTCGACTTCGGTTCCGTTCGCTTTCAGCACGATACGGCTGAGGCCACGGCCAGCCCACAACTTGTCCTTCTCGGGCACCACGAGCTGGCGGTACTTCACGAGTTCGACCGGCATGCCGATTTCGCGCATGAGCATGAGGGCGGCCTCGATCGGGCCTTCTGCCGTCACAGATTTCACCAGCGCCTCGCCATCCTTCTTGAAGTGGAAAATGAAGCGGTTCTCGTCGGGAATGACCTCGATGTTGTTGAACACCAGGCGTCCGTTCACGTTCACGCGCTGCTCGCGGAACACGTCCAGCACGCGCTCGGCACTGAGTTCGCCTTCCTTTTCGCTGCAGGCCTTCAACACCGGCTGCAGTTCGGCGGCTTCGGCGAGCGTCATCTTGTAGCCGAACTTCGTGATGATCTCGTACACGGCGGTGCGGCCGCTCTGGCTCGTGAAGCTCAGGGCGTCGTTCTGGTGGCGGCCGATGATGGAGTAATCGATCGGGCGGTAGGCACCCTTCTTCATGTCCTTCGTCTTGGAGGCACCATCCTGATGGATGCCGCTACGGTGCACGATAGCTTCGGCGCCAATCAGCGGGGCACGGCTGTAAATGCTGATGCCGGACCACTGCGAGATGAGAATCGCCGTTTCGTAGATGCGTTCCATGTGCAGGCCGGTCTCTACGCCGGAGTTGTGCAGCGCGACCGCGACTTCGTAAAAATTCGTATTGCCGCAGCGTTCGCCCAGGCCGTTCAGCGCGACTTCCAGCTGGGTCGCACCCACGAAGAAGCTTTCAACGGTGGCGGCAGTCGCCATGCCCAGGTCGTTGTGGCAGTGCACCGAAATCGTGATGTTCTTAGGCAAAGCCTCGTACACCTGCTTGATCTGGTTCACGTACAGCGAGGGGCGGTAACGTTCCACCGTGTTCGGCAGGTTGATGGTCGTCGCACCGGCTTCGACTACGGCCTTCAGCACGTCAATCACAAAATCCATGTTTTCGAGGCAGTCGCCGAAGTGCTCGGCACTGAATTCCACGTCGCCCTTGCTACCCACGAGCGACTTTGCGAGAGTCACGCACTTGACCGCCTTTTCCTTGACCTGTTCGGGGGTCAGGTGCAGCACGTGCTCCATCGAGAGCGGGCTTGTGGCGAGGAAGGTATGGATACGCGGGTGCGGCGCAAACTGCACGGCCTCCCAGCAGCGCTGGATATCGCTTTCCACGCAGCGGGCCAAACCGGAAACCACGACGCGCTTTGCCACCTCGTCGCCTTCTTCGGCCATCTTCGCGGTGAGCTGCGCCAGTTCCTTGCAAGACTCGAAATCCATCTCGCTCGAAGCCGGGAAACCGACTTCGGCGCCCTGCACGCCGAGTTTCAGCAGTTGCAGGTAAACATCTTTTTTCTGAGCGTTATTCCAGGGCTTCGGGAGCGCCTGGTTGCCGTCACGCAGCGTGACGTCGTAAAAGAAGGGTTGTCTTGCGTTATTCTCGTTCATTTTTTATCTCCTTGCCCATCCAATAAGGCGGCAAGCTCTTTTTTTGACCTAAAAATAGAAATTTGACCATAAAAAGAAGCCCGCATCCTCATTGGAGCGGGCCTTATGGTTTAAATCCTTGGTTAAAACTCTAAAAACGTCTTGAACCTATAACTTAAAAACCGGCACGCGCCCCAGAAGCGCATCCTAGTAGGTTAATAAGTCGTAGATTCAAAATCTTGTTCATATAGCCAAATCTAACAATCTGCCCGGACTTTGGCAAGTGTCGGCCAAAACACGGAGTATAAACAAAAATCCACTGCCGGGGTGACAGTGGACTTTTGCGGCGCTCGACCCGAGGTCCCTACGCTGCTATTGACAAATGTAATTGAAATTCTCGCGAAAAAGCGCTTAGTCATTGTAATATTTGTTTTTACAAAAAATTCGAGGACATGTTTTAAAAATTGTTTACACAAGAAAATATTTTTAGCACATGTTCCCCTTATTTTTTACCTTTAAAGCGTGATTCTCCTTGTCGCCGAAAAGCCTTCCGTCGCAAACCAGCACTACCGCCCGATGCTCGAACGCATCGAAGGCGAAAAATTTACGCAGGGCGACGGCTGCCTTATCGGCAAGAACCACTGCATCACCTGGTGCGTGGGCCACCTGATTACGCTTGCGCCGCTCGACGCCTACCCCGGATTCGAAGGGGGCTGGAGGCTCTCGAACCTGCCGCTTTTGCCCGAAAAATTCCGCCTGATGGAAATCGAGAGCACCAAGAAGCAGCTGAACGTGGTGCGCCAGATGATGGAACAGGCCGATGTGCTCGTGAACGGCGCGGATGCCGGCCGCGAGGGTAACCTGATTTTCGACCTGGTGCTCGACTACACGCCCGCCTTCAAGCAGAAGCAAATCAAGCGCCTGTGGGTGAACAGCTACGTGGCTAAGGATCTGGACAAGGCCTGGAAGAACCTGGAAGACGCCACGCAGCGCGTGAATCTGAGCTATGCCGCACGCCTGCGCCAGCGGGCTGACTGGATGGTGGGCCTCAATGCGACACGCGCCTACACGCTCACGGCAGGTCGCGGGAAGATGATTTCGGTAGGGCGAGTGCAGACCCCGACACTCAACCTGGTCGTGGAACGCGACACCATCGTGGAGCAGTTCAAGGAACTCTACTACTACAGCGTCGTGGGGACGTGGAAAGGCTTTCAAGCACAGCTAGTGAAACCGGAGATTGCTTCGGGGGACACGCCCCCTCGCAATGACAAGTCCGCACAATCCGACAAGAAGAATGTCATTGCGAGTGAGCAAAGCGAGCGAAGCAATCTCAAAGTAGCGGTGTTCGAGAAAGAGGCGGAGGCGAACGCGGTCGTGGAGCGCTGCAAGCCGCCCGCACCGGCGTCCATCGCAAAAATCGACACGCAGCAGAAGAAGCAGTTCCCGCAAAAGCCCTTCGACCTCACGGAACTGCAGAAAGAAGGCAACAAGCGTTTCAAGTTCAGCGCCCAGCAAGTCCTGGACTGCGCGCAGAACCTCTACGAAAAGAAACTCCTCACCTACCCGCGTACCGACTCGCAGTACCTGCCCGACACCATGAAGCAGGAAGCCTACGCGCTCGCCCAGAGGCTTGCAACCCCCGAACAGAAGGGCGTGATGCGCAGCGAGAGCGAGAACTTCGTCTTCATCAACTCGAGCAAGGTGACCGACCACTTCGCCATCATCCCGACCGGAGAAACCCCGAACGGGCTCCCTGAAATGGAGCAGAAGATTTACGATTTGGCGAAGGAACGCTTTGTGCAGGCATGGCTGAAGCCGTATGTATGGAGCGAGATGGAGATTACCCTAAATAGCAATTCGGATTTGTTCCGGCTGAAGCTGAAGCGCAATGAGGATTTGGGTTTCCGCGCCATCGTCAAGGAAGAAAAGAAAAAATCGTCGAAAAAGAAAGGAGATCCCCGCTCGGAGGCGGGGATGACAGACGGTGGCGCCGAGGGCAAGGGCGACGGTGACGATATCACGAACGTGGTCGAAGCGTTCCCGGAATGGAGCGTGGGCGACACATCCCCCTTCGACAGCGTAGAGCTGCAGAAGAAAAAGAAGAGCAAGCCCAAGTACTACACCGAGGCAACACTCCTTGCCGCAATGAAAACCGCCGGCAAGCAAATCGAAAACGAAGAACTCGCCGAAGCCATGAAGGACCGAGGGCTCGGCACTCCGGCCACGCAGGCAGGCATCATCGAAACGCTCAAGAAGCGCGGGTTCATCGAGGCGCAGAAGAATTACCTGGTCAGCACCGCCCGCGGGCGCGAAGTCATCGCGCTCATGGACGAGAAAGTGAAATCGCCCGAGATGACCGGCGAATGGGAGTACAAGCTCTCGCAAGTCGAAAAAGGGACGCTCACCCCGGTGGAGTTCCGTGACGGCATCGTGGAGTACGTGAAGCAGCTCTTTGCGGACCTTCATGCCCGCTATGCCTGCCAGTTCGAGCGCGAAACTGTGACCGAAAAATTGAATTGCCCCAAATGCGGTGGCGCGCTCGAAGTAGCCCCGTGGGGCTACGTGTGCCCCAATGCGGAATGCGGCTTCAGGTTCGGGCACACCGTGGCAGGCAAGATGCTCGCCCACTCCGAAGTCAAGGCGCTCCTCGCCGGCGAAACCATCGGCCCGCTTTCCGGCTTCAAGAGCAAGAAGGGCAGTGAATTCTCGGCCAAGCTCACACTCGACAAGGATTTCAATATCCAGTTCGCCTTCGAGAGCGACGGCAAGTTCCACGGGCAAAAGACAGATTACAAGTGCCCAATTTGCGGCGGAGTGCTCGAAGAGAACAAGAACGCGATATTCTGTACCGGAACCGCGCAGTCCGGCGAGCCCTGCAACTTCACGCTATTCAAGACCATCGCGGGCCACGCGCTGACCGCCAAAGAAATTGCAGAACTTTTCAAGAACGGTCGCACTCCGCTCATCCAGAAATTCAAGAGCAAGAAGGGAACCGAATTCGCCGCCGCCCTCAAGTGGGGCGAAGGCGCCGACAAGGGCCGCGCCGTATTCAAGTTCCAACACAGGGACCACCCCTGCCCCGTCTGTGGCGACCAGTTGCGCTTCCGCAGCGGCAAGGTAAACCAGGACGGCACCGAAACGACCCATGCGGCCTACATCTGCATGAACCCGCAGTGCGGCTACGGAATCCCACAAGTATTCTATCAGCGCAAATTTAGCGACGAGGAAGTCGAAAACCTGCTCAAAAACAAGTTTACACCTGTGCTGGAGCCGTTCAAGAAGAACGACACGACCTTCCGCGCGGCGCTCGAACTCCGCGAAGGCGGCAAGATAGCCTTTAACAAGCTCACTGTCGAAGTCATAAAACAATAAATCGTTTTTCTTTTTTTAGTTATATTACTCATAGTGGGTACGGGAAAGAAGGAACAATGAAAAAAAAGTCCCTATTGCTTTTCTGCATTTTTTTGTGGCTGGTCAGCAGTCTCGTTTCTTGCAGTAATAGCGAAAGCCCCGAGAACCAGGATTCAGTTATCGACGAAACATCCGAAGTACTCACTGATTCCATCCCCGAAACAAACGATTCTCTTCAAGGCAAGGACTCGACTACCGACACTGTTCCCGAAGTGAGGGACATCGAAGGAATGATCCTGCTTTCCGGCGGCACCGTCACGCTGGGCTCCAACGACGCCAATTTCAAGGCAAACGAGAAGCCCGCCATGAAGGTCAGCCTCAACTACAGTTTCTACATGGGCATCCACGAAGTCACCTGCGGCGAATACGCCGCCGTGGCCAAAAAGGCAAAACTCAAGACATTCGGCAAGTGCCAGAACGATTCCCTCCCCATCACCGACATAACCTACTACGACGCCGTACTGTACGCAAACGCCAAGAGCAAGCTGGACAAACGGGACACGGCATACACCTACAAGAATGCGACCTACAACAACGAAAAGCACTGTACCTTCCTGGAGGGTCTGGCAGTCCATATGGACGTAGACGCTTTCAGGCTCCCCACCGAAGCCGAATGGGTATACGCGGCAACACGGGCATGGGACACAAAGAAGAGCTGGAACAGCGACAACTCCGGCTACAAGCTGCACAACGTATGCAGCATCGGAGCCGATACAGCCGGATTCTGCGACATGGCCGGCAACGCGATGGAATGGGTGAACGACTGGATGGGAGCATTCCGCGACACAACCGTCACCAACTACGCGGGTGCGCCCAATGGCGGAGAACAAGGGGAACGCGTCGTCAAGGGCGGTTCCTACTCATTTTCCGAGAAGCAACTCAACCCCTACAGCCGCGGGGACGTCTACACGGTCACGTCTTCGACAAGGGCCGAATACGTGGGTTTCCGTCTCGCCTTCGGAAGCATACCCGACGCGCTATGGATGGGAAGCGACGGAAAATCGCAGGCAAGCGTCATCACGGCACTTGCAAGCAACGAGACAATCAAGGCCATTACAGGCTCATACAACGTCAAGCTGGCATTCCGCAATGACGTTTCCGGGAACATATCCTACATAGACTACCAGAACATTCCCATTTCCATTCAGGAAATCACCGACGGCATAGACGCCTACCACCCCGAGATTTCACCGAACGGAAGCTGGGTCGCATTCTGTACGGGCATGGAAGGAATCTCGGGAAAATCGACGATCTACGTGCAGAGCCTCGACGAAGACTCGACAATCCAGGTAAAGCTCAACAGCAACAGCGCAGCCATTCCTCGATGGCGGGTACTCGACAACGGAGACACGGTCATCGTCTATGTCAGCGATGCCGGGAACAACAAGGACGACGCCACGTTCAAGAGCACATCCACCTGGCAAGTCAAGTTCGCAAACGGCAAGTTCGGCAAGCCCAAAAAACTTTTTGACGGAGCCTACCACGGCGGCATCAGCGAAGACGAAGAACTCGCCGTAACCGGAGCGAGACTGCTCCGCGCACGCGTGTCAGGAAAGGACAAAACCTGGTACAACAAAGAACAAGCCTGCAACGCCTCGCTGGCCCAGGACGGGACAAAGCGGACGGCATTCCTGGACTTCGGTGGAAAGACGGGACGTGAATTCGTAGGCAGCAATTACGCCACGCACCAGAGAATCCTCATCGCGGACAGCAACGGGAAACTCATCCAGACCATAGAAGCCCCGGACGGCTACACCTTCGACCATACCGAATGGGCCACTAGCGGGACCAAGTCGGTCATCGTCGCCACGCTCACCAACGTGAACGGGGCCCACGAAAAAATCGCGCTCGTGGATCCTGACGACAACAGCGTCACCGAACTCGCAGAAGGAGAAGAACTCTGGCACCCGAATCTTTGGGCAAAAAAAAGGAAGACTGCACCACCACCAACCCCCATACAGGAGCCTGTTGATAACGACACCTCGAAGACTGGCCATAATAATCCTACTCTATCTAGTTCTAGTAGCACATCATCCTCTTTTGATGCAGAAACCACATCTAGCAGCAGCAACGAGCCTAAAGAAGCTCCTTATTTTGAACTTGATTTTGATAGCGCTGGTGTATACTATACTTCGGGAGGAAGTGAAAAAGCGTCGATTATGCGTTTTAAGATGGAACTTCTTTGGACATATTACGATTCTGTAAATACGATCATCCTTGGATCTTCTCGGCCAAAAAATGGAATCGCACCAACCATGTTTAGCGATTCAATAAAAGCGATTAACATGGCTGTTTCGTACTTTTCCATAAATGAATCCTATTTTATTTATAAAAGCTATTTAATTCCCCATGTTAAGAAGCTAAAATATCTGATAGTCTCACTGGATATTGACATGTGGTGGAAAAAATACAAGAGTACAAAAAATTTCTTTTATAAGGAATACAAAAACTTTCCGGGCTACATTTACGACAGCAATCATAAATTTTGGATAGACAGCATTCCCTTCGGCCTACAAGAAGCAACTTACGACGGCCCTGGAGAATCCTCAAAAAAATTTAATCGTCAAACCTTAGGTTTTTCTCCATTTAGCACGGGCGAGTGGGAAGACGATCCTCCAATCTACCATGACAGCGCATGGCATCAGGAAGATCCTTCACTCTTTGAAGCCTCATTGAGTTATCTTGAATCGATTATTCGCGATGCACATGAAAAATCAATTTATGTCATTGGAGTCATCTTTCCACAAAGTCCTGCATACAAGAATACAGGTTCTTATGGGGCATACGGTTTGAAACGAAGTGAAGCCCCCGTTCTAATTGAAAGAATAAACCATATAAGCGACACCCTTCCAAACTTTTTCATGATTGACGAGAATAAAATGGGAAACCACGACTATTCTGAAGAAATGGCACGTGATCGAGACCACCTAGCAACACCCGGAGCAGAACAATTGACACGCAGGCTCGATTCACTCATCAGAACATTAAACGTTGATTTTGAAAACAACAATCAATCATCTGGATTCTAAAACAACTAAACATTTTTTATTATATTACTTAAAGAGGGTACGGGAAAGAAGGAACTATGAATAAAAAGTCCCTGTTGTTTTTTTGCGTTTTTTCATGGCTAACCTGCAGCTTCGTCTGTTGTAGCAACAGCGAAAGCCCCGAGAACCAGGATTCAGTTATCGGCGAAACATCCGAAGTACTCACTGATTCCATCCCCCAAGTGCCCGCTGATTCTACACACGAAGCAACCGATTCACTCCAAGGCAAGGACTCGACTACCGACACTGTTCCCGAAGTGAGGGACATCGAAGGAATGATCCTGCTTTCTGGCGGCACCGTTACCTTAGGATCCAACGACAAAGAATTCAAGGCAGACGAAAAACCAGCCATGAAAGTCAACCTCGATTACAATTTCTACATGAGCATCCACGAAGTCACCTGCGGCGAATACGCCATCGTGGCAAAAAAGGCAAAGCTCAAAACTTTTGGCTCCTGCAAAAACGATTCACTCCCCATCACCAACATAACCTACTACGATGCCATCCTGTACGCAAACGCCAAGAGCAAACTGGACAAACGAGATACGGTATACACCTACAAAAAGGCAATCTATAACGAAAAGCATTGCACCCATCTGGAAGGTCTGGCAGTCCATTTAGACGTTGACGCGTTTAGGCTTCCCACCGAAGCCGAGTGGATCTATGCGGCGACACGGGCTTGGAACGTCAAGAAGAGTTGGAATAGCGAGAACTCAGGCTACGCACTGCACCGCGTATGCAGCATCGGCGCTGATTCCGCTGGATTCTGCGACATGGCGGGCAACGCACTGGAATGGGTGAACGACTGGATGGGAAAATTCCGCGACACAACCGTCACCAACTATGCAGGCGCCCCGGATGGAGGAGAGCAGGGAGAACGAGTTGTCAAGGGCGGCTACTACTCTTTTTCTACAAAGCAACTCAACCCCTACAGCCGCGGAGACGTTTATACTGTAACATCTTCAACAAGGGCCGAATACGTCGGATTCAGACTCGCTGCAGGAATCATCCCCAATGCGTTATGGATGGGAAGCGACGGGAAAGCCCAAACAAGTGCTATTACGGCACTTGCGGGAAACGAAGATGTCAAATCTATTACAGGTTCATATAACGTCAAGCTAGCATTTCGCAATGACGTCACCGGAAATATATCTTATCTAGACTACCAGAATATTCCCATTTCCATTCAGGAAATCACCGATGGTATAGACGCATACCACCCCGAGATTTCTCCAAACGGGAACTGGGTCGCATTCTGCACAGGAATAGAAGGTATCTCGGGAAAATCAACCATCTACGTGCAAAGCCTCGACGAAGATTCGACAATCCAGGTAAAGCTCAACAGCAACAGCGCAGCCATTCCGCGATGGCGTGTACTCGACAACGGAGACACGGTTATCGTCTATGTCAGCGATGCCGGGAACAACAAGGACGACGCCACATTCAAGAGTACGTCCACCTGGCAGGTCAGGTTCTCCAACGGCAAGTTCGGCAAGCCGCAAAAGCTCTTCGACGGGGCTTACCACGGAGGCATCAGCGAAGACGGAAAACTCGCTGTATCGGGAGCAAGATTACTCCGCGCACGCCTATCGGGAAAAGACAAAATCTGGTACAACAGCGAACAGGCATGCAACGCCTCGCTGGCACAGGACGGAACAAAGCGGACGGCATTCCTTGATTTCGGAGGCAAAACAGGACGAGATTTCGCAGGCACCTCCTACGCAACCCACCAAAGAATTCTCATTGCAGACAGCAACGGGAAACTCATACAGACCCTCGAAGCTCCGAGCGGCTACACCTTCGACCATACCGAATGGGCCACAAGCGGAACCAAGTCGGTCATAGTCGCCACACTCACCAACGTTAACGGGGCCCACACAAAAATTGTCCTTGTAGATCCCGACGACAACAGCGTCACAGAACTCGCAGAGGGCGAAGAACTTTGGCACCCGAACTTATGGATAAAGAAAAAATTTATAATCCCAAGTTCAAGCAGCACAGCTATCAGCAGTAGCAGCATATCACCAGATTCTGCCGAAACAAGTTCTAGCGAGTCAATAACACCGCCAGAACCCGAATTTAAGCTTGATTTAGATAGTGCTGGAATTTATTACAATTCATCGGGAGCACATGATAAAGCAGACCAATGGCGCTATAAAATGGAATTTTTATGGCAATATAAGGATACAGCAAACGTGGCCATTATTGGTTCTTCGCGAACCTATTTCGGTATAAATCCACTTCTATTTAGCAGCCCTCTTTTTGCCGTTAATTTTTCTGTTTCAACAAACCCACATAAAGCATCTTATCTTTTTTTAACGAGGTATATACTACCTCATATGAATAAATTAAAAATCGTCATTAAAGACTTAGACATTGACAGATGGTTTGCAGTAAGTGCAGGAATTTTCTCATCGGCATACAAATCATATCCTGGTTACGTTTACGACATGAATCACAACTATTGGAAAGACAACTATCCTACCGGACTTGCCGAAGCGACATACGATTCTCCAGGTGTTTCGTACACACAGAGATCACTGCGTCCCACACGTGGATACCAAACAGGGGATGCTAAAGGATGGGGAGAACCTATGACATCCAGAGATTCTACCTGGTTTGACGAACAAAGCAAATACTATTATCAGAATTTCAACATCCTTGTTCAAATGATTGAAGAATGTCAAAAAAAGAATATTATTTTCATCGGTCTAATAGCACCTGAAAACCCGCGATACAAAGAAACGGGGACATTCGGAAAGCAAGGACTTAGAAGAAGCGAAGCTCCAGCGCTTATAGCTCAAATTGATAGCTTAAGTCAAAAATACCCTAATTTTATATTGATAGACGAAAATAAAATGGGAGATCACGATTACACCGATGAAATGGCATTAAATACAGACCATTTATCAACTCTTGGTGCTGAAAAGCTCACACTCCGCCTCGACTCCCTCATCAAAACATTAAACACTGATTCTGAAGACTCCAATCAATCACCTGAATTTTGAAACAACTACATTTTTTTGCTAAATTGCCCGAAGAGGGTACGGGAATGAATAAACTATGAAAAAAAACGCCCTATTGTTTTTCTTCGCTTTTTTATGGCTGACCAGCAACCTCGTCTGTTGCAGTAATAGCGAGTCGCCCGAAATTTCCAATTCGGAACCAGTCGACACACCCAAAATCAATGATTCCATCCCTGAAGTAGAGGACTCCGTTCCCGAGATGACAATTGAGGGAATGCTCCGTATCGCCAGCGGCAAGGTCACCCTTGGCACCAACGACAAGAACTTCAAGGAAAGCGAAAGACCCGCCATGAGGGTTATCCTCGACTACGACTTTTTCATGGGAATCCACGAAGTCACCTGCGGGGAATACGCCGCAGTCGCCAAGAAGGCGAAACTCAAGAATTTCGGCAAGTGCAAAAACGATTCCATCCCAATTACAGACATTTCGTACTACGATGCCATCCTATACGCCAACGCAAAAAGCAAGCTCGACGGGTACGACACCGCCTACACATACAAGACGGTCTCTTTTGACAACGAGGACCACTGTTCCAACCTTGAAGGTTTAGCCACCCACTTCGACACGAAGGCCTACAGGCTCCCCACCGAGGCCGAATGGGTCTATGCGGCGACGCGAGCATGGAACGCAAAAAAAAGCTGGAACAGCGGAAACTCCAACGACAAGCTCCATAACGTATGCAGCATCGGGGCAGATTCTGCCGGATTCTGCGACATGACGGGCAACGCCCTGGAATGGGTGAACGACTGGATGGGAAAATTCCGCGACACAACCATCACCAACTACGTCGGAGCTCCCGATGGCGGAGAAACCGGAGAACGCGTGGTCAAGGGAGGCAGTTTCACCCACTCCGAAAAAGAAATCAATCCCTTCAGCCGTGGCGACGTCTATATGGTCAATTCTGCAACAAGGGCCGAATACGTGGGCTTCCGCCTCGCTTTTGGAGAAATTCCCAACCCGCGCTGGCTAAGCAAGGACGGAGCAAGCATCGACTATATCATCACGCCTCTTGCAAACGTCGAAACAATCAAGTCACTGACAGGTTCCTATGCGACAAAACTCGTATTCCGTAACGACATTAGCGGCAACATTTCCTACCTGAACTACCTTGACGGGGACCTTTCTGTCAAGGAAATCACGAGTGGCATTGACGCCTATCACCCCACCATTTCACCGGACGGGATGTGGGTCGCATTCTGCACGGGAATCGAAGGCGTTTCTGGGAAATCGACGCTTTATGTACAGTCTCTCGAAGGGGATTCAACCGTCCAGATAAAGTTTAATAGTGGCAATGCGGCCATTCCGCGATGGCGCGTCCTCGACAACGGAGATACCGTTATCGTCTATGTGAGCGATGCCGGAAACAACAAGGACGATGCCACGTTCAAAAACACCTCCACCTGGCAAGTCAAGTTCTCTAACGGCAAGTTCAGCAAGCCCAAAAAACTGTTTGACGGGGCCTACCACGGTGGCATCAGCGAAGACGACAAACTCGCCGTAACCGGGTCGCAACTCCTGCGCGCCCGCATATCAGGAAAAGAAAAAGTCTGGTACAACAAAGAACAGGCCTGCAACGTATCGTTTGCCACGGACGGAACCAAGCGGACCGCATTCCTCGATTTCGGAGGCAAGACAGGCAAAGCTTTCGTGGGAACATCCTACGCAATCCACCAGAGAATCCTCATTGCCGACAGTAACGGAAAACTCATACAGACCATCGAAGCTCCAAGTGGCTACACATTCGACCATAGCGAATGGACGCTCAACGGGAACCAGTCCCTGATTGTAGCAACACTCACCAACGTAAACGGAGCCCACACAAAAATTGTCCTCGTGAACCCGGCAGACAGCAGCGTCACCGAGCTCGCCGAAAGTGATGAACTTTGGCATCCTTATCTTTGGGTGAAAAAAAGGAGTTCAACAACACCACCAGCCCCCATACAGGAACCTGTTGATGAAGACTCCTCAAAAACGGACTCGCAGAGGCCCACCGACACTTCTAGCACGGACACGTCTAGTACCGACACCTCGAAAACAGGCACACCCCAGAATTTTGTTCTCGATCTAGATAGTGCCGGCGCATACTATAACCCATCGGGCGATTACGTCGCTATACAATGGCGCTATAAAATGGAAATGCTTTGGCAATATAAGGACACAGCCAATGTCGTCATACTGGGAAGTTCCCGGTCCATGTTCGCAGTGAATCCGCTCCACTTCGGCAAGCCCTTTTTCGCCATAAATCTCGCCAACCAAGAAAACACAAAATACGGATCTAAATACATCTTCCAAAACTACGTCGTGCCCCATTTCAAGAAACTGAAATATGTCATCATTTCCGTAGATCTTGACCGTTGGTACCACGACGACAACTACAATTTCTTTTATTCAAAATACAAGAACTTTCCCGGCTATATTTATGATGCGAACCACAACTTCTGGGTAGGCAACGTTCCGCAGGACCTTTTTGACGTAACCTATGAATCCCTAGGCCAAGCAAGCTACGCTCAAAAGCTACGTCCAACACGAGGATTCGGTTATAGTAGAAGTAAGGGATGGCAGCAAGAGGAAGTTCCGGTAAAAAGAGACTCCATGTGGTACACGAACGATCAAACGATTTATTACAAGAACTACAATCATCTCATAGATATTATAAGGACGGCATCTGAGAACAACATTACCGTTATCGGAGTGGAATTCCCGATGAGTCCCGCCTACAGGGAAACAGGATCCTATGGTACGTTCGGCCTTCAAAGAAGCCAAATGCCACAACTGCTCGAAGAAATAAACAACATCAGCAAAACATATTCCAACTTCATCTTCCTCGACGAGAACAAAATGGGCAACCACGACTA
>JAEEGJ010010534.1_pt1 | contig 24004 bp, 13 predicted proteins | sample 8958761 | NCBI WGS metagenome assembly JAEEGJ01 (sample SAMN16246546, study PRJNA631951) | gut metagenome | biome: gut microbiome; feature: rumen; material: RS-attached | host: Bos | place: Iran: Karaj | collected 2018-10 | reverse complement strand
AGCTCCGACTTTAGCCTCAACGGCTGCAGCCCCAAGGAACGCAAGGCCAACCTGGCCGGCGACGCCTACATGGTCTTCTGCAAGGCTGTGCAGGATTTCGACCCGACCTTGAAAGTTCCCTTCGAAGCGTTCTTCGCCCAAAAAATCAGCTGGCACATGGCTGACGAAAAGCGCAAAAACGCCAAGCGCGACAAACAAGAAAAAGCCGAAAGCAGGCTGAAAAAAAACGATGACGAAGCCGACTCCATCATTGACAACGGCGATATGAACCCGTTCACCGGGGAACGCAATGTGCTCGAAAGCGACTACGAACAGTGCGAAATCATCGACATCATCAGGCACCGCCTCGCCAACAGCCCCAAGATGCTCAAGGCATTCGACACCATGTACGAAGTCAGCCGCAATTGCGACAAGTACACCGACGTCGAAGTCGCCCAGGCGCTGCACTGCACTCGCGCCAACACGGGCAAGATCAAGAAGAACATTTGCAAGTTTTTGATCGACTGCGGGCTCGAAGACGAATGCCGCCTCCTCATGGCGGCGTAACGCCTAGTCGATATCGTAAAATTCCATAGCAACCTCCTAGTTGAAAAAGCCCGGTGACCGTCAGGTCATCGGGTTTTTCTCATAGCGACGGAGCGCCATATTCCACGTCAAATAGATGCGTTTTTCGCCCTCAGTACCCTAGCCCGAAAAACACTAGGAAAATCGGAAGGATAAAAATCCACACGCCCTGAAAATAATGTTCCAGGTCAGAATCGCTCATCGTGGAGTGATCTATCAGCGAAATCACCAAATACCAAAGCCCAATGTAAGCCCAAACAGAATGCGTGCCTGCAAAGATATACTTAAGCAGCAAAAAGCCAAGTGCAAAACCGACAACAGTCGGAGCCACTGCGGTTAGCGAATGCTGCACAGCCTCCATAAACCATGGTCCCCTCGTACGGTAACTGATGTGGCCAAGACGCCCACCATCATTTTCAAACATGCAGACTTCATTCACTTCCGCCCCTGTAATTACAGCGAATACCAAATGAGACATTTCATGCACGAACGTCCCCGGAAACGTTACGAAATTCACAAAAAAGTACGCTAAATCACGATTGAACGACCCGATGAGCGCTACCTGCAAGCGTTCAAGCCCAAATAAAATCAGCCCCGCAATGACAGGTGCCAACAAAACGACTATCGTCAAAACGGCACTGACAGCAGCAATGGCGCCAGGACCATTGCCCCAGCCAAACCAGGCGATGACTTGAGCCATCGAAGGAAGCGCAACCATGAAAACCTCCAAACACACATATATAATAATATCGAAAAATCATATTTGGGAGTAAACATGTTAAGCGTCAAATGAAAAACAACACCATTGACTCACGTATTATTTTACATTATATTTGTAATATAAAAGAGGTTATTATGGCTACAACTGTATTACAAGTACGTCTTGACGAGAATTTAAAAAATGAAGCAGCAGAGATTTTCGAAAGCCTTGGAATAGACATTCCAACGGCCATTCGCATCTTTTTTAAACGCGCTGTTGCTGAAAAGGGAATTCCCTTTGAACTGCGGGACCCATCCGCAATTTATAACGCCAATCCAGGTTGGAAAGCGTTCATGGACTTGCGCAAACAAGCCCAGCGAAGCGCAGCCGCAGGCATGAGCGAATCCGAAATTGAGGCAGAAATCGCCGCATACCGTTCCGGCAAATAAACCCGTATGTCGAGGGGGTTCATGATTTACGCAGTCATTGACACAAATGTCATTGTTTCCGCACTTATTACCAAATCTCCAAATTCGCCGGTATTGCAAGTTGTTCAAAGAATATTTTCAGGATTCGTCTGCATACGTAACAGGCAACATTAAACACTTCCCCGTCTGCGAATTCGTTGTCACTCCGCGAGAATTTCTTGAGATTATCGATACACCTCTGCAAAAAATGTTCGTGAACGACTGCATGCGAAAATACAGACCATAAACACAGCAAAGCCCCACGGCAACTCGATTTTCAACAATTCATAGCGACTAGCACCTTGCAAAAATTAAGATTTTTCGTTCGCCAATGGCGAACGATTTTTTTCTTTTTCCTCTTTACATTCACAAATCTCGTTCCGATATATAAGTAGGAACAACAATTAAAAGGAGGCCCGTATGGCTCGTACAAAGACTTACACCACTAAAAACGGCACAATAATTCTCCGTTACACAAAAGAAAAGACCGTCATCTGCAAAAACGGCAGGTGCTACGGCACGAAGGGCTGCAAGTAGAAAACTCTTTAATTGATCTCCTGGTTGAATGAAAAGCCCGGTGACCGTCAGGCCATCGGGTTTTCTAATTTTTTTGATTTATCCAACTATGGCAACCAAGAAATAATTTCGTTCATGACGCTATTATATTCTTGATTATACATAGCCACAATGTCAAAACGCTTTCCATCGAGTGAAAGTTCGTATTTATTAAGAACGCGAGCCTTGTAACCACGTCCCTGAATCCCCTGCATATCAGGCCAGAATAAATTGGTATCGGCTCGCGGATACATTTCAGACTTGCAAAGCAACCAATCAAGCAATCTAGCTCCAAACTCGCTAATGGAACTGCCAATCAAATTGTTTATGCGTTGAATGTAACCGCTGATGATTGTTTGAACATTTTTATCATCCGATGCGAAAAGCTTTATCAAATTATTTCTTAAAGTATTCGCCTTTTCGGTAAATTCGTTTTTCCCAGCTTGCATGAATTCCGTGTAAACATCAATGCGATAAGTTTCGTATCCGCCAAAACGACGGTTCATGGCTTTGATTGTAGCCCAATTAATGCCTGCTAAAGAATCGGCCATTTTTTGAACCACTCTAGTGTCATTGAAACGAACCTGCCAATTATCCTTTTCTGCAAATATTTCAGATTTGATTTTTTGCAGGGCAGCATCAATACGTCTTTTGTCATTAAGTTCCTGCGCCTCAATCAATCGCTCGACTTCAGTTTTTACAACTAAAGCGTCTTGCAGCAAAGTATCCTTAAGATTGGCTAAAATGTCACCAAACCAATTATTGATGTCATTTCTTAAATTTTTCGCCAGATCATCAATATAATTCAGGACCTGTTCTTTCATTCGCTTTCCATCTTTATACGTGTTGATTTCATCAACAAGATAAGCATCTTTGGAGTTGATGAAACGCGTATTTTCAATTCTATATGGAATAGCGTAATTAACAACACAGGTGTTTAGACTATCTTGCTTGAGCCTCAGCCCCTTTTCAGGATCACGATCAGCATCGGGAACATTTTCAAGTTCGCCCTCTTTCAGCCTAATATACAATGCCACCTTTTCTTTCAGATATTCAGAGCCTGCGGCAAATGAATTCTTAATAACATTACGCAAGTTTACCGAAGGCGGATTGTTAATTTCATCAACAAGGATACAGATCGAATCTTCTTCTACCATAAACTTTTGCAAGTCCAATCGAGCAGAAGCTTCCGTATCAAGACCCAAAGTATCAACGATTTCCGAAACAAATCCCGGAAGATGCATGTCTAAATTTTTAACATTGATATCAAGATAAATGCACTTAGGAATAGAACATTTTTTGTTTTTACCATAGTTAATGTCGTTAAACGTCTGGTACAACCAATCTCTAAAATTCCCACCCTCAAAAGAAATTTCTGTAGCATTTCTATTGTCGAGATTGATTCGTCGCAATATTTCTTTCTGGAAATCTTCTAGTGAATCAAATTTTGTTACTTGGGAAGTAACAAGGTCCCAGCGCTCCTTTTCACTTTTCAACGGAATCGTTTCAAGACCCGCCATATTGCGAATCATTCGGTCAATTTCCGTATGGCGTAAAGGTTGTGTTTCATCTTCTTCGCCGCTGTCCTCAGCAGTTTCTTTACAAGCGCAGTAATAGCCACTTGCAAAATCCTTGATATAGCCAATCTGGGCTTCGGTTGAAAGATAATCTAAACGAATCCGACTAGAACCATCTTGCACTTGGCGGAGTCGAACTTCGGCTACAGTCGTGTTGCCTGAGCCTGTCGAAAGCAAATCATGAGATTTTCTAGGATCAGCGCCATTTTCGATATGAATTAAATCCAGCCAATTACAAATTGCAGTTGTCTTGCCACTACCGGGGCGTCCGATGAAAACAACCTTATATTTATCAACACTATTGAACTTGTTGATTTTTGCAATTTTTTCTTTCCAACCTTCAAGTGAATGTTGACTTGTCGCATCGTCAAAGCGAAGGTTTTGAATTTCATCATTGAGAATAGAAATCTCAGTCGAAAGAGACATTTGGGCTAATCCTTGGTTTATGTTAAACGTTATTAGAACCTTCGATGACGGCGATTTCATCAGGGGTCAGGTTGTAGAGTTTATAGACAAGTTGGTCGATTTGTTTTTCCAAATCGGTAGTATCGGCTTGCGGGTTCGCCTTTTTCGCAGCAAGGATTTTGTCTACTAGATCGATGATGGGTTGCTGTTGTTCTTTTGTTGCGGAAGGGATGGGGATATTACGAATGTGCTCTGGGTAAATATGATAATCGCCACCGCGAAGATCCGTCAACAAAACAGAGGCGTAACGAGAATTCATCACCCCCAAAAGATAACGCAAGTTCACCTCTTTTGAAAGATTCTCCATTTGAGATCGGGATAATGCGCTGAATTTTTTGATACTTGATGCAATGCTTTTATTTTCTACACCATGAAGGTCTTTCCAAAGGAGGCTTACAAACATCGCATCGCTTGTTGTAAAGTCACCTTCTTCATCAAAAATGACTTGTAAATTCCCAAGACGATTAAACATTAATTTAGGAGTTGTATATAACGCTCTAAATGTCGGACGACTGATGTTTTCTGGAACGCGTTTTGTATCGTATTCAAGATAGCGAACTCTATGTACAGCATAAGATGTAATATCTTTTGATTCGATAAATTTCCTACAATGAATACCATCTTTAAATTCGCTAATTAAATCATCTTTCTTGAATTTACCTTTGGCTATTTTTTCATCTGCGTTAAGAACCATTCCTTTACTGATATAACAAAAATCTCCTAACACACGCATGCCTGCATGACGATTAGTTTCACGCCGTTCTTGCGTTACATTCCATACATAATTTTTCTTATCTTGTACAAGATTTTCCAAAGGCTGTTCAAAACTTTTTGCTATAACAAGGTCATCGTTTACATTGCTGATCCATGTTTTATTTTGCGGTTTGGCTTTCTTTATAAACGGAATACAATTAGACACTGTAGCGTTTTCAAAAATTTTTGTTCCGTTCAAATCAGCAAGTTCAAATATGTCATATTCTTCAACAATCATTTTACGTAACATTTTAGCATAAAGTTGATTAGTCAATGGGTATGGCACAATCATGTCGCATACGCCACCCTTTGCACAAAGTTGCAGACCAAGTTCGATAAAGGGGATATAAAGGTCCCATTTCTGGTATAATGAACGATACTTTTTACTTTTCGCGAGGCGTTCTCTTTGTATCGCAAGCTGTGGGGTGGCAATTTGCGTAGGGGCACTTATATACGGCGGATTTCCAATTACTATGTCGAATCCCCCCTGTTCAAAAACTTCACTGAACCATGTGTGCCATAAAAAGAATTGGTCTGTTGCTGTTACATCCCTGATTGCATCAAGTTTTATGTCGCACCCCTTTTCTAATAGCAAAGCCTGAATTTCGGACTTCAAAGCATCACGAATTTGTCTCTTTGTTTCGTGGTCTTCGCAATCAAAGAATTTATCCTTCAAGAACGAAATGAGTTGCTTGCTTTTCGTCAAATTCGAATCAAACAAATCATAGCCTACTTTCATTTCCTTTTTTGAAGTCTTATAAGTGATATCACTCAAATCTACGCCTTCGTATTGTTCCAGAAGGCTGTTCCCCTGCATAATCTTGAAATCCAAGTTAGGCAACGCATGTGGGGTTTCTTCATCAACAATCAAACTGAGCCAGAAACGGAGTCGGGCAATATCCACAGCGCCCTTTTCAATATCCACACCATAAATATTCTGCTGGATAATATGCTTCTTGATTTCGGCGGCCTTCGCGTGGTCAAATCCCTCAATCGCTGAACGACAGAAATAGAGTTCACGCATAAGCCCCATGGGGAATGCCCCCGAACCAATGGCGGGGTCGCAAATCCTGACATTCTTCAGTTTCTCATCAACTTGTTCCGAAATGTCTTCGGCACCATTCAGCACATCTGCTTTATGCGTCAGCACAAAATCGCGAATTCGGTCTTTTGTTTCATTCTTTTTTACGCCATTACAAAGGTGCGCAATCAAGCTTTCACGACACATGTATTGCACAATTTCTTTAGGCGTATAGAATGCGCCTTTTTCCTTGTTGTCTTCTAGCAAGTTTTCAAAAATGCAACTCAACATTTCTGGGTCAACGCCCACTTCGGCATCATCCGGATCATTTTCGTCTATGGTGAAGTTATACTGCGTAAAGAATTCCAGCAAATCTTCCATAAACTTTTTAGGGAGCGGGAACTCCGTATTGTCCTGGGCATCCTTCTCGAAAAGTCCACCATTCAAATACGGCACCTTAATGTTCTTGCCAACCATTTCCGAAGACACAAGGTCATTTTCACGTTTTGTATTCAGGTCTTCAAACAACGGTTCCAGAACATCGTCAATAAATGAATCCTTATTCTTTGTATTCTTGAACAGATTCTGCACAAAATCCTTGTCGCCATTTTTCCACGCAGAATCGTTTGCTGGGACACCCATCCAGCCCTTCTTTTGCAAGAACTGAATGAACACCAAGCGACCCATCAGCTTTTTCACGTAATCACGAACAGCCTTCTCGGGGTCAGAAAAGGCAGAAAACGCTGTCATTATTTTTTTATTCGGGACACCGGTTGTTTTCATTTCCCATTTGCCACCCGACTTAACTACTCGTTTTCCGGTCACGTATTCAACAATATCTTCATATTTTTCCTTATACTCGTTAAAGAACCGTTTGCTAAGAGCCTCTACAGAGAACGCCTTCGTCACATCTTGAAGCGTGAGTTCACTATTTTTCAAAGTCACAAACTGTTGTACGGCTGTTTTAGAACGATGTCCTTCGCCAAGTAAATATGTGAAACGTTTAGGATCTGTTGAATCCTTGCTATACTTACCATTTTCATCAAAGCGGAAAGATTCGCTCACATACGAGAAACGAAGTACCGATTCGGAGTCCCGATGGCAAAGCATGAAAGCGCCAACAAAACCAAGACCCCGCCATGTCGGGCAAAGCAGGTTTCTAATTCCAGCTCGATTGCGTTCAATATTCACATGATTAGAAAGCTTGACTTCATAAATTGCAATCTTATGGGCATTTTCAAGCGTAACCACGCCTAAATAATAGACCTTTTCAGCAATAGATTTTTCAACCGAAATTTCCTGTGGTTTAGATAGAAACGTTTCCTTTCCTTTGAAAACATCGTGAATCAGCCTTACCCAATCGGAACGATTATACTTTGCATCAAAAATTTTCTGAATTTCAGTGTTATTCATAATTACGCTCCCTATCTAAAGGATTCCGAAAGAACAATTTCGGGATCAGTTTCTGTTTCTTGCTTCAAAGACTCATTAGCGATGTAATATACATCATATTTTTCTGCCATTTCAAGAATCTCCTTAATAGCCTGAGGCATATTCTTTTTGCCCTTTTTCAAATCCTTGTGCAATTTTTCGAGATCCATATTCAATTTTTTGATAACCTCGCTTTCAACGGTTTCCATCAAGTGTTGCACACGGATAACATCTTCCATTTTTTTCACAAACGGCAACAATTGTTGCAACAAATTGATAGATGTCGCTATTTGAGCACCCGCCGGCATACGAGAGTCCGTAGATTCTATTTCAATTTCAGAACATCTAGCTGCATTAAACTGATTAATGGCTTTTTGTACATGTTCATGATGATTATCAATTCGCAGAACAGCAGTTTCCTTTTTTTCAGCCTTAAAATAAGACATAGCCTCTACAGAAGTCAATTCATCAACAGACGTATTCCCGACCCTATAGAAAACTTTTCGATGATTCGTCTTTAAGAAAACAAGCGTATCCTCGCTCAAGTGTACACCATCAACATCCATAGATTCACGACCAGTACGGCTTCGCAAAGAAAGCTTCAAAATACGATTGTACTCCTTGCGATTATTCTGATAAAGGTTACGCAGTTCCTCGTAGAACGGAAGTTCAAGATCCAATTCTTCCTTGGGCTTAATTGCTTCATCAAATAATTTATCCAAATTACGGTCTATGATTTCATCGGTTGAATAAATTTGGTTATCTTCGCCAAATGTAGTATGGAAGGTCTGAATCTTGGATAGAGCTATTCTGTTAAGATTAATTTGCTGATTGCCTTGTCTAGACGGATAAAATACATAGTTATAGATATCCTTAGATTTTGAGCCAAGACGATTAACACGTCCAATACGCTGCATCAGCTTGGTTGAATTCCATGGAGTATCATAGTTGACAATAATATTAGAACGATGCAGGTTCACGCCTTCCGCCAAGACATCGGTTGTTAGAATAATGTTGTAATCATCTTTTCTTACACCGCTATAATTTGCATCAAAGTTTTCCTGAATGATATCGAAAAGCTTATTACGATTTTCACTAGAAATGACCAAAACATCTTTGCGACCTATACGTTTCGCCAGATATTCTACAGTATCAAGAGATTCCGAAAATACCACTAACTTCTTTTCGCGATTTTTCGATTCCCTGAAAAGCTCGTGATCCAATAAGTCCTTAAACTTTGCAAACTTGGAATCGTCATTATCCGAAATCTTATTCCATCTTTCACAAAGATCGTTCAATATAGCCTGATCCTGTTCCAAAAGACCACGAAATTCCGGCTGAAAATCAGAAGCAGCAAACTTTTGATTTTTTACATTACTTTCATTCTTGGCATTTACTTTTTCTTCTATTTCATCTTCACTTAATCCTTGAGCAATTAAGTCATTGATATCTAGGTCTGGAGCAATAAAGACCGAGTCTTTTTGCAACATATCAATCAAATTCTGGTTCGCCTGTTTAAAATTCTGAATAGAAATTTTAAACGCATAAAAACTACTCTCCAATCGCTTAACCAAGCCATTCTTACGAATACCAGCCAAGCTTTTAGAAATCAATTCAGCCTGTCCGTACAGTCCGTCTGATTTTTCTGGTTTCAAATACGCAATAGCCTGATATCTTGCATAACTAAGTTTATCCGTAAGAATTTTCATTGAATCTTCAAACAAATCCGCCAACACATCGTTTAGCTCGTATGTATTCGTGATTGGAGGAGCAACCTTAGGAAAGCCACTAATATCCTTACTATAACGAGGAATTGATTCAATATCACTTCGCGTACGACGAACAGTAAGAGGCTTAATAATTCGGCTCCTAACTTTTTCCGCAAGACGCTTGTACGCAGTCAAATCGTAACCATTTTGCGCCTTAAGTTTTTTAAACTCAGCAATGAACGGAGCAAAGAATTGGGTCAAATTCGATACACCATCTATAGTGCATCGCCTTGGATCCTGGAACATCAATATTTGGTTGTAAATATCCAAAGGCGAGTTATTCATAGGTGTCGCCGAAATCATCATCACCTTTTTACGAACACCAGGAATACCGCCCTTGTTGATTCGAGGCATTTTGCATATTTGTTGCAAGTTTGCAAAATTCGAATTTGTATGGGTACGGAACTTATGAGCTTCATCCACTAAAATCAAATCATATTCACCAGCATTCCAGTAATCAAGATTATTTTCGTTTAAAACATTATCCAAGCTTCCATTCGTAATGAACTTGGAATATTTATCCAAACCAAAGTCATGGAATGTCGATACCCAATTTTTTTTGACTGCAGGAGGAAATACAACAAGAATCTTAGTATTGGCATAACCATTGTCTATACAGAATTGCTTCGCAATCATCGCCGCAACAACGGTTTTTCCAAGACCAACCACGTCCGCCAAAAAGAATCCATCATATTTAATTAATTTACGGTAGCCTTCCAGAACAGCATCCATCTGGTAGTCATACTTGTCATACCCCTTAGGCATATCAAGAGCGTCCGCATGGTTCAAATCTAAAGAACGATCTGCAAAAAATTCCATAAGCATCTTGATATAAAGCTCATACGGAGAGACATCTTCTTTGAGGTAAGTCGTACTTATTGTCGAATCAATATCAACAGCCTCTATGGGACAGCCTTCCGCTTCTTCCCAGAGTTTTTCAAACTCTTCCTTCGCGCCTTTAACATCTTCGTAATCCGTCAGTTTGACATTAAATTCATACTGGGATTCAGCGGAAATGCCAAGACCATTTCCACTCAGATTACTCGAACCCGTAATAGCGGCTCCCATCGTATATTCATTGAAGTTATCCGGGTAAAGCAAATATATTTTCGCATGAATTTTTTTGCTGGGATGTGCACGGAGTTCCAGTTTGCCACTCGCAATATCCTGTGCCATTTGGTGAATCCCATCTTCTACATTCTTAGAATACTGAGCCTTTTCAATGTCCTTGCGAAGCTCCTGCAAATAATCATTTTTTACTTCTTTTTCTTTAGCAACAAAGAACGTACCAGCCCTATTCGCCTCTACGATATATTTATCAACATCAATACCAATAAGGATGCGAACCTTGTTAATAGAATTCAAAAAAGGACGCAACTCAAAGTAACCGCTGGCCCGCAAGAAGCCGACCACAGAGTCAAGATTCTTGATGTTAGAATTGTTCGTGAGTACACCTTCAAATTCCTTTATCAAGGTATTGCCATCACGATTGGTAAAAAATCTTTTTGTCATTTAAGCTCCACATTTAGATGCGTGTATCAATTCTGTCAGAAATATATATTTATACGCGTGTACTAAAGTTTTTTTTTCAAAAAAGCCGTAAAAAAACGCTATCCGCCATAAAGCAGATAGCGAGGATGATTTCAAAACCGAATTGGATATATATCCCTAATTCTTTCCAGCCAATTTCTTCGCCAATTCCACATTCTCGGGATGCTTATCTGCATTACCAGTCCAGGCCGCTTTCGCCCCGGACCATCCAAATTTATGCTTCTTCAAAATTTCCCTAACTTTAGTCGAAGGAATTTGCGCAAATCGCACTTCAACTTTTCTTCCACCTTCAACTATTCTGTACGTGCATCCCTCGACCTTACCAACATCCGGTTCTGTAGTTACTATTGGCTTCGGAGTTACAACCAATTTCGGCCCCTCAGGGGGAGGAACTCGCACATTTCCTATTTCACTCATTTTTTGATCTATTTTTTCAAAAGCGGCCTTGCATTTTTCATTCCACTTTTCTTCGTGTTCAGCTAGTAATTCTTCGCGCTCATCCAGTTTTTTGAACACATCTTCTGCACTTTTTCCAATTTCATTCAGCAGTTCCAGAGACCTAGATTGACCTTTCTTAATTTCCGGAGAAATCTGGTCTTGGATTTCGTCCATCTGCGCTTTGACCTTCTGAACCAGCTTTACTGATTCAGAAAAGGACTTAATCAAATTTTCAATTTCAATATTAGGCATAACAGCATTCCTTTTTGTTAAACATTAATCAATGAACCCATGTACGAATTCATGTTCTTGACAAACTCGTTTAGAGCCATCATAAATTCCTGCGATTCCGAATCGCCATAAATACTCTTCAGAGCAATATTCAAATCTAATCCTGATTTGTAGAAACTTTCTGGTTGTAAATAGACACTCCCAAACTTCCTTAATTCAGAAGATTCTTCTATTTCCTCCATATACCTGTTAAGACTATCAATCCGATTGATTTTTTTGTCTTCAGAATCCAAAATCAACAAGTATTTTACGCACGTTTCATAATCTCTCTGCTGTTCAGCCAACTTGGCCGTGCAACGCCAAACATCCTCATTGTCGGCATTCGCTTTCCGATAGCTTTCCAATGCACGGAGATAATTCCCCGCATTTTCATTATCTTCAGCATCTGCATACCAGTCCGTATCTTCATTTCTTAACTGGTCTAAGAAAAGCTTTCGGACATCAAACGCATTTTCGGAGTGCAATAAGTTTTCCGTTGACACCAACTCAGAATAGAGTGGATTATTTTCATTCTCTTCCATTACACAAAGAAATTCTTGAGCTCTTGTAATGGACACATAGAACAAATTAAAATAATAGCGATATCGAGTTATTCTGTTAGCATTGTCATTCATGATGTTTTGCCACATTTTATCATAGGCACTTAAAACATCACAAGAAACGACGTATCGATACTCCATACCCTTAATTTCCGCGATAGTATAAATCAAAGAGTTCTGAGCTTTACGGTATTCTTCTTCACCATAAAGCTTTATAATCCTATCGCGAATTTCACCATTCGGAACAAGCAATGCAACACTAGGATATTTAAGCAATTCCCCAAGCAACTTTTTGACATTATTTTCGTTCCACGTCAAACACAAGGGCTTTTCGCCATCACGAATGCCATATTCCTCAACATCATGTTTCTGCGCTCCAATTTTTTCTCGACGAGTTTTAACAACTTTATTAGCAACAGACACCACTTCTTTTTGGCATCTAAAGTTTTGGTCTAAACGTTCAATATTCAGCGCAATTCCATTATCCGAATCTTTGAAAAGATCAATCAATTTACGTTCATTAAATACCGTTGGATTAACAATTTGCTTGCTATCCCCCACCAAAATAATTCTTCTTTTATTAGTCAATCGACTAATCAAGTAGATTTGGAGTTCTGTATAATCTTGAATTTCATCAACAACAACAAAATCAAACTTATTCGTCGCGTTCAACACAAATTCATTATCATCAAAATATTTATTTTTTTCTAACCACTGTTTATACGCTTCATAGCAACCATAAACATCTTCTCTTGCAGCGAGATTGACCAAAGAATCCGCCTCATCAAGCATCTTATATTCTTCTAAAGATAATTCTGTTATAGATGCCTTCCTTATCACTTCACGAATTTCAGTCCATAATTCATCTGATTCTAGGCAATATTCATTCAATACACGCTGAACATTTTCATCTTTCGCAATAAAAATCTTCAAATAATCCGTATTACATTCAGCAAGTTTCTCTATTGCATTAAGAGTCAAATCATTATCATCATAATAGTCATTAACTTCCAGCCACCGTTTATAAGCTTCATAACAGCCATAAACATCTTCTCTCGCAGACTTTTCAACCATAGACACTTCTTCATTTAGCGCCTTATATTCGTCTAGCGATATCTCGATTTTTGTTGTATCGAAACTGTTACTATATTCGATAAGGTAATTCAAAAAAGGAGTCGCATAGTCAGGTAAATCACTGTAATCTATGGACTTATACTTAGGATTCAATCCAAATAATCTAGGATCATTAGCATTTCTTTCAATAAACCCCTTCTCGCTTAATTCCCTAAAAGGTTCCACATATTCACAGGCCAGCTCTGTTTGGTTTAACAGTTTCGTCCTAGTCCAATCAGATTTGGAAGACCCTTCGTATATCACTTGACAACAGCCCTTTATCACACCACGTATTTCAGTCCACAAATCAATGGGCGTAAGATTACGTTTGTTTAAAACACGCTGAATATCTTTATTATTTGCAACAAATCCATTCAAGAACTGCGAAGTTTCTACAAAATTTTTTCGACTCCACCGATCATTTTTCAAAAAAGAACGGCAAAATTCGTTGATATCCCAGAACACAGGCTCAACACCATCTCTGTGTTCGCTGAGAGAATTGTACCTATTTTCTACAGAATTCAGAAGTTCTCTTGACTGAGTAAAATAGACACTCTTGGATAGTGAAAAATCATTTAAAAAATGAACCGCCAAAACCGTTTTTCCAGTACCAGCACCACCCAAAATCAAGGTCGGTTGTGGATTATTCTCATACTGTTCAATGATCGCACTCTGTTTTTTCGACAACTTAAAATCAAGATTTTTCAAATCCAAGTTAGCCAAATTGTCATCACTGACGACATAAACCACATGGTTCGCTTGATACGATGTATCAAAAACACATTCAAACAAAGCATCGAGATTTTCTTGAGACATAAGAGCCTCATCCGAGAATTCCGACCAAGCATTCAATATATTTTCCGCTTCTTCATAGCGTTGCTGACCAGGAAGCTTTCTTCCTACGCGCCCTTGATCGTCATGAACTGCATAAGCTAGCAGTACCAAAGAATTCTTATCATCCTCTTCAAGATACGGCAAATAAGAGCCCCAAGTGTAAAGAATTCTATCGCCACCATTTAGTCGATACTTCCACACGTTAGCACTGGACCCCTTCATCTCTTTGCCATTTTTCATTCTAAGGTAATCCTTTAAACTTTGAGCACCCCCAGAACGTTCCAACGCCACCAAAGTTTCAAGTTCCTTAAACACCTGAGTCAACACACTCATAGACACAGCATGTTTACCACTTTTTTCCAAAAGATTCGTACAACGGATAACATTTTCAAGTACAAGTATTTTCATAATTTCTGTTTTTCTAAAACTCTTTATGAATTAATCTTTTCCCCAGCTCGCAAATTTCAGAGCCTCATTTCAAATATATACATTAAAACCAACTAGTTTCTCTAGTTTGGTAAAAAAGCACAAAAAAAGCGGACTTTTAAGTCCGCCCTTTCTAGCGAGGACAATACATAATACTATCCATGGATTGTGGCAAGCATAGAACAGGCCAATAGAACGGCTCTCCGAGCCAACCTTGTGTTTTATTTCCCTTATTCAATTGCATGGCCAAAATAGGCTTTTCAATCGCTTGCGACTTCAAGTAAGGACTTTCAACCTGACCATCTAAAGGAGCGTCAATAAAGCCAGAGCCATCTGACCTCACTCGGCCGGTATTACAGTCAGTTCTTGTATAGACAAGGATCTTTCCTTTGTTATCCTTAAGCCTATCAATAAGCGTAATCATGTCCAAGCCATCCCACTTACAATCCAGATTTTCATATTTTGAGCTATAAGCAAACTGTTCTTTCGCCAAATTCACCATAGTAACAGCATCTTGGGCATCAATCTCAAAACATTTGCGTTCTGTTTTTCCAGCAAAATACTGCTTTATCTGCTCAACAATTTTTCTCAACTCTAGCCTAGAACTTATCGTTTGTTGGCCTGAGGGGAGCACAAATTTACCCGCCTTCCACACAACACTCTTCGAAAGCACCACACTACTCATATTGCAAGGGATAATTCCGTTACTCTTATCACAAACGACAAATTCAATACTCGGATCAGCCTTAGGATCATTAATAGTAGCCACAAAACGTGCACGCATCATGTCATCCATATCATTGACCCTTTTTAAGACATTATACAAGCTTTTCTGCGTATATAACCGAGTTACAGCCATATCATTCAATGAACGATTTCCATACATACGGCAATGTTGCAATACAGTGGCTTGCTGCTTGACTTGAGGTTCTCTTCCATAAAAGAACCCCAACAAATGATTGATGGTGATACCACGATCAAGAACAAAAGCACCAATAAACAAGTTTAATTTATGAGTTAATTCAAGTTGTCCATTATCATCTAACAAAGTTTGTACATTTTGATCAGAATTAACCAACTGAACATTGTATTCTTCGTTTTGAATCAAATCCAACACTCTTGCATATACCGCATTTTTATCTGGGATATCTAGGATTTTTTCATTAGAAGCATCAGAAGCATTTGTATGGCCCAAAGAAATGGATTTTTCAAGATCATCATATATTTCATCGAACAAAACATTGAATTTTGCAATGTTAGCACCGGGTGTTGCCAGAGAATCAGCCCAAGAATTCAGCAAAGTCTCTATCAAATCAGCTTCCCAAGCATGATCCTGCTTATCTGTACCAACATGCATGACGTAGCTTGTATGATAAGAGTCATGTCCAAGATTTTCTTCCTGTATTTCACGGATGGCCGATGCAACAAAGTAATGCATAACAGACCATCGCAAATCTTTTATTTTGGGGGAACCCTCAATATTATTACGCAACACTCCCCTTTTTATGAAATGCCCTCCACGAGCCTTTTTATCAGTTGTCAAACTTGCAATGCAGTCAGGCGCAACCTCGTGGTACAGGGTACTATACATTGATTTGTCGTCCTGGGATTCAACAAAATACTGCTTTGATCCAATGTATTTGTCGTGTATCGGTACAAGGGCAGTAAATCTCGGGCGAAATGGAACGACCCTTCCGTTGGACACATCAACGTAATTATCCGGCTGCAGATATAATGAATATGGAGTCGCCGTTACCTGCAAATAACGACAATTCGGAAGCCCTTCTATCAGTTTGTCTATCTGTGAAGCGATAACCCCTTCTTTGATATCACTTTTCTTCTTCATAAAAGCTCGTGACACAAAGTCGGCTTCATCGTCAATAATAAGGATATTCTTTTCTTTAAGCTCGGAGTTCAAGAAAACATCCAAAAGGATCTGCATGTTTTCATCTTGCTTCTTTGCAACAAAAACATTTTTTTCACTATTGATTAGTGACTTTTTCAAGCCGACCCTTTTTTTCATGATATCATAAATTGATACCGTTGGGAAAGTTTTAGGGAGCGCATCCCTTTTACACTCTCTGAAATCGTATTTCATACGTTTCACGGTCTGGTCTACAAGGGCGTTCGTTCCTTTTGTCAATATGATACAGGCATCCACTCCATTGTCAAAGGCAAGCGCCATACATCCGACAAACGCACGGGTCTTTCCCGACTGGATTTTTCCCAGCAGCAGTCCAGGTTTCTTTGCTTCGGAAGGAGGTAATCCGGGTTCGTAAAGTTTTTCGATTGTACTTTCAATACATTCTTGCAATTCTTTGCTATACGGAATGGTTTCACAAAAATGAGGATATATTTTTGCGAAACCATCTGAATTCTTTACAGGTGGCGGAGCAATTTTTCGAATTTCAACACAGTAGCTGGAACCAACAAGCTGTTTTAGCTTTTCGTTGAATTCAGCTTTAAGTATTTCTGCTTTTTCTCTTTGTTCGTCAGATGTAAAGATTGATTTCATTTTATTTCTCGATGTTATTTTACACAAACCGATATCTTGGTATACCCAATGGTAATATCAACAATTGGAGTCGGCTCCTGTTGCAAGAAGATAATCATCTTTTCAGAATTATCGAAAGAAATGGATGTTCCCTTGTCAGGAGTATCTTCAATTACCAATTTAGGATGCTTTCCCAAAATGATACCGAACGAATTGATATTGGCAACAAAAACTCCGCCAGACGAGATTCGGATTTCGTAACCACCGTCTCTAACCTTTTCCCCCTTAATGTCATACCCGCAACAAGATAAGGATAAGGCGTCCGGATATGTAATTTCACGCTGAGGCAAAACGTTCTTTTGAATTTGTTGTTCCGGTTCAGGCGTTTTTTTCGGAGAAGGTTCTTTCGGTCCCTCATTAACCTTCGGCTTATCAATCACAGTAGGTTTTTGAGGAGGTTCCATTGGTCTAGGAGGCACAGGTACAGGCTCCGGAGCAGGTTGAGCAACAATAACAGCGGGTTCAGGCCCCAAATCTACATTTATAGGAGCCTCATAAAGTTCGTGACAACCATCCCAAGCACTTCCACATCGTTTTCGATTAGCAGCATCAGCCGCATAAGGACATCTACAAACCAATTTTCTTTTTTCACCAACAAGCCCATACGTAGTAATTCCTGCAGCAAAACTACATGTTACAGGAGATCGCATGATCGAAATTTGACTTTCAGAAAAAAAGGCCCTTATATTTTCATTCGGTTTATTTTTTCTAAACTGGTCTGCAATTTTTCCCAGCAATCTAGCATCATTTATCTTGTCTAAAAATTTTTTATCACGCCAAATACTGTCCTGTTCTCGAGAGAATACATTGCTTTTAACACAAACGTTAGACATGATTTTCCTCCATTAATCTTCTGGAAGTGCATAACAGCAAGACAAATTTGCATAAGTCCAACGCCGAGCGCTATCGGGCAAACCTCGACACGATCCAACAACATTTACAATCATATTTTCGTCTATTGAAACATCAAGTTGAATAGATTCATCCCATATATTCATTGTCTGAATCGTAAGATATTTCTCGCCACTTTTGTCAATATCTTCAGAACCTGTAAATGTAAAAATAGCCTTTGCAGAATCATCAACCTTCCCAAAGTAGAAAGTCGGAGGCGTTTCTTGATAAACGGAAATTTTTTCGCCCTTCTTTATAAGTGGGAACTTGCTATCATCACACAAATTCAAAGAGATATCTTGATTCACAATAAAATTGCCAGGCGTTGCAGAAAGCAGAGCGGCTCCAATGGAAACGCCCCAATCAGAATCGCCAGAAGAGACAAGCAGCTTGTCACCAAATTCGGCCTTCATATATTCCTGTAACAGAAGTAGTTTACTACTACCACCCACTAAGAGAATCTTATCAATGCCGCCAATACCCAATTTCGATTCTTCAATGGTCTTCCTCAAAAGACTAATGGCATCTTTAATGATGTAATCGATGCACTCATTGAACGCTTTTCTAGTAATTTCCTGTCGAACAGCACCATAATCATCATAAGAGCCATGATGGATTGACGTCGACTCCACATTTTTTTGATCGTTTAGTTTAATTTTAGCTTCTTCTACAAATTGTTTCATCTGGATCTGAACTCTTAAAGTCATATCTTCAAATGACTTATTCTTCCCCTTTCGCTCAGAAATCCATTGATGAACACACTTCGCGACGCGCTCGTCAATCGCGTTACCGGCACAATCCATGCGTCTCTTAGCCAACTCTTTCACAATTCCACCAGAGCATTGCATTACGGTAACATCCAAAGTACCACCACCCCAGTCAAAAATTGCAACATTTTCGCAGTTTCTTAAAATTGCGGAGCCTTCATAACCCGTCAAACGCGAATAATTTGCAAAGAATGCTGCAATTGGTTCTGTTATAAAAGTTTTGATTTTAAATTCCGCAGCTTCAGCCACAGATCGCAAAATGCATCTGCGTTCCATAGGAAAATCATTGGGAATTGCCATAACAATTTCCAAAACACCGGATTGCTTAATGATGTTGTTTTTTAAATATTCAAAATACCCCTTGAGAATCGAATCCCTTGTTACCTTAACATTGCCATAATTTCGGTCATATTCCTTGCACAATAAATCTTTTAGGGAGGGTATATAATCATACCCCTCGCTAATTTTACTTTTGGCATCTATTCCATAATAACAATTGCCATTATTCTTATCTACAGCAGCAATAGAAAGAACTGGGTTCCCCACTTTTTTTATGTTCCGAACATCATTAGTGCATTCATAAATGACCACCGTGCTTCGGGTTGTTCCAAAATCAATTCCTATATAATCAGACATTTTTTCTCCTTATTGTTGATTCAAATTCATTTCATTGTCCATAATTATTTCAAAGACATCATTCAAATAGCCGCGCATTACATATCCTAAGTCTTCGCTCATTTGTTGTTCGCGACAATCTTGAAAAGCTCCATAATATATAGCAAGCCTCTCTCGAATAGATTTCATTTTCTCTTCAAACCTATCAATGCTAGATTCTTTAAGAATACGAATACTCCTATCCTTTTCCTGAACAACAGCATCTTTCTGCGCAAGTTCCGTTGTCTTTCGTTCTATTTCTGTTTTTAAATTCTGATTTTCTACATTCAGTTTCTCTATATCTAACCTACGTTTTTCTAGCGAATTTTGAAGAGCTGTTTTTTGTTTTTCATAACCCATTCTTTCGTTTTTCCACTCAGTGCTACTTTGCTTAAACAATTCCTTATAATCGGCAAGCTCTCTCTCTAGTTCTTTTTTCGCTCCGATTAATAGTTTATACTTTTTTTCAAGTTCCTGCAATTTTTTAGTTTGATCCTGATTTTCATCACTTGTTTCAGGACTATTTTTTTCCTCTATTTTTTGCTCCGGCAAAGATTCGTTTTTCTTTTTTTCTAGTTCTTGCAATTCTTTAGTTTGATCCTGATTTTCATCATTTGCTTCAGGACCATTTTTTTCCTCTGTTTTTTGTTCCGGCAAGGATTCGTTTTTCTTTTTTTTCTTAGATACTGACATTAACGAAATCACGAAATCCAGTTTCGCCCGATTCACTGCAGAGTTTTCATCCTGACATTCATCCGAATACAGTTTCCTTACTTCTTTGAAAAATGCTAATACCTTTTTATTTTTTGATGGAACATTTATATCTAGTTCGTCAAGATTTCTTTCTTTGATTCTTTTTAAAAAACGTTCCTCAAATTCAGTTATATTAAAATCTGACATTTCTGGAAGGACATTGCCCAATAGTTGCAAGACCTGACCAATAAATTTTCCAGCTGTATCAAGTTCGTTAATACAAATAGAAAGTACACCCAGCAAAACAACCAGAGTTCCTCGTTCTTTACTCTTTATTCTTTTACCAGACAAAAGTTTCTTGAAAAAAACATCCCCCTGCTTCTGTTTTTTCCAAACATCTTTCCAATAATTAATGCTATTACACAGGTACGCATCAATCAAGGTCTTTTCCGCAAATTCATCGTACCCTACGTCTAAAACATATTTTTTCCAAAGTTCCGAGAAAAGCCTCTGTTTATCAGAAGCATTTTCTGGTGTAATTTCATCACAAATTTTTTCAAGATTCAACTTTAAATCATTATTATCAGGCATTTCACTACTCCTGAACAAAAATATACCAAAAAAAATTATTATTCCCTAAAGCATTTTCAACAGCAACCATAAAACTAACTATACTCTGAAAACAGATTTCATACTTTAGTTCCACCAATTCACAACAAATCCGAGATATTGACGCACTCAATTCATTGTTTTATACCATGGCTAACAGAATACGAGGAGCATACAATCATGACGGCAAAAGACCGCCATTGATTGAAGAAAAACGATACTTTAAATTAATCTCTATAACCGTGTCATCAAACAGTTCTCCCCCTACCCTTTCAAAAACTCCAAAATCCTTGCACGGTAATCCGGGGCTTCGTCATAAGCTGCGTGGCCGTAGTTCTCGTAAACGTAGAGTTCCGTCGGCACACCGTTTTGCTTTAGCACTTCGGCAATTTCGCGAGAAGCGATTACGCCCAAGACCTGGTCGAGTTCTGCACCCAAAACGAGCGTCGGACATTTAAGCTTTTCAAGTCCTGCAAAAGCATCGTATTCGAGGCAGGCCTTTGCCAAAACGCAGAAGCGAGCCATGTCCTGTTCGGTCGCATTCGTATTCATGCGCATCAAGCTTTTCTTGTACTTGCGAATGGTTTCGGCAGAAAAGACTTTATCTATAAAATTCGAGCAGAGGGCTTCAATATCGCGAGCTTCGGCGAGGCGTTGCCATTCCGTCATCACCGCGCGAGACATATCGTTCAAGCGAGCAGCACTACAACCAAGCGCCAAGCGTTCAACCTTCTGCGGGTATTGTTCAGCAATGAGTTGTGCAATCATGCCACCTTGCGAAATACCAATCATGCAAGCACGTTCAATACCGATAGCCGACATTGCTTCGGCAGTATCGGCAGCCATCTGTTCCATCGGATACGATTCACCGAAATTCTTTTTACGGTCGAACATGTAGACTGTAAAATCGTCTGCAAATATCTTGTACGAATCCACCACCATCGAGGCTATTCCCATCGTACTTTTCAAGCTCATGCCCGGCAACAAAACAAGCGGTCGCACGCCCGTGCCGAACTTAATGTAGTCCATTTCAAAAATGTCAGTTTTTACGGTTTCTATTGTATATTCGATCATATTGCAAAAATACTAAACTTTCAAAGTTTTCAGATGAGCCTTTTGCTCATCCGTAATGCGATAGCTTTCAATCGCCTTCTGGATAGTCTTGTTATGCGTCCATGCATCAAGCACGCGTTTTTCGATAAACGGGAGTGTCGCCTCGTACTGTTTTGCAAGCGCTGTCGCAAAGAACCACGCCACCATCATGTTGAGGTAATATTCCTCGCTGCGGATTTTCGCGACATACTTCAAAAATTTCGGGTCAAAGTCATCGTCCAAAAAGAACGACATCAACGTTTCGATACCAAAGCGGACAGCGTAAACGTCCGTCACGGGAGCACTCATCCAACGTTCAACATCTTTCAAAAGTCGCTTGCGGTTCGCGGCCTTTGCAAAAACTTTCGGGCGCATCTGGTCGCAAGTTGCCCAGTTATCCACATACGGCAAGAACGCATCGATGTGCGACACGCAATCATCATAATCCTTGATTAGAGACAAAATAAACGCATGGATTTGATTTTCGTCGTAATACTTGTGCGGGAGCGTGACCAAAAATTTTTCCACGTCAGGATGGTTTGCAAATTCCTTTGCGATGGCTCGCAAATCGGGAGTGCGCACGCCGATAATCGACTTTGCATCCGTCGTCGGAATAAGCTTGCTATGGAAAGCCTTGAATTTTAAATCCTGTTTTGCGAAAAGCGCTTTTTGAATTTCGTTGATGATAGACATAAAAATACCTGACTAAAAAATAGTCACAAACAGCGATTCCGCAATCGCAAAACATCGTGCATCGCGCCAATCTTTTACATTTTCTTGTTTTAGAGAAAATTGCTTTACACAAAATGTAACAGTACAAAAATTGTTACAAAAAATTTCGTGGTTATTCTTGCCCACCGACACTTTTTTACTACATTATAAGTCCGATGAAAATATCGGACACCATCGAAGCTCACCTGCATTCAGCCGTTGCAACGATTTCGCAACGTCATCAGGCGACCCCCTCCGAACAAGCTATTAAGCACCCGATTTTTCCCCTCTTTAACTGTCTTTATCGTTTGGCAAAAGCTACTGGCTTTTGCCTTTATTTTTATACAAACTTTATAACAACCCCCGGCACAGTGGCCGGCAAGGAGACGCTACATGGCTAAGGCAACCGCAAAGAATTCGGCAAAGCAGCCTAAGTACATTTTTATCACGGGCGGCGTCGTAAGCTCGCTCGGCAAGGGAATCACTTCGGCATCGCTCGCGCTCCTCTTGAAGAGCCGCGGCTACAAGGTGTTCATGCAAAAGCTTGACCCGTACCTGAACGTGGATCCGGGTACGATGAGCCCATACCAGCATGGCGAAGTTTTTGTGACTGACGATGGCTACGAAACCGACTTGGACCTCGGCCACTATGAACGTTTTGCAGGCGTGCAATGTTCCAAGGCATCGAGCTACACATCGGGCCGTATTTATTCTTCCGTACTTTCTAAGGAACGTGCAGGCCATTACTTGGGCGGTACAGTGCAGGTCATTCCGCACATCACGAACGAAATCAAGGATGCATTCCGTTCGGCAGCCGAAAGCGGTGCAGATATTATCTTGTGCGAAATCGGCGGTGTGGCAGGCGACATCGAATCGCTCCCGTTCCTCGAAGCAGCAAGACAGTTCCGTTTCGAAGTCGGTGTCGAAAACACCTGCTTTATCCACTTGACTTTGGTGCCGTACCTCAAGGCTGCAGGCGAACTCAAGACCAAGCCTTCGCAGCACTCCGTCGCCGAACTCCGCAACATCGGTATTTTCCCAGACATTCTCGTGTGCCGTACCGAAATGCATATTCCGCAGGAACATCTCGACAAGCTCGCGCTTTTCTGCAACGTGAAGCCCGAATGCGTCATCGAAGAGAAGGACGTGAAGGATTCCGTTTACGCCGTGCCGCGCGAACTTTCCAAGCAGGAACTCGACTTGCGCGTTTTGGAACAGCTTCATTTGAGCGTCCACCCGATTGTACATTCTGAATGGGATAGCCTCGTCAAGAAAGCCACGCAGCCCAAGTACGAATGCACCATCGCACTCGTCGGCAAGTACATTGCCATTCGCGACGCCTACAAGTCCGTGCACGAAGCTCTGCAACATGCGGGCATGGCAAACAACGCCAAGGTAAATGTGGAATGTATCGAAGCCGAAGAACTCGAAAAGAATCCGAAGCTCATCAAGAAGGCGGACGGCATTTTGATTCCGGGCGGTTTCGGAAGCCGCGGTGTCAACGGCAAGTGCGCTGCCATCCGCTACGCTCGCGAAAAC
>JAEEGJ010010533.1_pt1 | contig 24005 bp, 19 predicted proteins | sample 8958761 | NCBI WGS metagenome assembly JAEEGJ01 (sample SAMN16246546, study PRJNA631951) | gut metagenome | biome: gut microbiome; feature: rumen; material: RS-attached | host: Bos | place: Iran: Karaj | collected 2018-10 | reverse complement strand
CTTCACCCACGCGGCCTGCAGCGCCGGTGTGACCGAGAGCAAGAACACGGAGTCCTACAACAGCCGCCGCTACGTCGGCGCCTGCCGGGTTCTGTAAAACAAACCATACTCAAGTACACCCCACACAGCGTGCGTTCCCACCAATAACGGGAGCGCACGTTTCGTTATTTCGGCACAGCCACATAGGCCGCACACAGTCCCATCCCGTGCAGGGCAAAAAACAGGTCTCCCGAATCCACAGAAATGAAAACTATTATCTACCTTTGCCGTTGAAAAGACAAAACCTGATGACTATGATTTCAAGACGTTTATCTCTACTGATGATACTGGCTGCCACCACACTGGGCATGGCAGCAAGCCACACGCTCATCGACGGCGTGCTCGAGCAGTCCACCATCTATCCCGGCACGGTCCACACCTTCCAGGTCTATGTGCCCGAGCAGTACGACGGCAAGCGGCCCGCTGCGCTGTATGTCGGACTGGACGGCGTGCTGTGCAACGCGCCCCAGGTCATGGACTCGCTCATCGCGGCACGGCAGATGCCGTGCACCATCGGCGTGTTTCTGCAGCCGGGCGTCATTAAGGGGGACGACGGCACGGTGCTGCGCTACAACCGCTGCTACGAGTTCGACAGCACAACGGGCGACTTTGCCCTGTTTCTCGAAACCGAGGTCCTGCCCGCTGTCGAGCAGATGACGACGTCCAACGGCAAACCCATCCGCCTGTCGCGCAGGCCATGGGACCGCATGATCTTCGGCCTGAGCAGTGGCGGCATTGCAGCCTTCAACGCGGCATGGCACCGTCCCGACCTGTTCGGCAAAGTGTTCACCGGCGTGGGCACGTTTGTGGCCATGCGCGGCGGCAACGACCTGCAGGCCCTGGTGCGCAAGACCGAGCCGCTGCCCCTGCGCGTGTTCATCCAGGACGGCAGCAACGACGTGTGGAACCCGTTGTTCGGTCATTGGTACGAGGGCAACCAGCTGATGGCAAGTGCCCTGAAGTTTGCGGGCTATGACGTGGACTGTGACTGGAGCGACGGCGGCCACAACGTGAAACGCTCGACCGAAATCTTCTCCCGAGTGATGCAGTGGATGTGGCGCGACTGGCCTGCCGCCCCCGCAGTGGGCGCCACCGGCAACGATTTCCTGCGCGACCTGCTCAGCGACGCGGACAAGGGCTGGGAAAAAGTGGGCACCGGCGTGCCCGGCAATCCCGTGAAGCGCATCATCTACCCTGACCTGACCAACATCGCCATCATCCCCGACGAGCCAGGTAATGCCGTGTGGCAGTACATCCTGCAAGGTGGGCAGCCCGCCCACGGTGAACCCTTCTACTGGCTCCACAACGACGACAACAGCCGCCCGCTCGACATCCAGACCATCACCTTTGACGGCAAGGGCAACCTGTGGGCCGCCACCAGCATGGGCATCCAGATCTGTGACCAGAACGGACGCGTGCGCGCCATCCTGCGCCTACCGCGCGGCATCGACCGCATCAACGAGATAGACATCACCGAGGGCTGCGTCTGGCTCCACACCGCCACCGGCAACTGGAAACGCTACTTCAACGTCACCGCCCCCACCCTGGGCACCCGCCCCGACAGCCAGGGCCAAGGCTAGCAGCCCAGTTCCTCCCCTCCACCCCATCCAGCATGTCCAGTATGTCAAGTCACTCCAGTCCATCCAGTCACTCCAGTCCGTCCAGTATGTCCAGTCAATCCAGTTAATCCAGTCCGTCCAGCCTCTCCAGCCACTCTATAAAAAATCCACACCCCAGCAGGCACTTTCAACTTTTTTTATTACCTTTGTAGTTTAAACTAAACGCTCGACACCCATGATGCAGAACAACAACATATCCCCCCAGGACGAGGACCAGATGATTCAAGTGGCCTATCAGAACCTGTTAAACGGCTATCTAGCTAGCAATCACCGCAAGAAGGTGGAGGTGATTGACAAGGCCTTCAAGTTTGCGCGTGATGCCCACAAGGGAATCCGCCGGCGCTCCGGCGAGCCCTATATCATGCATCCCCTGGCCGTCGCGACCATCGTGAGCCAGGAAATCGGCCTGGGCTCGACGAGCATCAGTGCGGCCCTGCTGCACGATGTGGTCGAGGATACCGACTACACCGTCGAGGACATCGAGGCGCAGTTCGGCGAGAAGATTGCACGCATCGTCAGCGGACTGACCAAAATCTCGGGCGGCATCTTCGGCGAGAAAGCGTCGCTGCAAGCCGAGAACTTCCGCAAACTGCTGCTCACCATGAACGAGGACATCCGCGTGGTGCTCATCAAGATGGCCGACCGTCTGCACAACATGCGCACCCTCTCGTCGATGCCCGCCAACAAGCAGTACAAGATTGCCGGCGAAACGCTCTACATCTATGCCCCGCTGGCCCACCGACTGGGCCTGTATGCCATCAAGACCGAACTTGAGGACTTGAGTTTCAAGTACAACCATCCCAACGAGTACCAGCGCATCAAGAACCTGGTTGCCGCCAGCGAGGAGAGCCGCAACGAGTTGTTTGCACGCTTCTCAGCCCCCATCCGCGAGCGATTGGACAACATGGGCCTCAAGTACGAGTTCAACGCACGCATCAAGTCATGCTTCTCCATCTGGAAAAAGATGCAGAACAAGCGCATCCCCTTCGAGGAAGTGTATGACCTGTACGCCGCGCGCATCGTGTTTGAGTGCGACGACGAGAGCATCGAGAAAAACATCTGCTGGCGAATCTACAACGAGGTCACCGAGGTATACACCAAGCACCCCGACCGCGTGCGCGACTGGCTGACCACCCCCAAGGTGAACAAGTACCGCGCCCTGCACGTCACCGTAATGGGTCCCGACGGCAACTGGGTGGAAGTACAAATACGCAGCCGCAAGATGGATGACATCGCCGAGCGCGGATTTGCCGCACACTGGAAGTACAAGATCGGCGAGGGAGAGGAGGAAGCCGAACTCTCGGCATGGCTCAGCACCATCGTGGACATCCTCAAGGACCCGGAGCCCAACGCCATCGACTTCCTGGACACCATCAAGCTCAACCTGTTTGCCAGTGAAATCGTCGTGTTCACGCCCAAGGGCGAGGCCATGACGCTCCCCAAGGGCGCCACGGTGCTCGACCTGGCGTTCATGCTGCACACCGACCTGGGCACCCACTGCATCGCCGGCAAGGTGAACCACAAACTCGTGCCCCTGTCCTACCGTCTCTCCAGCGGTGACCAGGTGGAAATCCTCACCAGCAACACCGGCGAGCCCAAGCGTGAATACGAGAAATACCTCATCACCGCCAAGGGAAAGACGCGCCTGCGCGCCGCCCTGAAGCACAAGCGCCGCCTCATCATCGAGCGGGGCGAGAAACGCTTCATGGACTTCCTGGCCGAGAACAACATCACGCTGACCAACGAGGTGCTCTCCCATGCCATCACCCGTCAGGGCGTCGCCAACAAGGAGGAACTCTTCTTCATGATCGGCAACGACGAGATCAAGCTCAATGAGGGCATGCTCAACAAGAAGGAGACCGGCGGACGCTTCAACTGGTTGCGCCGCAACCCCTTCAAGGGCAAGGAACAGCCCCACGAGACCACCGATGACCCCAATAAGGCCATCGACACCAAGGCCATCTACCGCCTCGTCACCCACAGCGGTAAGAGCAATTACCAGATTGCCGACTGCTGCCATCCCATTCCCGGCGACGACGCGGTGGGTTTCCTCAACGACAACGGCGAGGTCATCGTCCACAAGATGGACTGCCCCACCCTGGCACGCCTCAAAGCCAGTTACGGCTCACGCCTGCTGCAAACGCAGTGGGAGGACCACGGCGACCAGTTCCTGGCCACCATCCACATCGAGGGCATTGACCAGAAAGGCATTCTCCAGTCCATCGTGAACATCATCTCGACCAACATGTCCATCAACATGAAGCGGATGAACGTCACCTCGGACAGCGGCGTGTTCAACTGCGACCTCGACGTGCTCATCGCCGACGCCTCGGGCGTGACCAGCCTGTGCCGCGAAATCAAGAAGGTGAAGGGCGTCAACTTGGCCATCCGCATGAGTTAACCCTGCATCTTGCCACCCGAATACTGAAAACCATCATCAATCTTGAGATAATGAACACCGACAAGAAAAAGAAAAATAACATCCTCGTCATCGCGCTGCTAGTGCTTTCGGTCGTACTGATTTCGGCCGCACTGTTCTACAGCCGTGAGGAGAGCCACATCCACAGTTTTGAGGTGGGCAAGCCCTGGCTGCACTCGCGCCTGGAGGCCAATTTCCAGTTCGACATCGAACTCGACGAGGCCACCCGCAAACACATCACCGACAGTGTCAACCAGAACTTTGCCAAAATCTACAAGATGGACAGCAAGAAGGGCGAACAGCAACTTGCCCTGCTCACGCACGACCTCGGAGGGCGTCCCGGCAGCCAGGCTCTGCTGCAGGCCGTCGCACGCCTTTACAACGACGGCATCGTGGACAACGAGGCAGCCGACGACATCCGTTCGGGCAAGCAGTTGCGCTTCATGGTGGGCAACAACCAGCTGCAGGTGGTCGATGCCACCGACATGAAGACCGTGCGCCAAGCCTACACCTGGCTCACCGACAGCATGAAGGGCAATGCCGCCATCCAGGAGGCCCTGAGGGCGATCAACATCGACCAGTATCTCACCCCCAACCTGATGGTCGATACCGAGGAGAACGAGAAATGGCTGGGCGAGGACCTGCGCAACGCGCTTCGCTCCCCCGGTACCATCCAGGCCAACGAGGCCATCATCACCCGTGGCGAGATTGTCACCCCCAAGAAGGCCGCCGCCATCCAGAGCTATCAGAACGAACTCAACCGCCGCAACAAGCAGCGCAACGTCGATGAGACCGTCAACCTGCTGGGCCAAATCATGATTGTGGCCACCCTGATGCTGGCCTTCTACTATTTCATGAAACTGCTGCGGCGACAGGTGTTTGACAGCCCGCGACGCATGATGTTCCTCATCTCGTTCATCACCGTGTTTGTCATCGCGGTGTTCCTGTGCATCAAGTTCAAGTACACGCTGCTGTATGTCATCCCCTTCGGGCTGGTGCCCATCATCGTGTCATCGTTCTTTGACGACCACACGTCGTTCTTTGTCCACATCGTCACCGTGCTCATCTGCTCGCTCATTGCCAGCAGCCACCAGGCCGAGTTCATCATCATGCAGTTCCTGGCTGGCATCATCGCCATCGTGTCGGTCAAGGAACTCACCAAGCGCACCCAGCTCGTGCAATGTGCCGCATTCATCTTCCTGGCCTACTGCATCACCTATGTGGCGATGACGCTCATCGGCGAGGGTGACTTTGACAACATCGACAAGTTCTACTTTGCCTACTTCCTCATCAACTGCGTCATCCTGTCGTTTGCCTTCCTGGTCATCCCCATTGTGGAGAGAATCTTCGGCTTCACCTCGTCGATGACGCTGCTCGAGCTGGCCGACATCAACAATCCGCTGCTGCGCCAGTTGTCCACCAACTGCCCCGGCACCTTCCAGCACTCGTTGCAGGTGGCCAACCTGGCCGGTGAGGCGGCGCTCAAGATTGGTGCCAACATGCAGCTCGTGCGTGCCGGCGCGCTCTACCACGACGTGGGCAAGACCAAGAACCCCGCATTTTTCACCGAGAACCAGATCGGGGAGAATCCCCACGACCACCTCATGCGCCCCGAGGACAGCGCCAAAATCGTCATCGAGCATGTCGCCAACGGCCTCAAGCTTGCCGAGGACGCCGGCCTGCCCAAGGTCATCAAGGACCTCATCGCGCAGCACCACGGCAAGGGCGTTACCCGCTACTTCTACTACAAGGCCCGTGAGGCACACCCCGACGGGGAGGTTGACCCCGCTCCGTTCACCTATCCCGGCCCCAACCCGCAGACCAAGGAGGCCGCCATCCTGATGATGGCCGACGCCTGCGAAGCGGCGACCAAGAGCATGAGCGACCACAGCGAGGAAGCCATCAGTGCCATGGTCAACAAGATTATCGACGGACAGGTGGCCGATGGCCTGCTGCGTGAGACGCCCATCAGCTTCCGCGACGTTGAGACGGTAAAGAAACTGTTTGTTGAGCGGCTGCGCACGTCCTACCACATACGCGTTTCCTATCCGGACCACATCAAGCCCGCCAACGACACGCCCGCCGAATAAATTGACACGCAGTCAAATTTAATGGGCCGTCGAGGGCAATAACCGGCGGCAATCGGTGTTATATAATATATATAACAAGCCATTCCATGATAGTGCAGACCATATTACTCGTTGCAGGCATCATCTGCCTCGCTATGGCGTTGGTGCTCGTGCTGTGGCCTCGATGGGTCGCCGCAGTACCGGCCTTTGCCGGCTTGCTGCTGCTCCACCTGAGTTATTACATCGCTGTCCCCATGGGCACGTTCATCTTCTGGGGCATCGCCACGCTCATCGTCACCGGGCTGTTCTACCTCTTGCCCAGCGGTGAGCCCGACGGGCACAGCTCCAGCAACCTGTATGTGGGATTCACGGCCATGGCCGGCGGCATGCTGGGCATCATGCTCGCGCCGCGGCTGATGGTGCTCGGCGTCATCCTGGGGTCAATCATGGGCCAGCTGGCCTATAGCCGCACGCCGGCGGGCAAGTGGCTGTTGGCGCCGTCGAGCCTCTTCTGGCGCTACCTGCCCATCAAGTGCCTGCCCATCATCGTCGCCGTTTCCATCGTGTGCATCGCTGTCATGGGAATCGTTATCGATTAAACATACCGACTAATGAAGACAAGAATGAAAAGATACATCATCACACTGCTCATCGCCGTCACCGTGGCCAGCATCGGCTGGGCACAGGCCAACCGTGAAGTGCCCGAGCGCAACCAGCCCAGCAAGTTCGCCATCAAGAAGGTGGACTTTGACCACGTCCGTGACGTCATCTCCAACCCCAAGAACGCCTACTACTACCCCAAGCTCATGAAGGCCTACAACAGCAACGACACCACGTTGAGCATCGAGGCTTGGAGAAACTTCTACTATGGCTACACCTTCCAGGAGGACTACAACCCCTTCCGCGAGAGCGTCTATAGCAACGTCGTGGAGCAGCTCTACTACAAGCAGCCCCACTCGCGCGCCGAGTGTGACAGCATCGAGAAGTATGCCGAGTTGTCGCTCAACGACAACATGTTCGACCTGAACCAGATGAACTTCTACATCTACGTCCTCAAGGAGAAGAAGAAACATGCCCGTGCTGCCGTTTGCCAGTACCGTCTGGACCGACTCATCGCAGCCATCATGTCCAGCGGCAAGGGCACGAAGGAGGAGCCTTGGGTGGTCATCGCCCCCGAGCACGAGTACAACATCATCAACTTCCTGGGCTTCGTCGCCACCGACCACGAGACACTCGAGGGCGGCATCGACTACATCAAGGTGCAGCCCGTCGCGGGCAAGTCGGCCACAGGATTCTACTTTGACATCTCCCGCATGATGCAGATAGCCGAGCTCAAGTTCCCAGACATCTAGCAGTGTGAGCTCAACCTAAACCCTACTCCAATAACCTTCAAGTCTTTTCATGAGACGATTCACACTCATCACACTCATCGCTGCCTGGTCGATGCTAACCCTGCATGGCCAGGACTTGCTGCGCCCACGTGGCGACGTGAACTGTGACTGGGAGGTGACCATCGCCGACGTGAACGTCCTCATCAACTCGATTCTGAACGACGAGAAGTATCACTCGCTCTACCGCTATGCCCATGACGTGAACGGGGACCGCGAAATCACCATCGCCGATATCAATGCCGTCATCGGCAAACTGCTCGGCGGCACCCTGCCGCCCATGCCCTCGTTCTCAGGCACATTGCCGGTGATGTACATCAATACCGAGGGGTACCGCGACATCACCAGCAAGGACTACTACCTACACGCCGACTGGTGGATTGACGCGATGGGCATCGAGGGATACGAGTCGCTGGGCAGCAGTGCCCATCCGCTGGGCATGCAGATCAAGGGGCGAGGCAACTACACCTGGAGCAACATGGACAAGAAGCCGTTCCGCCTGAAGTTTGACAACAAGCAGAAACCGCTGGGCATGAACAGCAACAAGCACTTCTGCCTGCTGGCAACCGACTACTGGTCCAACCCGCTGGGTTTTGAACTGAGCCGTCGCATCGGGCTGGCCTATACTCCCGCCCAGGAGCCTGTCGAAGTGGTCCTCAACGGGCAATACATCGGGCTATACTTTCTTACCGAGAAAATACGCATCGACAAGAATCGTGTCAACGTCATCGAGCAGGACAACGGCGACGAGGACCCTAATCTGATTACTGGCGGATGGTTGCTTGAACTGGGCAACCGCATCGTGGAGAACCAGTTCATCGTCTATGAGGACCACGATACTTGGATAGGTGTGGAGTACCAGAGTCCCGACAGCCTGTCACAGGCGCAGTATGACTATATCTATCAGTTCTTCACCGACACCAACAGCGCCATCCATGCCACCGACAGCATCGACAGCATCGCTAGCAACTGGCAACAATACATCGACATCGACACGCTCGCATGCTTCTATATCGTCAACGAGATAGCCGACAACATCGAGTCGTTCAGCAACAGCCTGTTCGTCCACAAGCAGCGGGGTGACAGCACCAAACTGCTGTTCGGGCCCGTATGGGATTTCGGCGCCGCCTATAACCGGCAGTTGCCTGAGGGCCCCTGCTTCATCTATGAGAACAACAGTTACGTCATCCATTGGCTGAGAACACTGGCCACCTTCCCCGAGTTCCAGCATGCGGTCAAACAGCACTGGGACAGGCTGAATGATGCCGGAGCCCTGGAAACGATGGAACAATACATGGACTCGGTGGTGGACAAAATCAACCCGGCATCACACACCGATAAAGCACGCTGGCCACAGTTATATAAGTGGTTCAAAGATGTCAAGCAGCACAGTACATTATATTATAAACCCATGATGCGGGGGAAAATCGACTTCCTGCACCAGCAGTGGGATGAGCCGCAACAGGCCGACTAGACGCATGCTCTCACTGGCCAAATCATGTTCCCCTTCAAAAAACTGAGGCTGAAAACGGATAACTGAAAAGTTTGTGTTATCTTTGCAAACAAAATCCGTGTAACCGTTATGATGAAGGAGAACCTGATCAAAATTTATGAGCGCAGTTTCATCGATAACTGGGAACTGCCTGCATTAACCGACTACAATACTGGCGAAAAGTTGACCTATGGCGATTTTGCGCGCAATATCGCCAAGCTGCACCTGCTGTTCCAGAACTGCAATGTCAAGCCCGGTGACCGCATCGCCCTCATCGGCAAGAACATCCCCAACTGGGTCATCACCTTCATGGGCACCATCACCTATGGTGCTGTCATCGTGCCCATCCTGCAAGAGTTCAACCCCGCCGATGCCCAGCACATCATCAACCACAGCGAGGCAACGATGCTGTTCATCAGCAAGAGCATCTGGGAGAACCTCGAGTTTGACAAGATGCCGCGCGTGCGTGCCGTCATCCAGCTCGAGGACAAGAAACTCCTGGCCGAGAAAGAGGGCGAGTGCGTCAGCAAGGCCATGGAGGGCATCGAGGATGCCTTCAACGAGAAATACGGCGAGGGGTTCTACCGCAACGACATCCACTTTGCCGAGGTCCCCAACGATGCCTTGGTCGAGATCAACTACACGTCTGGAACGACGGGCTTCAGCAAGGGTGTGATGCTCACGGCCAACAACCTGGCTGGCAACGTCGTCTATGGCATTAACTCAGGACTGCACTTCAAGGGGTCCCGAGACCTGGCTTTCCTGCCGCTGGCACACGCCTTCGGGTGCGCCTTCGATATGCTCACCGCGCTGGCCGTTGGTGCCCACATCACGCTGCTGGGACGCATCCCGTCCCCCAAGATTCTGGTCAAAGCGATGTCCGAGGTCAAGCCCAACGTAGTGTTCACCGTACCCCTGGTACTGGAAAAAATCTACAGCAAGATGATTGTGCCCATGATCAGCAGGGGCGCCTTGCGATGGGCATTGGCTGTTCCCTATCTGGACAGGCGCATCTATGGCCAGATCCGCAACAAGCTCATCGAGGCCTTCGGCGGCGAGTTTGAGGAGGTCATCGTCGGTGGTGCCCCCTTCAATGCCGAGGTCGAGGATTTCCTCTACAAGATCAAGTTCCCGTTCACCGTGGGCTACGGCATGACCGAGTGCGGCCCGCTGGTGAGCCACACCCCCTGGCGCGAGTTTGTGCCCCACAGCGCAGGACGCATCCTGCCGGGCATCATGGAGTGCAAGATTCTGAGCGAGGACCCCGAGAACATCCCCGGCGAAATCTGTGTGCGCGGCGAGAACGTCATGCAGGGCTATTTCCACAACAGTGAGGCTACCGACAAGGTGCTGCACGAGGACGGATGGCTCCACACCGGCGACATGGGTACCCTGAATGCCGATGGCACATTATTTATAAGGGGACGCTTGAAGACCATGCTGCTCAGCTCCAGCGGCCAGAACATCTACCCCGAGGAAATCGAGGCGAAACTCAACAACATGCTCTACGTGAGCGAGAGCCTTGTCGTGATGCGCGAGGGCAAACTCGTGGCGCTCGTCTACCCCGACTATGACGCGATGGACCAGTTAGGCGTCACTCGCGACAAGCTGCCCGCACTGATGGAGGAAATACGCACCGAGCTGAACAAGCTGGTGGCTCCCTATGAAAGGATTGCCAAGATCCAGTTGATGGCCACCGAGTTTGACAAAACGCCTAAACGCAGCATCAAGCGCTACCTCTACAGCAACTGATTTCGGAGCCAAAAATGGTGGCTCATGGAGCCGCCTTACCTAGGGTTAACAAAATTTAACGGATGCCGAATTGTTGGCATCCGTTTTGTTATCCTATTGATTATCAGATATTAATGGGCAATTTCGGGGTAAAAATATTTGACCGATTTAAAAATGACAATAAAAAAAACTCAAAAAAAGTTTGCAGGTGAAATATTTGTTATACCTTTGCAGCGATTTTAACAACCGAATATTAATTGTTTTATTATTTAAAAGTACTTAAGAAAATGAAGAAGTTAGTTTTGGCTCTTGCCGTTATCGCTAGCGTTAGCATGATTTCCTGCACCAACAACACCACCGAGACCACCGAGGCTCCCGCCGAGGACACCACCATGGTTGTAGAAGAGGCTCCCGTTGACACCGCCGTTGTTGCTGACAGCGCTGCTGCTGCTCCCGCTGAGGCTGCCGCTCCCGCTGAGGAGGCTGCTCCCGCCGAGACTCCCGCCGAGTAAGCAAGAGTTTACGACAGAGAAAGTTTGAAGCTGTTCCCGCCGTTAGGCCCGAGCAGCTTTTTTTTATGCTAAAAATTAAAAGAGCCCGGGAAACCAGGCTCTTTTAATTTTCCTCTCGGAGGTCTCGGAGGTCTCGGAGAACTCAGAGAACTCGGAGGTCTCGGACTATTGTTCTTTACAGCAGGGTATCGGGGTCGAGGTTGTCGTGCTCGATATCCTTGAAGTAGCGGTAGGTGCTCACCTTGAGTTCATCGACAGCCATCTCATCGGCGATGATGACGGCATGGGGATGCATCTGCAGGGCGCTCAGGGTGCACATGTGCGACACACCGCCCTCGATGGCCTGCTGCAGGGCGCGGGCCTTGCCATGGCCGTTGACGATGATCATCACCTCGCGGGCATCCATCACGGTGCCCACGCCCACGGTCAGCGCCGTCTTGGGCACCTTGTTCAGGTCGCCGTCAAAGAAGCGGCTGTTGGCAATGATGGTATCCTGGGTGAGCGTCTTCTGGCGCGTGCGCGACGTCAACGACGAGCCGGGCTCGTTGAAGGCGATGTGCCCGTCAGGGCCCACGCCGCCCATAAACAAGTCGATGCCGCCTGCAGCCTGGATGCGTGCCTCATAGTCGGCACACTCCTTCAGCAGGTCAGGGGCATTGCCGTTGAGGATGTTGACGTTTTCGGGCTTGATATCGATGTGGGAGAAGAAGTTGTTCCACATGAATGAGTGATAACTCTCGGGGTGCGACTCGGGCAGGTTGCAGTAATCGTCCATGTTGAAGGTGATGACATGCTCAAACGACACCTTACCGGCCTTGTTCATGGCGATGAGCTCGCGGTACATGCCCAGGGGCGAACTTCCCGTGGGACAACCCAACTTAAAAGGTTTCTCGGCTGTGGGCTTGGCATCGTTGATGCGCTTGGCGACAAAACGGGCAGCCCATTTAGATACATTCTCGTAATCTGGTTGGATAATCAATCTCATAATTCTTGATTCTGATTAGATTTGTTTTTAGCAAGGCAAAGTTACACCATTTCTGCCAAAACTCCATAAAAAAGTTGTAACTTTGCACTCAAATTCATCAAAACGAACCGAATGGACAACAAGAGACCTCTCATCCTCATCAGCAATGATGACGGTTATCACTTCAACGGCATCCACTCGCTCATCAAGGTGGCACAGCGCTACGGCGACCTGTTTGTCGCTGCACCCGTCGAGCACCAGAGCGGCAAGTCAAGCGCCATTTCGCTCGACCGTCCCGTGCGCGCCCAGCTCGTTGAGCAGCGCGAGGGCTTCACGGCCTATGAAATCTCGGGGACACCGGCCGACTGCGTCAAGCTCGCCATCAGCCAACTGATGACCGACCGCAAGCCCGACCTGGTGCTCGCCGGCATCAACCACGGCTTCAACATGGGCATCAGCACGCTCTACAGCGGCACGATGGCCTGTGTCTATGAGGGCATCATGCACGGCGTGCCGTCGGTGGCATTCTCCTATGGCCTGCACGGGCGAGAGACCGTCACCACGGGATGCGAGCCGCTGGTCGACCAGGTGCTGCAGCGTGTCCTCAAGGGCGGGCTGCCTAAGGACGTCTGCCTGAACGTGAACATCCCGCCCATGACCGAACACCCCGTCAAGGGCCTGAAGGTCACCATCAGTGACTTGGGCCGATGGGTCAACGAGTGGGAGAAGCGCGACCACCCCATGGGCGGCAACTACTACTGGATGACAGGTGACTACGAGATGCTCGATGACAATGACGACCGCACCGACATGTACTGGCTGCGCCGCCACTATGCCACGGTGACACCGTGCCACATCGACCAGACCGACTACCAGTCGCTGAAAGCAGTGAGCGACTTGTTGCTGTAACCGATTTTCACATTATATATAATATAAAGACAACCCAAACACATCACAGATATGGAACGACGAGTTAGAGTGCGCTTTGCGCCTTCACCCACTGGCCCGCTGCACATTGGCGGCGTGCGCACGGCATTGTTTAACTACCTGTTTGCCCGCCAGCATGGCGGTGACATGATTCTGCGCATCGAGGACACCGACAGCACCCGCCTTGTCCCCGGAGCCGAAGCCTACATCAACGAGGCCCTGGAGTGGCTGGGCATCGGCATCGACGAGGGCGTGCGCGAGGGTGGCAACTACGGTCCCTACAAGCAGAGTGAGCGCCGCGACCTGTACCGCAAGTACATGCAGCAACTCGTGGACGCCGGCAAGGCTTACTATGCCTTTGACACCCCCGAGGAGCTTGAAGCCAAGCGCCAGGAAATCAAGAATTTCCAGTACGACGCACGCACGCGCGGCATGATGCGCAACTCGCTGTCATTGCCCGCCGACGAGGTCAAGGCCCTGATGGACAAGGGCGAGAAATGGGTGGTGCGTTTCCGCATCGACCCCGACCAGGACGTCGTGGTTCACGACCTGCTGCGCGGTGATGTGACCATCAACTCGTCGATTCTCGACGACAAGGTGCTCTACAAGAGCGCCGATGACCTGCCCACCTACCACCTTGCCAACATCGTCGACGACCACCTGATGGAGGTGTCCCACGTCATCCGCGGCGAGGAGTGGCTGCCCAGTGCTCCGTTGCATGTGCTGCTCTACCAGGCCTTCGGTTGGGAGGACACCATGCCCGCATTTGTGCACCTGCCCCTGTTACTCAAGCCTGACGGCAAGGGCAAGCTGAGCAAGCGTGACGGCGACCGTCTGGGATTCCCCGTCTTCCCCCTCGACTGGGACGACCCCAAGAGCGGCGAGCGCTCCAGCGGCTACCGCGAGAAGGGCTATCTGCCCCAGGCTGTCATCAACTTCCTCGCCCTGCTGGGCTGGAACCCCGGTGACGACCGCGAGATTTTCTCGATGGACGAGCTCATCAAGGAATTCTCCATCGACCACTGCTCCCGCAAGGGTGCCAAGTTTGACTTCGAGAAGGGCAAGTGGTTCAACCACGAGTACCTGATGAGCATGGATGACCACGAGCTGGCACAGCTGTTCAAACCCGAGCTGGAGCAGCATGGCGTCAACGTGGCCGACTTCAGCGACGAGTTCATCACCGAGGTCGTGGCGCTGGTCAAGAGCCGTGCCACCTTTGTGACCGACTTGTGGGACCAGGCCAACTTCTTCTTCGTACGCCCCACCACCTACAGCGAGAAGGACATCCGCAAGCGCTGGAAACCCGAGACGCCCGAACTGATGCGCCAGCTGGCCGGCCTGCTCGACAATGCCGACATGGACGACATGGAGGACACCGAGAAATTGGTCATGGACTGGATTGACAAGAACGGTTACCACAAGGGCAACGTGATGAATGCTTTCCGCCTGACCGTCGTCGGCGAGTGCCGCGGACCGCACATGTTTGAAATCACCCGTCTGCTGGGACGCGACGAGACGCTGGAGCGCCTCAACGCCGGCATCGAGAACATCCACTTGCCCGCTGATGCGTAATTGGCTCATAGCCATATTCGCCCTATTGCTCTCCATTCCCCCTCTTGCAGCCCAGGAGGTGGAATGGAGCGTTGATGCGAGCGTGCTGCTCAACAACCGCGAGGGCGGAGATCTCCGCACACCCGACCAGACCTTCTTCTTCACACGCCTGGCTCCCGAGGTGGGCATCTCGATGATGGATGGCCAGCATGTGCTCAAGGGGGGCGTCGTGTGGTACCAGCCCATGGTCGACGACCTGAGCGGCTACAAGGTGCTGCCCACACTCTACTACCGCTACAACAGCCCCACCGGCTGGCACATCACGGCAGGACTCATGCCGCGCTCGCTCATGGTGGAGCGCATGCCGCGCTACCTGTGGAGCGATTCGCTCAACTACTGCCAGCCCAACGTGCGCGGTATCATGGCGCAGCTCATCAAGCCCGCCGGATATGCCGAGGTCGCTGTCGACTGGCGACAGATGCAGACCGAGAAACGGCGCGAGGCTTTCAGCGCCATGCTCAATACCGACTGGCGCATCACCGGGCCGCTGCGCCTGGGAGGCCATCTGCAGTACAGCCATCTGGCCAAGTCGGCCAGCCATGCCCAGGGTGAGTTTGTCAACGACGACCTGCTCATCAACCCCATGCTGGGGCTCGACTTCTCTCACCGCACGCTGCTGGACTCCCTGCGCATCAACGCGGGAGCCATTATCACGATGCAACGCAACCGTGAGGACAACCGCTGGCTCAACCAGGCCGGATTCATCGCCACGGCAACGGCACGCTGGCGGTGGCTGCAGCTCGACGAGACCTTCTATGCCTGCAAGCCACTTTACCCGCTCTACTCCCTGCACGGCAGCCTGCTGAACCTGGGCGACCCCTACTACGACAACAAACTATACAGCCGCACCGACCTCACGGCCCACGTGGTGAGCAACCGTTTTGTGGACCTGTCGGCATCGCTGATGTTTCATGCCACCGACCACTTCACGGGATTCTGGCAGCAGGTGTCCTGCCGTTTCTACATCGACAACAACCTGTGGAAACGCCGTCATGACAACGCCTGGCTCAAGAGCGGCCGCCTCTCCCCTCTCTATTAACCTCTAACGTCAATCAACTTACACTGTCAACCTTATCATGGATCCACTATATAACTTCGGTGTCGCTACCTATCGTAATGCTGTTCGCCTGGCTGCTGTGCGCAAGCGCAAGGCCAAACTGATGATCCGCGGACAGCGGCGCTGTTTCCGCACCCTGCAGCGCAAACTTGACCCTGCAGGTGGTTATATCTGGATTCACGCCTCGTCGCTGGGCGAGTTTGAACAGGGACGACCGCTCATCGAGATGATCAAGCGGGAACAGCCTGACAGCCGCATCTTGTTGACGTTCTTCTCCCCCTCGGGTTACGAGGTGCGCAAGAACTTCAGCAAGGTGGACACGGTGGTGTACCTGCCCTTTGACCTGCCCAGCAACGTGAAGCAGTTCCTGGACCTGGTCAAGCCCACAATGGCCATCTTTGTCAAGTATGAGTTCTGGGGCAACTATCTGCAGAGCCTCAAGCGGCGCGGCATCCCCACCTATATCATCTCGGCTATCTTCCGTCCCAAGCAGATATTCTTCCGTCCGTGGGGCGGCATGTTCCGCAAGATGCTCAAGTGCTTTGACACCATCTTTGTCCAGAACGAGCAGTCCTGCGAACTGCTGGCTGGCATCGGCCTCAAGGACAACGTCATCGTGGCCGGCGACACCCGCTTTGACCGTGTGGCCGACGTACGTGCCGCGGCGCGCGAGTTCCCCCTGGTCCAGAAGTTTGTCGGCAACTCGCCGTTCACGCTGGTCATGGGCAGTTCGTGGCCTCCCGATGAAGATATCGTCATCCCCTACTTCAATGCCCACCGCGAGATGAAACTCATCATCGCTCCGCACGAGTTCGACCGTCACCGCCTGCACACCCTCATGTCCAAGCTGTCGCGTCCGGCACGCTTCTACAGCGAAGCCACGCCTCAAAACATCGAGAGTGCCGACTGCCTGATTATCGACAGTTTCGGCCTCCTGTCATCGCTCTACCGCTACGGGCAGGCAGCCTATGTGGGAGGTGGCTTCGGGGCAGGCATCCACAACATCAACGAGGCTGCGGTCTATGGCATCCCCGTCATCTTCGGGCCCAAGTACCACAAGTTCCAGGAGGCCACCGACCTCATTGCTGTGGACGGCGCGATGAGCATCCACGATGCCGACAGTTTCTCGGCCGCGATGGATCCCCTGCTCGAGAACGAGCCCCTGCGCCTCAAGTGCGGCAAGTCTGCCGGCGACTACATCCAGTCCCACCTGGGTGGCACCCAACTCATCTACGACACGATTTTCTGACTCGCGCATCAACTGGGCCACCCCGAAAAAAGCGTCTTACTTTCTTGAATAATAACGGGAATTTCCCTACCTTTGTAGCGGAAGTGTCACTATTGCAATTCCAACAATGGAATCCGTGTTAGGCCGACTAAGGACCTAGGAGCGAATTGTGACATGGCCGCCAACCGCCGTTTTGCAGGTGTCCCAAGCCTCGATAAGAATATACTAACTATAAATATCTACACCATTATGAAAAAGAACATTTCTATTCCCGCACTGCTGTTGATGTTAGCGATGCTGATGCCGTTGAGCGCATCGGCCTACGACTTCATGGTCAACAACATCTATTACAACATCAGCGGCGACAACACCGTCGGCGTCACCTATAAGGACAGTAATCTCAACACTTACAGCGGATCGGTAACCATCCCGTCAAAGGTCACTCACGATGGCGTGCAATACACGGTTACAGCCATCGGAGACCACGCATTCCGCAACTGCCCCAACCTCACGGGAGTCACTATTCCCACCACGGTCAAGACGATTGGCTACGCATCTTTCTACCTGTGCCCGGGGCTGACATCCATCAGCATCCCCAACTCGGTGACCAGTATCGAATCTTTTGCATTCAGGAGCAGCGGGTTGACCGAAGTTACTATACCCAACTCGGTCACACTGCTTAATTCACAGGCGTTCCAGGGCTGCACCTCGCTCCGTCACGCCACCCTTCCTGAAGGATTAACCGTCATCACAGCGGGACTGTTCTATCAATGCACATCGCTGGAGAGCATCACGATTCCCGAGGGTGTTGTCTCCATCAGCATGTATGCCTTTAGGGACTGCACCAGTCTGGCCGAAATCAACATTCCTAGTTCAACGTTGGACATTGACACAGAGGCCTTCATCAACACACTCTGGCTTGACAACCAACCCGACGGAGTAGTCTATGCCGGCAAGGTAGCGTTCACTTACAAGGGCGAGATGCCCAGTGGCACTTTCCTGACCTTGAGAAACGACACACGCTCTATCGGTCATGGTGCATTCAGTTATTGGAGCGGCCTCGTCGGAATCACCATTCCCGCGTCGGTCGTTTTTGTCGGCACTTCCTGCCTGCAGAGTTGTGATAATCTGACAACAATCCAGGTGGCAAGCGGCAACGCTGTTTATGATTCACGCAGCAACTGCAACGCCATCATCGAGAAAGCCACCAACACGCTTATTGCAGGATGCGGGAATTCCACGATACCCACATCTGTTACTGCTATCGGTGATTACGCCTTTGCCAACTGCACATCATTGCACGAACTCAATCTGCACAACCAGCTCACGTCGATTGGTGAATGGGCATTCCTTAACTGCAGCAGTCTGACCAATTTGAGGGTTCCCGCCAGCCTCACACACGTCGAGGGCAGCGCCTTTGCCGCATGTGATCAAATCGCCACGATTACCGTCAACAGCAACAATCCCGTCTACGATTCTCGGGACAACTGCAACGCCATCATCGAGAAAGCCTCCAACACACTGGTTGTGGGTTGCCGTAATTCAGTAATTCCTTACGGCATCACCGCTATCGGCGACAACGCTTTCCAACAGCAATACTACCTGACACATATCACGATTCCTGCCACGGTCAACACCATCGGCAGGTTGTCATTCATGTATACCGACCGCCTGAAGACCGTCATCAGCGAGGCTACGACACCACCATCCAGCATGTCGTCTTTCTACTACGAGACTTACGAGCAGGGAGTCCTCTATGTGCCCAGGGCATCGATCAACGCCTACAGCAACGACGAGTGGTGGAGCCACTTCCTCGACATCCGCGCCATCGAGGACCTTGTCAATGGAGACATTGACGATGACGGAGAACTCTCCATCAACGACGTTGCCCGGCTCATCGACTTCCTCCTCAACGGAGAGCGTTATGGCCTCAACCTCTACAATGCCGATGCCGACAATGACGGCAGCGTAGACATCAGCGATGTATCCAAATTCATCGACCGCCTGCTCACCCAGTAAGCGGCGGCCAACGTACCTGGCACATCGTCCCGCGCCGAGCCGCTAAGATTCTTATGGTCGGCCCTAACTTTGTGGCGATGAAAGTTTGTCGAATAAACTTTCATCGCCACACGGTTTTCGTTACCTTTGTCGTAGTAAGGTAATGATTGACCGCCGGGGAGATAGTCAAATCGGTCGGCTAGGCACAAACCTATAATCCGCTGTTGGCCTCCCCGGATTTTATTAGTTGAAAGTCAATTAGGAAGTTAGGTTTTAAGCCTATTTAGGGTAGTAACTCCCAACTAATTGCGGTCAATCAAAAGTCAAATTTAAACACCGCAAAGTTATGAAAAAGTATTTTATCGGCATTGATGTTTCAAAAGAAACTGTTGACGTGAGCTTCGTTGAGTCGGATTTCCAGCGGCAGCCCGAGTATCTTGCTCAGTACCCTAACGGAAAGAAAGGCTACCGCTCGATGGTCCGCGACCTGAAACAGGCCATGCGTGGCTCCAGCAGCGGGCAATGGCTGTTCTGCTGCGAGACCACCGGCGCCTACGACCGCCAGATGTGCCACTGGCTTACCGAGCATGGCATGCACGTGTGGCGCGAGAGCGCGTTGCAGATCAAGCAGAGCCTGGGCGTCCGCCGCGGCAAGAACGACAGGGCGGACTCGATGGCCATAGCCGACTATGCCCGCCGTCATCATGACAAGGCCAGCTTGTACAAGGTCCCCGATAAGGAACTGGCCGCACTGAAAGACCTTTACCTTTACCGGCAGACCCTCGTGGACAAGCGCAAAGCCGTCAAGAATCGGGTCAAGGCATTGGAAAGCCAGGGTGGATCTGTGAGCCCCGCAGCCAAGTTCATCCGCCGTGATGCCAGCAGAGAACTCAGACGCCTCGAGCAAAGCATCAGGGAATGTGAAAGCGCCATGAAAGAGGTGATCCGTTCCGACAAGCAGTTGGAACGGAACTACGAACACGTGAAGTCAATCAAGGGATTTGGACTTGTGGTGACTGTCGCACTGATGGTCTTCTCGGGCAATTTCCAAAACATCCCGACTGCCAACAAGATGGCCACATATTGCGGCGTGGCCTCGTTCCGCAGCACCTCGGGCACCAGCATTGACTTCCGGCAAGACGTGAGACACTTAAGCAACCGCAGGCTCAAAGGCGTTCTCACCATGGCCGCCAGAAGCGCCATCAGACACGATGAGGCATTGCGGCAATACTATCAACGGAAGATAGCACAGGGAAAGCAATACGGGGTGGCCATAAACAATGTCAAAAACAAGCTGCTGCACATTGCCTACGCCCTGGTGAAAAACGATTCGGACTTCCAGCCTGGCCATGTATGCGGTCAGGCCGTTTGAATGCGGCAGCACATATCTATGAAAAACACATCGGGGAACGCCAAGCGGCAAGGGGCAGAGCCCCGACGAGCGTTTCAAGCGGCAAATCAGGTCACTTTTGTGCCGATTTCAATAATATTGCATTTTTTAACGGAAATCTTCATCAAAATACTTGCACAACAACTTAGGAAGCGGATTAGACGGATTGGATGGATCGCTCCGCACCCTTTTGCCTCACGCTAAGCCGCTAAGGCGCGAAGGTTTTTCATACCGCATCCACATCGTAGGGCCTCGCCTTGGCGTGGCCTCGCCCCATCCGCTCATCGGAGCCTCACGACAGGCCCCTCAGCAGTTACCCTTATTGGTAACGAAAAAGGAAAAAAATTGTGAAAATGGTTGATTATTAGCGGGAAATGTTATACCTTTGTGGCGCTTTAACGAAAATTTCAGGAGATGGTAGATGCTTTGAAGTTGAAAATCAAGACGTTACCATTTGGCACTCATGCGGTTGAGTGTCATCTCGATGAGTCGTTTTTCAACACCGCAGAGCAGACCGAGGTGCGTCTTGCCGATGTGGATGTCGCCATGCAGGTGACACGCAAGAGCGAGAGCACCTACCGCCTGGAGATTGCCTGCCACGGCACAGTGACTGTTCCCTGTGACCGCTGTCTGGACAATCTGGATTTGCCGGTGGACGTGGACTATAGCCTGAACGTGGAGCAGATGGGCAACGAGCTTGACGACAGCAATGACGAGTTGCTGATTGTGCCGTCGGAATGGCGAGAGCTGGATGTCGCACCACTGGTGCGCGACACGGTCCTGCTCGCGCTGCCGATGATGCACTGTCACGACAACGAGGAAGACTGCAACCCCGACATGCTCGAAGTGCTCGACAGCCATCTCGTCGAGGCCGTCCCCGACGACGAGGACAACCAGAGTGAAACAACCGGCACCGACCCCAGATGGGAGGCGCTTAAAAAACTGAAAGAACAATAATTTTTAAATAACAACAAGAAAATGGCACATCCTAAAAGAAGACAGTCCAAGACTCGTACCGCTAAGCGCCGCACCCACGACGTGGCTGTGGCCCCGACCATCGCTCAGTGCACCAACTGTGGAGCATGGCATGTTTATCACACCGTTTGCCCCGAGTGCGGTTACTACCGTGGCAAGAACGTGATGGGCAAGGAGGAAGCCTAAATCGCACCGAGACCGCGACACGGCACCGCCGCGACACGGCAACAGCGATCTAAGCACTACCAAGAATATATCCTGAATGGGCTGAATCTTTAACATCGTTCAACCTCATTTGGGATATTGAATTTAAACACAACGCATACACAATATACTGAACGCTTTCAAGCTTATGCTGAACGCTAAGATTTCTGGCATCGCGTCGTACCTGCCCGATGACGTGCTCGACAACGAGATGCTATCCAAGATGGTAGACACCAACGACGAGTGGATTACCACCCGAGTCGGTGTGAAGGAACGCCGCATCCTCAACAAGCCCGTCGGCTCGTCCTATATGGGCATCCAGGCCGTCAACAAGCTGCTCGAGGAGACCGGAGTGGACCGCAACGACATCGACCTGCTCATCTGCCCGACATCCAACCCCGATTACCGATTCCCCTCCACAGCATCGGTCATCGCCCACAACGTGGGTATCGAGAAGAAGTGCTATGCCTATGACATCCAGGCCGCTTGTGCCGGATTCCTCGTGGGCATGTACGAGGCCACGGCCTATGTGCGCGCAGGTATCTACAAGAAGGTCATCGTCGTTTCGGCCGAGAAGATGTCCAGCATGGTCGACTACAACGACCGTGCGACATGCCCCCTGTTCGGCGACGCTGCAGCGGCAGTCCTGATTGAGCCCACCGAGGAGCCCGTCGGCATCATGGACGGCATCTTCCACGTTGATGGCTCGGGACTTGAGCACCTGGTCTACAAGGCCGGTGGTTCGGCTCTGCGCACCAGCCACGAGACGGTCGACGCCAACTACCACTGCGTCTATCAGGAAGGTCGCGCCGTTTACCGCCATGCCGTCATCGACATGCTCACCTCGAGCAGGGACGTGATGAAGCGCAACAATCTCACCAACGAGAACATCCAGTGGTTTGTGCCCCACCAGGCCAACCTGCGCATCATCGAGGCCGTCGGCGAGCGACTGGGCATCGACGAGTCCAAGGTGCTGGTCAACATCCAGCATCGCGGCAACACCAGTGCCGCCAGCATCCCCCTGTGCCTCGACGAGAACAAGCACCGCCTGCACAAGGGCGACAAGCTGGTTCTCACCGCCTTCGGTGCGGGATTCACCTGGGGTGCCGTCTACCTCATCTGGTCGCTGTAAGGCGTCCGGACACATCACCTGAAGCATCACTACTCACAAGTGTAACAACATATAAGGGTAGCGATGCTTCTTGAATAAAATAACCAATCATAACGACCTAACACCAACAAGAAATGCATCGAGCAGGATTTGTCAACATCGTGGGCAACCCCAACGTGGGAAAATCGACACTTAGCAACCGCTTGGTGGGCGAACGCCTGTCCATCATCACCAGCAAGGCTCAGACCACGCGCCACCGCATCATGGGCATCGTCAACGGCGAGGACTACCAGATCGTGTTCAGCGACACCCCCGGTGTGCTCAAGCCCAAGTTCCGCCTCCAGCAGAGCATGCTGGAATACTCCACCGGCGCCCTCGTCGATGCCGACGTGCTGCTTTATGTCACCGACGTCATCGAGACGCCCACCAAGAACCAGGACTTCCTCGACCGCGTCGCCAAGGAGAAAATCCCCATCCTGCTCATCATCAACAAGATTGACCTGCTGCAGGGCAACGACGACCTCGTGCGCATCATCGAGCAGTGGAAGCAGTTGCTGCCCACGGCCGAGATTTACCCCACCAGCGCCCTCGAGAACTTCAATGTGGACAACATCATGAAGCGCATCGTCGAGCTCCTGCCCGAGAGCCCCCCTTACTTCGGCAAGGACGCCCTCACCGACCGCAGCAGCCGCTTCTTTGTCACCGAGATCGTCAGGGAGAAAATCCTGCTCACCTATGACAAGGAGGTCCCCTATGCCACTCAGGTCATCGTCGAGAAGTTTGACGAGAGCGACACCGCCATCCACATCATGGCGGTCATCTACGTCGAGCGCGATAGCCAGAAAGGCATCATCATCGGCCACCAGGGCAAGATGCTCAAGCGCGTGGGCACCGAGGCTCGCAAGGACATCGAGAAATTCTTTGAGAAGAGGGTGTTCCTCGAACTGTATGTCAAGGTCGAGAAGGACTGGCGCAACCAGGAGAACAAGTTGCGCGCATTCGGCTACATCGAGTAATCAACAACAAGACAGATAACACAGCTAGCAGCCGCAGGCCACTAGCACAAAGCCAAAAACAAACAACATGGGACGACTAGTAGCAATCGTGGGAAGGCCCAACGTGGGCAAGTCAACACTGTTTAACCGACTGACGCAGACGCGTGCAGCCATCGTCAACGACACCAGCGGCACCACCCGCGACCGCCAGTACGGCAAGATGGAGTGGGACGGCATGGAGATGTCAGTGGTCGATACCGGCGGCTGGGTAGTCAA